>Ga0209480_10000639_pt1 | contig 27951 bp, 25 predicted proteins | sample JI61114C2DNA_FD_187501 | JGI IMG/M metagenome (GOLD analysis project Ga0209480, IMG submission 187501) | Wastewater effluent complex algal communities from Wisconsin, to seasonally profile nutrient transformation and Carbon sequestration -... | ecosystem: Engineered > WWTP > Effluent > Algae... | reverse complement strand
CACTTTCTATCAATGCCAGATATTTGAAATCGTCAGGAATATTGTTAGCAGCAAGAATTGGTTCGACAACCGGAAACCAGCGATGAGCGCGTTTGATGGCCAACAGTGTATTACTATGCCAATAAGTATTGATCAGCATTTCACGATCAAGTTTTTCCATGATATCTGATTGCTCAAGCGGAACTACTTCACCAGCAAAATCAATTTTTTCCGGAAGTGGCAATGAAAAAATCCTGTACCTTTCGTTCATGACTTCCCTGTACGCGTCGTTTTGTGCTTTATCAGGTTGTTGCTTTTGAATGAAGCTATTCAAAACCAAAACGATAATTGCAGAAGCGATACCAACAATGGCTGCAAGCCAATAGACATTTTTCGAGTTCATTTTGAATATGTGTATTTCTCTAAACGCAAATTTCGGAACGACAACGCGAGGTGAAAAGCCAAAAGCGAAAAGAAATAAAGAATAATTGGTGCACATGCAACGGGAACATTTTCGCCATTATGTGCTCTGTTATTTTCAACAAAAAAATACACCAACACAACTTGAATTGCTCCGAGCATAAGAAATAAAATTGCGATTTGCCATTGTTTCATACCTGCATAAAAAAGATTGTGTGTTGTATGATCTCTTCCCCCTTTCATTGGCGAGACACCATTGCGCATTCTATTAAAAACCACCACAATTGAATCTACAATAAATAAGGCGCCAAGTCCAAGAATCAGCATCAATCTGGATAGACCAGACCAAGGCCTCATTGAAATTTCCCCGCAGGAATCAGAACCAAGAAGCATCCATGCCGCAACTAATCCGAGCAACATGCTTCCTGAATCACCCATATAAATTTTAGCCGGTGTCCAATTGAAAATAAGAAAACCGAACATGCCCAATAGAAACAAAATTGACACTCCACCTTCATCACAATCAAAATAAGAAGCGAAAAGCAGAATAGGAATAACCGCTATTGTTGCGATTCCATCCATATTATCGAGCATATTGATTGAATTCATGACGGCCACGATAACAAAAACGGAACAAATTAGTTGCAGTGCACTAAAGAAATGAGATGGTGGATTTGAATACTCAAAAATGAAAGTGGAATGCGCAGAAAAAACAAAAAGGAGTGCTACAATTCCTTGACCTGCGAGCTTGGTAGCGGGCGGAATTCTTTTCAAATCATCCCAAAGGCCCAACAAAAAAGCAGCAGTTCCAGATAAAAAAATGAACAAGTAATCAGTGCCAACAGAATAAGAAAGCCACAATGGAATAATAGCCATGCAAAAAGCAATATAGAAAACCAAACCGCCAATCGTAGGCTTCGCATTCATCCAGCGTGACGGAGTATCCAATGCTTTCGCACGAACGCCAAAACCACGAAAAATGCGAAACAATAAAAAAGTCAAAGCCACGAAAAAAGCCAGTCGCCAGCCCAGAATCCAAAATATCGATGGTACCAAATGGTCAAGCGCGGCCATTAAAAAAATGGAGTATCAAATTCATCAAAAGACATCGCATTTTGGTCTTTTTCAGACAAAATAGGTGTTGCATACTTCCAATCAATTTTGAAAGCAGCATCATTCCATTTTAAGGCTCGGTCAAATTCCTTGCTGTAATAATTGCTGCATTTGTAAGAGAATATCGTGTTCTCTTCTAATACAAGAAATCCATGAGCGAAACCTTCGGGAACAAATAACTGTTTTTTGTTTTCAGCAGAGATGACAATCGAATAGTGTTTCCCGAATGTTGGTTCAAACTTTCTTAAATCAACAACAACATCCAGCACTGCACCTTGAACGACGCGAATCAATTTTGCTTGCGCTTTAGGAGGCACTTGAAAATGCATGCCACGCAATACACTTTTCAAAGACATACTTTCGTTGTCTTGAACAAATGTGATATTCAGGCCTGTTTCAATTCGAAATTTTGCTTCATTAAAAGGTTCAAAAAAATATCCACGCTCGTCTATTAGCACTGCAGGATTAATGACAAGTAAATCCTTGAATTCAGTTTTTTCCACGTTCATACTTACCGCTTGAATAGTTTTTTGAAAAAACCAAACCGGTTCTTTCGCCCTTTACCTTCATCATAATAACCTCCGGCGCCATATCCATAACCGTAGCCATATCCGTAACTGTATTTGTAAGAATACTTAGAGCGATCAAGATCAACTCCATTGAGTATTACGGACAGACCAATTTTATTCTCATTGATGAGTTTATCAGCCACTTGCACAAACTGTTTTTTGGAATAATCCGCGCGGAAAATGTAAAGAGGATAATCGGCTTGAATCAATAAACTCACTGCATCCGTGACAAGCCCAACCGGAGGTGTGTCTAAAATAACAAAATCATATCTGGCTTTAAGTTCCTCGAGCAAAGAGGTCATTCTATTGCTGATGATCAATTCAGAAGGATTCGGAGGTATAGGACCCGCAGTGATGTAATCCAGGTTTTCCAATTTGCTCTTTCGAATAGCCCGATCGATATCACCACGACCAATCAGCAGCGTGCTCATTCCTTCCGAGTTCTCTACGCCAAATCCTTTATGGATTTTTGGTTTTCTCATGTCAAGATCACACACGACAACTTTTTTACCACTAAAAGCTATGATACCAGCAAGATTTAGCGCTACAAACGTTTTTCCCTCACCTGAAATTGTCGATGTCACAGCAGCCATTTTCGGGCCTTGCTGTTTATCCAGAAACTGCAGATTAGTCCTGATTGACCGAAAAGATTCGGCAAGCAAAGAGCGTGGATTTTGATTTACCAGCAACATAGAAACCGGTATATTTTCTTTAAACTTTGGAACGACTCCTAATGAGCTCATTGTTGAGTGCGAAATCTTGACGATTTCATTCATCGAAGTAATTTTGTTGTGCAAGAAATACTTTAGGGCTATGATTAGAAAGCCAATGATCAACCCGGATAAAACGAAAGTTAGCCAAACAAGATTTTTGTTCGGAGAGACAGGCATGATAGGCGTTTTCGGCTCTTCCAAAATTTGATTGTTCGAGACAAATCCTTCTTTTGAAATTTTGTATTCAATGCTTTTCTCCAAAAGCAAGGTGTAATACTTCTCGTTGATGGTGAAGAGTCTTTGTAAGCGGGCAAAGTCCAACTCTTTTTGCGGAATGCTGTAATAACTACCTTCAGTTTCGTGCATTTTTTCCGTCACACGTGTACGACGATCGTTTAACTGATCACGCAATGCCGAAACTGTTTGAAGGATCAAATTTTTCTGAACTCCAATCTGATAATCGAGTGCCTTAATGCGTTCATTGTCTTTCGTTACACTGTAAAGTGACTCTTCCCTGTCAACGATCAGTTCATGCAAACGATCGAGCATTTTGGACAACGCATCTTCATATCGGCTGCCAGCAACAAGCGGAATCAAATTGTAAATTTCAATCTCTTCACTACTCTTTATGGTTAATTTTTCAACCTCATTCAATAATCTCTCTTCGATTTCCAAACTAATGATATCAGATTCAAATTCGCTCAGTCGATTGAGGTAAATTTCACTTACACCTTCTAGATTATTTATCTTATGTAGCTGTTTGTAGTTGTTCAGATTTACTTCGCTCTCTTTCAATCGTGTGTAAACAGTATCGATTTGTTCATTCAGAAAAGCAAGTACGTTTTCATCACTTTTCCTTCTTTTTTCGAGATCAAAATTCAAAAATTCGCTCGCATGTGTTCGCACGAAATCCCGAGATATGTATGCGTTATTATCCCGAAAAGAAACTTCGAGTGTCCGTGCTTCGTTATTAAGAATGCGCACCTCAAGACCGTCATAGAATCGGGAAGTCAAAGCAGAAATACTATTGATCACAAAATAAAGTTCATACTCTTCTTGATAACGTTGAACTTGCTCCCAATCGAAAATCGCGACATTAATCTTAAAATCGGGAGTTACAGCTTCTTTACCAACTTCAAGATTGATGTATGTCTGATCACCATAACTCAATTCGTATGAGCCGGGACCATTGAAAACAATCTCAATTGGTTGATCTTGCCATTTGGCATTTGTGAGTTCTATCAATTCAACCTGATAAGGCGAAGAAGTGTAATGCTCATTGGTCAATACCTGACCTCTCGCGAAGTAACCAACCTTCAGTGGAAGTTGTTTCAGACTCCTTCCGATGAGCAATTTTGAACGAAGTAGTTCTACTTTGGCTTCGGGTCTGCTGTCCTCCGCAACAGAAGACACATTCAAAATTTTATTGGCGTTGTCATCCTCGGCAAGTTGAATAATTGTTTTTGACCGAAATTCGAAAGGAGTGTAGCGCAAATAAATAAATGCGCCTAACATTGCCACACCTAGACACATTAATACCCAAATCAGCGAGCGGCGAAGGATGTAAAGGAATAGACCAAAATCAAACTCATTGGAAAAATTGGTGAGGCGATCTCTGTAATCTTGATTTTCGCGTATTTCTCCTTTTTCCATCATAGTGCTAATTGAATAGCTTCACGTTAGAAAACCCGGGTGAAGATTCCATAAATGATTGACAAACCGGAAAGGATAGAAACGTAAGGTTGAATGTCCGCAGTGATCTCACGACCCAACTGTTTTGTAGGCTCTACATAGATAATATCTCCAGCTTCCACAGACATATTAGAATATCTGATACCCTCAATTTTGGATAGATCAATCAAATAAACTTCCTGTTTGTTCTCAATTTTTCGGATCACTTTGATCTTGGATACGTTACCATTTTTACCACCACCACCAGCAAGAGCGATAGCTTCAATGATTGATATTCCTTGATTGTCGAGTGCGATTACCTGACCATTACCAGCAGGTGCAGAAAACACAATTGCCCTTCTGTTTAATACTTTGACAATGGCGTATGGTCCATTGAATTGGTAGAAATACTCTGCTTCAAGGAAATCTTGAGCCTGAAGCAGAGTCATTCCGCTAATTTTTTTAAGCCCGATCACCGGAAACTCCACATAACCTTGAGAATTCACGGTATAAGTGAAAGTGCTGGAAGTACCATACTTTGGAGTTTCTGATCCACTAGTGGTAAACTCGAGCATCATTGCCCCTTCGTTGGTATACAAATCAAAGGAAATCACGTCATTTGATTGAATTCTATAATCGATACTGCTACTGTCGATAACAGGAATATCAAACACATACTCCTCATCCGTTTTGAACAAAATTTCTTTGTTTAGCGAGCAAGAGGACATACCAAGTACGACGATAATGAGAGGGAAAAACAATCTTTTGAACATAAAAATGGCCGTAATAAGAGCCAAAAGTAAGCATTGACGCGCAAAGAACAATTACGCATCTTTGCAAAACGAATGAAGAAGACAGTGATCATTGGCGCAACAACCAATCCTACCCGTTATAGTCACATGGCTGCATTGCGATTGCACGAGCATGGCCATGAAATTGTGCCCATGGGAATAAAACAGGGAATAATTGCTGACCGCACCATAATTAATGACCGACCACCAATAGCCGACGTTGATACAGTAACGCTCTACTTGCAGCCTGCGCGTCAGCCAGATTGGTACGACTACATTCTAAATCTCCGGCCTAAACGCATCATCTTTAATCCGGGCACTGAAAATCCAGAATTGGAAAAACTTGCAAGATCCCAAGGCATCGAAACCATTGAAGCATGCACACTTGTGATGCTTTCAACGAACCAATATTAAAAATCATGCTCATTCATGGCGAAAAAACATCATTGCGACCAGTAGACGCAAATGATCAAGAACTGATGATGCATTGGGAAAACAATCCCGAATTTTGGGAAGTTTCAGAGCATGATGGCCCTTTGTCGGTAGATATGATACGCGATTTTATTCGAAATTCCGAAGATCTCAAGCTGAACGGACAACTGCGGCTTATTATTCAAAATGAAGCCCAAGAAGCAATAGGCGCGCTTGATTTGTTTGACTATGATGGTTATTTAAAATCTGCAGGTTTGGGAATTTTAATTGCTGAAAAGACCAATCGCAATCGTGGGTATGCCAAAGATGCACTTAAAGCGGTGTTGGAATACCAAAAAGCCAAACGAGAAATTTTACTTATTCGCAGCCTTATTCACACGAATAATGCCGCGAGCATTTCACTTTTTACAGCTGCCGGATTTAAAAAAACAGGTATTAAATATTTTAAAGGCAAAGAAGCAGTTCAATTCATTTACGAGCTATGAAATCACTTTTTTCTGGTAAAAAAAAATTCGTAATCGCTGGCATTTTATTGATTGGAATGTTCGCCGCATTTCAAGCTTATACTCTTTTCTATCGGCCCAATACCATTTTCGAAGAAAAAGCAAAAGTGATTTTTATTCAAGAAAATACAACTTTAGATAAATGGCTGGGCAGCGCTGAAAGTCGAGAAATCTTGCGTTATGCTGATCATTTTGAAAGAGCAGCTTCAATGAAAAAATGTTCGACACTGAAGCAAGGGCGATATCGCATTCTAAAAAACTCGAGCAACAATACGATCATCAATATGTTGCGCAGTGGCAATCAAGAAGCGTTGCACCTTCGCATTGATGACGTCCACACGATGACTGAACTTGCAGGTAAACTTGGAAGAAACTTGAAATCTGACTCAACAACATTTATAAAGGCATTTCAAAATGATAGTATATGTAAATCGTTTGGGTTTAACACAATCACCATTGCTTGCTTGATTTCGCCTAATACCTATGATTTTTTCTGGACAATTACACCTATCGATTTTTTGAATCGCATGAAAAAGATTCATGACAGTTATTGGACAGACGAGAATCAACAAAAAGCGAAAAGATTAAATTTGACGCCAACCGAAGTGACCATTCTTGCATCTATCGTAAAGGCGGAAACAGCAAAAAAAGAAGAGGCTTCAAAAATTGCGGGATTGTATCTCAACCGGCTAAGAATTGACATGGCACTTCAATCTGATCCAACAGCAGTGTATGGAAGGGAAGAACATGTTCAACGCGTTTCTTATGAAGATCTTCGCACCGATTCACCCTACAACACTTATTTGCATGCTGGACTTCCTCCAGGACCTATCGCATTCTCCGAACAGCACTATCTTGATGCTGTATTGAATCCTGCAAAACATGACTTCATTTTTATGTGTGCAGAACCTGGAGGCACAGGATTTCACCAATTCGCAAGAACCTTGGATCAACATAATGTCTACCGAAGGGAGTATACTCGTTGGCTTGAAAGCAAGGGAATACGATAGAATGATTTATTCTTCCAGGCTAAGGCAAAAAAGGTGAAAGGAAAATTCAACAATAACAAGCAACGTTATGAAGGTTGACTGAATGAATTCTCATTCAGATTCAAGCCAATAATGAATCTTTTCTTGGAGAATTTCAGGCCTCATTGGTTTTTCGAGTAAATCATCCATTCCAGCTTGCATGCAGGGCTGTTTGTCCTTTTTCTCGTTTTCTGTTAAACCTATAATTACTGGCATAGAATTACGGCCCAGACTTTTTTTCAATTGACGAGTTGTTTCCATACCATCCATCTCATTCATCTTCACATCCATAATGATAAGATCATAATCGTCACGTTTCGATTTCTCGAGTACTTCCTTACCATTATTTACCGTATCGAACTTATGACCTAATAATTGGAGAGTTCTTGAGGTGACAGCTCGTGATAGTTCATTGTCATGTGCTACAAGAATTTTGATATTACTTTTTGTAGAAGTGTGCTCGTAATTTCCTGTTTGCATTTTTTGCTTAGCACGTTGCACTGGACTAATGTGCAACACTTCGATGATAGTATCCAGTAATCTCGATTGACGAACAGGCTTGGTAAGATAAGCGTTGTAGAAATTTTCTTTGTCCGCCATCAAATGCTCACCAACAGAAGATAGAACAACAATAGGCAATTCTGTCGAAGAATACTTATCTCTAATTTTTTCAGAAAGTGCTCTTCCATCCATTTCTGGCATCTGCATATCCATGACTACAAAGTCAAATTTGTGCAAATTGGACATAATCTCGGTCACCAATTCCGGGCTATTAAAAGGAGTAGCCTGAATTCCCCATGCAGAAAGTTGTTTAACTAGAATCTTCAGATTTGTTTTGTTGTCATCAACAATTAAAGCCCGCAATCCATTAAGCGCTTCAATCTTTGCATTCTGGGCAGCACCAGATGTTTCAGCAACAATTGTGAATGAAAAAGTAGAGCCAACTCCTGGTTTGCTGTCAATCCAAATTCGCCCTCCCATTTCCTGCACGAGATTTTTACAAATTGCTAAACCTAGCCCTGAGCCACCATATTTCTTATTAATAGAAGAATCAATTTGGTAGAAAGACTGAAACAATTTGTCTGTGTAAGCAGGATCTATTCCGATACCTGTATCACGCACGGAGAATTTCAATTGCACAAAATCCGATTCTCTATTTATTAATTCAACATGAATCAAAACTTCGCCATTTTCGGTGAACTTGATTGCATTATTGACCAGATTCATCAGCACTTGTCGGAGCCGAGTTTCATCCTGAACTATTTCCAAAGGCAACTCCGGGCCCAAGTCACTCATTAGTTCTAGCTTTTTCGCGTGAGCTAGTGGCTTCATTAAATCAACAACTTGCTCTACGCAATCAGAGAGGATAAATCGTTCCTTGTGCAATTCTAATTTTCCCGATTGAATTTTCGAAACATCGAGCACATTATTGAGCACTTCCAGAAGATTATTGGCGCTGCTATGAATGTTTCTTACGTAGGCCCTTTGTTCTTCGTCCAATTTGGATTGAGATAAAAGTTCCGTCATGCCAATAACGCCATTGAGCGGTGTTCGCACCTCATGGCTCATGTTCGAAAGAAATTCAGATTTGGTATTATCTGCTTTAACAAGTTCCGCTTCGATCGCTTCAAACTCATCATTGGTAGCGTCAAAACTCGCTCGTATTGGACGAATGACTAGAAAAACACCACCTAACAACAGTGTAAGTATTGCAGCGACAATGATCCAAAAAGCGGCTGTGATAAATTGACGATATAAATCACTTTCCCTAAGATAACGACCAGTGACGTTATTCATACCTTCTACGTAGGAAGTAATCAAAGTCAACGTTTTTGTCTCTTGCTCTGGAGTAAATGTTTTTGAAGCATGAATGAACTCGTTGATCAAATCTCTGGCTCCAACAAAAGAATTCGAATTTGACTGAAGCATGGACTGAATCTCATTTGAATTAGACATTTCAGTACCGTAATAGTCGCTTCCATTCAATAAAGCCTTTTGTGCATTCTCCCATTTCTCTAAAATGGTGGAGAGATCGCGAAACTCAACAGTATGATCGGAGGTTTCAGTTGACGCATCGATAAGCATCACAACTTTTCTTGCCAATTCTTCGGCTATGGCCTTTTGCCTGGAGGCTAAGCTAACTTTGGTTGTATAGGAAGTCTGAACATACAATGAATAGAAAAGCAGAGCTGCACACAAAACCACAACAGATGCCATCCCAATAAAGAGAATGTTGAGTCTCAGTCGCAGTTTGTCTCTGGGTATCATAGAAGTCAGTTGCAAATGTAAGCTACCGCCATGATAAAGACTACTTTAACTTTAAAATGAAACTTCGATTATTTGCTAAGCCGCGGAAATGACATCATTCCCGGAGACGCGGTGCCACTTCAAGAGCACAGCCTTCAGATCTTCAAGTTCAAAGGGTTTGGCTAGAAAATCATTCATGCCTGCCTGAGCGCATCGATCCTGGTCGTCAAGAAATGTATTCGCGGTAATTGCCACGATATATGGCTGATGTATTAATTGCTCGCGAATGCACGCCGTTGCAGTAAGACCATCCATGACCGGCATTTGCATATCCATAAAAATGATGTCGTAATTCTTGGATCTACATGCTTCGAGCGCTTGTGCTCCGTCTTCTACAAGGTCCGATTGAATGCGCAAATTATCTAATATGTATTTCAGAACCTGTTGATTGATTTCATTGTCCTCACAAACCAAGACTTTTGTTTGAGAAAAATCGGCAATGATTTCAGGTTCGTGAGAAACGGCAGATTTTTTCACTTCGTCAGCTGACACAATTTTACTCTTTATATAGAAGGAGAAAGTTGTTCCTTTTCCCTCGACGCTTTTCACATCCATTTTTCCTCCCATCAGTTCAACGAGCTGTTTCGAAATGGCGAGCCCTAAACCAGTTCCTCCATACTTTCTGCTAATGGAAGAGTCAACTTGGGTGAAAGATTGAAAGAGGAGATGAATTTTATCCTGAGGTATGCCTATTCCAGAATCAGCAATGCTGAATCGAATTGTGACATGATCACGATTTTTCTCAGAACATTCACAGATGAACTCCACTTTTCCTTGTTCAGTAAACTTTATTGCGTTTCCAATCAAGTTGAAAAAAATCTGCTTCAAGCGATGTTCATCCAGGGCAAGAAATTTCGGAAGGTTTGCATCAATAGAAGCGATCAAATTAATCCCTTTGGACTCCGCATGTGGTCGCAAGAGATCCACAACATCAAAAATCGCGTTGTTCAAATTGCATTGTTGCACATCCAATAGCATCTTTCCATTTTCCATTTTGGAGAATTCCAAAATATCATTGATTAGCATGAGCAAACTTTGTCCACTCTTTTTAATTGTACTCGTGTATTCATCCTGTTCGCTGTCCAATGAGGTCTGTTGCAACATGCCAGCAGTTGCGATGACCCCATTAAGAGGCGTTCTGATTTCATGACTCATCACCGCAAGGAATTGACTTTTTGCGTGAACTGCCTCTTCTGCTCTATCTCTTGCCTCAATAATCTTCGCTTCATTTTCCTTCAGCTCAGTAATATCCATCACCCGATATACCAGGTACTTTCTCATTCCGCTCTTTAAAAGAGTGATTGAAACCCGAACAGGTATTTCCTTCTTGTCCTTTTTAACTAACGTTGATTCCATCGACCAAAACCTTTTGGTCTCTAATTCATTCAAGCCATTTTCGATTTCAATTCCAGATAGAGCTTCCTTTCTTAAAAGTTTAAAATCATGATCCAAGAGTTCATGTCGTTCGAAGCCGAATAATTCCACTGCTCTTGAATTGAAATCAAAAATATTTCCATTCATTCCTGTAAGAAAAATGGCGTCCTCCGATTTTGAAATTAGCGATCGCAACAATTCTTGATTCATTTTCATGTCACTCATGAATCTGCATTTCACACGAGCAGAAAGAAATTGCAAAACGGAAATGATTATAGTGAGGGTTGCAAAAAGTTTTATGAGGTCATAGTTGATGTCGTGTGGAATAAAGAGTGCGAATAATGTACCGACACAAACGAAGAGCAAGTACATAAAGGTGGAGCGTTCATCCCGAAACGAAAAAGCGCAAGCTTGGGTAGTAAAGAGCAAGGACAAATAATAATACCCGTCAAAATTGTTGAAATAAACTGTCCAGATAACATGCGCTGTGTTTACATAAAAAAGCACGCTGACCAAAAGAGAATAAGTAGGCGTTTGAATTTTCCCAACACGACCAAGGAGGAAAACGAGAACTGCGAATGTGAGAATCGCGACTCTATCCCAAATCAATTCATTACCGCCTTCAATGATGAATAAATACAAAGATCCGAACACAACATTACTTAGAATGATAGCAAAAGCCATCAAACGATAAAATGCAATTCCCCTTCCGGAGTTACTTTGTGAAAGTGTACCGTACACTATTTGTACTTTTCAATTTGTATCAAAGAGAAACGTATACGAATATTTGCAGCAATGGTTTCAAGCGTTCATAACCAAAATGGAAAATGTCTATTCGTTACTATCGCAGCGTTCTTAGTTGTGTGTTGCGCGTGGTGCAAGCCGCATTCAGAAGTCGATTCCGTTTCTCAAAATAGAAAATACGTTTTATACGGAGGAGGATTAGCAGGAGTTTCTTCATCGTATGTTTTGCTTGATCAACTTTGGTACAAAAAATATGATCGAACAAAATTTCACTTTTTCAATGACAACAACGAATGGTTACAAATGGATAAAGTTGGTCATCTGTTTTCGACTTACACGATTGGGAGATATTCTTATGAAGCATTTAGATGGAGTGGAATGAATGAAAAGAAAAGCACTTGGATCGGCGGAAGCGCAGGCCTGCTGTACCTCACAGGAGTAGAGTTGATGGATTCGAAAAGTGCAGCGTGGGGATTTTCAAATGGAGATATGATTGCAAATACAGCGGGAACATTTTTTTTTATTGCGCAACAATTATTTTGGAAAGAGCAACGCATCGTTTTCAAATTTTCATACTCACATTCTGAATTTGCGATGTTGAATTCTGATCAGTTAGGTCGTAATTTTCAACAACGTGTTTTGAAAGACTACAATGGACAAACATATTGGTCATCAATCAACATACATAGCTTTATGGCTTCTGACGCGGATTTCCCGAGGTGGCTCAACGTTGCATTTGGTTATGGCGCAACAAAAATGATACGTGCAGAAATGAACGATTTCGATGTTAATAATTTTCGACGCGAACGTGAATTCTACATTTCATTTGATGCAGATTTGACACGAGTTCATTGGAAGAAAAAATGGATGAAGACAACAGCGAAAGTTTTAAGCTTCATAAAAATTCCAACACCAACTCTTGAGTTTGAAAAAAATGGAAAAGTGAAAATGCACGGACTGTTTTTTTAAAAGTAGAACAAAACGAAAAAAAGCTCGTAAGAGACGAATCGAAAAATGGGTGTACTAAAAGTAATTGAGATCATGAGCGCCTCAGCGAAGAGTTGGGAAGACGCTGCTGCCAATGCTGTAATGGAAGCATCCAAAACAGTAAAAAACATTGTATCTGTGTATATCCAGGACCAAAGTGCTACTGTTGTCAAAGGAAAAATCGAAGAGTACCGAGCAACTGTAAAGCTCACATTTCAAATTGTAAATCACAAATCAACCGTTACTAATATGAAGACAAAGTCAAAATCGCACGCCGCTCCAAAAGGCGTGAAGAAGGCTGCTAAAAAAGCTGCCCCAAAGAAAAAAGCTGCTACTAAAAAGAAAGCTGCTGCTCCTAAGAAGAAAGCTGCTACTAAAAAGAAAGCTGCTACGAAGAAAAAAGCTGCTGCTCCTAAGAAGAAAGCTGCTGCTAAAAAAGCTCCAGCTAAAAAAGCTCCAGCGAAGAAAGCTCCAGCTAAAAAAGCTTAATTCAACATTGAATCTAAAAAGCCCCGCAGCAATGCGGGGCTTTTTGTTTTTTTATAAAACACTCTACACGGATGCGAAAGTGGCTTAATCAAATCTGCACGTCACATGAAACAAACACCGCTTTGAGAATCGCAATGAAGTGATGAAAGACCCTAAAAGCAATTGCTCATGGAAGAAATTAGTTGACGACATAGGCTCATGCGTCAAGACTAAAAATCGTGAGGTGCGCTCTTGATGAAGTGCCCGCCAATACCAACCTAATCACTGAATAGATTTTTAATTTGGAAATTGGGTGAATAAGGATCAAAAGAAATTGTAGCTTGATAGAAAAGCGAGTGAATTACTTCAATTTTCTGAAGGCATACTTCGTTCTGCAATTTCCAAAATGGAACCGAATCAATTCCAATGCAGATCCAAGTAAATTGCCAAATGATCACTGTAACCGCCTTTGTAATCATCACCTGCATATGTGCGATTCGGGCGCTTCACTCCTTCTTTGTCTTGGAACAAAACCAAATCATTCAGGAAAATTTTCGCATCGTCATTTCCAGCACTCCAACCTTTTGTTGAATCCTTCAACCCTTTGCTCGCCATGAATTGATCCAAAGCGCCCCATTCACCTTTGTAAAAATAAGAGCCCATTTTTGAAGCGTGATCATCATACATAAAATTAAAAAAATCATTTGTCTTTTCTACGCCAGCATTCAAAACACCAGCTATACTCTTATCAGTAGGGTAATCATTGAAATCTCCCATGATCACAATTTTCGCATCTCCATCCGCATCAATAATTTTCTTAGTCAGTGAATGTAAAACATTTGCCACTGCAATTCTATTCTTTTCAGATTCCGCTTGTCCTCCACCTCTGCTCGGCCAATGATTCACAAATAGGTGAATGACTTCATCATTCGATTTAACCTTCGCATATAACAAGTCTCGTGTAAAAGGATCCTTATCATCAGGAAGATTAATAGTAGTGTAGTTGAAGTACTCCACTTTCACTTTTGTGGAATCATAGATGGCGGCAACATCGATTCCGCGTTCATCTGGACTGTCATTGTGAATGACGGCGTAATGCCCATCCCTCAACTTATTTTCTTTTACTAAGTCAAGAAGCACGCTTTTATTTTCTATTTCACATAATCCTATAAAAGCTGGCAATTCACCTGGGAATGCATCAAACACATCAGCAAGGCGATTCAACTTTGTGGTATATCGTTCTTCGTTCCAATGAAGTTTTCCGTCAGGAGTAAAATCTTCGTCCATTGTTTTCGGATCATCCACAATGTCGAAAAGATTTTCTACATTATAAAAAGCCAAGCGGCAATTTGCGCTGACGTTGTTGGAAGAAGTATCTTTAGATTCAGTGCGTGATGTATGCTCACACGAAGCTCCAACAAGCAACATCAGTAAAACTGCTGTGCCAACAATTTTAAATAAAATAGGTTGTTTCATTTTCATGCCCGAAAGATGCGATTAAAATTGACTTAACGCTCCAAATTACATCTTCTGATGTAACCAAAGCGTTTCTTCTACGTAAACATTCCATTCTAAATTTCATGAAAAACAAATTCTTCATCTTCGCCTTCACTGCAATCACATTCTGTGCAGCGAAAACTTCTGCCCAAGACAACAAACAAACATTTCATTTGAATGCCATGATGCAGATGTCGACTGAGCTAGAAGCAGCCTTCAAACTCGTACTCACCAAAACAGGAGAGAATATGTACGAAGGAGAGATTACAGATTACATGGGGCAACTCAAGGCCAGTGGTTCCTATATGAAAATTGGGAAGAGCTATCTCGAAGATGGACAATTCGTATACTTCTATCCTTCCGGAAAAGTAGAAAGCAAAGGCGAATTTGTAAAAGGCATCAAAGTAGGCACATGGGAGCGGTATGACAATTCCGGTAAACGCAAGGCAGATAGGTATTATCCGGCAGAAAGTGCAGATATGGTGCGCGAAAGCATGCAACTGGAAAAAGAAGAAGAGAAGAAGTAGTTTTTGATTCGCGAACTGCGACTAATTTTGAGCAGTTCATGAACACAAAAAATACTTGTCTGCTATTATTCATTTCGGCGTTGTCGACGACAGCGCTTTTTCTTTTACCTGCGTGCCGAAACTCATCATTTCAAGCCAATAAAAAGGTATTCAACTACAACGAGAGTAATGGAATTACTTCGTTGGATCCTGCCTTTTCCAGGGATATTGAAGTCATGTGGGCAACAAACCAACTATTCGACGGACTCGTAGAACTAGATAGCAATATGGAAGTAATTCCATGCATAGCGAAGGACTGGGAAATTTCGCAAGACGGTCTGACCTACACATTTCATCTCCGTGACTCAGTTTATTTTCATCCAAGTCCATTGTTCAATGATTCAGCCAACAGAAAAGTTATTGCATCTGATTTTATCTACACATTTAATCGGTTATTAGATCAGACAGTTGCTTCTCCAGCCACCTGGATATTTTCAAGTATCGATTCTGCGAATGGAAAAGGCTTTGAAGCACTAAACGATAGCACGCTTGTCATTCATCTTTCGCGGCCATTCCAACCTTTCCTCGGCATGCTATCCATGCAATACTGCAACGTCGTTCCGCATGAAGTTGTTGAACACTACAAAGCCGATTTTCGAAATCATCCAATCGGAACAGGTCCATTTCAATTTGCTTTCTGGTATGAAAATGTCGCACTTATATTTCACAAGCATGAAAAATACTGGCAGCAAGATTCCCATGGGAACAAACTACCATATCTGGATGCCGTAAAAATTGATTTTGTAAAAGACATGTCGGTGGAGTTTCAAGGATTATTGCAAGGCCGTTATGATTTCATGAGTGGAATTCACGAGTCATTTAAAGACGAACTTTTAGATGCCGGAGGAAATCTTGTCGAAGCCTATTCTGAGAACATTCGTTTTCAAAAAACACCATTTATCAAAACAGATTACCTTGGCATATTCATGGATCCTGCCATGGAGATCAATCAAAATTCGCCCTTGATGGATATTCGGGTCAGACGTGCGATATCCTATGCAATAGATAAAAAATCGATGGTAAGATATCTACGCAACAATTCCGTTTTTCCTGCTGTGAATGGATTCCTTCCACCACGACTCAACAAATTCGGAAGCGATTCTGTGTATTACGATTACGATCCTGCACTGGCATCACGATTACTCAGCGAAGCTGGATTTCCTGAAGGCAAAGGATTGCCTGAATTCAGCATTTCAACGACAAGCGACTACACAGATTTGATTGAGTTTATTCAGCATCAATTAGAAAAAGTGGGAATTGACATAAAAGTAAATGTCCTTCAACAACCAGCGCTCCGCGAGCAGAGCGCTAAAGGCCAACTCTCCATTTTTAGAAAATCATGGTTGGCAGATTATGCCGATGCAGAAAATTTTCTTGCCGTTTTTTATTCTGGTAATTTTTGTCCTACAGGACCAAACTACACGCACTTTTCCAATACGGAGTATGATCAGTTGTATGAAAAAGCACGCGCGCTCACCAACGACAGTCTTCGGTTTGAAGCTTATGCAAAACTCAACGATATTCTCATGAGTGAAGCGCCTGTCATTCCACTTTACTATGACCAGGTTTCTCATTTTATTCGAAAAGACATAAGTGGATTACAAACAAATCCAGTAAATATGCTTGACTTACGCACTGTCCGCAAACATTGACCTAAGGCACGTTACTTTTGACACGAATCATCAAGCACCTCAAAGAACAGTCGTATGAGATTAAAAATTGATATGCACACGCACATCATGCCGAAACATTTGCCTGATTGGTCAGGCAAATTCGGATACGGATCTTTTATTCATCTTGATCACCATCGGCCTGGCTATGCGCGCATGATGCAAGGAGACAAGTTTTTTCGTGAGATCGAATCTAATTGTTGGGATGAGGTGTTGCGCATTGATGAATACGAGCGATACCATACACAAGTCCAAGTTGTTTGCACAATTCCTGTTTTGTTTTCTTACTGGGCACAACCAAATGATGGCCTCATCATTTCACAGTTCCTCAATGACCATATTGCAGAGATAGCAGTGAAACACCCAAAAAATTATATTGCTTTGGGCACACTTCCCATGCAAGATACTGACCTTGCCATCAAGGAGCTGGAACGTTGCAAATCGATTGGAATGAAGGGCATCCAAATTGGAAGTAACGTCAATCAAAAAAACTTGAGCGATACGATCTTCAATCCACTTTGGGCGGCCATCGATGATTTGGATATGAGTGTGATGGTGCATCCATGGGATATGATGGGCCAAGAGGATATGAAAAAATATTGGCTGCCTTGGCTCGTTGGCATGCCTGCCGAAACTACGCGCGCCATTTGTTCACTCATCTTCGGAGGTATACTGGAAAGACATCCAAAAATCAGATTCAATTTTGCTCATGCGGGCGGATCCTTTCTGCCTACCATTGGTCGAATTGAACATGGCTTTTTTTGCCGGCCGGATTTGGTTGCAATTGACAATCCAATTAATCCCCGCGAATACATCGGGAAGTTTTGGGTTGATAGCGCAACACATGATGATGACCTATTCAAGTATATACTTGGAATGCAGGGCTCCAAAAAAGTAACGCTCGGCACTGATTATCCTTTTCCACTTGGAGATTTGGAAGTAGGAAAATTCATTGAAGACATGGGTTTAGAAAAAGATGTTATCAGTGATGTGTTTTGCAATTCAACACTCGATTGGTTGAATCTATCAGCAGAACAATTTGCCAAATAAGACAAAGATCAGTTTGCATTTACACTAAATGAAAGAATCTTACCGGATTTTCTGGAAACAAAAAAAGTGAACGGAATTTGCATTTGCTTTTTGGTCGTTGATGCCCATACGATCAAAACAGGCTCATTACTTCCAGAGACATTTCCAAACTGAAAACCCCCAACCTGGTGCGCAATGGAAGGACCTTGCACCGAATCAGAAAGTGCCAATTGATCGCTTAACAACGACAAGAGCGAATCAGAAACAAACGTAGAATCGACACATCGTTTCCTTTGATCTAAACCTCCGGAATTTGGCGCTTCTAGAAAATCAGTTACAGAAGGTAATAACTCCATTGCTTCGCGCACATTCTTCACCAAATACGTTTTGTCGGCGTTTCGTTCTTTCGACACAATCCGAATTTTATCTTCACCTTTCCAATTCGTTTGATTCACATTCTGCACCATAAGCATTGCACTTGTTGAGACAAACTGCTCCACAGGATATTCCTGTGGAATAGAGCGGCATCCAGACATATTCAATACAACAATATCAATTGCATTTCCTGCACTATCCTTTGCACTTTCATGCGTTACAATGGATGTGGTTGCGCCCCATACCGAAGCAGTGAGGTCCGCTGCGATTTCAAATTCATCTTTCTTTTCAGAACAAGATGATAGTAAAAAGATGAGAAAAACGAGTAAAGAACTGGCGAATGTTTTCATACATAAAAAATAGAAATGGTGACGAAGATAGTAGCGGAATAAAAAGTCAAGTCATGATCATTTTAGCAATTTCGTGCCTATGATTTTTCCATAGTTCAATCCGAGTGTTGACCTTTCATACTGAAATTTCACAATAGAAAACCCAAATGAAACCAACTTCTTCGCAAGAAAATTACCGTTAAAATGTTCACTTTTCAAATCGTGAAACTCCATAGAAAGCGTGGTTACATTATCAAATAAAGCAACAGACGATGCATCAAAAATTGCATACTCTGCGCCTTCACAATCGATCTTTAAAAAGTCAATATGTGTTAGACTCAGTTTCTCAAACAATGTTTCAAGAGAAAGCGTTTTCACCAAAACAGAATTGGTGTTCTCAGCATTCAATGCATAATTCGAAATCAACGAATGATTGATACTGCTGCCTTCATACAGACTCATTTCACCATTGCTGGATGAGATTGCAACGTTAAGTGATTCGATGTTTTCACACCCGGAAGTGGCAGCGTTTATTTTTAGTTGACTAAAATTTTTTAGCGAGGGCTCGATGGAAATAATGCGCGAGTTTGGTTGCAAATTTTTCGCCGCAAACAATGAAAAAAATCCGCAATGTGCTCCAATATCCAGAATCGTAGCTTTCTTATAAAATGGAAAAAAGTCAGCATATTCTCTTTCTTCAAAAATTTGTTTCATCAAAGCAAGATGTTCCCGATTCTGATCAAAACTTAAGTTCAATCCATTTGCAGAACACAGTCTTTCAAAGCTCCTTTTTTTGGAATCAAAAAGTAAATCAGAAATTTTCATATGCTGCGCAATTGGGACTAATGAAGAATTTTTCAGGAGCGATGATACGGCCAATTTCTAAAGCCCGAAACATCGAAGTTGCATCACCAAACAAAATTCGATTTGAACATTTTAGAATTTCCGACGCCATCAACGATGGTCAACTCGAACGTATGATTACCATGTGCTATAAAACGCTCATCGAAGTAATATGTAATGCGATGGTTTTTTGCATCATACTCCATGAGCGCCCAATTGCCATCGATTTTTGGAATGATCTGATCGATTCCAGACAACGCATCCGATATGCTGAACGAAAATTGCTTTCTGTTTTTCATGGTAGCCGTAAAATCCACGTTTGTCAGTGAAGGCTTCACCGAATCGATCATCAGAGCAAAATATCCGAGGTATTGTGGTTGTGCATGCACCCAACCATCAGCATATTTACCACCTTCGCTGATAATTCTTTCCTTATCAGGATCATAACGGGCTATCAACACTTTTGATTCGAAGCCCGGTTTGATTATGTCCGCCTTTATTTTTAAATCAAAGGAATTGTGGACGGGTTCATATGGTGATACAATATGATAGGTTGGGCCGATTGCATTCGTGATCTTTTTCACCTTTTCGATGTGGATATCTGTATCCTCATATAAAGTGCGCGCCTTCATCGACAACACAACATCTTCAGTGATCAGTTCGTTATCTTCCTCCCAGTTCCAGCGGGCAAGAGCCGACTTGGCGGCAGGCGTTTTTCCATTCTTCGTACTCAATGCCTGCACTTTAAAATTTACAGAGCTTTTATTCCCATTTATGTCAATAATGCGATACTCGCAATGATGCATTTTTCCATCCCGAAATGAAACTACTCCGTCATTCACGAGATTATCATAGATGTCAAGAGGATTGCCTGGCAGGCGATAAGAACCGTGAATGGAACTTCGGTGTTTTTTAAAACGTTCGTAGATCGTATGGGCATTCATGGCTCTATTGGTAGAAAAATCAAGTCGATCCATCCTTTGGCCATACACCTGCACACTATCGACAAAAAACTCGATGCGATAAATTCCACAGCGATTGGTGTTTCCATCTAACATATCTGTGGTGTGAATTGCAAATCCAAAATCTCCATAAAGCGTTGCCGGAGCAGGATTCTTGAGAAGACATTTTCCCGAACTGCCTTTCGTTTCATAGGAGACAGGAACTTGTGATCCATTTACCCAAGTAGAATCGTTCATTGGCACAATCCAAATCCCGCTGATTGACGGTGGAATTTTATCCCGAATTTCAAAACCAAATAACAACGGATTCATCACTTTTTCCGTAACAGTTTCCCTCACTTCGAAATGGAGATGTGGACCTCCGCTTCCTCCAGAGTTTCCTGAAAGCCCTACCAATTCACCTTTCGCAACAGGCAGCAGTGTAGAATCAGGAAACAAATCGACACTAAATGACTCTACATTGTATTGTTCACGCTTCACGTACTCATCCACCTTCGGCGCATACTTACTCAAATGACCATAAACAGTAGTATATCCATTCGGGTGGGTTACGTATATCGCATAACCATACCCTACGGGCGAAACTTTTATTCGACTGACATAACCAGCAGCGGCAGCGAGCACATTCAAACCCTCTCGTTGTTCGGTTTTGATATCGAGACCGGCGTGAAAGTGGTTTGTGCGCAATTCGCCAAAATTTCCAGAGAGGTTAAGAGGGATCTCCAGAGGAGATCTAAAAAAATCCTGAGGAACCAATTTTTCCTGAACAGAGTTTTGAGCAGCTGAAAATTGGAGTAAAAAACAGAGCACAAGGGAAATGGCGAATTTTTCGCCGAACACAAAAAAACCGCGCATAGGGTTTGAAGAAATGGGAAACAACTGAAATGACATGCACTGCGAAAGTCAACAAGTGTGCCTCACCTCATTTATTGGTTGAAAATGAAATATCAACAGAGGTGAAAGGAAAAAAGAAGATGGACCATTCCAAATTAACTGCTACATTTGACCACCAATCGTTGATTTCAACATATTTCAAAAACCAACAGGATGGATCAAAACCAGGTATTGGAGCGCATTTCCGGCAAGATTGCCACGCTAGGGATGGCCAAAAAAGAACTGGAACTACAGGTGAGCAGGCTCAAAGATGAAAATGCAGCTATGCACTTGATCAACAAAGAGCTGCAAGCTCAGGTGGATGAATTGATTGCGAATACAAACGAATTGGTAACTGCCCGTTCATTGACTGCCCCGCCTGAAGATGAATTCAGAGGAGCAACCAAGCAGAGAATCAATGAACTGGTAAAGGAAATAGATGAGTGTTTAACGCTACTCAACAAATAAAGCACTGCTAACATGAGCGAAGTTTCCATCAAAGTAAACATTGCAGGCCGAATTTATCCGCTAACGGTAAAGAGCCTTGAAGAAGCCGGAATTCGGCAAGCAGAACAAGCAATTGAAGAGAGCATACAGGTATTTCAAAAGAATTATGCAGTAAAAGATAAACAGGACCTGCTCGCAATGGCGGCCCTGCAGATGTCGGCGAAAGCACAGGTAAATAATGAACCACGAATCGAACGTGTTGTTGAGCGCGTTGTAGAAACAGTGGAAGTGCCGGCTGATATGAGTTCTGAATTGCTAAAACTTGAAGCCATACTGGACGAATACCTGACCTAATCACCACATCCAATTCCTTTTTTTGATTCTCTGCTGAACCAATCCGCACACACGGACTGGGCAATTTTATTTACTAATTTATAATACAAGCAAAGCAATGAGTGAAATTATGTATGTACTCGTAGCTGCGCTGGCAGGAGTGGCCGTAGGTGGTTTGATCACCTGGTTTATCTTTAACAATGTGTTGAAGACGAAAAAAGAAGGCATCCTTTCAGAAGCAGAAAAAGAAGGAGAGACGATCAAGGAAAAGAAGATTCTTCAAGCCAAAGAGAAATTCTTTGAAATGAAAAATCAGCACGAGAATGAAGTGAGAGAAAGGAATAAAAAACTGCAACAAGGTGAAGACAAACTAAAAAGCAGAGAACGCGAAGTTTCCCAGCAATTGGAGCAGTACAAGAAAAAAGAAAAAGACCTTGATGTTCACAAAGACAATCTGAACAAACAGTTAGAAGTTACACAACGCAAACAAAGTGACCTCGAAAAGAACAATCAAAAAGCCATAGGACTTCTTCAGGAAATGGCGAAAATGACAGCAGAAGATGCGAAGGCACAATTGATGGAACAGTTGAAAGAAGACGCACGAAACGCAGCAGCAAGTCAGATTCAAGGGATAGTTGATGAGGCAAAATTGAAGGCAAATCAAGAAGCCAAGAAGATAGTAATTCAAACCATTCAGCGCACTGCTGTTGAACATGCAGTTGAAAATAGTGTTTCTGTTTTCAATATTGAAAATGATGAAATCAAAGGCAGAATCATCGGACGTGAAGGAAGAAATATCCGCGCTTTGGAGGCAATGACAGGTGTTGAAATTATTGTAGACGATACGCCGGAAGCAATCATTCTTTCTTGTTTCGATCCTGTGAGACGTGAGATTGCGCGTTTGTCTCTTCATCAATTGGTAACCGACGGCCGAATACATCCTGCGCGCATTGAAGAAGTTGTTGCCAAAGTGACGAAAAACATCAACGAAGAAATAGTTGAGATTGGTAAGCGCACCACCATTGAGCTTGGCATTCATGGATTGCACAGTGAATTAGTTAGAATGGTCGGCAGAATGAAATACCGTTCGTCTTATGGTCAGAATTTGCTTCAGCACTCGCGTGAAGTAGCAAACTTATGCGCTACTATGGCGAGTGAACTTGGCCTCAATGCAAAAGCAGCAAAACGTGCTGGTCTGTTGCACGACATAGGAAAAGTGCCGGATGATGAAAGTGAATTACCGCACGCAATCCTTGGAATGAAGATCGCTGAGAAGTATGGCGAAAAACCAGATATCTGCAATGCGATTGGAGCTCACCACGATGAGATTGAAATGAAAACATTGCTCTCTCCAATTATACAAGTATGTGATGCCATCAGCGGCGCGCGTCCTGGTGCACGAAGAGAGGTAGTGGAAGCATACATTCAACGTTTGCGCGATCTTGAAAACCTCGCATTGGAAAACGTAGGGGTTAGCAAAGCATTCGCTATTCAGGCAGGACGTGAATTGCGTGTCATGGTGGAAGCTGACCGCGTTTCGGATGCTGAATCGGATGCACTTGCTGTCAGCCTGGCAGCCAAAATCGAAACGGAGATGACCTATCCGGGTCAAGTCCGTGTAACGGTTATTCGCGAGAAACGCGCGGTTGGAATTGCACGATAAAAAAAACAGATAAATTAAAAGGGTCGCAATGCTTGCGACCCTTTTTTATTTGATTCAACATGGAGCGTTTTATATTACTTCATCAATTGTAAATCCAGTTCATTTTCAACTGAACTTTGAGATCACCGGAAATCAATTCTATCGTTGTTTGTCCTTTGAAATCGAATAATGTGAAAGCGAAATATCCAACGTTGTCGTTCGCGCTAATTCCGTCTTCATCAAAAATTTCCAATGAAATAGGTTGATCAAACGGCTTTACAACCAAAGGAAAACCGGAAGTAAAATTGACTGTGGTTCCGACGATACATTCATTATATACTTCGCTTTTATAGAGCCGATTCCCATTCCAGTCGACCACTGCGAATAAATCAGGATCGGAAGCAAACGGAGCATACGCATCCCACGCTTCGCCATCTTTTCCATACTTCGGAAACGATGAAATGGAAATACCTTCAATGACAGCACCAACAAGAATTTTTTTACGTCCTTCCTTTTTTGGTGCAGCAGTGTTCTGTTTTGATTTACATCCAAAGATGCCGAAAACAAGAACAATCAATAGTGTGAAGCGCATAGTGATGATTTGGACGTGAAAATAAAGAAAGAATCAATTGTCGAATCTAAATAGACAACCCGACACAAATGTTCTTATAAAATTTCAAAAAATGGAAAAACGAAGCGAATATGATAGCTAACAATTCAGTTTTAACTGAATGATTTGAAGGGCTGTCAAAAACGCACCAGTACGTCTCAACTTCGCGTATCATATCCAACCAAAGGAAGACCCTTGTCAGGCAAACAAAATTTAGCAACCAGTTTTAGCTGGAACACACTCACGGTAGTGTTACAGGTAATCATCCAATTGGCATATACCGGTTTGCTTGCCCGTTTGGTGAGTAAAGATTCCTTTATGCTGATGGGCATTGTCCTTGGCATTATGGGATTTGCAGAAATATTCTCGCAAGTGGGAGTTGGACCAGCGCTGATACAGCGCAAAGAAGTGCATCAGCAACATATCAATGGCGCATTTTACACTGCGGTGATTCTAGGTTTGACTTTTACACTTTTGTTTATTGGAAGCGCAGGAGTCATTGCCAGCTTTTATGAGCTGCCGGAGTTAAAAAACATTATTATGGTTGTGGCATCCAGCTTTACCATTTCAGCGATCGCTGTAGTTCCGCGAAGCATGATGATGAAACACATGCGCTTTAAAACGATGTTTAAAGCAAGCATGGTTTCCATTATTGGTGGTAATGTAATTGTCGGGCTAATTCTCGCCTACTTTGGATGGAATGTATGGGCTTATGTTTGGGCATTGTTCGCACAAAATGCATTGATGACCCTTGCGTTGTGGTACTTCGAACCGGTAAAACTGACTTTCAGATGGGAGTGGAAATACACACGCGAACTGATTCGTTATGGTGCCGGAAGTACACTCTTTAATGCGCTGAATTACTTGGCAACAAAGATGGACGTCATGTTGGTTCCTCGCTTTCTTCGCACAGGTGGAGCCGAATTAAATGATGTACAGAAAAGCATGGCTTCATACTATGAACGCTCAAGTTATGCCATGACGCAGCCAATCACAGTCATGGGAAAACTAAGCGACAGCGTTCTCTTCAGCGGAATGTCGAAGTACCAGGACGAAACAGCAAAACTGCGAAAAACAATTCTGATTGCAACAAACTTGTTGGCCTGTGTCGTCATTCCATTCACTGTATTCATAGCCTTTTTTGCGGATGATCTTATCGTTGTCTGGCTTGGACTGGAGTATCTAGAGACTGCACTCATTCTCAAAGTGCTCTTTTTCGCTGTCATTTTCCGCACATTAAGCAAATTGGGTGATTCATTATTGAGGGCCCGAGACGCAGTTTACAAAGGTTCGTGGTTCAAAGCGATCTATGTTATTTTGATTGCTCTGGCCATTTACATTGGCATTCCTTATGGCATGCCTTGGGTAGCGTTTGGTATCGTTTGTGCAACATTCATTCACTATATCATGAATATGTATTTATGCACGCAACTCATCGGTATTTCTTGGACAAGGCTCTTTACGTCCCTCCTTCCCGCTTTAAAACTGGGTGTTGCAACCCTCTTGCTTTCCGGTCTCGTTTATGAGATTCAACAAAAAATTCAAGCTCCACATTTGGTTGTTTTACTATTTGCTGGCGCTTATGTATTTGGTGCAATTGCAGCCATGATATTCTTCAGGCCAGATCAATTGGGGGATTCAGAAATAAATCTGCTCTATTATCTACCTGTAAAATTGAAATCAAAAACATTGGTAAGAAAAATGCTAGAGCGCCTGCCGATATAAAGTGTCGTTAAAAGTCAATCACAGTGCACACAAAAGTTCGAATACACAAAATGCAACCCGTTCTCACACGAATATTTGCTTTCACCATGCTACTTGCAAGCCACGCAGAAGTGCTTGGTCAGTCCAGACTTTCGGTGAAAGCTGCAGATAGTTTAGACTTTATTCTATACATCAATGAAGTGGCTGCGAATAACACTCCATGCATTTCGCTTACCATAGATAAACTTCCAGCAGGTAAAGTGACATTGAGAGCTACTTCCAGTGTGAGTCAGCCCTTGGACATTTTGCAGACCATCACACTCAAAAAAAACAGTTCAGCATTTTACGAAATTGAAAAAAGCAAAGGTGCCTACAAGTTTGTCTTAAAGTCCGAATCGACGCTCACAGTTTCCGAACCTATATCGCCTCAGATTTCTGAAACGAAGATCGCCGCAGCAATCGACACAACAACAATAGTAGAAACTACGAATCCAGATGGCTGTAACTCATTGACTAGTCAGGAGTCTTATAAATCGATGCTGAGCGAAGTGACCAATGCTTACTTCGAAACCCGGAAGCTTGAAGTGATGAAACAATTCATTTCAAACTCATGTCTCCGTGTTGAACAAATTCGATATATGATGTCCCAATTGTCGATGGAGGACAACAAATTCATACTCCTTCGTGAAAGCCTTAACCACATTTCAGACACATCCAATCTTTACCGCACGGAAGCAGACTTTTTTCTTGAGAAAAACAAAGCACGCGTTAACGAATTGCTTGCCAACACGAAGAAAAACCCCTAGGCAGATATTCATAAGGAAATAGTGTGCACAGCGCTCCGCACCAGTATTTTCGCGCGCGGAAACACAATACTCTCCATTATGAAAAAAGTACACAATTTCAGCGCTGGTCCATGCATACTTCCACGCGAAGTCATTGAACAAAGCGCTCAGTCAATCCTTGAGTTTGACAACATGGGTTTATCACTCATTGAAATTTCCCACCGCACGAAAAACTTCGAAGCCGTTATGGATGAGGCACGATCGCTGGTTCGCGAAATTCTCAATCTTGATGCGCGTTACGAAGTACTGTTTTTGCAAGGAGGAGCAACACTTGGTTTTTATACCATCGCACTAAACTTGATGCGAGAAGGCGGCAAAGCAGCCTATGCAAACACGGGAGTGTGGGCCTCAGGTGCCATAAAAGAAGCCAAACTTGTAGGACAAGTTGATGTCATAGCCGACTCATCAGATAAAAATCACAGTTACATTCCAAAGTTTGAGGTAAAGGGAGATTGGGACTATTTCCATTTCACTTCGAACAACACCATTTTTGGAACACAGTACCAAGAGTTTCCTAAAACCGATGTTCCATTGGTGTGCGACATGAGTTCGGATATTTTTTCGAAAAAATTCGATGCAAATGAATTCGCATTGATCTATGCCGGTGCGCAGAAAAACATGGGACCAGCAGGTACGATTCTCTATATCATGGACAAGGAAAAATTGGGTAAAACCGGAAGAAAACTTCCAACCTATTTGGATTTGTTAGCGCACATTGAAAAAGATTCCATGTTGAATACACCGCCAGTTTTTGCTGTGTACGCAAGCATGTTGACATTGCGTTGGATCAAAGCGAATGGCGGCTTGCAAGGCATGGAAGATCGCAATCGTGCGAAAAAAGATTGTTTCTATACTGAATTGGATAGAAATGGATTGTTTCATGGACACAGTGTTCCTGATTCAAGATCATGGATGAATCCGACATTCAGATTAAACGATGATACACTTGGAGCAGATTTTGACAAAATGTGGAAGGAAGCAGGAGTGAGTGGTATTGCTGGCCATCGCTCAGTAGGTGGCTATCGCGCTAGCATGTACAATGCTCTGCCATTGGAAAGCGTGCAAGTCTTAGTTGACGTGATGAAAGAGTTTGAAAGAACGAAAGGTTAGAGAATAGAAGATAGAAG
>Ga0209480_10000638_pt1 | contig 27960 bp, 23 predicted proteins | sample JI61114C2DNA_FD_187501 | JGI IMG/M metagenome (GOLD analysis project Ga0209480, IMG submission 187501) | Wastewater effluent complex algal communities from Wisconsin, to seasonally profile nutrient transformation and Carbon sequestration -... | ecosystem: Engineered > WWTP > Effluent > Algae... | reverse complement strand
AGGATGCTATAATACTTTACGCCATTGATAACCTTCACCTGAACGGTGACTTTTTTCTTATAAGAATTTTTTAAGTTATCGGACAAACGCATGAGGTTTACTAATTCCTGATACGTGCCAATTTGTACCCCAAATCCTTTAGGTTGCAATCGCTCTATTTCAAAATTATAAAACTCTTTTTCATCAACCGTAACCTGTTCAATGCTTACCGACTGGCTTTTACTTTTGCCATCGCCAGCATCGAGTATCTCAACTTTTACTTCGGCAAGCCCAAGGTTTATAAAGCCAAGTTTTTCAGCGGCAGATTTAGATAAGTCAATGATCCGGCCGTCAACATAAGGACCCCGGTCATTAATTACCACCTCCACACTTTCGTTATTAGCCAAATTGGTTACGCGCACTTTAGTGCCAAAGGGTAACGATTTGTGAGCTGCTGTAAGTTTTGAGTGTTTGTATTTTTCGCCACTGGCTGTTGGGCTACCCTCAAATTTATCGGCATAAAAGGAAGCTTTGCCTGTTTGGGTTTGTGCGAACGTCAAAACGCTCAGGCACATTACGAGTAAGAACAAACCAATTTTTTTCATGAAACAAAGGTAGCACGCTTTGTCTAAATAGAAATTCTGAGTTGGTTAATGATTCAATTAGGCTAACTTTGCCCGGCAAATAATGAATCCTAATCTTATTTGCCATGGCACACGATCCTTCCAAATTTCTTTTTGAAGCCCTCACCTATGATGATGTGCTTCTTATTCCCGCTTATAGCGAAGTACTTCCGCGAAACGCCAGCACCACTGGGTTTCTAACAAAAAACATAAAGCTTAACATCCCATTCGTTTCGGCAGCAATGGATACTGTAACGGAGGCTGAGTTAGCAATTGGTATTGCCTTGGAAGGCGGCTTGGGCTTTATTCACAAGAATATGACCATTGCCCAGCAAGCTGAGCAAGTGCGCAAGGTAAAACGCTCGCAAAGTGGAATGATTCAAGACCCGGTTACGCTGCCGATAAACTCTACCGTGCGCGATGCTGAAAAAATAATGCGCGAACATAAAATTGGTGGAATTCCCGTAATTGATGGAAATAATAAACTGCTGGGCATTATCACTAATCGTGATTTACGATTTCAAAAAGACATGGATATGCCTATTGAGCGTATCATGACAAAAGAGAATTTAATTATCGCTCCGGAAGGCATCACACTGGCTAAGGCCGAAATCATTTTGCAGAAATATAAAATAGAAAAACTTCCGATTGTTAATAAGAAAGGAAAGCTAACCGGACTTGTGACCTATAAGGATATTCTTAAAAAGAAAAACAAACCTAATGCTTGCCAAGATGAATTTGGAAGACTGCGGGTTGGTGCAGCGGTGGGGGTAACGGCCGATATTCTTGAACGCATTACCGCCTTGAAAGCTTCGGGTGTTGATGTGATTAGTATTGATACAGCCCATGGTCACTCTAAAGGAGTTATTGATGCAGCAAAAAACGTGAGAAAGAAATTTCCAACTACAGAATTAATAGTTGGAAACATTGCAACAGGCGAAGCCGCAAAGGCCTTAGCAAAGGCAGGAGCTGACACGGTTAAAGTTGGTGTTGGTCCCGGAAGTATTTGTACCACCCGCATTGTTGCAGGTATTGGATTGCCGCAGCTTTCGGCTGTTTACGAATCCGCGAAAGCGCTGAAAGGATCGGGTGTAAAGGTTATTGCTGATGGAGGTATTCGCTTTTCTGGCGATGTGGTTAAAGCATTGGCCGCGGGTGCTGATTGTGTAATGATTGGTTCTTTATTAGCAGGTACTGAAGAGGCACCCGGTGAAATGATTATTTATGAGGGCCGCAAGTTTAAAACCTATCGAGGCATGGGTTCATTAGAAGCCATGGATGATGGTTCGAAAGACCGCTATTTTCAAGACACAGAAGACGATATTAAAAAGTTGGTACCCGAAGGCATCTCAGGCCGGGTTCCCTTCAAGGGCTCTGTATCCGAAGTACTTTATCAATTAGTAGGCGGACTAAAAGCAGGAATGGGATACTGTGGAGCAAAAAATCTGGATAAATTAAAGACGGCCAAGTTTGTTAAGATAACAGCAGCCGGAGTTCATGAAAGCCATCCACATGATGTTACTATTACGCGCGAGGCTCCGAATTATAGCAGGAAGTAGGACAAATCAATTAATAATATTTGGCCTGTATTAGCTATTATTGCAGATAGCTGTATCGGTTATTATCGCCTATTCAAGCTATTTCACCTGCATTAGTCACTAGGATTAATTTTACTGTGCTCAAAACCAAAGCAATTATACGTCTTGCCTTTCTGGGGTCAATTATAGCCTGGTTGGTTTTGGTATTTTCTGATGTTACGGTGCTCTTCAGCGACATGAAAGGACTGCCGCCCGGAGTGCCTGTTTGGTTGCCGCGGGTCATGTTGGATCTATTTATCGTCTGCCTGTTTTATTATTACAAGTTTCGGGTTGAGCGTGATGAGTCGCTAAACTTTACAGATCTGCTTTGGAAAGTATTTGCAACCGGATTAATTGCTACTGTTGTTTCGTTGGTGTTTCGATTAGTTCATAATCTGTTAGGCACAACTACCCTAACCTCTAATATTCTATTTACTGATTTCATTTATCAAATTAACTTAGGACTATTCATAAGCTTCTTACTCGCGGCCTATACTTCGTGGAAGCGATTGATCTTATATCAAAAATCAAAATGGCTTATCCGCACGTGGATGGTCTTTGAGGTTTGTCTTTTTGCGGTTCTTGTATACGATAGCTTCAGAATTATCATTCCTGAAACGATTACCACGTTAATCCTAATCTTTATAGGATTATTGGCGATTATACTTTCGGCCAATATGCGGTGGGTTGCCTATCTCAACTTTAAACAAAAATGGACTTGCTTGCTACTGTTGTTGTTAACCTTCTTCTACCTGGGTTATTTCATTTATACCGTAACCAGACTTTCTGAATCGATCAACACTCAATCAACATCGTTCTTAGATTTCAACAGTCATGTATTTAATTTGTGTTTGCTAGCCTTTGTGTTGGTGTACAGCACGTTTTCGTTTCTGGTTATACTTTTCAACTTGCCAACCTCTTCGGTATTTGAACAAAAACTAGAAGAAGTTGTAAACTTTCAGCGTATCAGTCAGTCTATTCAAACAGAACAAAATGAAGAAAGTGTTTACAACATTTTACTTGAAAGTTCGGTAAGTGCTGTTTTTGCTGATGCTGCCTGGCTTGAGATACAAAGTGCAAGTGATGGGAATAAATTATTTACCTATAAAATCAGTGAGCGCGAGTCGCAAGAAATTCGCGACCATTTGAAAAATCACAATATCAAAGGCGCCTTAGAGCAAAGCAGTGATAAAACAAAAAATCTATCAAAGCATTTAGCATCCTTGAAGGGATCGCGCTATCGCTCGTTGCTTGCGTTTCCGATTATTGTAAAAGGAGAAACTATTGGCACGCTGGCGCTTCTAAAAGAATTGCCCGAAGGGTTTAATAAAGAAATGACTCGCATTGTTTCAGCTTTTTCAAATCAGGCAGGTATTTCCATCGAGAACTTTCGGTTGATGGAGCAAGCATTTCAAACCGAACGTTATAAGGAGGAACTTAAAATTGCTAAGACAGTTCAAAAAAGTTTGTTACCCAATTCACTTGAAACAGATCCTGATTTTGAGATCTCAGCTTTTGCAGAATCGGCTGATGAAGTGGGTGGCGATTATTATGATACACTTCGCATCAACGATCATTTAGTTGCCTTAATAATTGCCGATGTTTCGGGAAAAGGCACAACGGCTGCGTTCCACATGTCGCAGATGAAAGGGATCTTTCACAGCCTGGCACAGCAGGATTTAGATCCAAAAGAATTTATGGATCGGGCCAACCGCGCGCTTGCCTATTGTTTGGAGCGGGGATCTTTCATATCGGCCACTTATTTTGTTGTTGACACTACGGCAAAAACGATTCGGTATTCTCGCGCAGGACATTGCCCGGTGTTGTATCACAAAGCAAGCACAGGTATAACAGAATATTTAAAAGACAAGGGAACAGCGTTAGGCATGGTGCGGGGTAATGATTATTGCCGATTGGTAGAAACCAATGTAATTCAATATGCTTCGGGTGACATCATGGTGTTGTATACAGACGGAATTACGGAGGCCAAAAATCAACGAGGTGACGAGTTTGACTACGATCGTCTGGCGGATGCACTGCGAGAGGTAACAGATAAAAAACCCAGCGAGATCGAAAAAAACATTACCCATAGACTTTATGAATTTTCAGGATCAAAAGATATTAATGACGATTACACGTCAATGACTATAAAATTCAAATGAGAACATTAAAAAATTTAAACCGTTTAATTAGCTAAGACATGGTTCAAATCAAAAGAATACAGGAAGAGGGCGCTGATATAATCTCAGTAATAGGAGAAATTGATGCTAGTTCGTCCATTGAATTGGATTTAGCTATTGCCAAAAGCGTGGGGGAGGGCTTTAAGAAAATTTTGGTTGACTGCAGTGCCCTTGAATACATCTCTTCCGCAGGGTTGGGGGTGTTTATGTCCTACATCGAAGAGATGAAAGACAAAAATATACCGCTGATCTTATTTGGCATGAAAGAAAAAGTAGCAAACACATTTCAAATTTTGGGGTTGGCCGATTTGCTCAACATCCGCGAAAACAAACAGGAAGCTAAGAAGCTGGCAGATGAATTATCAGTATAACATAGGGTGCAGCCTCAATAACTTAAAAGGCATTCGGGAGTTTATCAGAAACTCTCTGAAGGATCAGGATGTGCCTGAAATTGAAATGAGTGCTATTGTATTAGCGTTGGACGAAATGTGTTCTAACCTGATGATTCACGCACATCATTGCAACCCCGAGCATATGCTGGAGCTTCACATAGAAATTCCGAAAACCGGAAAATTTATTTTTGAAATTATTGATGATGGCTCCGTGTTTGACATCAACGAATTTAATGAACCAGCGCTCGACAACCTGGTTCATCAAAAAAGAAAAGGTGGCTTAGGTATACGATTAGTAAAGGCAATAATGGATGATGTTGAATACTTAAAGCGATCAAATAAAAATGTTTGTCGCCTTACAAAAGTGGTAAGGCCCGAGTAGCATTTCCGGTTGCCCTAAATCCCACATAAAAACCTTATTTTTGCGATCCAATTAATTGAGCAGTACACCAATTATGAAAATTTGGCTTCTTACAGGCGCGTTTTGCTTTTTGATTTTTACAGGGCAGGGTCAGGCAGTGGAGCCGATCAAATCAATGCCACTTTTTACAGTAGGCAAATCTACCTTTACTACCGATGAGTTTTTGTACACCTATAATAAGAATCATCAAAATAAGGGTAACTCTACGGAAAAGGATGTTAATGAATACCTTGACCTGCTAATCATTTTTAAATTAAAAGTGGCAGAATCACGTGCCCGTGGATTAGACACTACCGCTAAGTTTAATAACGAGTTTAAAACCTATCGCGAAGAATTAAAGAAGCCTTACCGCACCGAACCTGATGCCTTAGATAAACTAACTAAAGAAACCTACCAACGCTTGACCGAGGAGGTAAATGCTGACCATATTTTGATCAACCTTAAACTCGAGGCAACACCAGCTGATACACTAATTGCATGGAAGAAAATAGCTGAGATTAAAAAAAGAATTGAAGCGGGTGAAGATTTTGAAAAACTCGCAGCCGAACTTTCAGAAGATCCATCCGCAAAATACAATAATGGAGACCTTGGTTTTTTTACGGCACTGCAAATGGTTTATCCGTTTGAAGAAGCTACTTATAATACTTCGGTAGGCAGTGTATCACCAATTATCCGAACACAGTTTGGTTATCATCTGGTTAAAGTAAAGGCACGAAAGCCATCGCGTGGCGAAGTGGAAGTTTCGCACATCTTATTGCGCACGGGTACTTCCAATGATGAGAAAGTTAAGAGCACAATTTTTTCTATTTATGATCAACTAAAGGCTGGTCGCAATTGGGATGAGGTTTGCAAAGAATATTCAGAAGACGGAAACACAAAGGAAAGTGGTGGCCGCTTGCGTCCATTTGGTGTCGGTGCGTTGCCCTCCGTGCCCGAGTTTGAAGTAATGGCTTTTTCAATGCAAACACCTGGCGAGTTTTCTGATCCTTTTCAAAGTAATTTAGGGTGGCACATTATTCGATTAGAGAAAAAAATTCCATTGCCACCGTATAAAGAAATGGAGGTTTCGCTAAAGCGCAGAGTAGGCAGAGATGAGCGGCTACAACTTTCGCAACAAGCATTAAATGCAAAGCGCAGAAAGGAATTTGGGTTTAGCGAAGTGAAGGCAACAAAATTAAAAGTTATAGAACTTGCCGACTCAAGTCTTACTAAGGGAGCGTGGAAGCATCACGAGAGCGCAGAATTAGCGAGTGCGAAACTATTCTTAGTTTCAGGTAGTTCATTTACTGTGAAGAACTTTACGGATTATGTTTTAGGCAATCAGAAAGCATCTAATTTAACCCCCGCGGTTTACATGAATAAGCTTTATGAAACTTTCGTTGAAGAGAAAATTCTTGAAGCTGAGGAAGCAACGTTGATGCGGGAGCATCCGGATTTCAAGAACTTATTGACAGAATATCACGAAGGCATGTTGCTTTTTGAAATTATGGAGCAGGAAGTTTGGAACAAAGCTTCTAGCGATTCAATCGGCCAACGAAATTATTATGAACAAAATAAGAGTAAGTATCAGGCTGGGGACCGAGTTGAAGCCAGAATTTTTACAGCAGAGAATAAGCTTTTAATTGATGAAATAACGGCTAGGGTTAGCAAAGGCGATACACTGAAAGATGCCGATCTGCGTAAGTTTAAATCGATACAAAATTTTAGAGCTTACGAAAAGAAAGACAACAAGATAATTGATAAGATAAGCTGGTCGGTTGGATTGCATGAAGCAGAATCAGATGGACTTTTCTACCTTGTAGAAGTGAAGCGTTTGATTGCTCCCGGCATTAAAACTTTTGAGGAAGCGCGGGCACAGGTTATTTCTGATTATCAGGATTATCTGGAAAAAAATTGGGTGCAGGGGCTTCGCAAGAAATATCCTGTAAAGGTTAATAAAAAGGGAAAGAAATTCGTTTTAGCAGAGTTAACAAAAAAATGAGAATAGTTCATTCATTTTCAAATTCTGGAATGGGCCTTTTAGTGCTTGCATTAAGTTTACTTTTTTCGGGTTGCGAATTTATTCGCATGAAGAAAGACGGGGCCGAGAGTGATAAAGCCACAAAGCCAGTAGCCCGCGCTAACAATTCATTTTTATATCACAATGAGTTGATTGGAATTATTCCTGCTGGTTCAAATTCAGAAGATAGTGTGGCCCGCGTTACGGCTTACATTAATAGTTGGATCAGAAAGCAATTGGTTATTAACGAGGCCATGAAAAACATTGATATCAATGAGGCTGAAGTAGAGCGAAAGGTGCTCGATTATAGGTACAGTTTGATCGGGTATGAATATCAAACCTACTACATCAAGAAAAATTTGAATGACAGCATTTCAGAAAAAGAAATTGAAGACTATTATAAGGACGGACTCGACAACTTTATTTTAAAACAAAACATCATTAGGGGTGCTTACATTAAAGTGCCCAAGGAGGCGCCTCGCACCAAAAACATCAAAGAACTAATGTTTTCAAAAAGAGATAAAGATGTTGCCGAACTTAAATCGTATTGTCTGAGTTTTTCAGCCGCCTATCATTTGGCCGATTCTTCCTGGATTGAGTTTGACAAGCTTGCTGTAAACTCGCCTTTGGCCGAGATTCCGAACAAAATTCAGTTCTTAAGAAGCTATAATTATTACGAGACCTCAGACACTGATTTTTTATACTTTTTAAAGATAGATGCGTATAAAATTTCGGATAACGTATCTCCGTTAGAATTCGTAAAACAGGATATTAAAAACATTATTTTAAACAAAAGAAAAGTTGAACTTGCAAGAAAATTGGAGGATGATGTGTATGAAAATGCAGCAAAAAAGAATGATTTCGAGATTTTTGACCACTAGTCTGTTTGGCAGCTTACTGTTTATAGTTACCACAACCTTTGCACAAGAAGGCTTTGTGGTAGATAAGATTATTGCCAAAGTTGATAATTACATCGTGTTAAAATCTGAATTAGAATTAGCATATCAAAGTTATTTGGCTGAAGGAAATGTAGCATCGGATGAAGCCAGGTGCGAAATTTTTAATCACCTTATTTTAAATAAACTGATGGTTGCTAAAGCTGAGATTGACTCAGTTATTGTTATGGATCCTGAAGTGGATGCATCAACAGAACAACGTATGGGAATGATTTTGCAAAACTCGGGTAATTCGCCTGAGCAACTCGAGCGAGCGTATGGCAAAACGATGGAACAGATTAAAGTTGACTTGAGGGAGCAGGTTCGCGAGCAGTTGTTATCGCGTGAAATGACTTCGCGCATCACAAAAGACATAACAGTTACGCCTGCTGAAATAAAAAGATTTTATAATAAGATACCAAAAGACAGCTTACCATTTTTTTCATCGGATGTTGAGGTAGCACAAATTGTGCGAATAGCCAAAGTGAGTCAATCGCAGGAAGAAGTTGCGAAAGCCAAATTGAATGATTTGCGCGAACGTATTTTAAAAGGCGAAAACTTTACTGAGTTGGCAATGAAAAACTCAGATGATCCAACCGCACAATATAACGGAGGCGAGCTGGGCTATGTGGGTCGTGGAGCAATGGTGCCTCAATATGAAGCTCAGGCCTTTAGATTAAAAATCGGAGAAATCTCTCAGCCCTTCAAATCGTCTTTCGGATTTCACATTATGCAATTGATCGACCGTAGGGGTAACGAATATAACTCGCGACATATTTTAATTTTTGCAACTCCCTCGGCCAATGATATTGTGCAGGCTGGAAAATTTTTAGATAGTCTCAAAGAAAAAATTATTACGGAGAAGTTAAATTTTGAACAATTTGCGAAGGAATATTCTGATGATGAAGCAACAAAAGGAATGGGCGGATTTTTCACGGATGCAGATGGATCAACAAAAATTTCCTTGCGCGATATCGATCCCGTTGTTTATATAAATATTGACACTATGAAGGTGGGCAATATTTCCAAGCCGCTTACCTACCGCACCGATGATGGTAAGGATGCCGTGCGAATTCTATACTACAAAAAGAAATTACCTCCCCACGAGGCCAATTTAAAAGACGATTGGAATCGAATTCAATCGGCCGCCTTAGCAGAGAAAAAAGATAAGGCATTGGAAAAGTGGTTTACGAAAGCGCGAAAAGATGTTTTTATTAATGTTGACCCTACTTACAATTTTTGTAAAATCACAGAGTAGTGCCGCTTGTATACTTCTTCTGCTTGAGCGCAAAATAATCCTGTATCTTACGTTAAACACTTTCTATGGCGCATATTTTTTCTAACGATGTGGAGGCTGCCGATGCATTAAAGCAATCGTATCAAACCTTAAAAAATGAAATTGCCAAAGTAGTTGTTGGCCAGGATGATGTGATCCGGCTTGTGCTTACCGGCATTTTTTGTCAGGGACATTCGTTGTTAGTCGGTGTACCCGGATTGGCAAAAACATTATTGGTTCATACCATTGCTACCTCACTCGATCTTCAGTTTAAACGAATTCAGTTTACACCCGATTTGATGCCATCCGATATTGTGGGTGCCGAAACAATGGATAAGGAACGAAACTTTCAATTTGTGAAAGGCCCGATCTTTGGCAATATTATTTTGGCCGATGAGATAAACAGAACTCCACCAAAAACTCAAGCTGCCTTGCTGGAATCCATGCAGGAGTATTCAGTTACTATTGCTGGAAAAGCGTATGAGTTACCTCGACCGTTTTTTGTTTTGGCTACACAAAATCCAATTGAACAAGAAGGAACCTATCCGTTACCGGAGGCTCAACTCGATCGGTTCATGTTTAATATTTTCCTTGACTATCCATCCTATCAGCAAGAAATAAGTATTGTAAAAAATACAACTGCCGATGAAGTTCAGAAAGTATCGAAAGTGCTTACAGCTGAGGAGATAGTTGCCTTTCAACATTTAGTGCGAAGAGTGCCGGTAGCTGATAATGTTGTTGAGTATGCAGTGAAATTGGTTCAAGCTACACGACCCGGTGCGGCAGGATCAGCGGTGGCCAATGATTTTTTAGAATGGGGAGCTGGACCAAGGGCTTCACAGTTTTTGGTGTTAGGAGCAAAGTGCAATGCATTAATTAATGGCAAGTATTCACCTGACATTGAAGATGTGCAGGCTGTTGCTCGCCCCGTGCTACGCCATCGTATCGTTCGTAACTTTAAGGCAGAAGCCGAAGGAATGACGGTTGATGCATTGATTGGGAAGTTAATTTAGTTCACTGTAAAGGGGCTACCTCCAACTTAAAACCTACTCCATGATAGTTGATGATCTGAATGCTTGGATCATCCTTTAAGTACTTCCTTAGTTTAGAAATAAACACATCCATCGAGCGACCCATAAAATAATCATCGCTGCCCCATACTTTTTTTAGAATCTCCTCGCGTTTTAATACGAGGTTTCTATTTTCGCAAAGGAGTTTTAATACTTCGGCTTCTTTTTGAGTGAGCGATTTTTCGCCTGCGCTGTGGCACAATGTATAATTGCGACAATCAAATGTATAAGTTCCAAGACTATAGTGCTGTTCAATGGGTTGAGTATTGCTTCTGCGAAGAAAAACTTCAATGCGAAGAACTAACTCCTCCATGCTAAATGGCTTTACTATATAGTCATCACCTCCACTTTCAAATCCGGTAATCTTATCTTCTAACATTGATTTAGCTGTTACAAATAAAATAGGGATCTGTGGATTGATTTTTCTGATTTGCTGCGCTACCGTAAATCCATCTTTCTTTGGCATCATCACGTCCAGAATACACACATCAAATAACTGTTTTTCAAATAGAGTAAAAGCATCTTCGCCATTGACGCAAAGTGTTACCTCATATCCTTTTATAGAAAGATTGTCTTTTATTACAAAGCCAAGGTTGGGATCATCTTCAGCAAGCAGAATTTTTGCTCTCATTCTTTTACAATGGGTAATGTGATAGTGAAACAAGTTCCCTTGCCGGGTTCGCTGCTAATATTAATCTTTCCTTTGTGAGCCTCCATAATCAACTTTACATAACTTAATCCCAAGCCAAAACCTTTAACATCATGAACGTTGCCCGTTGGCACACGATAAAAACGATAAAAAATCTTCTTTTGATCTTCTGCATTAATGCCTATTCCATTATCCCGAATTTCCAAAATAATCTGTGCCGCACTGTTATACGTGCGAATATTAAGCACTGGATTATTGAGATTGTATTTAATAGCATTGTCTAACAAATTAAAGATAACATTCATTATATGAAGTTTATCGCAAAGCAGTGTTACTTGTTTGGCTTCCAACTCTAAATTGATGGTAGCTTTAGATGCAATTGAGTCATTGGCTGCAGCTTCGGAAAGTAATTTATGTAAATCATGATTTTCTTTTTTAAGACCAAGATCTTCGGTTTCAAGGCGCGCCATTTGAAGTACACGCTCAACTTGTTGTTGCAATCTTTGACTTTCGTTTTCTATGATGGTGGCGTAGTTTAAAAGTCGCTCGGGTGTTTGTATAATGCCTGGGTCTTTAAGTACCGAGGTAGAGATAGCAATTGTTGACAACGGAGTTTTAAACTCGTGCGTCATATTATTAATAAAATCTTTTTGTATTTCGGAAAGTCGCTTTTGTTTTAATATTACAAACAATGTATAAACGAAAAATGAAATAACGATTAACAAGACAATAGAAGAAAATCCCCAGATGCCCATCTGACTGAGTAAGTTAGCTTCCATTAATGGAAATTGAACCCCAAAATAATAACCATCATTTTTCCAGGCGGGTAATTCACTGAAGTTTACTTGTTTTGAAATCCTTCTTGGTGATGAATTATTGCCACCAACCATACATTTTTCTGCGCAGTCATAAACCCCATATTCAAAGTCGGCCGTAATATTCCTTTTCTCAAACTCAGTTTGCAACAAAAACTCGAGTAGATTATTGTCGATAGGACTATTAACCAACACCACAAAATAGTTGGTTGTTAGCTGGTTAACGGGATTGTTTGCCGGTGGTGGAGTTTTAGTGATTTCAAGAATTTTGTTTGAAACTTGGGTAAGAGCCGAAGTTACATCGCGGTTGAATTGATTTTCCTTTAGGTCAAACGCTTTCCGAACCCAATAAATTTGAGTGGCAGTTATGCCTGCAATGCTAATTGCAGCCAGAATAATGATAATTCGAAGGGTTAAGCGACTCACTTTGTAAAGGTAAATAGTATTTATTGCCGTACTTTTGGATTAACAAGTCCTTAACATTTATTAGGCCTTTGTTAACACGGTGTTTGCTTTTTGAGCACGATGTTTGTCTGGTTCAAAAGAACGACTTAAGTTTAACCCTAAATTCAACAACAAAATGAAAAAATTACTTTCTCTGGCTGTTTTTACAATTTTTGCGATCTCGGCTATGGCGCAGCAAGTGCCATCAACAACCTTAAATAAAGCTGAAGTTAAATCGGATGTAGCTGTTTTTACGTGGGATAATACAACGCATGACTTTGGTAAGATAAAACAAGGTGTACCCGTAACACACGAATTCAAATTTACAAATACGGGTAAAGTGCCATTGGTAATTACAAACGTTCAGCCCTCTTGCGGCTGTACAACACCTGAGTGGACGCGCGACCCTGTTATGCCAGGAGGTCAGGGATCTATCAAAGCAACCTATAATGCAGCTTCAATTGGCGGCTTTAATAAAACCGTAACAGTTACGGCCAATATCGAAACCGGGTTTATTCAACTTTCAATCAAAGGAGAAGTGCTACCAACTGAAGTTGGCAAGTAATAATCTCAAAGAAATAAGCAAAGGCCAGAGTAATCTGGCCTTTTTGTTTTTTTAACTTTCCCGATTTACCGAGATATAAATTTCCTTATCTCGTTTTGGAAAATAGTGAAAAGGCATATCATACCCACGCAATAGATAATCAAAAATTTCATTGACAGATCAAGTGGATTACCAATCAAAAAGCTTATTGGTACAGATGAAAAAATAAGCGGAACTATTAACCAAAGAACCGTGCGCGATTTAAACCAGAAAAATATCGCTACAAGTATAGTTACAATACATAAAATGGTACCAATAGCTGATGGGTTGTCACGCATCAACTCTTTTAAGTTTCCATATCTGGACCAGAAAATAATAGTGACGCCAAGAATAGGTAACAAAATCGACCCTACTACTTTATTTCTTGACATTATTTACTCGTTTAGATAAAACATCGCGTTCAGCCTTTTGTAAGGAAGAGATTGTCATTTCAAACAGGGCCTTTAATAAATTAACTGGTGCTTGGTGGTAGAATGTCGATGAATCGATTGGCAGGAAATTATAATCTTCTGTTTTATAAGTTGAATCAGTTTTTTGGAACTCAACATCTATCTTATTGAGTATTGAATATATTTCTTTTTCTATAGTTAGATCTTTATAGTGGATTTCCAAAATTTTCCTATCCCCCAGGATTATAGATTTTGAAGAGTAATCATGATCAACCGAATCAACAAATGCTAATTCAGCTAACATTTTGATTTCTGCCGTATCAATCAAATGTTTAAGATATTTTAAATTAGCCTCATCATTAGTATCAAGTTTTGCGTATAAAGAATCATTGTCTTGAATGAGCTCACCATAGTTGGCTCTGAAGACGTTGTTGTCAGCTAATCTATTGCATGACGAACAGATTAGCGTGACACTAAGAACAATAGCTAATTTACACTTGGTAAGTTGCAACATGCTTCTTGATCTTGAGAAATACAATTAAACTTCTGCAGCATATTATATATATGTCCACTACCCCTGATAATGCGTGTCAACAATGTGCTGACTGATTACTTTATAGATCTCGGCAATGGACGGTTGTTGGCTTAGGAATTCCAAATGAGTATCTAAAATATCTAAATCACCACGCTTTGCAGGGCCGGTTTGTGCATTGTCTGGCCCCAGATAAAAACTTTTATTTATTGTTTCATTAATAAGCGGTTTAAGCCAATCGAAATCAAGACTATTTTGTTGCATGATTTCTTTTGAAACAGTAAGCATGTGATTAGTAAAGTTGGAAGCAAAGACCGCAGCAACATGCAATGCTTTTCTTTCCTCTGATCCAATTTTGAATACATCTTTTCCTATTGCTCGGGCGATCTGCATTAAAACTTTCTCCGTTTCCTCAGTATGCGTTTCAACAAACAAAGGAATATTTTTAAAATCTACCTTTTGGGATTTGGTAAAAGTTTGGAGTGGATATAACACACCCAAATTGCTGGTGGCAGCAAACTCCAAAAGTTTAATCGGCTGACTTCCTGAGGTGTGAATTAAAATAGCCTCGTCAGGTAAAATGATTTCTTGCGCTATTTGTTCAATCGCATCATCGCTAACGGCTAAAATAAATACTAATGAGGCACTGGTAGAAAAATCTAACGTAGCTTTTACTTCAGCTTGATAAAGCCGCTCAGTTAGTGCTTCGGCATGCTGCGGATTATGACTGTACACTTCTTTAACAACAAAACCAGCATTGTCCAGTGCTGGGGCAAGATGCCACGCAAGGTTTCCAGAGCCAATAATAGAAACGAAAAAAGGATTGGCCATAGGCTTAATAATTAGGCCGGAACCCGGCAGAGTTCAGCAAGTTTTTCCACAACGAAATCAATTTCTTCTAGTGTATTGTATTTACTAAATGAAAAACGAATAGCACCACGTTGCGATGTAGGGTATAGCGCCCCCAATACATGCGAACCAGTTGCTGCGCCACTTGAACAAGCACTGCCACCAGAAGCGGAAATACCTTGCATATCCAAATTGAAGAGTAACATGCTATTTTCTTCTGATTCTGGTAAACTCACATTGAGCACGGTGTATAAACTTCGATTCAAATCAGCTGAATCACCATTAAAGGTAACACCCGGTATTGCAGCTTTTAATTTTTCAATCATGTGCGACTTAAGATTTTTAATATGTGCCTCATGCTCATCCATTTCACGATAACAAATTTCTAATGCTTTGATAAGGCCAATGATTCCATAAACATTTTCTGTGCCTCCGCGCATATTGCGTTCTTGCGCGCCACCATGTACAAAAGAATGGATCTTTTTTGCCTTGTTGATGTACATAAAACCAACTCCTTTCGGCCCATGAAATTTGTGTGCAGCAGCGGTCATGCCGTGTACTTTTATTTTTTTCATGTCGTGGCGATAGTGACCAACGGTTTGAACGGTATCAGAGTGAAAATAGGCATTATATTTTTCACATAGGTCACCAACGGCTTCAAGATTCAGCACATTGCCAATTTCGTTGTTGGCATGCATCAATGAAACCAAAGCGTTCGGAAAATCCTTCAATAATTGTTCAAGATGATTTAAGTCAACATGTCCTTTATCATCAAGTTTGACATGATGTAATTCAATGATTCCTTGCTTTTGAAGTGTCTCTAAAGTATGCGTTACAGCATGATGTTCAATCGGTGTTGAGATCGCATGCTTTATGGAGTATGTTTCTACAGCGCAACGAATAATTGCATTGTCCGCTTCGGTGCCACCTGAAGTAAAAATTATTTCGCCAGGCGTGCAATTTAAAAGTTCAGCAATTTTTTTTCTACCCGATTCAATGGCCGCTCTCACTTTACGTCCGTGCGAATGTGTTGAAGATGGATTGCCAAAGTCTTCTAACATAAATGGCTTCATTGCCTCAAATACCTCAGGATCGAGGGGCGTTGTGGCTGCGTTGTCAAGGTAGATTTTCATCAAATTGAAATTTAAGGCAAAGTTAACTATTTGTACACTTGACTCAAGTCTAAATTAGACTCACCCCCGAGGCGGGAGATGATGCTTGAAGTCAGAGTTTTTACTTAAAAAAGAGCATCTGGGAAAAAAGGGAATAAACGTAATACGTAAAGTATGATGTTGGCAGTAATATTGCCCAGATAATTTGGTCATCTAACGAGTGACACGCTACTAACAAGTTTTCCACGGGGACAAATGAATGACTTCGCGACAACTTAGACTTTGAAATAGTTAAGGACGTTGTGCAATTGAAAAATAGAAACGGCCGACCCTTGGCATTTTTAGGAATTGCCGATCTACAAATTGACCTATCTTATTTGGCAGATGCTATAGCCATGCAAACCCACCGCGACACCAAAGCTATGGCAAGAGCCAAGCTTAAACTCCTGTGATGACCATCCGATTCAGTCATTTTAATAATTAATTTAACGTTGACTCTTAAAAAAAACTACTAACTTCTATGGATTACAGTAGTTGCAATATTTTGGCGACTCAAATGGTTTATTGGTTTCGGATCGCGTTTCAGTGTAATCGCATTTTTGGCAGGAATAGATAAATGCTTTAACCGATTGGGTTGGTGATCCACATAATTCGCATGGTAATCCCCGGATAATATCGGTAACTCCGAACCCTGGTGTACTGCATTTTTTGCAGCAACTAAGTGCATTGATAATCATCATCTCAGTTGCCTCTGCAATTACAGTTCTTCTTTTAGAATTGTACATCGATCGCATATCCGTTTCAATAAAAGCCTGGGCATTACTGGTGATTAATTTTTGAAAGGTATTCTTTAGTTCATCCCAGTGCTGAATGCCCTTGCGTATAAATTCATTTGAGTTTTGATAATTTCTTAAGATTAATGCGTCTTCTGGGAACCCACATTTTTCAGCGAAAGCGCAGAGTTCGTCTTCGCTCCTGCAGATTTGACCATCGAAGTTTGTATCTGTACTTAACTTTTTTCCTACGATTTCAAGATCATTCTTTCGATCTTTCAGCATAACCAACTCCTCATTACAAGGAATAAAAATCAAAGTGGGATGCATTCCAAATGATCCTTCACTGGAAATAGCCAAATCGCATCCACTAATTTCCATAGCCCTTTCATATTTGCGTCTGGCCGTGGCGAATGCATCTAAACTTCGTTCAATTTCTCCGGTAAAAGTTCCAAACTGATCAGTATCAAAATCATCGGCCACATGGGTAGAACACCTAGTTTGGATGCTACTCTTGGACCAATGATATTTTCCTTTTGATGTTTTGTAGCAATGACCAGCTTTCTTCCTGAAAATAAATTTACCAATGGTACTATAAATAGTATGCTGAAAAATCCTTTGTTAGTTTAATCCATCGTTTGCCAGTTAAGATTTCCATCATAGCGATGTGAAACCTTTCCTTCTCCGTCCATAGCTAGTAAATGCAACCAACCATTGTCGCATAAATCACGCACCGATTTATGTTTTTCAAGAATGGCATTCATGGCTTCGATTGGAGCTTCAATAATTACATTTAGCTTGACCGGTTCATGTTGATAGTTTTCGCCATCATGCACTGCTTGCAAAGGCAGACCAACACGAAGGTCTCCGGAAAAGCCTTCCAAAACCCCAACACCAGCCGTTACATTATGCAGTGTTTTATTGCCTGACCCATAAATCCGGTTATCAACTGTGGAGCCATAATACTGCAGACTTATCCAACTTGTAACCACCATGGGTGCGGTCATGATTAATTCAAGTACAGAAAAACTTTCGTCCTTTTTCCAATCATACGAATGTAGAAATGCTCGGCCTCCAAAGTCAATACCTTGAGTTCGTTCTCGAGGTGCCACTACAAAGGCAGCGCATCCAGCGAGTCCCCATTCCGGTCGGGTTTGTGACCAATCTTTACTTCGCGTCAAAATGGATTTATCGGTATTTGAGTTGATACCGGTAGATAGTCTTATCAATCGTTCCGTTCGCGCTCTTTGTCCAGCTCTTTTCAGTGATTCTTTAAGGTTATCTAATTCTTCCATTTGATAGGAAGGAATATCATACTCGTTGTATATGGTTATTTCATCAGTCGTAGTATCGTGCAAGCATGCAAGAAATACGGTATTTGTAGGAATGAAAATATTCTCCTTTTGCAGACCAGCTCTTACTGCAACATTATTAAGAACAGCTGCGGCAACCCGCGAATTGGCCTCGCCCGTATGCCCACCACAAGCGCCACAATCATATCCTGTAGCATGTGGATTGTTAACCATCGATGAGCCATGTCCAACGATAAGAACATATTTAGCAAGGTCATCCGATAAAGACATTGCTTTTAGCGCATTCTTCCCCATTTGGATCTGTTGCTCCAAGGGCATACCTACATCTTCATGATTATGATTTGCAGTAATCAGACTAGCACGTTTCATTTTAATGTACTTGTCCTTTATACCAACTTGATCTGGGTGGGGCACCGGCCTGGTTATGCCGAAACTATCGGTGATCAACTTCGGTAGGTATGAGAGACCGATGGGGCTAACAAAGCTAAAGCATGTTACAGCCCCCGACTTAAAGGACTTCCAAACTTGCCGAACTTGACGATAGAGAACCCGCTTATTCAATACAAGCTGATGCGTATTTTTATCGGGCATTTCTTCCAGAATAGTTGGTCCAGTTTTTAACAAAACAGGACATTGGGCTTCTCCAACTTCATTACCTATCGGTACATATTTAATTGGGAAAGCGAAGAAACCGGCAAAGCCAAGTGTTTCTATGCAGTTATCTACAAGTTCTAGATTTCTGCGGAAGACCTCTGAGCGTACATCGATACAGAAAATTGCCTGGGCCTTTTTTTGAGAATTTGTTTCGATTGATGCTGCTCTTACGCCTTGAAATTTATTGACGATGGTGCGCTGGGTTGCCAATTCAAAAGCCTCTTGCAAAATCAATTTTTGTGTTACCTGTTGATTGAGTTCTTTCTGCACAGTAGCATTTGATAATATTTTACATGCTTCTTTCCATTCTCGCGTTACGTTACTGTGCTCAATACAATCGAGGAGACAAGCCTCCCAGCAGAGAAGCGCGGTGAGGAACTCAATTAATTTACCATCGGTTCCTCCATATAATTCATTATCCCAGTCGAGGCGTGCAGCGTAGGCAGACCAACCACCAAAACGAATCAGTAAGCTGTGAAGATACATGTCGATTCCATCGTTGGGGATACCGAGTTTCCGTAAAGCGATTTGCGCGGCTTCTATCGGATCATCGGGTAATGCTTGTACAGCCTTTCTAAAATTTTTTAGTCCGGTTACTTCTGGTGTTAGATCAACCTTTGCATCTACTTTCCACGAAGCAAAGATGCCTTGCTCCTGATTTGATGTATTCCAAATTGCTTGTCCAGTATCAAAGTAAGAGGCCGCCCAGTTAGAAATTCTTGCGATTGAGAAACGACTCCAGTCTTTCTTTGTCACGCGACTGGCAACATCAGCAAGCGTTAAAACACGGCATTGTTGCTGTTCATCAGTATCTAGGTTTTTGAGTGTTTTCAAAAAACCATCAATATCAACCAACTGCTGTTTTTGCTTTAAAGCGGAAGCGATATGCTCATTCTTTATTTCGCCCGCTTCTATTTTTTTCAAATAGAATGAAGAAGGCAAGGTCATTTGAATACCTCCGACAAAAGCTAAATCCAATGCAGCATGATCAAATGTTTTGTGTGTTAGACCTAAGTAAGGATTTACGGCAACAAAATTTTCCAGTGGCCAAACTGGTGCAATCTTTTTTGATGCCTTTCTTAAAATGTGTAATAGTGTTTCATCCTTGGTGGGAATTTTTACGGATACACTTTCTTCTGTCAGATTAGTTTCAATCATTTTTTTAATTATTGTTTATCCATTATTTGAATTACTAAGTTGTCTCTTAACTGATTGGTGTCGATTAAGAGCTTTTTAAATTGTTAATTCGTAAGGCTCCTATAATTCTATCGAACACCGCATTGGCATAAAACCCATTTCTTAAATGAACAGCCAAGGCACTATAAGTCAGCTTGGTTTTCAGCACGGGCAAAAGCATTTGAATGAAGACTACTGCGCCAAAAGCCAGGAGCAATACAGCCATTAAAATGACTTGAACAAAATTTAATGTACTCGCCTCTGGCAATTGAGTCGCAAATAAATGACTAGCCCCAGATTCTAAAGTAAAAAATGCAAGCGCCACAAGTATTGCTAGAACGGAGGCTCTAAGAAACAAAGCAATACTTTCATTCGAGTCTAATGCAGCGGTGAATAAGGAAGAAAGGCCCATGACAATAATTCCTCCAATAAATAAGAGAGGTAATTCTTTTAATGGATCAACACCCCAAACATTGGCTAATCCTACAAAAAGCCCAATAGCGAAAATAATCCCCAGCGCAATCTTCAAGGGACTGCCCGTTCTCTTTACTTTTTTAACTTTAGATCCTCTAAATACATCGATGATGCTTCCTGATGAAAGAAAAGCATGTGCTTTATAAAAAGAATGAGCCACCAGATGCAGCATGGCTACCGGATAAGCACCAAGCCCGCACACCATTAAACTAAAGCCCATGTGTGCCACACTTGAATAACCGAGTGCAGTTTTAATGGAGGTTTGCGTTAGAAAAGCGACTGAAGCAAATAAGGCCGTAAACCCACCAATTAGTAAAATGAAAATTGATGCATAATTACTCGCCTCCATGACATAGGCCATTCGAATAAGTAAAAATGGACCTGCATTCAATAACCCGGCATGCAGCAGTGCGGATACCGGAGTAGGTGTTTCCATCACCTCAATCAACCAGCCATGCGTTGGAAATTGTGCTGACTTTAGCAAGGCTGCGAAAGCAAGCAGCAGAGCGGCAGCCTCCATGTTATTGGGTATGTTTCCGGATGAAAGCCCCATCTTAATTTCTTGAAAAATTATTTCCAAGTTGCCGGTTCCAAATTGCAGGTACAGAATCGAAACTGACAGCAAGAGGCAAACATCTGCTAATCGGGCAGCAATGAATTTTTTTCTTGCCGCTACCATCGCACCCGGTCTATCAGTATAGAATAAAAGCAGCCGATGCAGAGAAATACTGGTGAGTACCCAAGCGATAAAAAGCAACCCAAGGTTTCCAGCCAGTACAAGTAGTTGAACAGAAGTAATCGTTGCTGCCAATCTTCCTATGAATCGACCTTGACGTTCATCTCCATCCAAATAATTAAGACTGAATTTCACAACCACAAGTCCAATGACAGCGATCATGGAGAACATAACAATGCTTAGTGAATCAATTCGTATGCTCAGCCCAAGTTCGTTTATGCCTATCATAGAAGATTGGATTAGCCCATTGCGGAACACAAAAAAGCCGCTAATCGCGGCTGTGATAATAGCTACAAGCGCGGAGCCCATCGCCATTTTGTTTACTACATGCGGGCGCAAGCCAGGCTGAAACCAGGAAATGATTGCAGTTGCTGCAAATGCCAATGGTGATAGTACTATGATCGATGTAATAAATTCTAAGTACATGATTATTCGATAGATTGAATGAGTATTTCTTAATTAACTTTTATTGAAATATTGGATTTGATCGTCAGTGTTTTGCCCTGCTCTTTGGCTTTTTTGATAATCGCTCTTATTATTATTTGGCTCTGCTTCAATTCCTCAATTCGCGTTTCAGACTGTTTGTCTTTAGACCCAAATCTTACCTGATTACTGAAACTCTTAGTGTTGTGATAATTAATTTTTTCTTGGATTAGATGGCCGAGAATTTCACGAGCATTATCTGGCGAAAATTCTCCCTCAATAAACTTAACTTGATCTTTTTCTATTTTTCCGCCTTCTTTTAACTGTGCTTTTGTCATCGCTTTTCGATTTATGAGGCAAATTTCAAAAATCAGATTTATATATTTTTATTTATATTTATTATGAAATACATCACGAAAAGTTATGAACTACACACTCAATCAGTTGAAGATCTTCCTGAAAATAGCCGAGAGAGGAAGCATTACTAAAGCCGCAGAAGAATTACACTTAACACAACCTGCCGTTTCCAATCAACTAAAAAACTTACAAGATCAGTTTGATATTCCTTTGACAGAATTAGTTGGAAGGAAAATTTACATAACAGATTTTGGAAAGGAAATTGCGCAGTCAGCAGAGCGGATATTAAACGAGGTCTCTGCGATTGATTTTAAAACGCATGCATTTAAGGGGCAACTGACGGGTCGCTTGAAAATTTCAATAGTCTCAACAGGTAAATATGTGATGCCTTATTTTCTTTCATCGTTTATGAATCAAAACTTAGGTGTAGAGTTACAAATGGATGTCACCAACAAGGAGCAAGTTATTGGAAGTATTGCCGAAAACTTAGTTGATTTTTCACTGGTATCTATCTTACCAGTCGCAATGCAAGTAGAGAAATTGAATCTTCTCGAAAACAAGCTCTATTTGGTAAGCAATAATTCAAACAAGTTTAAAAGTTCTTCATACAATAAAAAAATATTTACGGAGCTGCCACTAATTTACAGAGAGTCAGGATCTGGTACGCGTCAGGCAATGGAAAATTTTATTTACAAGCACAATGTATCTGTTGTTAAAAAAATGGAGTTGACTTCTAACGAAGCAGTGAAACAGGCCATTTTAGCCGGATTGGGATTTTCTATCATGCCATTAATTGGAATTCGAAATGAACTTCAAACTGGTGAGATGAAAATTATTCCGGTACAAGGCCTGCCAATTAAAACTAAGTGGCGGCTAATTTGGGCTAAAGGGAAAAATCATTCACCGGTGGCCAGCGCCTTCCTCAACTATATAAAAAAAGAAAAAGAAGTAATTATTAATGACCACTTCAAATGGTGCGAGAATTATTTGTAGGTAGGACCAAAGTCATACCCTTAGTTAAAATCGGCAGCCATGAAAATGTCACTTAATCAGTTTGCGGAAGTGGTTCTTGAAAAAGAAGTATCGAAGTGATTATGAGATGATATTCTTAATATCATTAATAATTCGTTGTGCTAATTGAATAGCTTTCTTTTCGTTTTGGGATTCAGCGTAAATACGAATGATTGGTTCGGTGTTGCTCTTACGTAGGTGAACCCACTCCTTTTCGCTTTCGAAATCAATCTTTACACCATCAATTGTGTTGATTTTTTCAGACGCATATTTTTGCTTTACTTTTTCCAACACCTGATCGACATTGATTTGTGGCGTTAGCTCAATTTTATTTTTAGAAATGAAATAAGCTGTATATGTTTTACGGAGTTCAGAAACCTTCAATTTTGATTTTGCAAGATGAGTAAGGAACAAAGCAATGCCAATCAATGCATCGCGCCCATAATGAAAATCAGGAATGATGATGCCACCATTTCCTTCACCCCCAATTACGGCTTTGGTTTCTTTCATTTTGGTAACCACGTTTACTTCGCCTACCGCAGCGGCAAAGTAACTTCCATTGCGCTTTTCAGTGACATCGCGCAAAGCACGGGTAGAGGAAAGATTTGAAACTGTATTTCCTTTTCGCTTGCTTAAAATATAATCGGCAACAGCCACTAAGGTATATTCTTCGCCAAACGGTTTCCCGTCTTCTTGAATTAAAGCAAGCCGATCTACATCCGGATCGACCACAATACCCAAATCACATTTTTCCTTTTTTACTGTCTTGCTGATCACTTTTAAATGTTCCGGCAAAGGTTCTGGGTTGTGAGGAAATTTTCCAGTTGGTTCGCAGTAAAGTTTAACGACTTTTTTAACGCCCAGCGCTTTAAGTAAAAGCGGCACGGCAATTCCACCCGTTGAGTTTACCGCATCAACTGCAATTTTAAACTTTGCATTATGGATTGCCTTTACATCAACCAGCTTATGTTTTAAGATAAGCTTAATATGTTTTTGTATATAAGAATCGTTGCGGGTATAGGTTCCTAGTTTTTCGACAGGAGCAAAATCAAATTGCTCTGCTTCAGCAATTCTTAAAACTTCGGCTCCGTCAGCACCTGAAATGAATTCACCTTTATCGTTTAGTAATTTCAAAGCATTCCACTGCACGGGGTTATGACTTGCTGTGAGTATAATACCACCACCGGCTTTTTCTTTAGTAACTGCAATTTCAACAGTAGGGGTTGTTGAAAGTCCAAGATCAATAACATGAAGGCCAAGGCCTTTTAGTGTAGAGGCAACAAGCTGACTCACCATTTCCCCTGAAGGGCGGGCATCACGACCAATAATAACTTTTTTGCCATTGCGCGACTTAATCCACGTGCCGAAGGCTGCTGCAAATTTTACCGTATCAACAGGAGTAAGTGCTTCGCCAGGACTTCCACCAAGGGTGCCGCGAATGCCGGAAATAGATTTTATTAAGGTCACTTTAGGTATAATTAATGACCGCAAATTTAATAAATAGAAAGGCAGCAAGAAGGGTTTGCTGGTGGTGAGTTCTTTTAGTTTTTCTTTATTTCAGGCATTGCGGTATCTACTTTTTCAGGATCGCCACAGGCATCGCCTTCACCAATCGTTTTTCCGCAATACCCGCAGGTTATTCCCTCCTTCGCCAAAAAAGGACTTTGAGTAGCGCATGTTCCCCGAAATTCACCATTTTTTACAAACAACAATCTCACTGACATGAGTGCAAAGAATAAGGCAAAGACTCCAATGGTTAGAAAAAATATCAGCATATTAAATTTGTTATTTTCCTGTGCACAAAGATACAACACCTGTTTCAATTGTTAAGTTTACAACATCATGAAAAAACCTCTTTCCGCCCCCGATTTAAATCGCGAGTCTAAACTAAAAGCATTCGATCGCCTTCTAACGGTTATGGATGAGTTGCGCGAAAACTGTCCGTGGGACAAAAAACAAACTCTTGAGAGTTTAAGGCACTTAACCATTGAAGAGACATACGAATTGTCGGATGCAATTTTGGAAGGCGATTTAACGGAAGTAAAAAAGGAGTTGGGAGATTTGATGCTTCATAATGTTTTTTATTCGCGCATTGCGGCCGAAGCCGGAGTGTTTGATGTTGCCGATGTGTTGAATTCGATTTGCGATAAACTGATTGAACGGCATCCGCATGTATATGGTGATGTGATAGCTGAAGATGAAAAGGCTGTAAAAGAAAATTGGGAAAAAATAAAATTGCGTACCGGAAATAAATCTGTATTGCAAGGTGTCCCCAAATCATTGCCGGCATTGGTGAAAGCAATTCGCATTCAGGATAAGGCTCGTGGTGTTGGTTTTGATTGGGAAAGAAAGGAACAGGTGTGGGAGAAGGTTGAGGAAGAAATGCAGGAGTTTAAAGAGGAGTTTAACTTAAAGGCAGAAGCAAGCATCAACAAAGAGAAAGTAATGGCCGAATTTGGCGACCTTTTATTTTCATTAGTAAACTATGCGCGCTTTATTAACATCGATCCGGAGGAAGCGCTGGAAAGAACCAATAAAAAATTTATTAAACGATTTCAATACCTTGAGGTTGAATCGGCTAAGGATGGAAAAAAAATGGGTGAGATGACGCTGGCTGAGATGGATGAGTATTGGAATCGTGCTAAATCATTATAACTTAGTTATCAATCTCCCAGTCGAACTCTTCATCTGTTAGCTCTAACTCTTTTTTCTTTTTAATGCCTTTTAGTTTGAAAGCATCTTTCAGTTCTTGTACTTCCTTTTTAAGATCGCTGGCTATTTTCTTTTTTACCGCTTCTTTATCATAACTGATTATGTACTTATCAGTTGTGCCGGTGATTTTTAAAAATAGTTTAGCCTTGCCTGCGCCATCATCCTCAACAGCACCAAAGGCTTCATCGGGGTCAATTTTATTTTTATTTCGAAGCGGCACAATCACCCGATAATCAATTACCTGATCGAATGTATGTGTGCCACTTAGCTGAAGGGTAGTAGCATTACTTTTAATTTCCATTTGCGGAATATAAATGGTTTTGCTTTCTATATGGATATCATTCTTAAGATCAGCAAATCGCAATCGGCTCAAACTTTCATCATCTAAATATTTGTTTAGTTTTTTCATTGGCTCAAAATTATTGAGCTCGCCATTTTTGATGGTTACACCAATATCAGCAATCAATGTTGGCGGAATGAGATTTAGTTTTTCATTAAGGGCCATTTCCATTTCTACGGTTGCGTAGGCCTGTCCTTTTAAATGTTTGTCTTGAATAAAGTCTTGAAAGAAGTTATCGAACATATAGAAAATACTATCCACATGCAATCCATTCAACTTCATGGAACTAATAACATCAATGGCTTTAGGATTTTTAGCATCCACAATTCCGTTTATTGTTAGTTGACCGCCAAGGGTATTCATGGTGATGTTGCGGGATACCGCCACCTGATTCTTTACTAATAAATCACCTTTAATGTTTTTGGGTTTGAAACGTTGATATTTCATGCTCTTTACATCACAATTGAAATTGAGTTGTAGATTGGGTGAAATTCTAAACTGATAAGCCTCTGATTGTTCATCACTAAACCCAATAGAAAAGAGCTGGTCGAGATCGAGGAAATTTGATTTTAAATCGGTTTCTATGCCAATAGGTTGATTTTCAAAAATCAGGAATGTGATAATGTTTTTAAAAAATCCGTTAAGAAGAAAATCGCTATTCTCGAAGTAGCCACCTACATTGCTTAATGCGAGATCGTTGTTATTGAATTGTAACGATCCATTGATATCGCGAAAGCGAATTTTCTGTTTGCCATAAGTAAAATTTATATTTGTTAAGCCAATGGCGCCATTTGTAATAACTCTTTGTGCGGTAGCTTTTTTCTTTAGCAAAGCAGTTTTCCCTTCGAAAGAAATATCGGCAGTTAGTAAACCAGTTAGATCGGTCAGATCTTCTATAGGATAAAAGTTATAGATGGAGGCCGCATCCAGGTCGCCTTTAAAATCAAAAATAATATAAGGACTATTAAACTCCCGAATGGAAAGATTGGCTTTGAATGACTTCCCATTCAATTCACCTTCCATATCTTTTAAAAATAATTGTGCGCTAGCTAAATCTGTTAATGAAGGACTTGCAAAAGACCCGTTAAGATTGGCATGCGTAATTTTGGATTTATAGTCAGGATGATAAAGTGTAGCATCCGCACATCCAAACGAGGCTGAAATAAACGGACTTTTTTTATCGCTGATTTCACCTTTTAGTGTAAGATTGAAAAACACATCGCCATCGCTTCGGTATTGCTTTAGCTTTTTAGTTATGTCCTCGGGTAGCAAAGACAACAGCGTTTGAATGTCAGTATTTTTACCTTCAGCCTTTAAATCAATTAGGTTTTTTTCTTTGTAAACGTAGTTACCATTTACAGCAAATTCTGAGTGTCCAATTTTTAGGTTGGAAGGTTTGATTAAAACATTCTTTTTATCATCGTCATAATCTACATGGGCATCGACTTTAAAATTCTTATTAGTTAGAAAAATGGAATTGCCAATGCCGATTTGCTCAGTTATAATATTTCCATCTGCTTTGATTTGATAGAGATCGCCCATGACTTCTATCGAGGCAATTAATTTATCGCTATTGAAAACATGATGTTGATTAGCCTCCTGATCAATATAACTGACTATGGTTTTCGTTAGGTTGACATTTTGCAGTTCAAATTTTACAGCACCACCACCTCCACCAGAATTTTCCTTCAGGATATCAAAATTGGTTTTGCCAACCGCGTTGATTTTTAAATTTGTTTCACTCCCGGTAACGGAAAGACCTTTGATTGAATAATTGCCCCGCCAAACCTGAATAGGACTCAAGTTGAACGCGATCCGATCGGCAGTAAGCAAGGGATAATTACCAGGGTGACTATCTTCTATATAAACATCGGTGAATACAATGGCAAGGTTTGGGAAGTCAGAAAGCATAGAGATATCGATCTTTCCGATTTTAACAGGCGTATTCAGTCGCTTATTAGCTTCATTTACAAACTGGCGGATAATGCGGTCTTTAAAAAGAAACACAGAGATGGCCAGGCCGCTAACCAATACGGCTAAGGTTATAAAAAGGTAAAAAAGTAGCCTACGAAGAGTCTTCAAGATTAAAAAATGGTTCTGTAAAAATACACTACAAGTATTAAACCACAGAATAACCTAAATATT
>Ga0209480_10000637_pt1 | contig 27970 bp, 24 predicted proteins | sample JI61114C2DNA_FD_187501 | JGI IMG/M metagenome (GOLD analysis project Ga0209480, IMG submission 187501) | Wastewater effluent complex algal communities from Wisconsin, to seasonally profile nutrient transformation and Carbon sequestration -... | ecosystem: Engineered > WWTP > Effluent > Algae... | reverse complement strand
CAAAAGCTTTGAGTTCCTTGCTTTGTTGTATTAACCATTCGGTTCCTACCTGCTCACAATCGGCATCTGTTTTGCATTTTGAAATGGCATTGGATAAATCTGTAGGAATGTCTACATGAAATATTCTGGGTAATACAGACAATTGTTTTTTATTGGTGATGGGTTTTAATCCTGGAATGATAGGAACGGTGATGCCCATATCTCTACAAGCTTTTACGTAATCGTAGAATTTTTGGTTGTCAAAAAACATCTGGGTCATGATATAATCTGCCCCAGCATCTACTTTCTCTTTCAATCGTTGTAAGTCTATTTCTAAATTGGGGGCTTCAAAATGCTTTTCGGGGTAACCAGCTGTTCCAATACAGAAATTGGTTTTGCCTCCATTTTGAATGTCTTCGTCTAAATAAATCCCACTATTTAAATTCACCACTTGCTTCTGCAAATCAATGGCATATTTATGCCCATCTGGTTCTGGTTCAAAACTGGCTTCGTTTTTAGCGGCATCGCCTCTTAACACCAATACGTTGTCAATTCCTAAAAAGTTAAGGTCTATTAAGGCGTCTTCACTTTCCCTTTTGTTAAAACCGCCACAAATAAAGTGGGGCACGGTGTCGATGCGGTAATGGTTCATAATAGCGGCACAGATCCCAACGGTACCAGGGCGCTTGCGCACTTCTACTTTTTCAAAAGTGCCATCGGCTTTCTTTTTAAAAGCAGTTTCACTTCTATGATAAGTTACGTTAATCCAAGACGGTTTGAACTCCATTAACGGGTTCAAGTGATCAAAAACATGTTGGATGGTCTTTCCCTTAAGTGGAGGTAAAACTTCAAATGAAATTAATGTGTTCTTGGCCTGTTGAATATGTTCAGTAACTTTCATGCCGCAATATACAAACGACATATTACATTTGTACAAAGCGTTACCGGTGAACTTGACTATACAAACCAATAACCTCTACAAAAGTTACAAGGGTAGAACCGTTGTAAATAATGTTTCTGTAAACGTTAAACAAGGGGAAATTGTGGGTTTGTTGGGCCCAAATGGCGCAGGTAAAACCACCAGTTTTTATATGGTGGTGGGCCTGATTAAGCCAGATGAAGGAACGGTTTTCTTGAACGATCAAGATATTACCAAATTACCCATGTATAAAAGAGCTCAAATGGGTATTGGCTATTTGCCACAAGAAGCGAGTGTTTTTAGAAAATTAACGGTTGAAGACAATATCATGGCTGTTTTAGAGATGACTAATCTTACTAAAGCGGAACGGCTTCATAAAATGGAATCTTTATTAGATGAATTTAATTTGCACCATGTAAGAAAAAACAACGGAGATAGTTTAAGTGGAGGCGAAAGAAGAAGAACTGAAATTGCTAGGGCATTAGCTGTTGATCCAAAATTCATTTTATTGGATGAGCCTTTTGCAGGTGTTGATCCAATTGCGGTTGAAGACATCCAAGGCGTTGTAGCTAAATTGAAATATAAGAATATTGGGATCTTAATTACAGACCATAATGTAAACGAAACGCTTTCCATTTGTGATAGAGCTTATCTTTTAATTGAAGGGAAAATTTTTAAGCACGGAACTGCCGAGGAATTGGCCGAAGATGAACAAGTACGCAGACTTTATTTGGGAACGAATTTTGAATTAAAACGCAAAGATTGGATCATTGATATGGCTAAAGAGAATAGCGAACAAAATCTATGAAATTATTAAGTCCTGCTATATCACGTTTGGCCCGAATAAGGCACTGGCGTATTGCTCAATGGGCTAATGATCCAATTGCTTCTCAACGCGAAGTGCTCCAAGACCTTATAACCCACGGACAGTACACAGAGTTCGGAAGAAAGTACGGCTTTAATCAACTTTTTAATATTCGAAAATTTAAAGAAGCAGTTCCTATTCATGAATACGACGATTTAAAACCCTACATAGATCGAATAATGGCGGGCGAGGAAAACGTACTTTGGAATACGCCTGTGAATTGGTTTGCAAAAAGCAGTGGAACTACCAACGATAAAAGTAAGTTCATTCCGATTACACAAGAGAGTTTGGAAGATTGCCATTTTCAAAGTGCAAAAGACGTTCTTACTATGTATTATAACAACAGAAGCGAAAGCGATCTGTTAACAGGAAAAGGATTGGTCATTGGCGGCAGTCATCAAATTAGCCAGTTAAATGAAGAGATGCAATATGGCGATTTAAGTGCAGTCCTTTTACAAAACACACCCATTTGGGCCAATTGGATTAGAACTCCTGAGCTTTCGATTGCATTGATGGATGAATGGGAAGAGAAGATTGAGAAAATGGCTCACCATACAATACAAGAAGATGTGACTTCCATTTCCGGTGTGCCTACTTGGACATTGATTTTGATAAAAAGAATATTGGCCATTACTGGTAAAAAAACCTTGAAAGAAGTATGGCCTAATTTGGAATTGTATATTCATGGCGGTGTTTCTTTTACACCTTATCGTGCTCAATTTCAGCAGCTGATTGGAGGAGGTTGTAGTTATTTGGAAATGTACAACGCCAGTGAAGGTTTTTTTGCCGCTCAAGTTTCACCAGAAGAAGAGGGTATGTTGTTGTTTACAGAAAATGGCATTTTTTATGAGTTCATGCCAGTTAGTGAATATGGCAAACCCAATCCTAAAACAATTGGCTTAAATGATATTGTGGTTGGTGAAAACTATGCTTTAGTCATCAGCACCAATGGCGGTTTATGGCGTTATTTGGTAGGAGATACGGTTCAATTTATTAGCAAGTATCCTTTCAAATTAAAAGTGACTGGAAGACTAAAACAATACATTAACGCGTTTGGAGAAGAATTGATTGCAGACAATGCAGATAGGGCTATTGCAATAGCATGCGCTAATACGGGGTTGATTGTAGCCGACTATACAGCAGCACCCATCTATTTTAGCGAGCAGCATCAAGGAGCCCATGAATGGTTAATTGAGTTTGAGCAAAAGCCTGATTCTATTGAACATTTTACAATTGAGCTAGATACTGCACTCAAAAGTTTAAATAGTGACTACGAGGCAAAACGGCATAAAGATATGGCCCTAGCAATGCCTGTTGTACACGCTTTAAATCCGGGTATTTTTAACCAATGGCTAAAGCATAAAGGAAAATTGGGCGGACAACATAAAGTACCAAGGTTAAGTAATGAACGTTTGTACATAGATGAAATAAAAAGTTTTTATTTGTAGAACATTATAATTGAACCAAATGAAATTATTAGAAGGTAAAGTTTCTATTGTAACAGGTGCAGCTCGTGGAATTGGAGCTGCCATTGCTTTAAAATTAGCAGAACAAGGAAGTCATATTGTATTTACTTATGTTAGCGATAATAGTGCTGAAAAAGCAGCTGCTTTAGCAACACAAATAGAAGCACTGGGGGTAAAAGCGAAAGCGGTAAAAAGCAATGCAGGCATTTTTGCTGAATGCGAGACCTTGGTGAATGATACTGTGAAAGAATTTGGTGCTATTGATATTTGTGTAAACAATGCAGGTATATCAAAAGATAACTTGTTATTGAGAATGACCGAAGAGCAATGGGATGAAGTAATTGATATTAATTTAAAGAGCATTTATAATATGACCAAGCAGGTGATTCGTCCAATGATGAAAGCCAAGCAGGGAAGTATTATTAATATGAGCTCTATTATTGGTATAAGAGGAAACGCTGGTCAAAGTAGTTATGCTGCAAGTAAAGCGGGTATTATAGGATTTACCAAGTCTATTGCTGCTGAATTGGGCTCTAGAAATATTCGCTGTAATGCCATTGCTCCTGGATTTGTGGAAACCGATATGACTCATTACTTAAAAGATGGGGAGGGTGCTGCACAGTTTTTACAAAAAATACCATTGGGAAGATTTGGAAAGGCAGAAGAAATTGCTAACACAACCTTATTCTTAGCAAGCGATATGAGTTCGTATATTACCGGACAAGTTATTAGCGCTTGTGGTGGATTAAATATTTAAAATGAAAAAATTTTTACAGCATACAGCATCAGATCTTTCCGCTTCTATTGTTGTTTTGCTGATAGGGCTGCCCCTTTGCCTTGGTATTGCACTAGGCTCTGGGGCACCTTTGTTTTCTGGTATTATTGCTGGAATTGTAGGTGGTATTGTTGTAGGCTTCTTTAGTAAGTCTCAATTAAGTGTAACGGGTCCTGCTGCTGCATTAACTGCAATTGTAGTGATGGGTATTTCACAATTGGGCTCTTATGAAGCATTTTTAGTTGCGGTAGTTTTAGCTGGTATTTTCCAAATCATTTTAGGATTTTTTAAAGCGGGAGTTATTGCTCACTATGTACCTAACTCGGTTATAAGAGGCATGTTAACCGCTATAGGACTCATCTTAATTCTAAAACAAATTCCTCATATAGTTGGCTACGACGTAGATTTTGAAGGCGATGAACGTTTCTTTCAAAATGATCAACAAAATACTTTTACAGAAATTCCACAAGCATTCAATGCATTTAATACAACTGCTTTATTTATAGGATTAATTAGTTTGGCAATTTTATTGATTTGGCAAACCACATCAATAAAGAAAACAAAATGGTTGAATTATATTCCTGCTCCTTTATTAGTTGTTTTACTTGCAACGGTTGCTAACTATTTTTTTGAGTACACCAATTCTAGCGCCAAATTAGAAGCAAGCCATTTGGTAAGTCTTCCTATTCCGAAAGACCTAACCGACTTCATTTCTTTTTTTACCCTGCCTAACTTTAGTTTAATTCTTAATCCAACTATTTGGATGGTTGCTTTTTCCTTAGCCATTATTTCAAGTTTAGAAACACTATTAGCAGTTGAAGCGATTGATAAACTGGATCCTTTAAAACGAATTACTCCTACCAATAGAGAATTAAAAGCCCAAGGTATTGGCAATATTTTTTCGGGCTTAATCGGTGGTTTGCCAGTTGCTTCGGTGATTGTACGAAGTTCAATTAATGTAAATGCAGGCGCACAAACTAAAAAATCAACTATTATAAATGGTATTTTACTTTTACTCTGTGTGGTTTTTATTCCCGGATTATTGAGTAAAATTCCTTTGTCTGCTCTAGCCGCAGTGCTTATTTATACTGGTTTTAAGCTGGTAAGTTTTAAAGAAATCAAATTGTTTTACGATAAAGGTTGGGATCAGTTTATGCCTTATATAGCAACCACAATTGCTATCTTTTTAACTGATATGCTAACCGGAATTATTGTGGGAATGTTGGTGAGTTTATTTTATTTAGTAAGAAGCAATTTCAGGTCTGCTATTTTGGTTGTGAATGATAATAATTATTTGATCAGACTTCGAAAGGATGTTTCCTTTTTAAATAAACCCATTATTAAAAAGCATTTACAATCTTTTCCTGATCATTCTTTTGTAATGGTTGATGCAACAAGAGCAGATTTTATTGATAAAGATATAATTGAAGAAATCAACGATTTTATTGAAACAGCACCTTCAAGAGGAATTAAAGTGCATGTTAAAAAAGGGAATTATCAACCCATGCATTTATTATTTAAACAGCCATAAACTTTATTTATGAATTCATACGAACGATTACTCTTAGAAAATAAGGCTTGGGCAAAAGAAAAACTACATGACGATCCAGACTATTTTAATCGATTGGTTGATGTGCAAACCCCCGATTTTTTATGGATTGGCTGCAGCGATAGCCGAGTTCCAGCAAATGAAATAACAGGAACCCAACCTGGAGAAATCTTTGTTCATCGCAATATTGCCAATATGGTCATTCATACAGATTTGAATCTGTTGAGTGTATTGCAATATGCAGTTGAAGTATTAAAAGTGAAACATATCATTGTATGCGGTCATTATGGATGTGGTGGTGTAAAAGCGGCCATGACCAACCATAATTTTGGAATTATTAACAAATGGATTCGAAACATTAAAGACGTTCATCGTTTTCATAGAGAAGAAATTGATGCGATTCAAGATGAAAATATACAATTGAACAGAATGATTGAGTTAAATGTACAAGAGCAGGTATTGAATCTAGCTAAAACCTCTATTATTCAAAAATCATGGAAGGAGCGTCAAGGCCCTGATCTTCATGGTTGGGTTTATGATTTGCATGATGGTTTGGTAAAGCCAATCTATGAGATGCGGGCAGGAACCCATATTGATGAAATTTATGAATTTGATGATCTTTAGATAAATATTGGCCCTTTATTCATATTAGGAATATTTAGCCAATCACTTTCACAAAAGCTTATTGGTAGTTAAACTACTTTAGGTATAATACTTGTAATATTGCCCGCAATGGAAAAAAGTAAGAATATAGTATCACCAATGGGTGCAGCTCGCAAGATTTTAGAGCTACTTAATTTAGATAAAAAAGATGTTTCTTCCATATACGCTTTTGCCATTCTAGCAGGTATATTAAGCCTTGCAATGCCATTGGGTATCCAAACCATTATTGGCTTTGTTTTGGCGGGATCACTCTCTACATCTATTGTGGTATTGATTGTTTTAGTTGTAGCAGCCGTAATTATATATGGTTTATTGCAGGTAAGGCAACTACAAGTAACAGAAAAAATTCAACAGAAAATATTTGTTCGCTACTCGTTTGAATTTGCAGATCGATTACCTAAAATGAATATTGAAAAATTAGATGCCTATTATTTACCAGAATTGGTCAATCGATTTTTTGATACCATTTCTTTACAAAAAGCAGTCGAGAAATTATTGCTTGACGTTCCGGCAGCAATCATTCAGATTTTCTTTGGATTGATTTTACTTTCTTTTTATCATCCAGTTTTTATAGCATTCGGTGCTGTATTGGCTTTGATAGGTTATTTGATTATGCGCTTTACCCTTCCAGCAGGATTTCAAGCAAGTATTGAAGCAAGTGATCAAAAATATGCAACGGCAGCTTGGTTAGAAGAAATGGCGAGAGTAATTAAATCTTTTAAATACTCTAGGGGTACCGAATTAAATATTAAAAAAACGGATGGTATTGTTTCCAATTATTTACATGCCAGAACCACTTATTTTAAAGTGTTGCTTACTCAGTATTGGAGTTTAATCATGTTTAAGGTATTGATTACAGCTGCAATGCTTATAGTAGGGGCGGTTTTATTGGTAGACCAACAAATTAATATAGGACAATTCATTGCAGCAGATATTGTGATTTTAAGCATTATTGCTTCTGTAGAGAAGTTGATATTGAATATGGATAAAGTGTATGATGTACTTACATCAGTAGAAAAATTGAGTAAGATTACGGAGAGCGAAATTGAAACACAGGGAACGGTTGAATTATCAGATTTGAATAAAGGCGTTTCCATTTTATTTGAAAATGTTGGATTTGTATATGGAAATCAATCAAAAGCATTAGAAGGGTTACAACTAGATATAGCAGCAGGTGATAAAGTATGTATCATGGGAGAATCAGGCTCAGGTAAATCAACCATTCTGCGGTTATTAACTGGAGCGTTTAAAAATTTCACTGGATCTATTTTAGTGGATGGTATACCAATGGGTAACTATAACCTACACTCAGTTCGATCTCAAACAGGAATTTTGCTTAGTCAACAGGATATTTTTCACGGAACAATTTGGGAAAATATTACGATGGGCAGTAGTCATATACAATACGATGAAGTCACCGATTTAGTGAACAGATGCGGACTAACCAGTTTTATACAAAGTTTACCAAAAGGATATGATACACTTCTAGACCCAACCGGAAAGCGGTTGAATAGTAAAATAAGACAAGATATTTTATTGCTGAGGGCGCTGTTGGGAAAAAAGCGGTTATTATTACTTGAAGAACCCCTCAACTTTTTAGAGAAACGATACAAACAAAATATTCAGGATTATATATTTTCTGAGGAAAATGCCACAGTTATCATTGCTACCAATGATGTTGAAATTGCAGCCCGTTGTAATAAAGTAATTTATTTGCAAGATGGGTTTGTTAAAGCAGCTGGAAATTGGTCAAGTATTGCTTCACTTTTAAATGAAAATTATGGCCAATAATAAATTCATCAGCACGGTAATAGAAGAAGAGTTTGAATCAAGTAAATTAAGTTCTTACAAGGGCATTTATAGAATTCAAAATAAAAACAATGTAAAAAAGTGGATGTGGGCCTCTTTGTTTATATTGTTGGTGGTACTTTTTTTACCCTGGACACAAAATATACGTGCAAAAGGAGCTGTTACAGCTTTAAGGCAAGAAGATCGACCTCAAGAATTGAATACCATATTAGCAGGTAGTGTGGTAAAGTGGTATGTAAAAGAAGGCGACTTTGTTAAAAAAGGAGATACCATCATGCAGATTGGTGAGGTTAAGACAGATTATTTTGATCCTCAATTACTGAATAGAACCAAGAAACAAATTGATGCAAAGCAAATTGCGGTGGATGGCTATGGCAATAAAGCTGCAACAGCAGTATCACAAATCAATGCTTTGGAAGAAGCAAGGGATTTAAAGTTAGACCAGTTGGATGTTAAACTTCGTCAGCAGGCCTTAAAAGTAGTGAGTGATAGTATTGATTTGGGTGCAGTTTTGAATGAATTGTCTGTAACTAAAAGACAAATTGATGCTGCAAAAAATATGTTAGATAGTGGGGTAATTTCTTTAGTTGATTTCGAAAGAAGAAAAGTAAGCTACCAGAATGCATTGGCTAAAAAAATCAGTGCCGAGAATAAATTTTTACAAGCGAAACAAGAGTTAACCGCTATTCGAATTGAAAAAAATGGAACTATCCAAGAATACACTGATAAAATAGCGAAAGCGCAAGGCGAGCAATTTGGGTCGTTGTCTAATATGGCAACAGGCGAAGCAGATGTAGCCAAATTACAGAATGCGTATAGTAATTATGATATTCGAAATAAGCTCTATTATATCACAGCACCCCAGGATGGTCAAATTACCAAAGCCCGTAAAGCAGGTATTGGAGAAATGGTTAAAGAGGGTGATATGATTGTAGAAATAGTTCCTGATAATATAAAATATGCGGTAGAGTTATTTGCAGAACCCATGGACTTGCCACTATTGGCAATTGGTCAAAAAATCAGGTTTGTTTTTGATGGATTTCCTGCAATTGTATTCTCGGGTTGGCCTGCTGCATCTTATGGAACATTTGGTGGAGTTGTAGCTGCAGTAGAGACCTCTGTGAGCAGCAATGGAAAGTTTAGGCTGTTAGTGATTGAAGATCCTTCAGAAAAAGCTTGGCCACGTCAGCTTAGAATGGGTGGGGGTGCAAATGGAATTGCGCTTTTAAAAGATGTGCCAATTGGGTACGAGTTATGGAGAAATATCAATGGATTCCCTCCTGAATATTACAAGCCAACACAAGGCACGGACCTTAAAGAACAAAAGGGGAAATAGCCATGAGAAAATTGATCTTCTTAATTGGCTGTGCAGGGGCGTTCAATACAAATGCCCAAGTTTTAAGTCCTGAAAAATTTATTGAACAGGTTAGGACTTTTCATCCAATAGCCAAGCAAGCAAATATAAAAGTTGAAAAAGCGAATGCTGCATTTTTGAGTGCAAGGGGTGGCTTTGATCCTACCATAGAATTGGATGCAAGTAGAAAAACATTTGATGGAAAAAATTATTATTTCTCTACTAATCCAGAATTAAAACTACCTACCAGAATTGGGGGTATGGATATTAAAGCTGGAGTTGAAGACAATGGAGGGTTGTTTTTAAATAATCAAATTACAAGAGGCCAGAGTAGTTATCTAGGAGTAGAAATGCCTTTATTAAAAGGCTTGCTAATAGACCAACGTAGGGCTAATTTGCAACAAGCGGTATTGTTTTCTCAGCAGAGTGTGCAAGACCGACTTAAAATGCAGAATGATTTATTATTTGATGCCTACAATGCTTACTGGCAATGGGCTGGCTCCTATCAACTATTTAGTATTTATCGCCAGTTTTTGCAAGTGAGTCTAGACCGTTTTAGACTGGTTAAATTGGCTTACCAAAATGGAGACCGAGCTTTAATTGATACCATTGAAGCACTCACTCAAGTTCAACAATTTCAATTATTACAAGCAGATGCAAAAGCTAAATTAGTTAATGCACAACTTGAGCTGGCTAATTTTTTATGGAATGAAAATGACGCTGCTTATTTATTGAATGATAATTTAGTGCCTGATACGGTTCAGTTTCAACTATACTTAGCAGTAGAAGACCCTGAACAATTAATCAATAGAGCCAATACAGAAAACCCAACATTAAGAAGTTTAGCTTTTGAGTTAGAAGCATTAGAAGTACAAAGAAAATTAAAGTTTCAGTCTTTACTTCCTTCTTTAAATATTAAAGCCAATTTATTAAACCAAGGCTTCAATGTGATGAAAGATTTTGGAGGTGCTTTGCTGCAAAACAATTATGTATGGGGCGTGCAATTTAAAATTCCAATTTTCTTGAGAGAAGGTCAAGGTGCTTATAAACAGGCAAAATTAAAAATTGCCGAAACCAATTACGAGCTGAATGCTAAACAGTGGAGTACTGCCAATAAAATTAGGTCTTATTATGCCGAGTCTATTTTATTAAAAGAGCAGATTGCTGCTGCACAACAGGCATACAATGGATATACTGCTTTACTAAAAGCAGAAACTCTTCGATTTCAAAATGGCGAGAGCAGTTTGTTCTTACTTAATACTCGAGAAAATAAGGTAATTGAAACGGCGGAGAAGCTGATTCAATTAAGAGCAAAATACCTTAAAGCCAGTTATGGTATCAGTTGGGCTGCTGGTTTAATACGTTAAGACAATTTCTGTTTGAATCGTTGAATAAAAGCTTTACTGTGTTCACTTAAAATAAGTCTACCACTAATGGCAGCCCTTTCTTTCAAGAGTTCATCCCAATGTTCTGTGCCTTTCCAAAAAATAGTTTTTAATTCATGTAATGCATCTGGATTGGAATGAGATAAAGTGGTTGATAGTCTGATAATAGACTCGTCCATACCTGCTACATCTGGATGTAATTCTGCAAATAAGCCTTTTCTTCTCGCCCAATCTGCTGGTCTAAATGTAACTGCATCAATCGTCAATTGTGAGAATGCAGATAAGCCAATTTTTCTTTCAACTGCAGGACCTACCACAAATGGTCCTATGCCTACTGCGAGCTCGCTTAATTTAACATCGGCTCCTTCGCATGCAATGGCGTAATCTGCCGCAGCAGCCAGCCCTACTCCACCCCCAATACATTTACCTTGAATTCGAGCTATAATAATTTTTCCGCAAGTGCGCATGGCATTAATAACATGGGCAAAGCCACTAAAAAATTTAAGACCTGCTTCTTCTGATTGAATGATCGATAACTCATCAAATGATGCACCTGAACAAAATACTTTTTCACCTGCTGAACGCAACACAATTACTTTGGTGTCGGGGTTTAAACCCTCACTGTAAATTTCTTTTGCTAGGGTATCTAATATTTTCCCTGGCAATGAATTGCTTTGTGGATGAAAGAATTCAATGGTTGCAATACCATGCTCGCGATCAACTTTTACAAACCCTTCTTTAATATGCTCTATCATACAAATGATTTTATTGTACTGGTTTTTTGGCAACCATGGTTAAGATGGTGGCTATTCCTGTTAATTCATTGGTTTCATCAATCATTTCTACTAGCCATTTAACAATTCCCTTGTCTATATCGGTTGGCTCTTTTTTCTCTTGCCTTATTTTTTCTTTGCAGGTAAATCGAATATGCATTTCGCTTCCAGGATAAACTGGTTTGGTAAAACGCAATTCATCAATACCATAATTTAAGAGTACTGGGTTTTTTTCATAGCTGTCTACAAATAATCCTGCAGCCATGCTCATGATTAAATAACCATGTGCAACTTGTTTGTCAAACATAGTGCCATTGAAATCGGTGTCTTCTAAATGCGCATAAAAATGATCACCACTTAAATCGGCAAATGCATTAATGTCTTCAGCAGTAATTACTCTTTTCTCGGTGATCAATTGATCACCAATTACTAAGTCTTCAAAATATTTTTTGAATGGGTGAATGGTAGGAGTATTTCCTGTTGCACCTGGTTGATACACTTTGCTGATGGCAGTAATCATATCTGGTGAACCCTGCACTGCTACTCGCTGCATATAATGTTTAACGCCCCTTAATCCCCCCATTTCTTCTCCACCACCTGCTCTACCAGGACCACCATGTACCAATAAAGGCAAAGGAGATCCATGCCCAGTGCTTTCTTTAGCACACTGTTCATTCAGCACTAAAATTCTACCGTGATAATTACCCGCACCAATTACATAGTCGGTTGCAATTGTTGTACTCGCAGTTACAATGCTGCTTACCAAAGAGCCTTTTCCTAATTTGGCCAATGAAATGGCTTCTTCTGTATGCTTGTATGGCATCAATGTGGCCACTGGTCCAAATGCTTCTACTTCGTGTACGCTTGAATTCCCAAATGGATTTTCATTCAACAAGAGTAAAGGACTTACAAATGCTCCTTTAATGGGGTCTGCATCTAATACTTCTACTGAATCTAATGAACCGTATAAAATACTTGAAGTCTCTAATAATTTATTCACTTGGGCTTTTACTTCATTGCGTTGTGTTTCCCCTGCTAATGAACCCATTCTTACTTTTGGATTCAAAGGATTGCCAATAATATTTTGAGCAAGGGCTGCAGTCAATGCTTTTTGTACATCTTCTATTTTATTTTCAGGAACAAAAATTCTTCTTACTGCGGTACAACGTTGTCCTGACTTGGTCGTAATTTCTCTTCTTACTTCTTTTATAAAAATATCCCATTCAGGCATTGTTGGTGTAACGTCTTCTCCTAATACAATGCAGTTCAGTGAATCTGCTTCCATTGTAAAAGGCACATTCTCTGCTAATATTTTTGAGCCTGATTTTAATAACAAGCCTGTTGTAGCAGAACCTGTGAATGTGACTACATCTTGTGATTGAACATGATTCAATAAATCTCCTGCACTGCCACAAATCAATTGCAATGCGCCATCTGGCAAAATACCAGCAGCGATGATTTTTTTTACTACGGCTTCAGTTAAATAAGAAGTGACTGTTGCAGGTTTTACGATGGCAGGTACACCGGCCAATAAATTCACCGCTATTTTTTCTAGCATGCCCCATACGGGGAAGTTGAATGCATTAATATGTATGGCCACCCCTTCTTTTGGAATGAGCAAGTGGTGCCCCATAAATGTATTGGCTTTGCCCAAAGGATGGTGTTCTCCATCTAGACAATAGGGCGTGTCTGGCAATTTTCTTCTTAAAGAAGCATATGAAAATAAATTACCAATGCCACCCTCAATATCTACCCAGCTATCTGCCTTGGTAGCACCTGTTTGATAGCTAATGGCATATAATTCATCTAAATGGTCTCTTAAATAAATGGCCAAGGCTCTTAGCATCAATCCCCTTTCGTGAAAACTCATTTTTCTTAAGGCAGGATTACCCTTGCTGCGCGCATAATGTAATGCAGCAGAAAAATCCAATCCTTTTGAAGTGGCATTGGCTATTGGTTCGCCCGTTACGGCATTATACAATAATTGGCCATCTCCTTCTCCTTTTACCCATTGGCCCATTAAAAAGTTTTCTACAGTATACATATGGTCTGGTTCGTTTCGGCACAAAGCTAACGATTGATAGCTTTAATAAAAAGGCATAAAAAAACCCGTCCCGATTATATCGGGACGGGTATAGCAGTTGGTTATTGGTCAAAAAACTTTAACAGTTCTATTAGTTAAGACAGCCTTTTTTCAATTTCGCTGCAAAGGGCAGAAAAAATTTCTTCAACAGTGCCTTCACCCTTAATAGTGACTACTTTATCAAATTGACTATAGTAGTTGGCAACCACTGTTGTTTTGTCTTTGTATTCTACAATACGGGCTCTGATAACTGTTTCATTATTATCATCGCTTCTTCCACTGGTTAATCCTCGGTTTAATAAACGCTTCACTAATTCTTCCTCAGATACTTCCATGGCCAATAAAACGCCAATTTCGGTTTGTTTGAGCTTTAATAATTTATCTAGAGCCTCACTTTGAGCGGTTGTTCTAGGAAATCCGTCAAACAAAAAGCCTTTTGCGTCTGGATTGGCTTCCAAAGCTGAAGAAATCATGCCAATCACTACCTCATCGGGTACCAATTGGCCCTTGTCCATCAAGTTCTTCGCTTCTAAGCCTAGTGGAGTTTGACGGGCAATTTCACTACGGAGTAGGTCTCCAGTAGATAAATGCTTTAAGCCATATTTTTCAATTAATTTCTCACTTTGCGTTCCTTTACCACTACCGGGAGGACCGAATAAAATAATATTAAACATGTAGTTTCGATGCTTGCTTGAGTTACAAATATACAAAGGGCTTGTTAAAAATCCTTTAACAAATGAGTTCAATCCATCAAAAACAAGGGTTTTGGCTAAATTTTTGGCTTTTGGGCTAAACAAGTACAAACCTAAACTGTCTTAAGTACGTAGATTCAATTAATTAAACATTCCCAAATATGAAATGGACAGCCATCTTGCTTTTAGCGGCTTTCAGCCTTAGTAGCTGCCAAGCACAGAACAATTCAAGTGAGAAACTTGTTAATGATAGTATGAGCAAAAAAGACAACCCCTATTTTGCAAAAGGAGAAAAAGGAAAATTGACTGTTAAAGACAGTGAATGGAAAAAAGTTCTCTCTCCTGAAGTATATTATATAGCCAGAGAAAAAGGCACAGAGCGACCTTGGACCAGTAAGTTTGAAAGCTTTAAAGAAGTAGGAACTTATTACTGCGCAGTGTGCGGAAACGGACTTTTCAAGAGCGACACCAAGTTTGATAGTGGATGTGGATGGCCTAGTTTTTACGAGCCGCTCACCAAAGGCGCCATTATTTATTTGCCAGATAATACCCACGGCATGCAGCGAACTGAAGTTCAATGTGGTCGTTGTAAATCACACTTAGGTCATGTTTTTGAAGATGGCCCACCTCCAACAGGTTTGCGCTTTTGCATCAATGGAGTGGTTCTTGATTTTGAAAAAGCTGCTGAAGCAGAAAAAAAATACAACGAGAAGAAAGGATAGTGAGACTGAGAATGAAGGGGCCGGAGTTATCCGGCCCTATTTTTTTTGCACCTACCAAGCGGATACTATGCTAAAATATCGTGCACATTCTTACTGATATTTGCAGCAATTCTTTCCATGGGCAAATCGTTATCGTCGTTCCCAAACGGATCTTCAATTTCTTCCGCAATTAATTCTAAACTGGCCAGTACATAGGAAATAAATAAAGTAGCTGGAATAGTAAAATAGCCCAAGGTTAATGCGAAGCCAAGCGGCAAGGTTATGATGTATAAGAAGATAAATTTCTTAATGAATGCGCTATATGAATAAGGAATAGGGGTATTCTTAATTCTTTCACAAGCACCACAAATATCCATGAACGATTGTAATTCATTATTGATGTACAATAATTCGAACTCGGTAATTACTCGATCTCTTTTTAATAAATGTATCTTATTCAATAACACTGCTACTACTTGATTGGGTATATGCTTACTGGTATCGAATCCGGTAATTTCAGGGTGGGGTTGTGCATCTAAAGCCAATCTGGTTTTTTCATTTTGCAAATGATTTTTTAATTCTACTGCAAACAAGGGAATAATTTTTTTGAAAAAGCTTCTATTTTTTTCGTCATCGTGTGGTAGCAAGCTGTTCATTTTTAGGGCGAGATTGCGGCTGTTATTAACCAATGACCCCCAGAGTTTTCTTCCTTCCCACCAACGATCATAAGCAGTATTGGTTCTAAATACCAATAGCATTGAAATAGCAAAGCCTAATAGACTATGCATGACAGTAATATTCTTTGCATAGCTGGTACTAGACAATTGTAAATAATTAATTTCGATGAACACAATTGCCCAAGAGAAAACACCCATGCCCAAAATCAATGGTAATAATTGTCTTACTGTGTCTGTTTTGTGAAACTGAAAAATAAAACGCAACCAATCTTTGGGATTATAACTAATCATGAACTGCTTTTTGCTTTTGATAAAAATAATACATAGAGTAACTGGTAATGATTACTCCTGCTACAGACAAGCCCATCACACTATTCGAAAAAAAGTGTACCCAATTCAATTGTACTTTAAAAATTTCTTTGCTCAATAAAACACTTACACTTCCTAAATAGCCAAATGAGTCTGCTACATAAATTAAAAAACCAGCATTGCCAGTGAATCGGAAAGCCGCAATCATGCGTTCAAAAAAAACAGAATTAAAAGGAATGTACACCATGTATAAACCCAGCCCTACTAAGGTCATCCACCAAATTGGCGCAATCAATCCCTGGCTAAATAACCAAGTGCTCAAACCCGCAACCACAAAGCCTAAGCCAATGAATACATGCGCCAACATAAATGCTTTGAAACTATTTTTGATGAGCACCATACTCCCAATCAATACTAAAATAATTAAAGTGATTGGGGTCTCTGTTTTAGAAAATATGGCCGGTTGATTTAAGTAGCCCATTTCCTTCCACATATCCGCACTAAAATTATCTCTGATATCTCTGAAGATGGTAGCGAATGCATAAATGAATACAGCAGCAATAATGCCGGGTAAAAAATGTTGGATGAATTTTTTTCGATCATCCGCATTCATTGCCGTTCGGTTCATGCGTAAATCAATGTCTTCTTGTGTGGGCGGTGGAATCCGCTCCATCAGATAAATAAATAATAATAAGGGTAGGGCAAATACCAAGCCGGTTGCAAAAGGCACCCAGAACTCACTCATATTAAATTGCATGATAAGCCAACCACCCACCGATTTCACAAAGCCCGACGAAAAAATAAAGCTCACTGCCAGTGCTGCACCAATAAAATCAGTGGTTTTCCTTCCCTCTATATAAGAGAAAATAACGCCCCATAACATCCCCAACGGAAAACCATTAATGAAAAGAAATACAATATTGTAAGGGGCAGGCACCAGGGCAAATAATAACCAAGCCAACCAAGCAATACCGACCAAGACCAACACAATTTTATCTCGGCCCAATCTTTTTAATTCAGAAATAAATTTGATGCCATAAAATTTCGCCATTAAATAACCCATCATCTGGCTCAACACCAATAAGGTTTTATAACCCAATCCCCAATAAGCCATTCCGTCGAAAGTGCATACAGTAAAGGATTTGCGAAATCCAAAAATCATGGTATAAGTAAGAAACGCTACAATAGCAGCGTATAAGCCTATTTTAAAGCTGCTTTGGGGAGCTGATAAATTGTTTTTCAATGGCGTTGTTTCTACCGATAAATATAAGCCACTCATCCTTAGTTTTTGGCAATTGGGTCTTTATTTCAGAAATTACCCGTTCTTAAAACTAAACTTGAATATGAGAAAATTACTCTTGGCCTTTGTAGCAATTACTGCTGTATGCAGTTTGTATGCGCAACAGGTAGATTTATCCAAGCATTTTAAAAGCATGAAGCCCCGAAATATTGGGCCTGCAGGAATGAGTGGTCGTGTAACTGCTATTGATGCAGTTTGGACCAATCCCAATATTATCTTTTTAGGAACAGCCAGTGGTGGTGTTTGGAAAACTGAGAATGGGGGTGCATCTTGGACGCCCATTTTTGATGATCAACCCATACAAAATATTGGAGCCATTGCATTGGTACAATCCAATCCCAGTGTGGTTTGGGCAGGAACAGGAGAAGGAAACCCACGTAACTCAATCAGTTTAGGAGAAGGTATTTATAAAAGTTTAGATGGGGGAAAAACATGGAAGCGCATGGGTTTAGAAAAGACGCGCAATATCCATCGCATCATTATTGACCCTACCAATCCAGATGTAGTATATGTGGGTGCAATGGGTAATCCATTTGCGGATCATCCTGAAAGAGGCGTATACAAAACCACAGATGGTGGAGATACTTGGAAACAAATTTTATACACCAACCAAAATAGTGGAGTTGGTGATATGGTCATGGATCCAGCTAACCCCAATAAGTTGTTTGTGAATATGTATGAGCACAAAAGAACACCTTGGAGTTTAAAAGGTGGTGGTAGTGGAAGTGGTTTTTATATGACCATGGACGGGGGTAAATCTTTTACCAAATTGGGTAAAGCCAATGGTTTGCCCGATGGGGATTATGGCCGCATCGGAATCAGCATTGCTCGTACCGATCCGAAACGCGTATATGCATTGGTGGAAGCCACTAAAAATGGATTATACAAATCGGATGATGGTGGATTTAAATGGGAGCTCGTAAACAGTGAACCTTCTGTAGTAACCAATCGTGCATTTTATTTTCAGGATATAGCAGTAGATACTAAAAACGAAAATAGAATTTACAATATCAATCAGGTAATTAATGTGAGTGATGATGCAGGAAAAACTTGGAAGCCAGTGATTCCATACAGTGGTATACACCCTGATCACCATGCTTGGTGGATTCATCCTTACGATGCTAATTTTATTATTGATGGAAACGATGGTGGTATTGGTATTACACGCGATCGTGGTAAGACCTGGCAGTTCGATGAAAAACTACCATTAGGACAATACTATCATGTAAATGTAGACAACCAAATTCCTTACAATGTAATGGGAGGATTACAAGACAATGGTAGCTGGCATGGTCCTGCTTATGTGTGGAGAAGATCTGGAATTAGAAATGCATTTTGGCAAGGCGTTAGCGGAGGAGATGGATTTGATGTAATGCCTGATGCAGAAGATCCTAACTGGGTGTACACCATGAGCCAAGGAGGAAATGTATCTCGTTATAATATTGCTACTGGTGAACAATGGAGCATTCGTCCTCCACGTCCTAGCAAATCAGTTAAACAGCGTTTCAACTGGAATGCAGCGATTGCTCAAGACCCATTTGATAAAGCCACTATTTATTATGGAAGCCAATTTGTAAACAAGAGCACCAATAAAGGCGCAGCATGGGAACAAATTTCAGGCGATCTTACTACCAATGATTCTGTAAAAATTGATCAAAGTAATAACGGAGGAATTTCTGTAGACATTACTGGTGCAGAAAACCATTGTACTATTTTAACCATTGAACCATCACCAAAAGAACAAGGGGTTATTTGGGTTGGTACCGATGATGGAAATGTACAATTAACCAGAGACGGCGGAAAAACTTGGACCAATTTCAGGGGCAAATTACCAGGAATGCCTTTAGGAGCATGGGTTCCACAAATTAAAGCGTCTAAGCACAATGGCGGAGAAGCTTTTGTAATTGTGAACGATTATAGAAGAGGCGAAATGCGTCCATTTGTTTATAGAACTTCAGACTATGGAAAAACTTGGACAAGAATGGTGGACGAGAAAAAAGTTGTGGGGTATGCATTATGTGTGATTCAAGATCCAGTAGAACCCAATTTAATTTTTGTAGGAACAGAGCAAGGATTATTCATCAGCTTAGACAATGGAGTGAATTTTCAACAATTCAAAAATGGCTATCCTTCTGTGTCTACTTATGATATGGCCATTCAAGAAAGAGAAGCAGATTTAGTTATTGCAACTTTTGGTCGTGCCTTATGGATACTCGATGATATTCGTCCATTAAGAAAATTAGCGGCAAACAAAGGTCAAGTTTTTGCAAAAAAATTAGTGGCATTTGAAGCGCCTCAAGCTTATCAAGCTAAGATGAAAAATGCTTCTGGTATTGAATACAGTACTTATGGTACGTATGAAGGAGAGAACAAAAGAACAGGTGCACCTTTAACTTTCTTCGTCAATAAAACAGCTGCAGATACAGGAAAGAATAGAATTTCAGACACATTGCAAATTGCTATTTACGATGCGAATGGAATGAATGTAAGAAACCTCAGAACCCGCGCAGATTCTGGCTTCAATAAATATTATTGGGGAATGGAAGGACGTGGTATTCGCCAAGCTGGTGGTGGCGGAAGAGGCGGTGGCGGCGGACGCTTTGGTGGCGGCGGTGGTGGATCTGCTGAGCCAGGTGGGTTGCCAGTAAATCCAGGAACTTATAAAGTAGTTATGAGTTTGGGTAGAGACCTCAAAGACAGCACCATGGTGGTAGTAAATGATGATCCAAATGCACCAACACCTTTAGCAGTAAGAAATGCTATTAGAGCAGCTAATGCAAGAATGGAAAAATCAATTGTAAAATTGACTGCCTTAAATGATCGCTTAACCGAAGTAGAAGAGATCATGAAAAAAGTTGAAGCGGGTTATGCAAGCATGGATCGCAAGACTGCTGATACCATTCGTAAAGCGGCTAAGCCAGTTGCAGATGCATTAAAGGAAATCCGCGAAATGCTGAATGGCAAACCACAGTTAAAGCAAGGCTACGGAAATATTCCTCAAGAAACCGTGAATGGCATTTTAGGCGAAGCTCGTCAAGTAGTAATGGGTAAAACCACTATGCCAGGTGAACAAGAAAATCGCATCATGGGCTATGCAGAAGAAGCAGTGAATGGCGTAATAGTAAAAGCCAATGCCTTGTTTGAAGGTAGCTGGAAACAGTACCGCGCTTTAGCTGAAGCTGCACCGCTTAAATTCTTTAAAGATTATAAGCCGTTAGAATAAAACAATTTAGAATTGTAGATAAACGTAAGACAATCCCCGCTATAGAAAAAGTAGCGGGGATTTTTTTGTTAAGGGTAATTAAAATATTTTAACATATCAGGCAACGCTTCAGACAGGTTAAGACTCTGTGTTTAAACAACAAACATTTTTCCACCAAAACTACTCCACATGAAAAAGTTATTGACCCTATCTATAATGGTTGCTTTTGTGGCAATTGCCTGCTCTAAGTCAGACTCAGGTACAACAACCCCAACCCCTGGTACAGGTGGTACTACACTCAACTGTACTACCATTGATAGCAGATTTACTGCTGTTGTTTTCCCAATCATTCAAAATAGCTGTGGGGCAGTGGGTTGCCACAATACTGGCAGTGTGAATGGTCCGGGTGCTTTAACCAATTATACCCAAATTAAAGCAGCAGCAGCTCAAATTAAAAGTTCAGTTGAGTCTGGAACAATGCCTAAAAATGGCGCTTTAACTACCGCTCAAAAGAATGCCATTTCATGTTGGGTTTCATCTGGTGGATTAAACAACTAGTTGAATGAAAAAAATAGTTATTGCAATTTTACTGATGCTGGCAATCCAAAGCCAAGCGCAAGAGCGACTGCTTTGCAGAAATGCTTCTGTGAAATTCTTTTCTAAAATGCCTTTAGAAAATATTGAAGCAGTGAATAATCAAGGTCTTTCTGTGATTGATTTAAAAACGGGCAATATTGAATTTAGTGTGCTCTTGAAAGGATTCATTTTTCCCAATGCTATAATGCAAGAACATTTTAATGAAAATTATGTAGAGAGTAGTAAATATCCAAGGGCTTATTTCAAAGGCAGTATTCAGTCGGTACCAACCATTGATTTAACTAAAAATGCCAACTACCAATTCAATGTAAAAGGCACGATGCAATTACATGGTAAAACTGCTGAAATGGCTACTGTTGCTCAATTACAAGTAAAGGATGGAATCATTTCTGGAGACTCCAATTTTGATTTATTATTGGAAGACTACGCTATTCAAATACCCAAATTGGTTAAAGATAAAATTGCAAAAAGCATCCATATTAATGTTAAAGCAATCTATCAAATTCAAAAACCCAATCTATGATGCAGAAGATATATACTACTATTGGTTTAATGATACTATTTACTTGTTCTGTAATTGCACAAGACAATTTATTGAAGGAATTAGAGAAAGACCAAAAGGCGAATAATAAAGTAACCGGTGCTTTTAAATCATCTAGAGTCATCAATGGCCATTCAATGGAAATGTTGGGAGCGGGCATGTTAGACTTTAGAATCTTGCATCGCTTTGGTCCAGTAAAACAAGGCATTGGTGATTTATTTGGGCTAGACCAAGCCAGTATGCGTATGGGGTTTGATTTTGGATTGAGCAATGATTTAACCATTGGCTTTGGTAGAACCACTTTCAAAAAAGAATACGACGCTTTTATTAAATACCGTTTGATTCACCAAGAACAAGCAAGTACGCCTGTTTCTTTAGTAGCGGTTGCAGGTACTTCTATTTTTACTTATAAAAGTCCGGACCCACTAAAGCCGTTGACTTTTAATGATCGAACAGGATATTATGCACAATTGATTATTGGCAGAAAATTCAATGAAGCCTTTTCATTGCAATTGAGTCCCACATTGGTGTACAGGAATATGATTGATCCTGCTGACAAGAAAACCATTTATGCATTAGGTATAGGAGCCCGACACAAGATTTCAAAACGAGTTGCTTTGGTAGTAGATTATTCATTGGTGGCTAATGGTCTGCCTATGTCTGTTGGAACCAACCCATTGTCTATAGGTGTAGATATTGAAACAGGTGGGCACGTATTCCAATTGCATTTTTCTAATTCAACAGGAATGAATGAGCGCTCCTTTATTACAGAAACCACCAATAGTTGGTCTAAAGGAGAATTCCAGTTTGGATTTAATTTGTCAAGAATATTTTCATTGAAAAAGTGATTTGAAAATAATCAATTTTATTTCCAAACGCTATCAAATGCAGTATAGCCTTTAAGTATAAAAGAAAACTTTGCGCCATTGTTGTCTACAAACTTTCCTTTCTTCGTGTAGATGGCAATGGCACCCCCAAATCCTGTGGTAGAGCTGTATTGAAAAGGAGGTCTAAAAACTTTAATCATTGCAATATCTCTAGGAAATACCATTGTTTGTTCTCCGGGCATTACTTCAAACTCATCAATAAAAATGGAGCAAATCTCTTCTCTCCATTTAAACACTTCATTATTGGCGGAGTCTATGGCAACGTTTAAACCGGGTACTTTTTGTTGTAAATACCAAGCCAATGATTGCGATTGGGCCAATTCATCATTTCCTAATCCATCAAATACATAAGCATTATCATTTTTAAATAATCCACTGGTATAGGATTCTGCGTATTCCTGCACTTTTGTTTTTGCTTTTGTGTATACCGTTACATTGGGTAAATCACTCCCGAATTCAGGATCATCTAAAGAAAGACTGTAGTCTATTTTTTTGTTGATAAACTCTCCAGGTTTTCCAACACTGAAGAAAGCCGTTTGAATAGCTGCTGGTTCAAAAGCAGAATCAACAGGGGTTTTCAATAAAATGGCTAAATAATTTTTCTTGGGTTTTTGTACAGGAGAAAAATAAAAAGAAGCAGTATCTTGAAACAACATAGGCTTCATGGTAAAAAAGCCTTTCGCATCAACTTTTACACGGTCTACCATCATTTGTTTAGTGCTGGTACGCATCATATAATTGATGACCGTATCTTTTTTATCTCTTTCAATCACTTGCCCTTGCATTCTGTAAAAGCCGGATTGAATTAAACAACTAATGGCGTAGTTGCCACTAGGTATTTGTTCACTTATTTTTAAAGCAGCATTCACTTCACCTTCAATCATGGGATAGCGAAACTTCCATCTTTGCTTAGTGCCCAAATGATCTATCCAAATATGTGCAGTGGCCGATTTTAATTTTTTGTTGATATAGTTTGGATAATACACACGAAGCTCTAATGAATCACCTTGCAGATAAACTGGCTTAGATAATGAAATGGCAATGGAGTCGTTTTCAGTTTGTCCATAGATTTTCGAAATACTCAGCGATGCTATTAATGCAATAACCGTGACAAAATATTTTTTCATCATATACTTGTGTTGCGCTAAGAAAGTCTAGGATGCTTTTCTAGGTGTTACAGAAAAACCACCCCCTTTTTTAGACGAAGAAAAGTTTTTATTGTTCATTGCACCAGGTGCTTTATTCATCATACCTGAAGGACCGGCAGACTTAGATACCATGCCCGATGCAGGAGTTGCTTTCTTTGTATTCTTTCTGGTTGATTTAGCTTTTCCCATATATTTTATATTTTAATAAAGTTAACTTCTTTTCGCGTAAAGCAATTTGTTAAAATGGTATAATCGGTCCTAAATAAATGCAATTGCTTACCTTGCATGAAATTTTTTTATGAGCCAGTTGAGTCATTTAGCAGAAACCTTAATAGGAAGTGAAATTGTAAAGTTGGGAAATGCCATCAACGAAAGAATTAGAAATGGAGAGACCATTTATAATTATACCATTGGCGATTTTAATCCTAGTGAATTTCCAATTCCTGCTGAATTAGAGCAACTGATTATAGAAGCCTATCAACAAAAAAAGACCAGCTACCCCGCAGCTGAAGGCATTTTGGATTTACGTAAAGCCATTAGTGGATTTATTCAAGATTGGGAAGGGCTTAGCTTTACACCAGCTGAAATTCAAGTAGCATCGGGTGGCCGTCCATTAATTTATGCATTGTTTAAAGTAATTGTAGACAAAGGCGATAAAGTAATTTATGGAGTACCTTCTTGGAACAATAATCACTATGTTCATTTAACCGATGGAGAACATTGTGAAGTGCCTTGTTTGCCTGAAAATGATTTCATGCCAACAGTAGAAGATATTAAGCCACATATAAAAGGAGCTACTTTAATATGCTTGTGTACTCCACAAAACCCTACTGGAACTACATTAAGTAAAAGCGCATTAGCTGAGATTTGCGAGTTGATTCTTGCAGAAAATGCAACCAGAACCCCCGATCAAAAGAAATTGTATTTAATGTTCGATCAAATGTATTGGACACTTACCTATGGTGATACGGTTCATTACAATCCATTAACATTGAATCCTGCCATGAAACCTTATACCATTTTTATTGATGGTATATCAAAAGTGTTTTCTGCAACAGGCGTAAGAGTGGGATGGGCATTGGGTCCTGAGAACGTGATTGCAAAAATGAAAGCCATATTAAGTCATTTAGGAGCATGGGCGCCTATGGCAGAGCAACATGCGGTGGCCAATTATTTGCCAATGAAAGAAGCCATTGGAAATTACCTGACTCATTTTAAATCGGAAGTTGAATATCGCTTAAGAACCATATACAATGGCATTATTACATTAAAGCAAAAAGGGTATCAGGTAGATGCCATTGCACCACAAGCTGCCATTTACTTAACCATTCAAATTAATTTAAGGGGGAGCAAAACTGCCGAGGGACAAGTATTGGCTACACAGTCCGATGTCACTACTTATATACTAAGCGAAGCCAAAATTGCCATTGTACCATTTTCAGCATTTGGTGCAGGGGCAGATAGCAGTTGGTACAGATTAAGTGTGGGAACTTGTAAGAAAGCAGATATCCCAACTATGTTACAACAATTGGAGTCTGCTTTGAGCAAACTTTCTTAATATTTTTTGTTGGGCTTCAGTACTTAATAATGAGGGAAACCGCCATCTAGTTTTTATTGCAAATAAAGATAAATGCCTTGTTTGGCTTGTCTTGCAATATTTGTTTTACCAAATGCGTTTTGGTAACAATCTTATGTTTATTAATGTCTATGATTTCATTCGCCACACAAAATGCAGCCCAGTTTTCAACTGGTCCCAAAATTTTATTTAAACCAGCAACAACAGAAGCGGCTTCTGCTTCGGTTAAATATGCTTGTTTAGTTAAAACCAACAGATCTCTGTTCATAGTAAACAAATTCAGTGTTTAGGGCATCCACAAAATTTGGTTTTATTCGATTTTTGAAAAACACCACAAGAGCTAGATGCCAACATGATAACTAACACTAAAAGAATAATTTGGTTTATTTTCATTTTCATATACTCAACTAAAGTAACAAAATAGCTTTAATAATTCAACAAACGCAATCTTGAAAAATCAATTTAACATTTCCACCGTTTTAATTGCTCCACTAGACTGGGGACTTGGTCATGCTACCCGTTGCATCCCTATTATCAAGGCTTTCAGGCAATTAAACATCAAAGTGATATTGGCTGCAGAAGGCCATCAGGCTGCATTATTGTTGAAAGAGTTTCCCGATTTAACTATTATACCTTTAACAGGTTATCGGGTACACTATGCAAAGTCTCGCCTACTACTTTTGTTTAGTTTAATGCTACAAATCCCCAAGCTATATAAAACAATCAAAGCAGAGGAAGCTTGGTTAAAAAATGTAGTTGAAGAAAATCAAATTGACTTGATTATTTCTGATAACCGATTTGGGTTGCACCATCCAGTTGTTCCTTCCATATTTATTACTCATCAGTTAATTATTAAAGCACCATACCAATGGGTGGAATATATTTTTAGGCGGATTAATTATTATTTCATTAATCAATTCACCGCTTGTTGGGTGCCCGATATGATAGCCAATCCAGGCTTAGCAGGAAAGTTATCTCATCCTGCTGTAATGCCTAAAGTGCCAGTGTCGTATATGAAGTTACTCTCTAGATTTACAAGGGTGTCCTGTGCAACCAAATACAGTTTTGCAATTGTGTTATCTGGACCTGAACCACAAAGAACCATTTTAGAAAATAATATCTTGATAGATTTAGAAGCATTCACCAAGCCGGTAGTATTAATTCGAGGGCTTCCTACAGAAACTGAACCCATTGAAGTGCCTCCACATGTGACGGTATTCAATCATTTAGACACTATAGATCTTGCATTAGAATTGCAACAAGCAGATTATATCATTTGTAGAGGTGGATACACTTCATTAATGGAGTTATTGTCTATTGATAAAAGATTGATAGTAGTTCCTACACCAGGACAAACAGAGCAAGAATATTTGAGTGAATTATTGATGAGTACCAAACGTCTTATGCGAATAGACCAATCGGTCTTTAGTATGGAAGACACTTATGCAAAAGCACAAAGTTTTACATTTAGTAAAATGAATATTGATCAGTTTGATGTAGAGCAACTTAAAGCATTATTGCTAAATTTGCCTAAATGAACCAATCCTATAAAGCATATACAGCTGCCCTTGTAGCGAATTTAATTTTTGGTAGTAGTTATGCGGCGGTCAAGTTCATTACACCGGGATATATTCATCCATTTGCGTTGAACTTTGTAAGGGTAGCAGTTACGCTTTCTTTATTTTGGATTTTGTTTTTATTTAAGCCAGGCAAAGTAAAATTTGACAGAAAAGATTTACCCCGATTTTTGATTTGTGCACTTACTGGCATTGTGATTAATCAATTATTTTTTATTAAAGGAGTATCCTTAACCACCGTAATTCATAGTTCTTTACTTTCATTGGGTTCGCCTATTTTCATTACCATCATAGCTGCTTGGTTATTGAAGGAAGGATTTACAATATTAAAAGCAATTGGCTTGGCTTGTGGAGTTGGGGGTGCAAGTATTTTGATATTAATGAAAGACCAATCTGGTGCAGCAACTAATATGGTTCTAGGTGATATATTGGTGCTTATTAATGCCATATCATATGCTTTTTACTTAGTACTGGTAAGACCCTTGATGGCAAAGTATTCAGGAATTCAAGTATTGCGTTGGATATTTACCTTGGGGGCCATTGGCATATTACCTGTTGGCCTTCCTTATATGTTAAGCACCAGTTGGGAAAGTTTTGATTTCACCCATTGGGTGGTATTAGGTTATGTAGCCATCTTTTCCACTTTTGTAGCTTACCTATTAACTGTCCAGAGTATTCAGCTTATTGGCTCGTCTGCAACTGGGGCTTTTATTTATACGCAACCTGTATTTGCAGCCATCTTTGCGATGATTTTCACAGGCGAATATTTTACTTTTTACAAATTAGTGGCAGCCATTTTAATTTTTACAGGCGTATACTTAGTGAACGCAAAGAAGTTGACTAAACCTGTTTAGGCCAATCGGCAAACCAAAATTCTTTTTTTGCTTTTGCCCAGTTTTTCCAACTGAGGGTATCTATACGAATAGCAAAAATGGCACAAGTAGGCATATCATCAATTCGGGTTGAAGTGAGTTGGTTTACAAAATCGGTAATACCTGGATTGTGCGCAAAAATAGCCGCAGTATGTATTTCATCTGGTATGAGTACAATGGCTTTGGCAAATCTTTCTGGAGGGGCATGGTATAAAAAATCGTGTTGAATCATTTTGCTTTTGGGTATTTCATTAGCATGAGCAAAATATTC
>Ga0209480_10000635_pt1 | contig 28006 bp, 31 predicted proteins | sample JI61114C2DNA_FD_187501 | JGI IMG/M metagenome (GOLD analysis project Ga0209480, IMG submission 187501) | Wastewater effluent complex algal communities from Wisconsin, to seasonally profile nutrient transformation and Carbon sequestration -... | ecosystem: Engineered > WWTP > Effluent > Algae... | reverse complement strand
TGCGGACTGGACACGTCCGCGTTCCCTCAAAACCGGACATTCTACCCGTTCCCGCTTTACCCAGACATGCTCATCGACGAATGTCGTCTTTTTGCGGACACTGCGTGCACCGTTCCCGATACGGGAGCCGCTCCGCCTCCTCCGAGCCCGCCGCCTCCGAGACCGCCGCCCCCGCCGCCGCCGCCTCCGCCGAACCCTCCGCCCTCCCCGCCTCCACCGGGACCACCGGCTCCGCCCTCACCTCCGAGTCCGCCGGCTCCTCCTCCGCCACCGCCGTGCACGACAGACCCCGCGGCGCCATTCACAGGACCGTTCTTTGGACCCTTTGAGGCTGCATTCATTCAAGACGCTCTGCAAGCGCCGTAAGGGCGGAAATGGTCTCCTCCATGTCCCCGTAAAAGTCAGGCAACGCTTCTCGTTCCTCAAAAAGCACCGGACGCTCAGGTTGGCCAGCGCGCGGAACAGGAGAACGCGGTCTTTTGGACGGCGCGCGGATTCGGCGAACATCGTCGACGGCAGAAGCGACCCTGAACGAAGACCAAGACGCTGCTTCCTGACGCAAAAGAGCTATTTCGTTGTCAAGAGCCTGCGTTGCCATGAGAACCTCTGCAGGCGCAATATACCCCCGGAGACTCGGATCAAAGTTCTCGCTTTGCAAATGCGCGGTATTCCGGTTCATGAGTCCGGCTTCGCTCAGGAACGCCCATATGGTCTGGACAAGATGCTCCTTACTCATGAATTGCGCCGGTCGCATGCCTTTGAAAATGTAAGGAATTCCTTGGTAGAGATGTTTGTCGACTGTTTCGGACTCGAACCACGTGATCCCTTTCTTGTAATAGTCATTCACAAGGAAACTTTGAGGCCTTTTGGTTTCCTGCGAGCTCCAGTTGGCCAGCATCGTGCTCACAAAGTGTTTGGTGGTTCGATCGACCAGCGTCTGTGCATTTCCCGGCCAAAGATAGACAAAGCGAGGATCGCTATCTTCTGCGGCCATGAAGGACTGTGCTGCTTTCGCGACTCAAAAGTGTGCGCGTGCGATGCCACGTAGTCATTGCACACACGACATCTTTTTTAACGCCACACTTCTCTCGCACCCATGGGACACGGCGACGCCAACGCGCGCAAAGCCGTTGAAAACGGAACGCAGCTCGATGCAAGCGGGGTTCGGTTTGCAATGCCCGGACATGGCTCGGTGCGCTTCCGGTATGCGCCGTCAGGGCCCAAGATAGACACCTCGGCGATCACGGACGTTCTTGCAGACGCTACGATCTGGCTTTTGCACGCCCTCTCGAGCATGAAAGACAAAGGCACGAGCGTGAAACGGCTGTCGCGCATTTTCGACAACAAGATCGGAGACATCCGACGCGTCTACCCAAACGTGCGCCGCATCGAACTCTTCGCCGACGTCACCGATCGCACCCCGCTCACGAAGAGCATCGAGCAGCAAGCGCGAGCGGCAGTCAAAAAACGTCTTACCTCGGACGAAATGCGTATTCTCCGCGAAAGCGAAGACGGGACCATTGCTGCCGCAGACGCGGTCTACGCGACCAAATGCAAGACGGACAAGTCCATGGACGCGCGCACCGTCATTTTCGAGCGCATGATCCCGTTTCTGGAGGCGTTTGGCACGGACGCGGTGCTGGACGGGTTTCAGCACCACAGCGACACGGGCGGGCGCATGTGTTCCTACGACCTCCGGACGAAGACGCGATGCGAGACGCATTTCAACGGTGAGAACGACACGCGCATGGTGAGTCGTGCACACGAAATCCTTTTTGGCGAAGGCAGCGACCCTCTGTCAAGCGTCTTGATTTGCTCCACCGACACGGACATGTATGCTGCGTGCTGTATGAACGGCAAGGCAGACCACCCGGACGTCGCCTTCTATCGCGAGAACCCGCTTGTCTTGGCCCAACAGTGGGAGCACGTGCAAGAGCACGGCCATTTCCCGGAAGGTCGTCGCAGCCGCTTGTTCATGAATCGCGCCCCCGGTTGGCCGACAGACGCGCTCTGGGGCAAATCGCCTTCTCCATACGAGAACCGGTTCATAGACCTCTGCGTGCTCTACTCGCAACTGCAGACAACGGGGAATGCCGAGTCTGCCTACGCATACATGATGTGGGGCGGGAACGACTTGTGCAAATCCGGAGGCTCGTTCACCCATCATTCGTCGTGGGCTGCTATGGAGCAGATCTTGCGGCCGCTGCTTGTCAACATGGCGTTGATCCGTTCAGGAGTGGCGCCAGCCGAGTGGCCCGGAAAGCTCCCAAAGTGCATCACCGTGACGGGCCCGGGAGAAGCCGAAATCGACGAGAAAGCCATGTTTGAGCACGTGTCCTCAGATCCAACGGCATCGCACGATCGCGTCCGCCGTGTTCTTTTGGCGTCTCTCTATTACACGGTCTATCCGTGGATGTCAGGAGATGTGCAGGACTGTCTTGACCCGTTCCGCGCTGATGCAGATGGCGTCTCTGTCTACGGCTTTGAGCACGATCGCAACATTGCGGCATACACCGCATCCATTTCCCTTTCGCCACCCGTCCGCGTCTCGTCCGCGGGCCTCACTCTCGGCGATCCGGCGCCATTGCTCCTCAGGACGAAAAAGCGCAAGGCCGAACAGGAACCGGCCACAAAGCGCCCCAAAGGACTTCTCTCGTAATGGCAGTGAACGCAGAGCTACAGGCAGTATTTCTGAGCCGCCTTGCCGAGCTGGGATTTACAGGCAAAGACCACGAGTTTGTGGGCGTGCAGATGCAAGACCCCGCAAACGTAGTCAGTATCTGCACGTTGCTGCTCCCACAACCAGAGTGGTGCCCATACTCGGACGTCTTGGAGATGCAAGATTACATGAAAGATGTTGCAAAGCAGGCCGCGGACCATTTCGCGTCTTGGGCGACCAAACGACGCGCCATGTTTGCGTGCATTCTGAAACCTCGATTCTGCTACCTGAATTACGCCGCAGTGGTTCTCTTCTACAAGTCGTCAGTCTCCGCGGGCAACAAGGTTTTCTGCCACTGCGACGTGCCAGATTGTGTGCCGCGATGCGACATTTACATGCAAATCACTCATAGATCGCATCGTTCGTAGTTGCCAGACAGTCAATGTCGACATCGCACGTGTCGCCCATGCCAGCAGAGCGACGGGCGCGGCCAATGAACGTCCGACGGCGCGCGCCGTAAAGCGCGTGGCTTGCTTTCTTGATGATCTTCTTGATCCGGTCCTTTCCGTGAGGGTTCGTCCGAATCTGCTCGAATCGAGCGCGAACACCGGCGTGCGGGTTGGCTCCTCCTCCTCCAGCGCGATACATGTCCACGCAGAGCTCGTAAAGAGCACGTGCAAACCCTCTCGCTGCAGTCATCGTCTGATTGCGCGGCCAATTGCCAACAATGGGCCGGAGGACTGGAGGGTTGTCCTGAGGCGCCTCAGTGAGATCGGCCGTTGTGCCCGCAGGACACACGTCTTCGCTCACGAGAGCTTCGAGGACGCTGGTCTCGGACACGAAGAAGCCTTGATCGACGAGTGTCTTCTCGGAAACGACGTGAAGAGTGGGGACGCTGGGAGGAATGAGCGTGGTGCGGCTGCGCGAGGAGACAAGCAACGGATACGCCTGCGGTTTGGCGTCTCCAGTCAGGTCCTCTTGATCAAGGAAACGCCGAAAGGAATCCGCGTCTGTGATTCGCGGCCACACGGCATGCAGGGGATCGCCAAGAGCAACTTCATCGTGGACAACAACCGAGCCGGTGCCCCGAACGACAGCACTGGCGCGTCTGTTGATGTTGTCTGTTGCTCGAACGGCAAGGCCACGGACCACGATCTGCTCTGTGGCCTCTCGAGAGTTGGTGGGGCGGGTAGGGAACTTGGTCGTGTCTCCAAGAGGGCCCCGGACGGCCACTGCTGCCTCGGGATCGAGGACAGGAGCTTCGCCTTGTGCATACGACCACAGAATCTGCCCGGGATGGAGCATCTGAGAGAACGATGCCGGTGTCTTGGGGTCACTTGGCTTGCATGGCTTCTTTGACGGGATGAACTCGGCAGTGATGGCCTGCTGGCCTTTCGGCGCATACACGGTCGCGCCCTCGGAATCTCGAGGCGGATCGTAGAACTTGTCCATTCGAGACAGGTGTAAACGGTGTTGAGAGACTACTCGCGACTGCGCGTGGCTAGCGTTAAGATAATGACAAAGACGATCTTTTTATTGCTAGATGGTCTTCAGGCCAAACATGATCCGCGTGTCCTCAAAGTCCATGCTGCCCGGCGGCTTGGAGAGCGCTGACTTGAAATACGCCGTTTGCGCGCGGTCCGTGATGAACTTGGGCACATACGTGGGCTCCATGAGAAACGCCCCGATGCGAAGCGCCTCATCCGCGTAGTCGCGAGGAATGAACGCAGGAACGCACTGCCAGATTGGGAGCCCGAGAGTGGGGCGGTAGATCTCATAGGCGTTGGTTGCACCCGTGCCGTCAATGGCCATCGAAGTGGCGCCGGACGAGCTCAGCTTGTTCTCTGCGCCCATGATGTAGGCAGTTACTGGCTCCCGTTGCAGTGTCACAAAGCCAACGTCTTCTTGTGCCAACAGCTCTTTGCCAGTGAGGTTCTCAAAAAGAGGCATGACACCAATGAAGCCCTGCTGCCAGTAGGTGACGCGGAGGTTCTTCAGATCATCCGTGGGTTGCACATACTCGCAGACGCCAAGATAGGTGAACTCCTGCAGAGCGTCGTAGGACGCTTGAAGGTGGTCCCTGCCCTCGGCATGAGCCTTCTCCGCCTTGAACGCCGCGTATGCGTTCATGCCCACAGTCGGGAAGATCTCGTCCAGATACTCTCCAAGAGCCGGATAGAAATCCTTGTCTTTCTCGATCTGCCGTCTGACCCACAGATGCTGTCCATGCGCGGGGATGAAGATCGGCCCGCGATCGATTCTGACCGGTTTGGCATGAACTGCATTGTATCCGGCAGTTGTGTGCCGCGATGTGACGGAGAGCGACGGGGCATACGAAAAGCCGCCCGTGCCAAACGTGCGGAAGTCTGCGCGGACGGCGCCACTCCCAAGCGCCGTGCCCTCCTCCGGGTAGTCCAGTTCGTTGTTGAACATTCCGGAAAAAAAGGTTACGTGGCGCGAGACAAGTGAGCAACCGCGCAAAGCGTCTTGCTATTTGGATGATACTACCGACCAACTAAAAAAGATGGACGTTCCGCGTGGCCCGGGCAATGTCATTCTTTGCGTTGCACGGACTGGCTATCACACACTCATCATCTTCACGGACTCTGAGAACGAGATCGTCGCAAAGGTCGAGTATGCCTACCCCTCGCCGGGATACGAGATTGTGACCATGAACGAGCGAAACAAGCAGCGCATTATCGACTGCGAACAAACGCCTGTTGTCTGGCGAATGGACGACAAGGCATTCGTCCCCGACGACGAACAGGTGGCAACGGTGTTCCCTCTCTCGGACTTGAAAGGTGCCATAGACCGGTCTTGGCAGGTCGCGGCCGACTTTGACGACGATCGCTCTGGCTACAACCTACTGACGCGAAACTGCCGAACGTTTGCGATGACCATCCTTGTCGACGGGTGTGGCGTGGACGCCCAGAAAGGCCACGATGCGGCAACGGCCAACGGCTTTCGATTCGGCGTCTGCACTTCCGGACGCTGGTGCCCAGAAAGCTGCCCTTTCCGAGGCATGAGTCCTGTCAGCATCGCGGTCGATATCTTTTCACCGGCGTCCACGGGTCTTCTGGTCAACGAGGTGCACGCCGGTCTTTTGCGTCTCATTCAAGCTCTCGCGCACTCGCTGGTCTGGTCGGCTCCCGCGATCGCACTCACGCCAACAACAATCGACACATGTGTTTCACTCGCGCGTCTGAAACAGAACCACGGCCCCCGGCACAAAAAACGAAAGAGGCACTCAGGCGCTTCATCGCACGCCACCCCGCAGCCACCGCGACCGACCTTTTGAACTCGGGGTTTCTTGCCGGGCTCATTGTCGACACGGTCCCCCACATCCGTCGAGACCCCGTGGACTGGATCGAGGCAGGCCTGAACGCCAAGGCTCTCAATCGCGGCGCATGGGTCTCGCTGCGAGCCATGTTCCCAGACCTCGAAATCTGGCGCACACACTTTGGATACACGCGCCTTGTTCACTTCTTCCTTAACGGACTTACCCTAGACGACTGGGGCATCACAGATCTTGCCCCTTACATGACAAAGGAACAGCGGCTCGAGCTGGCAGACTGGATCGTCCGCCCGCCGCCCAACGTCAACGTGCCCGCCATGCGCGACCTCTACGCGCAACTTTCGTCCTAGTGATGCACAATAGCACACATCTGCATCATGCCGTCGACCAACTCAGGGGCATCGTAATACACCACGAAAACGAGGCGAAGCTCGAGAGCTCGCATCTTGGCATATCCGACCATGAGCTCCACGGACTGTGGCGTCACATCGCGGAGACGCAAAATCTCCATAGAGTCTCGCGCGCCTATTCTCTGGAGCTCAGCATCAACTTGCACGCGTAGATGAGGCGCTAGCGCGACCCATTCGTCCGGCATAATCGAGAGAAGTGTTCACTGGTAAACAATCACCCGCAAACACCACGAGCCGTCTTCCTCCCATGGCTTCTCGTAATCCTCATCACACTCCCATTCAAACGAGCGGACATGCGCAAGGAGATATTCTGCCATTTGAATGGCCTCGGCTCGATGTCTGCTCTGGCAGTAAATGTATTGTGCCCGCTTTCTCTTGTCAAGTCTTTGCATCACACGGTCAAGCATGGTTCGAACTTCGGCGTCAAGATCGTGCCACAGCGGCGGAGGAGGCATTTGAGTCAGATCTTTACGCGTCGCTGTCCGAATCCGAGGGCTCTGGGGGTGGCGGAGACTCGTCGTGCGAAATGATGGCAGCAGTGACGGTCAGCGAAATGTCCGCCACGCATTTGGACCCCTTGACGTCGAGAAGACGGAGCCAGCCGTCGTTGCCGAGGAAGACGCCGGGAATCTTGAGGTGGGGCTGGGCGCCCTTGCGAATGCCCTCCTCGCCTCGCTTGGTGACGATGGCCATGGCCGCCGTGAGCTCGCCTGCATAGTAATGATGCTTCTCGGGCTTGTATTTGGCAGGAATGGCTTGGTGGCCGTCGCGCGTTGCCTTGGCAGCCTTGGCATGCACGCACGCAGGCATGGCAGTCGCCGCAAGTTCGAGGACGGGCCCAGAAAGAGGATGCGCAATGTCAATGCGCGGAGGCGTCTCCTCAGAGAACTCAAAGAGATCATGGGCCAGCATTTTGGACCCGTAAAGGCCGGGGTATTTGGACGAGTGCTGCAGATGCGGGATGATGTCCACCGAATCGGCAGTGACATACGAGATGTCGACCCGTGCAACAGCACCCGCCATGGGATCCGCGAGCGAGATTGCGCGCTTCATCATTCCCACCGCGTCCTCGACCAAGAACGTCCGCACATTCCCTTGTTCCGCAGGAACGGCGATCAGCGGGCCCGCGATGTTCTCAAACGTGAGACCGATGCGCTTCACAAAAGCGATCTCGCGTTCGTGGTTCTTGAGACCGTGATCCAGTTGCAGCGCTTGAAAGAGCTTCTCCTTTGAGACCACAAGAAAGCCGTCGTCGTCAATGTTGAAAAACTTGCCGCCGTTGGCAGAGGCCACGCCTGCGCTGGTGCCGACAATCACCTTCTCCGCAAAGATCTCTGACGTGACCACGTGGTTCATGTAAACCTTGACGGTTGGCAGTTTGCCCTCGGGGGTGCATCCAAGGTGCTGCGTGAGTATGCCTTCGACACACTCCGAGGCAGCACGGACATGGGCCGCGGGCAGGCTTGGGAGCATCTTTGTGAGCCGCTCTGCAATCTTTGTCTGGTGCGGCGTCATGGGAGCTGCCGCGGTAACCGCAGGCGCCGCAGCTGCTTCTCCGGCCGGCGCGCCAACTTTCCGGGGCGGCTCTCGGACAAACGTGCGAGCGTTGGCCGCCATGCAAGAAAGGACAGTGTGCCATGTAGAGAAACCAGTGCTTGCAGGCCCCTCCTTGTCCTGATCTGCGTGTCGACCGGAAGTTTTTTAATCATCGATACAACGCGGCCACAATCTGTGAGATGACAGGTCGCGAAAGCAACATCGCCATGGCAGCCGCCTCGATGGTGTTGTTGTGCCGCAGGTTTGTGATTGAAGTCTCGGTGTCCGACGAGGCGCTCTTGGCTCGGTTGTAGTGCACGCGCGCAAAGTCGTATAGGATCGAATGCACCGTCTGCAGGCGATCCGACATCAGTCGCTCAAACCAAACCTCGATCGTTGGAATGGCGTGCAGCGCTCGGTAAACCTTGGACTTTGGATCCAGACACGCCAGAATTTTGAGGCGAATGCGGCTTACCGCGTCCACGCGCGCGTGCTCGAGAACGGGGTTGATCTCAAAGCGGCCACGTTCGTATTCGCGCCACGCCTCCGCAAGGCTCATTTGCTCCAGTGTCGGCGGCGACGGCGGCCCGACAACGACAGGGCGACTGAGACCCACAACGTCTTCGTCGTCATCATCAAGGCCCATCATGACAGGTCGACGCACCACGTCTTTTTGCTCAGGGTCGATGAGAGCGGATTTGTTGTTGCCTTCAATGACAATACGCGAGAAATGCTTGAAAAATGCGACCAGACGAGGGCTCCTTGGCTGTGCCCCCGCAGCCAAGGGATCTCTGCGCGCAATAGACGCAATTGCGGCATCGCGAGCACGGCGACGACTCTCGTCACTAAATTGTTTCACAATAGGACGAGGTGCCCTGCCTCCAACCCCAGCACCCGCGTCACCGCCCGCATTGTTGGTGGCGCGATTGGCTGCGGCTTGCGCGCTGGCCAGTCTTGCCGTTGCTCTGGCCACCAAATCGGGATCAGCTGGCGCCGCTCGCCTCGCGTCCACAAGGGCGGCCTGTGCCGCAGCAAGCGCAGCAGGCGCCGCAGCGTCTTCGATGCCCTGCGCAAACTCCAGCTGCTGCTCGTAGACGACGGCAGCGTTTGTCGCAGCACGTGTCGCGTCATCAACGCTATAACCGAGCCGTGTCTGTAGCACGTATGCGATTTGACCGGCCAGCGTTGCGGCGTTTGCTGGCGCAGGCTCGGTTCGCAGGAGCCCGATTGCTGCCGCCTGCGCCTCTGTGCCCTGTAGACGAGGGTCGTGATGCACAGCAGTTTCAAAAGCTGCGGCGAGTTGCGCGCTCGCAACGGCCCAATCTGGAGCCGCCATACTTGAGTCAAATGTGGAGCACGGAACAGCTGCAAGAGCACATTCGCGGTGCCACGATTCAAGCCATTGTCGTGGTGGCCGCTTTTTTTGTCCTTGGATACGTGGTCTATCGCGCTTTGACCATGTCTCTCGATCGAGTGATTGATGCGCGCTTCCACATCCTGCGTGTGGCTGTCTGGAGCCCGCCGTTCTTTCTGGTGTTCTATCTCGCGTTTCGACTCACCGATCGGCCGCTGCCAGACCCAGTATGTCGCGTTCTGAGCGATGTTCCTTATCTCAACTGTGACGATCCAACGTTCAAGAATTCCCCTGTCATGGTCATGGTGCTGTGCGCTTTCATCTCCGTCGTATCCGTGCACTATGGCAAGCTGCAGACAGATTTGTTCATTGTCGCGCGGGAGTGCGTTCTTGCGGTGACTGGATTTGCGCTGGTGATCGCCTGCTGCGCCGGTCTGGTCCGCGTGCTCCAGAACCCGGAACTCTTTAAATAAAGCAAATAAGGGCAGTTATAGTGGACTGTCTCACACATCACTCGGATTGCGCGATAGCTTGCAACTGCTGTCCATGTTTGGGTGCGTGACAGTCCTTTTGGCACTTGCCCGTCTTGTATTTGCAGCCAACTGCGACGTCCTTCTCTTCTCCTACAACCGAACTGAGGCGAACATCCTTCTGAGCTGCGTTGTTCCAACGACAACACTGACAGTCCTTCTTGGGGACGAGCTCTACGTGAACAACTACACGTTGACATATCCGCTGTCGTGGGGATGCACCGTGGTGCCACTGCTCATCACGGATGACATTGATTCCGTTGCGCTGGTCTATTCGGTGTGCTCTGGCGCCAGCGACACCAGAACCGTGTGCACCGAGCCGTTGCTCGACTGCACACACAGGGTTTCTGTGGCGTGCCAAGACGAATGCTGTGCAACCTCGGCGTGCTGCACACGAACACGGAACGAAACCAGCGTCGCAGTGACGCCCTACCCTTGGCACGAGGCGTTCTTTCCAGACGACGACGATAACCCGCTCACGGGACGTATCACGCGTAGTGGCGAATTAGTCCAGTTTACCTGCAGTGGCAACGACCCTGAATGCTTCAATGGGCACCCGTTTCTGACCTCGCGCGTGATCGGACTGCCAAACGGCGACGCCTGCCGCTGCTCTGGAACGCTTGACTTGGAATACATGGCGTTCGAGCCGTTCTATGTGGCAGCCGGAAATAGGACCGTCGTCGCTTACGAAAATAGCTCGTCCATTAGCATCGCGTTTGCGGCGGCCTGCGGAGAGACACTGCCAAGGATTGCTCTGTTGTATGACTCGTGCACGGGAGACCTTGAGGTGTCTACGATCGCCATATCGATGTCGTGCAACATATCGAACGCGGCGGAATACTCGTCGTGCGCCAACTGCTCTTCAAGTTGCAACGGAGGTATGTAAGGAGCGGGCAGCTCGGGGGGAGGGACCAAATCGCGCGGAAAGAAGGGCTGTGCGCCTTGAGGAGGCAAAGGGCCGGGAGCGAATGGCGGACCAAATGCCGTCAATATGGACTCGTAGAAAAGGTAACGTGCAGCAATCGGGCGGCGCTCAAAATCATCGGTCACAGCTTGTTCGTTGTCGTGGCGCACCCCAGAGACAAGTTCGGTCTTCCACATACACGCCGGCGCCGAAGATGCCACAAACCCCGGGCGGTAGAAGTGGGCGCCACGGCGTAGTTGCCATACACACGGATCCAGCGTCAAAATGCCCGTCCGGACAGAGCGCATGAAAGCAAGAGACTCCTCTGCATGGGCTTCTCGGTCGTAAGCGCGCTGCATGCAGAGCGCCAAAGTGTCAAACATTGTCTCGTTCACAACGACACCAAGTCCCCCATATACGAGTATTTGTATCATGAGCATGGCTTCTGCACTCGCCTTTCGTTCTTGTGCTATCTGTATCGCAATCTCGCACACGGCCATCGAACTGCCGCCCAGAGTGATGGTGGCGCTGCCAATCGTCTGAACGAGATCGAGAAACGTCGACGGCGTCTCTGCCAGAAGTGGCATCCCCGTTTGTGCTGCCAGTCGACACAGGTGCACATAGTCACCGTGTGTCAGGACATTGGCTTGCTCTGTGTCAGCGAAGAACCAACGCGTCCGACCGTCTGGCGCCACAAATAAAAGAAGAACCTCGGCGTTCATTGAGTGGAGTCGTGGCTTGCGTCAACATGATGCAGCACGTAGCACTTTCCGCGTTGCCATGGCATCTCGTCGTCCACGAGTCGGAGCCACCGCGACCGAGACAGACAAGTCTCTGGCCCTTGCTGACCTCGAAAAGCAGCCTCTTGTCATCACCGACAAAAGCAAGGCCCTTGCAAGCGCGGCCCTTGTCAACTACAAAGGAAAAGAGGACGTCGACCCGGATCTCATCCCTTATGTTGAGAAGATTCTGGAGGGCGCGTTTGCCATGCCAGACAATATCCGGCGACAGATCTCGGACGACATCTATGTGAACGAAGGCGAGCGTCTTGTGACCAGCACTCTGTGCTGCTCCAGCCCAGAAGCCATCACCAGAAGTAAGAGAGCACAACTGGTTCTCGTCGGTCTCATGTCCATTGCCATGCTGGCCGTGTTTGCGACGTCCGTGCACTGGTCCAGCACCACCGACCGCGCTGCGCGTGACTACTACAAGATCATGGCAACAAACGCGCTTCTGCCCATCCTTCACGTCAACGACACGTTCGTCACAGTCAACACTGGCGTCACCACAGAGGACGGCCTCCACATCTACTCGCAGCGCCTTCCCGACCTCGATTTCCCACAGTTCATGACGTGGACGCTCTTCTCCATCATGATTCTCTACATTGGCGCCGCAATTGCCTCGGCTTCGTGGGCTGTCATGCGCAAGGAGAAGGAGAACATGGCTACCAACGGCAACATTGGCATCATCGGCATCGGACCGCGGTTCTTCGTCGATCCCATCCTCGTCTTTATCGCCTGCGTCATTCTGCGGCAGCCGTATCTCACAACCCGCATGGATCTTGTCGTCCTTGCCGTGAGCGCGTGGGCGTGGTCTATCTGGACAGAGCGCGATTACTACGAGTATTTCTACCCCAGCGACACTCGCTTCAAGTCGCTCGACCCCGCAGAGAAGAACAAGCAAGCGATTGCGATTGGCCAAGTCCGAAGCTTCCTTGCTGCCGCTGTTGGCATTGGTTTCCGGGCTCCGATCGTCGCGCGGCTCTGGGCTCTGAGCACCGAGATCAACGATCAGTATCTCTACGTCCATCTCACGGCGGGCGAGATGACCATCATTGGGTTCATTCTCTCGTATTTCATGGCGAGCGCACTGCTGTCGCTCATTCACGCGTTCCCGACGGCATGGATTTGCGGTCTCAACTCGAAGCACAAGGCAGGCAAGCCCTACTACATCGACATCTTTGATGCGCACGTCTACACGATCTTCCATCTTCTTCTGACCACTCTGACCGTCATCGCGGTTTACATGACTTGGGTCATTGACTATCCGGAGAAGTTCTCGTGGAAGAACACCTGATTCAATGGCCGCCGACGTCATCGGACAGAAGCGTAAACGCGACGACGACGAAGACGACAAGACATGCGGCATTTGCCACAAAGTCCCCGAAAAGCCCATGGAGCTCTCGTGCGGACATGTCATGTGCCGAGAGCACATCATGCCGCAAAAGTGCCCCACGTGCAACGCCAAGCTCAAATTGTCGCGGTTTTTCCATGAAAATTGGGCCTTGATCTACTTTGTCCATTACTTTGGCGGCTACGACGGGATGAACTGGACTGGACAACGAAGCATTTACATCGACGAGAAAGCCACGACAGAGAAGATTGTCAGGGTCAAGCGCGTAGTAGACGGCGTCGAAGAAGAAGTGGACAAGAAAGTGTTGGTCTATCACGGGCCTTACAACGCCTTCCATCGCCGCAACGAAGAGGGCGTCCACAGACACCTCTTCGACTTTGCAGTCGGCATCGAAGACGACAGTCCCACTGTCGGCATTATCGCCGAGATTCAGGGGATGCAGCATCTGACGAGCGATTATCGCAAACAGAAAGACCGCATCAAAAGAGCGTGGGCGGACGCCTTTCCCGATCGCGTCTATCTTTACCAGATCAAGCTGTGGACCAAGATCAAGCAGGGACACTACGAGATTACTCGCAAATGCAGCATTACTGAGTTTCGCGAACGAGTTCGGCGCTCTATCCAAGACGCCTTTACCAAGGCCGCAGCTACTCGTGCCGTTCTCCCCGCACCAGAAAAGGCTCTATTCGCTGAGAAACTGCAAGAGCTGGATCCGTAGTCGCTGCCAAGGGCCGAGCGCCACCCACAAACGCGATTGCATCCATCGCGCCCGTAAACATGCGCGGAATCCAAAACATGTCGTATGCAGACGAAAGCCCGAGCGGCGTCGGCCACTTCTCTTCGTAGAAGGAGCTGTATTGGGCGCCATCCTTTGTCGGCGCATCGAGCACGCAAAGCAAAATCCATCCCGGATCAATGTCGCCCGCGTCCGTCACGGCGCCGAGTTGCTTCCCGGAGAGATAGGCGTGTCTGAAATGCGCAGGAAGCGCCTCGGGAAGATCTCCCCTGCCTTGCTTCCGGACTGCAAGCTTGCTTGCGCGAATCGCCGTTGCAACGCGGTGCCACGCAATGTCGTCCGTCACTGGGTGTTTGCCGCACGGACACCCCGTCGCAAGTCGAATCAAGTTGGCAATGGCCTCAAGCTCGGGATCGCGAATAACAAACTCTGCGCAAGCCATCTCAAATCAAGTGTGCGCTCGCCACGGCTTGTGGCTCGGAATGCGCAACACTTCAGCCATGGGGCGCTCGCCGACAGGACCGGAAGACATGGTTGCACTGATTGCAATAATCGCATTCATGCACACCATGTCCGCATCCTATGCCACAGGCCGCCAGAACCAATACGGAAACGCCATCGCCGTGTTTGCGCGATGCTGTGGGCCCCATCGAAGCAACCGCCTGTATCCGGTATTCGCAACACTCTCCTTGTTCTTCAAGGGATACCTCACATTCGCCTACTTCTACTTTGTGCGAAGCGACCGCTTGGCGTTCTCCGACGGCACAAAGTTCTGGGAGACCATACATCACCAGTATTTTCGTGTCAGCGTCGCCTTCATCTGCACTGTCTGCGCCAACAACCTTGCCGATCGCCTTTACTTCCAATTCTACCAGCGCGCGGTCTCGTTAATTCTCTACTTTGGAATCTTGGCACTGACGGCATGGCAGTTTGCGGAGATGTGCACCGTCAATCGCGACGTCACGCACGATCACATCTATCTCTGGGTTGGCGTGGGCCTCTGGACCCTCCAGAACTTGGCCGTATTTATTGCCGTCGCGATGGGCACCAAGCACCAGACAGGATTCGAGGACGACAGCGACTACGGGCTCATCCCGCTGGGTTAGGGCACGGGCACGTGGACTCCACCTTGATTTTCGTGCTGCCTTGGTAAACAGAGACAAAGACGGACAGGATCGCAACAGCCACAAACATGATCGCAATCACAAAGACGATCCAGATAACGGCTGGCGCAATGACGTCGTCTTGAATAGCCTTGAAGATTCCACGGTAGTCTGGAATGACGGTGCAGTTTTCGCCCGCAGAGCACAGACACGTCACGGCTCCGCCCACGCCCAGCTCGCACTCGGCACAGCCATAGGGGCGACAGTCAATCTCGCACAGGCCGTCGACGCACACGCCCGCCCCGCCCTCGCAGGACGTGCCCGTCGGCTTTGGTCCAAAGGTGCAGGTCCCGGTGTTGAAGTTGCAAGGCGCCACTTCGATCTGGCATTCGTTCGGAGGCACACACGACACGAGGATGCCCAGACAGATGCCAAAGGCACACGTGTCGCCCGTGGTGCACCGATTCCCATCTGAACACGGAATTCCGTTCGGCCGCTGTGCCGTGTCGCACTCGCCGCTCACGTTGCAGACGGCGTATCGGCACTGGTCCAACGGAGCAGGGCACACAGATTCGGGAGGAACGCAGACGCCGCGAGAGCACGTTCCGGTAGGCGGACACTGGCTCCCCGGGAACGAAATGAGATTGCACACTTGCCCATCGGGCTTTGGGAACACTTCGTCTCTGCCCGTCAAAGGGTTGCAGATGATGGACTGGATGCAAGGATCGTTGACAGGCGTTGCAGGAGTCGGAGTGCCCGGGCGACAAAAGCCGACCGCGAGACCTGTCACCGGACTGATAAACGACTGACACTGATCGGGAGTGCCCGGAGATACGGTGCCCGTGCAATTGTTAAAGTCGTTGCAAAGAGTGCCGTTGGGCAGAGGAACCAGAACGACTTGCCCCGTGGCGGGATTGCAGAAAGATGCCGTAGGATCGGTGCATGGATAGCTTGTCGTCACCAAGGAAGCGTTGATCTCGCGCGTGACGACGCAAACGCCGTTGTTGCACGCCTCGGACAGCACACATCGGTTGCCCGCCTCGAATGCCGTAGCACAGAACGACCCGTTCGGCTTGGAGAAATAGGTGCACTCGCGCGTAAACGTCACGCCGTCTTCGAGAAGCAGGGCCGGCGTCACAAAGAAGGCCGGAGAATACTTGGGCGTCGTGCCGCCGAACGTATAGGCGCAGCCGCTGTCCACGCAGTCGTTGACAGAAGCGACACACGCCGTCGCGTTCGGCTGAATCGCAAAGCACTGCCCTTGGCCGCCGCACACGCCCGAGTATTGCGGCGCCTCGCCGCATCCCTGAAAACACGCCTCGCCCGGCTGAATGGCGCCCGTGCAAAGACCGGTGCTGTTAGAGCACAAAGAGCAGTTTGTCAGGATGCAATACGTGTCTTTTGTCTCCAAGGGGATGCAATTGCCGGCCCCGTCGCATTTGGCGCCCGTGACGCAAAGATCGGCCGTCGCGCATGTCGTGTTGCTGTCGGGGAATAGAAGAACGGTCTCCGAAAGCGCGTCCACGCCCGCAACGTCAAAGATGTAGGCGTCGCCATAGTCTGTGGTGTAAGGAAGACCGTTCGAAGGCACCTGCGCGGGAACAAAAGTCTCGCGGGCAGCCACCGTCCCGGCCTCAATCACCGTGCAATTGGCCGAGATGCAGTTTGTGTTTGGGGGCAGCTTGATGCCCAAGACGCGCGTCTGGAAATCGTAGCCGTTGAGCACTTGGCCCACACACGCGCCTGTCGCCGTGCACTTGGACGTGCCGAGGAGCGTGCAGCCCGCAATGCACTCTGTGCCCACGGGAAGAATGTGGCCAACACAAGCGCCAGAGAACTCGGAGACGCGACGACACGCTTCCAGACGGCAGCGAGCCTCGTTATTGGAGAACGCCGTGCATGTGCCTTGATAGCAATAGGCCTCCTCAACGGCGCGACTCGGGAATGGGCACCGCGCGCCATCCGAGAGAAAACGCGTCTCCTCGTAAACCTCGGTGAACAGTGAGATATTCTGGAGCGACGGGTATCCGGATGTGTAGGAGAAACACGAAGGGTAACCGGGCGCGCTCGGGTTGCAGGTCGGATCGGGCCAATTGGCCTTGTCGCTCAGCTGCCATGTCGTATTCTGCAGGAAGAAGGGCTTGATGCGAATGCGAAGGTATGTCCCGACGCACGGATCGTTTGTCGGATTTGCCGTAAGAGCAGCCGCATAGGGACCGGCAGCAACGTAATTCGCGCCCTTGCACCATCCCTCGCCTGCGCAGACTCCAATGTTGCCGCTGTTGCCGCGGTCAAGAATGTCCCACGGGACAGTCCGCGAAGCAAGAAGCACGGGAGGCGGGAGAACAAACGGCGTCTTGGTCACACATGTCTCGCCACGGTTAAACGGGCAATATCCCGTAGAGTCGACGCGTGCAATTTGAAGATTTGGGTCAATGCAGTCGCCGCTCGTGATCGGAAATTGCGAACTTAAGCACGTCGCCAACGCCGGGGCAGGACCCGTCTCCCAGACCAAAACGCTGCTGTATTCGTTCATGAATCGCTGGTTTTGCAGGTTCGTCGAGAAAAAGCGCAGATTGGTGCCAACGCCCGGAGACACGTTCGGACGACGCGCGTCGCCAGTGCTGTTCACAACGCACAGGAAACGACCCAAAAGATCGCCCACAGAGACCGGGACGTAGCCCGTAGGACATTCTGGAATGAAATTGGCCGTGTGATTGCAGACAAGGTTTCTCTCGTCAAGGCGCCCTAGAGGACCAAGGATGTCCGCCACGTCTGGATCACCGTCCGAGTAACGCAGTCCCGTGCACTCATCACCAGACGCGACGGTGGCACAGTGCGCTATCGCGGCACGGGCGTGCTCAAACTCGTCCCAGTCGGTGTAGTCGTATTCCGCGCCATATGCCGTGCTAGACAGACCCGTCAAATCCGCCGTGTCGCCCGGTTGCCACCATGCCTTGTAGTAAATGCATCCCACCTTTTGCTCAATGAACGGACTGTAGCATGTCTGGTTCTGCATCATCGGCGGACCAAAGCACTTCTCAATGCCGTCCACCAGCTCGCAGCCTTGGCAGAGCGCCATGCCGCAGCCGTCAATGCCCGCCTGCGAGCAGCCAAGCCCGTAGGCGGTGCCAAGCAGGAGAAAAAAGACCCACATGAAGTCAAGTGAAGCGCGCGTTACGAGACAGAGCCAGACGCACGTGGCCAATCTCATAAGAGACGCGTCACATCTTTATTAATGGTCACAGTTGATGCCGCGTGTAGGCCTGTTTGTGCAGATAGGCAACGACTCTTTCTGCGTATAGAATGAGCTGTGTAATAGCCCCGCTTTCAAGATCGATGACTGCGCCAGCCGTTTTGTTCGGCAAAATGTCGTAGACAGCCCCCCAGACACAAATCTTCCGGTCCAATTCGCGCAAATGCGTGATGGACGCTGCCAAAGTCTGCGTGGCCTCCATCCAGCGAAAATTGCGTGCTCCACGGCGAGCCTCAATGCTCTCCAGAATAACTAGTAGACGATCTCTTGCTTCAAGCAAAGGCTGGACAAGCACAAGATCGTGCTGGAGCATCCGCTCTACTAGCTCTGTTTTGAACTGGCCAAAATCGTCCCAAGTGCCACCTGTGGCTTCCTTTTGAATGCACGCATACACAAGATCCGGAAAGATGTCGCTTTGTTGCCAATAGGCAACTTGCATGTATTGCGTGATAGCGTCAAGCTCGCAATTTCGCACGCGATCATACAAAGTAAATGCCGTCTCTACGCGCGCTATAGGAGCAGTCGAGAACCGCCCAAAGAAAATGTCGCGACTCGTGTTTGCATACGCAAGGACGACGTCTTTTGTCAGAACCGGATATTCGGTTTCTAGCATGGAAATCACATTTGTGATCGGGGCAGTGTTTGTCGTCCGCAGCAAAATGAAGTGCAGCGACTTATACATCTGAGGAAAGAAGGCGGGATCTTCATCAGCAATGAACCTACACGTGTTTGCCAGAGGTTTGCTGCTCGGTCGCAATGCCGTCACAAAGATACGGGCTATCCGATAAACATCAGGGCTCTGGAGATATGCGCGCGGATCAAAAGCTGAAAAGATGGATTTGGCAGAAGCTGCGTCGACGTATCGAGCCGCAATCAAAATGGCGGTTTTCACGGAGAAGTGGATGCTTGGCGCTTTCTGCTTTTGGTATTTGGACGACGAACGAATCGCGCTCCACACGCTCTGTGCCGTCTTGTCATCGGGTATGGGAACTCTGTCTATCAGAAAAAGCTTTTGTATGTTTGTTGATGCGCGTCGCTGGGCATCTCGGCGAAAGGCCGCAATGTTGGTGGGATTGCGAGTGACGAAGGAACTCAAAGACACGTGCACACGCACAAGCTCCAATACATCGCGCATGACAAAAGGTATAAGATTGTCGATTGTTGATTCTGTTCCCTGCAGAATGGTGTTAATCTTGTCTATCGCACTGTCGTTTAGCTCTGTGCGCAAGACGGAGAGCATGATCTTAGTAAGATCATTGTCGTAGTCGAGAAGGCTTCTGATGAGCTGTCGTTCTTCCTGTTCACTCATGGGTTGTTGACCCGCAGCGTCTCTGATGCATTGCAACAAGCGCGACTTATACAAAGCACCAGAAGTTCAGATAAAAAGCACTTGACTCCATGAAGTATCGCTTGGGACATGGAGGCACTGTCATTGCCGTGGACGGCGACTCGGGCAAGGAGCGCACCTGTCTTGGCATCCATGCTGCCATCGAGAAGGCGTTTTGTGTCAATGGCATGAACGTGGCAGCAAGGCGCAACTGGTATCGCCACAGAGGCAAACGCAAGTATACCGCATCACAGGGACTTGATCTCGAGGCATCTGTCATCTCGTGGTGGAAGCGGTTTACCGCCGACCCTACGACATCTGTTCGATCGGTTGGATCCAAACTGGCAGAACCACTCTGCCAACTTATCAAGGACAAGGACTGGGTGCTGCTGGCCACGCAAATGCCAGTCGGATATAAGTATGTTGGCACGCGCGTTGACGCCATCGCCACCGACCGCTCTGCCGGCATCACGTCTCTAGGCACGCCTTTCAAATCGAAAAACATGCGCCGGAGCAGCAAATTGCGCAAGATATACGTTGTCGAAATCAAACTGTCGGATTCGCTCAAAGAACGCATTATGACAACGCTGCGTGCGCCACTGCAAGGCCATGCCGCCACACGGAGCCTTTTTGCTCACGTGCAAGCCATATGGGCAGCAACCCTTTTGGACAAGCAATACGGCCAATACCGTTTTGTCCCCCATTTGTTTGTCGCCCAGAACACGAAACGCGCCAAGATTCAACAGACGCCGCGATGGATTTACGACAAACGCGTCGCCATCGTCAAGGCCATCGCCGGCGCGCGACGCAGTGGCACCCATCCCAGACTGTATCACCGTCTTGGCGGGCCCGTGCAACACGGCGCGCTCGAGATCGTATCCGCATCAAAAGACACCATCGACATTGAAACACGGGAACGCGTGCCGCTATCACGCCCATGGTCCGACACAGACGAAGACGCGCCCAAAAAGAAAAGAAAGAAATCTAACGAGGGTGTTTCGAGTAGCGATACAGGTTCGCTCCCCGACGACGAACAAAGCGCCGAACTCGTATCAGACATAGACTCTGACAACACAGATTACACTGTGCACGAGTGAGACAAGAGAAAGCAGCCAAACACGTAAATACATACAACCTCATTACATCCGCGGGCAACAATGCGAGTCTGACGACCGCATGGGTGCCGCACCGAAATCTCTTCGACGCTGTCGTTCTTGAGACCATAGCCTTGTTCCGTCAGGTTGTTGATGCGAATCATGTCAAGGATAAACTTGCGCGCCTACGCGTCGCGTCAGTCTCTGCCGCAAGAAACAAGCGCTGTGCACGTTACCTTTGAAACCACGTCCGCAGATTGTGATGCCGTTTTGGAAAAGACGCATACGTGTTTGTCGGGCTGCGTCAGAGCCCATGCGGCTATGCAGACCGCAACAAGAACCGTCTTCCCCATGCGCCGAGCAAGTGCCACCGCAAACTCGGCTGTCGTCCCCTTCTCTATGCCAAAACGCTTCTCAATCTGTCGACGAAAGATGCTGTGCAAAGTGTCGCCGTAGACGGCAACGATAAGCGAGTGTGCAATACGAAGCGCGATGCGGAGCTGCATCAGCTCTAGAAAAAGGTCGTCAAAGTTGTCCAAACTCTGCAGCATCTTCAGGAAATTCGTCATGCGACGATGGCCAGAATTCAAATCGGTGGCAGGAGTGTCAACGACGGCACTGGCGGTGGCGCGGTTCGCACGCGATGGACGGATGACATCCAAGTGAGCCTGTAGCCGCCGCGCTCTGATGTCCTGATGTGCCCTCTGCGCGTAGCGCAGACATCGCATCATTTTAACAGAGCAGAGAGAGGTGTGAAAGCGACAAAAGTTCAGACACACTTGACTCGCCGGCACAGACTCACGAGTCTTGGACATGTTTGTCAGCAATGACGTGCGCGCCTCGCTGTTTCTCTACTGCATCGTCGCTGCCATGACGCTGTTCTATTGCACAGCACGACTCTACAAGGACAACGACTTTGGGGTCGCGTCGAACAACAATGAATACCAGACGTTCTCGTATGGCGGCATTGCACACGCGTTTGTCCTTCTTGCCATCGGCGTTCGGATGACCAATCTGCTGCTGGCGGACCGCGCGGCGTCGTTCGCCGAGTTTATGGCACTGGGAATGGGCGCCGTTTTTTCTGTGAGCGCAGTCATCATCTACTATGTCTCCGATGATCCCACGGGGCCCGATTGGATGGACAAGTTCTCGCAAGTCTACCTCGCATCCATAGCGCTCATCAATTGCTCCCTGATACTCGTTCTCGTGCGAACGTTGGTCAAGCCAAGCAAAAGAGACACAGAATGGGAGCTGCCGCCTATTCTAGGATCAGGCATCCTCATCACTGCAGGCACGCTTGTCATCTACGTCATCATCGTGGCTGCTATCATGATGACAAGTGTGGGCGATGCCATGTGGTCATACTCCATCTTTGTCATAGGATTGCCATCTGTCTATGTTGGAACGGTTGTCCGCACGGCAGCGCTTTACAATCGGAATCGCTTTGCAATGGCCGTCCGAGGCATCGCCTTTGCTGTGGCCGTCGCATCGCTCATATTTGCGCTCACAAGAAATTCGATCATTCACGAGCACACCAAGGTCGGAGGCTTCACTATCTGGCTCTTTGACATTGGCTTCCTCGTTCTCCTTGTCGCAGACGCAACCGTGTGGGTCCTTTGTGAAATCTTTGTGACCGCAAAGAAGAAAGGAAGCGATGACATCCCTCTGCTTGACGACAGTGCATAACCTACCATAGTAGGTAATATTTGGAACAGGGTTTTGGGGTCGACGGGTCGATACGGACCTCGGACATTTTCGCGCCCACAAACCCTGTTCCGAATACATACTCCCACAGAGAAATAAAAAATTCGCGGGCTTCTATATTCTTCTGTGGGGCGATACCATTTAATTGGCGCCAAAATAAGCTGCTATGGGCAAACGAAACGACGCGCATCATTTGCTACGACAGTAGATCTGGCGCACTCGCAATCCGAAGTTTCCGCTAGGGGCAAATATGCGAGTCGCCGGTGTTAGACATGTGCCCATGGTAGTGTATATTCGGAACAGGGTTTTAGGGTTGGGATCTGCAAAAGGTCTGAGGGCACCCGAGATCAAGCAAACCCTGTTCGGAGTATACGCGACTATGGGAGGATTTGTGTTCACTCTTTGACAGGCGGAACGTGATACTTTGGGATGAAAGACTCCGTTTCTTGCGTCGATGGCTTCTGGCGAGTGCGGCAACAGCAGCACGCCAGCTTTCCCGCGCAGCAAAGAAGGCGCGACATCAGTTCGCAGAGACAACAACACATGGCAACGGTGCATTTCTGGGGTTGCCAATGGCCATTGCCATATGCGCAGTGAGGTCGTTGCACGTTTCACGTTAAAATTTACGGCTCTTACATCATCTCGCGAAGACGGCCAAGAAGCCGAACAGAAGAACCAAGGCTCTGAATGGCATACGGAGTCATCCTGTCGGGAAAGCCAAACCGCTTGCGCAGATAGTCGTAGCCTTCCTTCTTGCTCGGCATCATGGAAATGATTCGACGAAGCCGGCCATCGCGCGTGTCTTCGTCGATGACCTCGGACGCGCGACCAAAGATCAGCAGCACGTTCTCGCGTGCCTCGTCCGCCAGAGCGTCAGAAAGCGCCGTCACCCACTCAGGATCCGCCATGGACGCAAGTGAAGTGTGAGCGCTGACGAAAAAGCTTTGAGCCGTGGCCTCGTTCTACTGCTTCGACGCAGGTTTATTTAAGCGTCCGCAAGAGCAGGCTTCTTCGCAGGAGGCGCGTCGTCGTCGTCGTCGTCGTCGCGCTGGCGCTTGGGGCGCCACCAAGCAAACATCCGGAGAATCGTCTTGTTCGCAAGGCAGGCACTCTTTCCCGCCGAGAGCAGGCGCACAAGCTCCTGAGACCACGGCGTTTGAAAGTCTGCGTGCAGAATGGAACACACGGGCTTCATGGTGTGCCATGGGATGCGAGCTGTGGCCGCGCAAATCTGAGTGGCGACATCCTCAGCGCTCGCAGTCAAATCGAGCTCGATCTCGGCCTCAGGCATGGCAAGAGTGGCAATGAACCGCTCCACTGTGCCAGTCCCGTTCAACAGGAGAAGTAGCTGATCGGCATGTGGCGCCACGATCTGATACAGAGGCGCAATTTCTGTCATAAAGAGAGTCTGCTGGCGCTGCATGCTGGCGCTGTATGCAATCGTCGACAGAATCGGGAGGGGGGCATCAAGAATGTATGGCCCTCTGACCTTGGCGTCAAGCATGCGCTGCAGACAAAGAAGGGCGTTATCCGTGATCGTCTTGAACGCGTCAACGTCAAACGCAATGTCGCCAAGGTGACAGATCTTGTAGACCAGACTGTCCTTGTCCATGTCAGGCGAGGACTCTGCGGTAAAACGGTGCCGCTGCAGCCAGATCGCCGGGACAATCATGGGCCAAAACGCCTTCGGGACATCCTCAAGCTTGGGCCCTTTGCGAAGCATCATGGCGCGGAACGCATTGCACGCTGGCACGCTGCAGTCAAAAACCAAACACGCATGGTAAGGATGACCTGCCATAGAGAGAGAGAGAAGAGTTTATGGTTTCAGATTGCCCTAAGGAAAATCGGATTCTCAGCCTTTAAAGCGGACTGAAACGCTACGAGTCAAACACGTGCATGGAGACAGGCAACGTTTCGTCGGTGACCAAATGCGTGCCATTGACAAGGGTGCTGCGCATGAAGAGCGACGACTGGTAGAACGATTGCGACATGTCAATTTCTCTGCTCCCAAGTTGAACAGGCTGTTCCGCAAGCTCGCTTGGACGCCCAAAGACACTAGTCTCGAGCGCTTCGTAGAGCGCCTTGTGCCTGCCCATCTCGGAGCGCTTTGAGATGACCAAGCTCGGGGCTCCAAGGCGCGGAAAAAGAGGCACGATCTTCTCTGGGAACGTGATTTGATACGGCGTGTGTCCCAGAGAGGCAAAGGCGTGCAGGCGAGATGCGCAGCCGGGAATCGAGGCAATGTCACAGCAGTCCGGGGCGCCCGCGCTGTGTCGGATGCGACCGGGATGCCACGCACACCCGCGTCCGCTTGTCATCGCATCATAGATCAGGAACGTGCGGTGGCACGTGAGACAGTAGTCCAAGCTAAAAAGCTTGTCGATGTAGTCATTGAGTCTGGGTTCCGCAACAAACTCTTTGACGAGACGCACTTCCTCGGCAGACGGCACGCGGATGTCGGCCATGAGTCAAGTATACTTCACTAATGGCCGCGGCTCGAGGCGCCCGCCATGTGCCCATGTTCCCCATCCAGAATGCCGAAAAGCTCTTTGCGCACGTCCTCAAGTGTCTTCCGGCCGAGGAGATAGCCGCCATACAGACAGCCAAGGCCACTGCAAAGAAGATTCGCCCCGAGCCCGCGTCCCGTCTCTGGGAAACCATGTCAGAGCCAAGCGTCTTGCCCCCAAGAGGCCTCGCCGTCGATCCGTGGTTTGAAAAGACCGCGGCAATGTGCAAGCTGCTTTTGGACGTCGAGCTGCCCCGATATCACGGCGAGCCGCGCTACCTTTTTGACGCCCTTGGCACAGACTACGAGAAAGTGGCGCTCACGGGGACGCTCTATCGCATCATCGTGCTGCGCTCCATTGAGCACCAGATTCCGGGATTCGCGATTCAGGACATGCCACCCACGTGGGCGGCCAAATGGGAGGCCGTGGAGCGCGACGTCCTCGCTTTTGTCACCGAGGTCTGCGCCCGAAAGCCCGAGCCGCATCCAAACTACATCAAGTATATCACCTGCATGTTTGGCAGGTGTGTCATGTGCACCGGGCCTATTAAGGAGAAGAACGGACATGTCGCAGTAGGCGTCTGCGCCTCGTTACAGGCCGTGCCCATCATGTGGCACCCCAACTGCATGCACAGCATCTACGTCACGCAGCTCGGACAGCCGATTAGCAACTTTGGCGCCAGTTCCGGAAACCCCATCTATCATCGAGACCCGGCGTCGTTTCAGAAGCAACTTTACGGCGTTCGTGGACACGTCGTGCTCGCGGCAACGCCCGGGCCCCTCTCGTGGCTCTATGGCCCCGCGTGTCCGCACCAGAAAGACCTCATCATAGACTATCTAAGGGACTCTCGGCCGAAAGCACACGATGGCCGTGGCCAAATTCACACATGCAGCACCTGCATGCACACCCTCGGCAAAGGCCGCAGAAATACCTTGAACCAGAAGAACTCTATTGCTCTCTGGGCATCCACTGCGCTTGTCGATACCGTGTATGCGCTATCGCAGATGCCGCCCGGAGACGAGCGCGTCCGGGCATACGAAGCCTACGTTGCCGCGTTTGACGCAGAGAAATTGAATACCAGAAAGCCCAGCAAGGAGAACGCGTGGAGAATATGGAAGTGCGCCTGCGCAGACGACAAGGCGCCGCGATTCCTCATGGCCGAAGCCAAGATTGCCGCGTCCGCCGGAGCCGAGTGCATCTGCATTCGTTGCCTTTGCGTCTTTGATCTCTCCGCGCCCGTGCTCCAATTTGAAGGGCGGCGCTACTGGTGCAAGGACGCCATCAACAAGATTTGCAAGTGACCCTTTGTTAAATATACCGCTGGCATCAGAGATAACAGAAAGAACAGAGGCAAAGGAGCAAAGACGACGCTGGACACACCGCTCTGTCCATGGCACGCAAGGTCAGCTTTCTCGATGATGACTGGGAGCCCAGCGGCACTGCCATTGTGGCCGCCAAGCCCAAGACGGACGACGAGTATCTGAAGCCGGATCCGCCCGAGCCGCGATACGTCGTCGAGAACTGGAGCAACGAGTTTCCGGGACAGCGCCTCTTCATGCGGCACATCAACTACACGCCCATGACAGCAGACGACGTCGAGAACAGCGTTGTTCTGGAGACGTTTGGGGGCGTTGTCTTGCGCAGGCTCATGGTCGAGGACGAGTTCTTCTTGGGCATGTCGTCCTTTGTCACGACACAGGGCCTTTGGGTTCTGCAGGTGCAACTGACGGACGGTGACGCGCGGTTTCGCATCTACGGCGTTGATCCCGAGGGGAACGCCACTTTTGTTCAGATGGCGCCGTTTCAGGACATGAGCATGGTCTATGACCCGAGAGGCGATGGAAAGATCTTTGTCCGAACGGACAACGCTCGCCACTATGTCCAGTTCTACTTTGATGGAGGCGTTCGCACGCTCGAGCGGAAGCCGCCGCACTATGTCGGTCGCGGAGAGAACATGAAGCCGCTGTTTGTCAGGCCCACGACCGTGCCCGAAATCAACGGCGCCTACTTGATCCAGTATGATCAGGGCGGCGCCTACGTCAACGCCAAATACCACGGGTTCTCTGTCCTGCCCGTGTTCAGCGAAGTGACCCTGCAAATGCTCACCGAGGACCAAAAGAACACCATGCGTGGGCTCTTCCAGCTCGCAAAGCTGACGCAGCAGAGAAACAACCGCCGTCTGGCAATCAGAACCGGTCCCATTCAAGTCGTCCTGAGCGGTTCGTTGGCCGAGTATCTCATGAACTTTGTCTACCGCTCGTATCTGTCAGAGAACATGTCCGAGTGACACGGCCCCATTTTGCAAAAATGAACCATTCACCTTTTTTCCCGGGAATGGACCCTCGGACCCTCTCAAAAATGGGCAAATGCCGATTTTTCCCGGGAACGCGACTTTTGTATTCAGCAGATCCAGTTTTGCCCAAGGTAGGAAAGTTCACTGCTGTGCGATGGAGTCTTCGATGATACGGAGGGCGTCGAGGAGCTTGGCGTGTCGGATGTGAGCCACGGACTCGTCGCGTGCGCGCTCGGAAAGATTGTCCAGAGCGGCAATCATACGCCAGCGCTCGGTTCGGCGCGCATACCGAAGCAAGTCGGTTCGCGGAAGCTGGGCAGTGAACAAGTGCTGCGCGTCGTCCAGATGACGAAGTATCTCATCTCGCGTCGCTGGCGATACGTGCGGAAGAAGCGCGTTCTGGCGCAGACGACAAATGGCCGCATAGAGCTCGCGCATCTGGCGACTTTTGCGACAGGGACAGGGCAGATCGTCTTTGACGCAGTCGACGCAGACCCAGCCGCTGCACTCGCACCGGTCGTGCAAAACCAAATCAAAGCCCGGTCGCCGGCGAACCCACATCTCACGCTCGCAGGTGCAGCAGTAGAGGCCCAGCGCCGATGCTTGCCGAAGAAGCGGACTCAGGCGGAAACAGCACCCGTCGTGACAGCAAATGCCGCCACAAGCGCACTCGCGGACTTGCGCTCGTTTGGCAGGCTCCTCCCCGCAGCCGCAGCACACGTGCGCCGCCATCCGAGTCAAGTGTCGGACCACACTTCTCTTGACTATGGATGAGAGAACGCTGGTCAGAGAGATCCGAATGCATCTTGTGCGCGGCGACAACGTCGCGCTTGAGCGCACACTGGACGGCATCGTCGATCTTGACAGGCGAGACGTGCATCATCACGGAAGACTGCTGGTGATTGCGATTCTTTATCGGAATTTCGAAGGTGCCGCTATTCTTATTCGGCACGGGGCCAGCATCGACTTTGTGTCTCCGGCATATCCGCATAGCATTGCGTCGACCGTTCTGAGCGCTCATCCGTCAGATGAGATGGTCCAGTTTCTTGCAATGCATCAGGCCCGTGACCTGTGGAACCTTTTCGCGCATGAGCTCGGGCCTTGTGTGAGACAGTATCTCGCGTGGACGCCCGGGAACCACAATCGCTGGCCCGCCAAGACTCGG
>Ga0209480_10000632_pt1 | contig 28150 bp, 24 predicted proteins | sample JI61114C2DNA_FD_187501 | JGI IMG/M metagenome (GOLD analysis project Ga0209480, IMG submission 187501) | Wastewater effluent complex algal communities from Wisconsin, to seasonally profile nutrient transformation and Carbon sequestration -... | ecosystem: Engineered > WWTP > Effluent > Algae... | reverse complement strand
GCTCCGCTGGTACCTCACGCACGATATTGAGCCACAAGGCGCCTATGTGCAGGCCGAATTCGCATTCATGGACCGCGCCCACGACATCCGCACACGTGACGATTCCGGCCGCTTTACCGACATACGTCTGCGCGATGAACGCAAGTACTCCGACGTGCGCGCCTACTTCGGCTACCAACGCCTGGCCGGTAACAACAACTGGCTGTTCGATGCTTACTGCGGCATAGGCTGCCGCACTCGCCATATTGAAGCTGTGGAAGAGCATTTCGACATCGCAGACCGCCACTGGAGCTACACGCAATCCACGAGGAACGATCAGGTGGTCGTGCCTTTTCTGGGTGTAAAAGTGGGCTACGGATTTTGATCAGCTGATCCGAATTGTGCCGTTACGATAAAGATCCAGTGCCTCTTGCAACAGCGCGTTGATCACACCCACCGGCAGGTCCTGTTCGGGGTCCATACGCAAAACCTTCATCCGCTTACGGTCGCCGGCATCCAACAACGGATGGTCGAGGCGCTTGCCTTCCACGAAAAGGATGTAAGGCCAACCCGTTTTCCTTTCCGTCCACAGAAAGCAGAACATCTTCTTCCCGTAGGAAAAGCACGGTATGCCGTACTTCACACTTTCCGATATGGCCGGATCCTGTTGAAGGATGATCTGCCGAAGGGCGAGCAGGCAGCTTTTCGCTGGCTCCTCCCGGGAAAGGAAAAAGTGGTCGATGTCACGGAGCATCGGGTGGATTAGCTAATTCCTGATTCCTGATTTCTAATTCCTAATTCCGATTGCCGAGTGGCTTGTCGGAAATTAGGAATTAGCAATTTGCGGATCCGCGAAACTTGCGAAAATATCGGCTTCTACGACGTTTCTGGAAGCTCGAATTTTCATCAGCTAATCTTCTGAACCGGCTTCATCACCCGTTCCCCGCCAGCAACTGCAGGCTCGTTCTTATTGGCCAACTGCCCGCAGGCTGCATCAATGTCGCGCCCGCGGCTGCGGCGGATGCGCGCCGTGATGCCCTTGCCCTCCAAGTAATTCTGAAACTTCAACGCTTGCTCGAACGGTGTGCGCTGATAACGCCCGTCATCGGTGGCGTTATACTCGATCAGATTAACCTTCGCGTCCACTTTGCTGCAGATGCGCACCAGGTCGCGCGCGTCCTCCAGTGAATCGTTGAAGTCCTTGAAGAGGATGTACTCGAAGGTGACGTCCTTTCGCGTGCGGCTTGTGTAATGGCGCAACGCGGAAAGCAGATCGCCGAGGTTGTTGCTGTCGTTGATCGGCATCATGCTGCTGCGCTTCTCATCGGTGGCGGCGTGCAGCGAAAGGGCGAGATTGAATTTCGCGCCATCGTCGCCGAGCTGGCGGATCTGCTTGGCGAGGCCAGCCGTGCTCACTGTAATGCGGCGATAGCTCATGCCAAGGCCGTCTTCGGCGTTGATGCGTTCGGCGCTTCGCATGGTGTTATCGTAGTTCAACAACGGCTCGCCCATGCCCATGTACACAATGTTGGTGAGCGGACGCTTCAAGTGCTCCTCAGCCATGCGCGCGATCTGCACCACTTGGTCCACGATCTCCCCGGCGGTGAGGTTGCGCACCCTTTTTAGTTTGCCCGTGGCGCAGAAGTCGCAGTCCAAGCTGCAACCGATCTGCGAGCTCACACAGGCGGTGATGCGCTTTTCCGTGGGGATCAGCACGCTTTCCACAATATGGCCGTCCCAAGTGCGGAACGCGCATTTGATGGTGCCGTCGTTGCTCTTCTGCTGCTCCGCGATCACCAGCGGACGCAACACGGCGCGCTCGGCCAGTTTCGCCCGGAAGTCCTTCGAGAGGTTGCTCATCCCTTCGATGGAAGGCGCATGCGTTTTCCAAAGCCACTCCCACACCTGCGCGGCGCGGTAGGGCTTCTCGCCCAGCTCGGCAACAAGGGCGGTGACTTCCTCTTTGGAAAGTTCACGCAGGTCAATAGGCTTGGCGTTCATGGTGCAAAGGTCGGGGTTTGTGGGGTGGGTGGAGCAAAGTCCCTGCAGCGCGGACGATCGGTAGGGATCAGAGGTGCGCTTCAACAGCAACTCATTTCAAATACCACCGCAATCCCGCCGAAAGGTCGATCCTTGAAAGACCCTCGTAGTTGCCATTTTCCAGCTGAATGGTGGCCGTTTCGTTTCCATCGTCGACATCATATTTACTCAGTGCTCCGATCAAGTAGGTGAACGAAAAGCCAAGGCTCAGGTCCGGGTCAATGGAAAAGTCGGCGCCGATGCCCCAAGACAAGCCGACCGTGCTTCCGCGCACCGTCAATTTGCCGAGGTCATTCACCTCGTCCTTGTAACTAAGGTAGCCCATGGACAGATCCGTGATGACCTGTGTCTTCTTGTTCTTGGAATTAAATCGCATGTATACCGCTGGTGCGAAATACTGGATCGTTATATCCTCCGAAAGGTTCCCCGGAGCCGTTTGACCCGTGATGGTATCAACCACATACAAATAGCTCAAATGGCTCTTCGCCCTGTATCTGGAATATTTCAATCCAACCCCTACAAACTCCGATGCAAAATAAGTTGCATCTCCGCCTAAGTGATACCCCGACTTCAGCTTCTTGATGTAGTCCTGAAAAGCAGGAGGTATCTCATCACTGATCCTCGCGGTCCGATGGCTCCATCCCCCGGAAGCAGCGATCCTGAATTTATCATAGTCCCCGTCATATTTGCGTACCTGTTCCGGCAGAACATCGGCCAACTCGTAAAAACCCTTTTTCAAATACTTGATCTGATCCGTGGCCAAAAGCGTGTTCCGCACTTCACCTTCGTACTTGAAGGTGAAGTAGGTGAAGTCGTTCTTGATCTTGGTGATCTTGCAATTCAGGGAATCGCCATTGGATGTCACGATCAGGTCTTGCCCCACGACCAGGTTGTTCGTAGCCAACACCAATAAAATAAGAACAACGGTGAATTTCATTTGGTTTTGATCGAATCATAGTCGTCCTTTCCTTGCGTGCGGTCCACCAATTGCAATTTCGGGTGGCCGACCATCACCCCCACCACAACTGTACACTTCAAATAGTACTCCCGGCCAAATTGAATATCGATCGGCACCTCCGACTTTGCTTCTGTTTTGGCCCACAAGCTGTTGTACCCCCTTTTGGTGATGTTGATCTCGTACTTGGACTTGTTCTTTACCCTACAGATCACTGAATCGCCCAGATAGAGGTCATAACCCACGAGCGGTCCAATGCCACGCGGTCTGTAGACGTACAGCTTGGCGTAATTCCAGGTGCTGTCCACGATGGGATCTTCATTCTCCTTCAACAGCTTCAAGACCTCGACATCCTGGATCTTCAGTATAGTGGCCGTGATTTTATCACAAGAGCTGCCCATCAATTTCGGTGGTTTGTGCTCCGTGATCTTCAATGCGTTGCCCCCCGCCTTCCGGGCCTCCATCTTCGCTTTCTCAATCACTACGTCCCAACCCCAATTGGTTGAAAAGCCGGAATCACCCACTTTCACGGACCCGATCACGATGGCATCCTGTGGTACTTCTTCGGAAATGCCGATCACTGTAACTTCCTGCTTGAAATCCAACGTAGGATAGGTCTTAGCTAATGTGGTCCGCACCTTGGGAGCACACGCCACCATGGTGACTGCGACTATCCCGAGCAATACTTGCTTCATTGAAATCATTCAACATATGCATGATTCGATGCGATACTTACAGAAAAACACCGACCGGAACCTCGCATCCAGTTCCACTGAAGTCGGGTATGAACTTGCAACGAATATAGACGAGAACGGGATTTGGTATTATTCTTTTCGCTCCGGAACGGCTGGGTGTGCTATCCAAGAAAGCCCTGAGCCACCCTTAGATCTTCCGGTGTGGTCAGCTTTAGGTTCCGCTCTTCACCCTCCACCAGATGTATGGAGGTTCCGGTGCGCTCAACCAGCGTTGCCTCATCCGTAAAAGCCGGATCGTAAGGCAATTCGAAGGCCCTCCGGAGCAGCGGCACCGCGAAGCATTGTGGCGTTTGCACAATGCGCAGCGCTGAGCGGTCCAGCGCGTGGGAGGAATCACCGTTCAACTCCCGGACAGAGGAGCCGATGGGCACAACGGGTATGGCAGCATCGTGAGCTGAAGCGGCGACGAAGCAACGTTCGATCAGCTCCACGCTCACCAACGGCCGCACACCATCATGCACTGCCACCAGACCATCGTGCTTCACTTTCATCAATCCCTCCCGAACGGAATGAAAACGCTCAGCGCCGCCGGCAACAACGGTGTGTTCAATGTTAAAGCCATGCCCGATGCAAAGCGTTCGCCAGATCTCGATCTGTTCTTTGGGCAACACCACGATGAGCTGCATGGCCGAATCGAAGCGGTGAAAGGCCGTAATGGTGTGGCAAAGCACCGGCTTTCCCGCAAGCAACAGGAACTGCTTGGGCACGGCACTTCCCATGCGCTTGCCAACGCCACCAGCAACAATAATCGCAGAACGTTTCATCAGGTACCGAATTCAGGCCCCAACGTTGCGTTCCCGTTGCGTCGTAGCGCCGTTGCGGTTAAATAAACCTCAGATGATCAACATCGCGTCCCCGTAGCTGAAGAAGCGGTACTTCTCCTTCATCGCCACTTTGTACGCGTTCCACACGTGGTCGTAGCCGCCGAAGGCTGCCACCATCATCAGCAACGTGCTTTCTGGCATGTGGAAGTTGGTGATCATACGGTCCGCCACGCCGAAATCGTACGGTGGGAAGATGAACTTGTTGGTCCAGCCGTTGTAGGGCTTGATGTGATGGTCCGTGCTGGCGCTGCTTTCGATGGCACGCATGGTGGTTGTGCCCACACAGCACACATGCTTTTTGGCGTCCTTGCTGGCGTTGATGATGTCACAGGCCTTTTGACCGATCACCACCTGCTCGCTGTCCATCTTATGCTTGGTGAGGTCCTCCACCTCTACCGGGCGGAAGGTGCCCAAACCTACGTGCAGTGTTACCGGAGCGAAGTTGATGCCCTTGAGCTCGGCGCGCTTCATGATCTCGCGGCTGAAGTGGATGCCTGCGGTAGGCGCGGCCACGGCCCCTTCATGTTGGGCGTAGATGGTCTGGTACCGGTCCGCATCACTGGCTTCCAGGTCGCGCTTGATGTAGTGCGGCAGCGGCGTTTCGCCCATCTCGGTGATGGTACGCTTGAATTCCTCGTAGCTGCCGTCGAACAGGAAACGCAGCGTGCGGCCACGGCTGGTGGTGTTGTCGATCACTTCGGCGACCAGCTCATCGTCCTTGCCGAAATACAGCTTGTTGCCGATGCGGATCTTACGGGCGGGATCTACAACCACGTCCCACAGCAGGCTTTCGCGGTTGAGTTCGCGCAGCAGGAACACCTCGATCTTGGCGCCGGTCTTTTCCTTGTTGCCCCACATGCGGGCCGGAAATACCTTGGTGTCGTTCACCACGAAGGTGTCGCCCTCATCGAAATAGTCGAGGACGTTCTTGAATTTCTTGTGCTCGATCTTGCCTGTTTTGCGGTCCATCACCATCAACTTCGCGCCGTCGCGGTCTTTGGTGGGGTACAGGGCGATGAGTTCTTTGGGGACTTCGAACTTGAATGAGGTGAGCTTCATGGAATGGCTGGGGCTTACGGGCCCTTTTGGATTTGGGGCCGCGAAGATACAGCGATCCGGGGCCGGTGTGTTGAAAACTACACTTCCTTAGGCCAAGCGGGCACTCCCAACGGGGTATTCCGTGTTAGCACCCATACATCGAACCATTCGGACCACTGCTCCGGCGTGCGGGCATCGCCCACCTGCAGATTTCCGCTTGCGGTGCGCCGCAGGGCCGACAAATGCGCGCCGCAACCGAGCGCTTGGCCGATGTCGTGCGCCAAGGAGCGCAGGTAGGTGCCCTTGCTGCAATACACGTCCAACGTGACTTCCGGACCTTGGAAACCAATTAGCTCGATGCTGTGGATGGTGAGCGCGACCGGCGGCAGATCTACGTGCTCGCCTTTGCGGGCCAGGTGGTAGGCTCGTTCACCTTCGAAGCGTTTGGCGGAAAAATCCGGTGGGCGCTGCATGATGGCACCGGTGAATTGCGGCAGCACAGCCTGCACTTCGGCCACGCCGATGTGCGCCCAAGGCTGCTCTATTTCTACCGGCATCTCCGAATCGTAGCTGGCGGTGGTCTGCCCGAGCCGCAGTACCGCGACGTAGCGCTTGTCCTCGTCGGCCAAGGTTTGGAGCTGCTTGGTGCAACTGCCTGTACCGATCACTAAAAGCCCGCTCGCCAAAGGGTCCAGCGTGCCGGCATGGCCCACCTTTACCCGGTGGCCGCAAAGCTTCCGCAGTGTTTTACGCACCTTGCTCACCACGTTGAAGCTGGTCCAGCCCACGGGCTTGTCCACCAGCAGGATCGCCCCTTTCTCGGGGTCCAAGGCTCCTGAAACCTCCGCCTGGCTCATGCCATGCTGAGCGGCACTTTCAGCGCCAGCAAAACCAGCAGGATAATGCCCACCACAATGCGGTACCAACCGAAGGCCCGGAAGCCATGCCGCGTCAAAAAGCCCACGAAGGACCGAATGGCCAACAAAGCCGTGATGAATGCGACCACGTTGCCCAACAGCAGGATGCCCAAGTGGTCGGCGGTGAAAATTTCATGATCGGCCTGCCAGCTCTGCAGCAGCTTGTAGCCCGAGGCCGCGGCCATGGTTGGCACCGCCAGGAAAAATGAGAACTCCGCCGCATTCTTGCGCGTGAGCCCGAAGGACATGCCGCCAATAATGGTGGCCGCCGACCGCGATACGCCTGGGATCATGGCCAAGCACTGGAACAGGCCGATGCCGAATGCCCGCGGATAGTTCACATCGTCCACGCCCCGCGGCTGGAACCATTTGTCAACGAACAGCAGCACGATACCGCCAAGCAACAGCGCAACGGCAACCACCACTACATTTTCCAGCAACAGGTCGATGTATTCGCCGAGAAGCAAGCCGAAAATCGCCGCCGGGATGAAGGCCACCAGCAATTTCCAGTAGAAATCCATGGAACGGAAGAAGCGTTTCCAATACAGCACGACTACAGAAAGGATAGCACCGAACTGGATGTTCACCATGAAGGCCTTGGTGAATTCCGTGGGCTCCAGACCGAGAAGCGCCTGCACGATCACCATGTGGCCTGTGCTGCTGATGGGCAGGAATTCGGTAAGGCCCTCAACGATGGCAATAATGATGGCTTGAAGGATGGTCATGAGAGGGAGGGAGGAGGATTATACCACAGAGACACGGAGACACGGAGTTGCACAGAGGAATAGTTGTCGGTTGTCAGGCTGCAGCGTTCTGCGGTTGTTACTTCCAGTCTGTGAGGAGGAACGACGAAGCAGTCTTTAATTCGAGCTGAGGAGTTTAATCAAAGATCGCTTCGTCATTCCTCCCATGCCTACGGCAGGTAAAACTCGCAAACCGGGCAGGCGGTCGGCAGCCGTCCAATCACTAATCACCATCAACCAATCACAAATCAAAGATCACTTCGTCGTGCCTCCCCGTGAAATGGATGAACAACTATTCCTCCGCGCGGCTTTTCCGCATGATGGCGTAAATGACGAACACATAGCCGATGAGGCAAACGATGGGGGCCACCGTGATCCGGCGCGCACTGAAAATCTCCTTGGCGTCGAACACTTCCGGGTCGCCGCTGCCGCCGCCGCTCATGAGTATGTAGCCCAAGATCACAATGCCGATGCCGATGAGCAGCATCTTGTAATTCGTGCTATCGAAGGCCATTGCCTCCTCGGTGCGTCCAGCCATGGTTTTAGTTTGAAGTGTGCGAAAGTACGAGGTTAGGTCCAGTTGAGCTCGTCGGTGTTCATGCGCAGGTAGCGCCGTACAGCCAGCGCAGTGGATATCAAGGAGATCAAAAGACCCAACACCACAATGCCGCCCAGTAAAATTGCCAACGGCTCAGGTTGCACCAAAGTGGCGAGATCCGGCTGCCAATGCACCATCAACTGGATGCTCCCTACCAACAGTCCAATCGCCAAAATGGCGGACACGATGCCCTGCCAAAGGCTGTTGCCAAGGAATGGTCGCTTGATGAACCAACTTGTAGCACCCACCAAGTGCATTGTACGAATGAGGTAGCGCTTGCTGTAGATGGCCAAGCGGATGGTGTTGTTGATCAACGCCACGGCGATTACCAGCAAAAGCGCACTGAAGCCCAGCAAGATCCAACGCAGCTTGCCCATGTTGGCGTTGATGTTCTCCACCACCACCGGGTTGTATTTCACTTCCTGCACACCGGGGTCTTGCCGCAGGTGTTCGGCGATGCCCTTCAAGCTGTCCGGCATGGCGTAGGCTTCTTTCACGTACAGTTCGATGCTCGGCAACAACGGATTCGCGCCCAGCACACCCAAGAAATCCTCGCCCATGTCCGCCTTGAGCTGTTCGGCGGCTTCATCCGCAGTAACGTAGCGTGTTTCCCGTGTGAATGCCCCGGCGTCCAATTGCTTGCGGAATTTCATCACGTCCACCTCGCGCAGGTCGCGCTTGAGGTAGATGTCCACCTTCACGTTCTCTTTGAAATGCCGCTCCAGCTCACGCGCATTCAGCAGCATAAAGCCCAACAGGCCCAGCATGAAAAGCACCAAGGTGACACCCACGATGGTGCCCACATTGCTGCTGCGCGTACGCGATTTGATGTAACGTTCCGTGGCCATGTTGGGCGGCGAAGTTATTCGGCGCAGCCGCATCGCAAGTGCCGCAGTTCCGTGGTTTTACCCAAGGCCGATCGTGCATTGCCTTCGCCTCCCGGTCCAGCAGGCTAAATTCGCCCACCATTGACGGGGAATTATGGCATACGACCACACGGAGATCGAGAAGAAATGGCGTGACGAATGGCGCAAGCGCGGCACGTATCGCGTGGAAAACGATACAACATTGCCGAAGTACTACGTGCTGGACATGTTCCCCTACCCCAGCGGCGCCGGTCTGCACGTGGGGCATCCGCTCGGCTACATCGCCAGCGACATCGTGGCGCGTTACAAGCGGCACAGCGGATTCAACGTGCTGCACCCCATGGGCTACGACAGCTTCGGCCTGCCCGCCGAGCAGTACGCCATCCAGACCGGCCAGCATCCGGCGAAAACCACGGAAGAGAACGCTGCGCGCTACCGCGAACAACTGGACCGCATCGGCTTCAGTTTCGATTGGAGCCGCGAGGTGCGCACCAGCAACGCGGACTATTACAAATGGACGCAGTGGATCTTCCTGCAGCTCTTCGATAGCTGGTACGACCCAAAAGCCGATAAAGCGCGGCCCATCTCCGAGTTGATCGCTCGTTTCGAATCGACAGGCTGCCAAGGCCAAGACGCAGAGGTCCTTACCGGCGATATTGAAGAGGCCATTGGTCCGTTCACCGCCGCAGAATGGAAGAGCTTCAGCGAGCGCACACAGCAAATGGTGTTGCAGCACTTCCGCTTGGCCTACCTCAGCGATGCCTGGGTGAATTGGTGCCCCGCGCTGGGCACGGTGCTCGCCAATGACGAAGTGAAGGACGGTGTGAGCGAGCGCGGCGGCCACCCCGTGGAACGCAAGCGGATGCCGCAGTGGAGCATGCGCATCACCGCCTACGCGCAACGCTTGCTGGAAGGTTTGGACGAGCTGGATTGGACAAGTTCCATGAAGGAGGCGCAGCGGAATTGGATCGGCAGGAGCACCGGTGCAAGCGTGAGATTTGCCCTCACCCCTAGCCCCTCTCAGGAGGAGAGGGGGATGCGCTCCGAAGTTGCTCCGGCGCGTGCTGGCTATTTCACTGCCGACCCCGCAATCGCCGGTCGATTGATGGCACATGCCAATTCAATGCGGAAGAATCCCACTGACGCGGAGGACAAATTGTGGCAGTTGATCCGTGGGAAAGGGACCGGCGAAAAAATCCGCAGGCAGCACATCATTGATCGGTTTATCGTGGATTTCGTTTCGCTGCCAAAGCGTTTGGTGATCGAGGTTGATGGTGATATCCATGATCTCCAAAAAGAAGAGGATGCTTCTCGCTCAATTCGATTGAAGGAATTGGGATTTGACGTCATCCGCTTCACCAATGATGAAGTCTATCGGGATGCGCATCAAGTAAGGGATAAAATCAAGGAGGTCTTGAGTAAGCGCACCAATGTTGCCGAAGAAGAGAAACTCGCGGAGCGCACGGATGTTGAGGCCGCCACCCCTCTCCCTCGGAGAGGGGCCGGGGGTGAGGGCACCTCCCCTTCTCCCTCGGAGAAGGGGCCGGGGGTTGAGGGCATCGAAGTCTTCACAACCAGACCAGACACCCTCTTCGGTGTCTCGTTCCTAACCTTAGCACCAGAGCACGAACTCGTGCAAACACTAACCACCGCAACCCAACGCACCGAAGTAGAAGCCTACGTAAAAGCCTCCACCAACCGCAGCGAGCGCGAGCGACAGGCGGAAGTGGACAAGGTCTCCGGTGTTTTCACCGGCTCATACGCCAAGCATCCGTTCACTGGCGCGGACGTTCCCATCTGGGTGGGCGATTACGTGCTGGCGGGTTACGGAACCGGCGCCGTAATGGCCGTGCCCGGCGGCGACCAGCGCGATTGGCGCTTTGCGAAGCATTTCGGGTTGCCCATCATCGCCGTTACCGAAGGTGCCGACATTGAAAAAGCGGCAGACGAACGCAAGGACGCCGTGATCTGCAGCGAAGGCTTTTTGAAAGGCATGCAGGTGCCCGATGCCATCCGCCGCGCCACGGAGGAACTGGAAAAATTGGGTGCAGGCGAAGGCCGCATCAACTACCGGCTGCGCGATGCCGCCTTCGGCCGCCAGCGCTACTGGGGCGAGCCCATCCCGATCTACTACAAGGACGACATCCCCTATCCGTTGCCGGAAAGCGAGCTGCCCTTGGTGCTGCCCGAAGTGGACAAATTCCTGCCCACGGAAACCGGCGAACCTCCCTTGGCCAGAGCAAAGAACTGGACCTACTCCCCTCTCCATCGGAGAGGGGCCGGGGGTGAGGGCTCAGGCTCCCCTTCTCCCTCGGAGAAGGGGTTGGGGGATGAGGGCGCATTTCCGATCGAAACCACCACCATGCCCGGCTGGGCCGGCAGCAGCTGGTACTTCCTGCGCTACATGGACCCGCACAACGAGGGCCGCTTTGCATCGCCGGAGGCCATCAACTACTGGCAGCAGATCGACCTTTACATGGGCGGCAGCGAACACGCCACCGGCCACCTGCTCTACTTCCGCTTCTGGACCAAGTTCCTCTTCGATCGCGGCTGGATCCCATTTGATGAACCGGCGAAGAAATTGGTGAACCAGGGGATGATTCAGGGGGTATCGAAGTTCGCCGAAGAGATTAGAATTGAGGCGTCAATCAAAAGTCAGTATGACCAGGAAGATTTGCTCTTGCGCGTGAAACGTGATGACAGGATAATTGGAATTGTTGAAGTTCCTGGTGCACAAGAAGTCAGCGCCTGTCACGTCTATTGCAACACCGGGTCATCACTCGATTTCGAGTTTATCGAGAAATCGACCGGGAAAGAATTAGCGACACGCCGCTCACACAATCATGCCAAGATTGAGTTCGTAGTGGATGGTACTTTAGATTCTAGACCCATCCACTACATCGATATTCCAGCATGGCTACACGCGGAACCAATTTATCATCCAATCGTGATTTCAGAACTCCCAGAAGTTGCGATTTGGCGCTTTGATATTGCTGATTGGAGAACATTCGACGGAGGAAAACCTCAGAAGGAGCCCCTTTGGACCGTACGACCCGAAGTCGAGAAAATGTCCAAGTCGAAGTTCAACGTGGTGAACCCCGACGACATCATTGAAAAATACGGCGCCGACACGTTGCGCCTGTACGAAATGTTCCTCGGGCCGCTGGAGCAAAGCAAGCCTTGGGACACAAACGGCATCGAGGGCACCAGCCGCTTTCTGAAGAAATTCTGGAACCTTTTCTTCGAAAGCGATGTGATCAGTGTTAGCGAAGAAGCGCCCACCGCCGCAGAGCAAAAAGTGCTGCACGCCACTTTGAAAAAGGTAACGGAGGACATCGGAAAAATGAGCTTCAACACCAGCGTGGCGCAGTTCATGATCGCGGCCAACGAACTGAGCACGCTGAAATGCCACAAGCGCGACATTCTGGAACCGCTCACCATCGCACTCGCTCCCTTCGCGCCGCACATCGCTGAGGAACTGTGGAGCCTGTTGGGGCATGCGGACAGCATCACCACGGCGAAGTGGCCGCAGTGGCATGCCCGCTTCCTGGAGGAAAGCAACTTCAGCTATCCCATCAGCTTCAACGGCAAGACACGCTTGCAGCTGGAATTCCCTGTCGCGCTTTCCAAAGAAGACGTGGAGGCAGCGGTGCTTGCGAACCCTGAAGTGCAACTGCGTTTGGAAGGGAAAGCCCCGAAAAAGGTGATCGTGGTCCACAAACGCATCGTGAACATCGTGGTGTAAGCTATTGGGTCATGGCAGGTTACGCGAATTGGTACGGCAATTGCAAGTGGTGGGGCATGGCTACTCGATCATTCCTTTCCCTTGGGGCTGCTTGCGTGCTTTCCGTAGGCTTCGCCCAAAAGTCCCCCGCGCCTTCCCCGAAGGACGAGGTGTTCCCTTTGCGCACTGTTTCCCACAACGCTTTTCAGCCGGGGGAAAAGCTCACCTACGTGTTGCACTACGGCTGGTTGAACGCCGGTGAAGCCACGTTGGAATTGAAGGAGGGTGACCGCGAGATCGAAGGCCGAAAAGTGCTGCATGCCGTGGGCAAAGGCCAGAGCACGGGTGCCTTCAAAGCGTTCTACAAAGTGGACGACCGCTACGAGACTTTTTTCGATGAAGAGGGCGTTTTCCCTTGGGTCTTTACACGTCGTGTTGACGAAGGCGGATACACTTTCAGCCAAGACTACCTCTACTTGCAGCACCGCCGCAAGGTAACCACGCAAGAGAACAAAACGTACGACGTGCCGGCTTCTGCGCAGGACATGCTCAGCGCGTTCTATTTCGCACGCACCATCGATTATTCCACCGCAACTCCGGGGCAGGAATTCACCATTCCCTGCTTCATGGACAATGAAGAATGGAACCTGCGCATGCGCTACATCGGCAAGGAAACCATCAAGCTTCGTAACGGTAAATTCCGCTGCTTGAAGTTCCAACCGGTGGTGCAGGAAGGCCGCGTTTTCAAGGCCAATGACGACCTCAACGTGTGGATCACCGACGATGCCAACCACATCCCCGTGCTCGCGGAAGCGAAGGTGCTTGTGGGTTCCATCAAGATGGAACTGAGCAGCTACGAAGGCTTGGCAAATCCGGTCGCCAAGCTGTAACAACGTGCGCCTTTCACAGCACAATTGTTGAAAAAGCTGGTTAATACACGCAAGCGCCCTTGCCTTGCGTTGTTTCTTGCGCCAATGCGTAGACAAACAGGATGGATGATGGGCACGCTGGTGCTTGGTGCATTGGCGGCTTCATACCTCTACCTCGCCGTGGACCTCGGCCCGCACGAGGAATACTCGGCCGCACAGGACAGTTTGGTAACAGATTCTTTGCCTACCATGCCCAGTGCTTATGGCATTCCGCTCGCCGGTTTCCGTGTGGACCATGCCAAAGTGATGCCCGGTAGCACCTTGGGCGGTATCCTCTCGCCATACGGCATCGGTGCAGGCGCCATCGACTCGTTGGTGAATATTTCCGCGCCCGTGTTCGACATCAACCGCATGCGTGCCGGACATCCCATTGCGTTCATCTTCCCGGAAGGAAACGACACCACGCCCACTTATTTCGTGTACGAAACGGATCCCGTGGACCACGTGGTTTTCGACCTGCGATCGCCTTTCGCCGTTCATCTGGAGAAGCGCCCCATCCACACCGTGGAGAAAAGCATAAGCGTGGCCGTGTCCGGCGCGTTGTGGAACGACCTCATCGATGCCGGCGCATCCCCCGCGCTGGCCGCGAAACTCAGTGACGTGTTCCAATGGACGGTGGATTTCTACCGCATCCAAAAAGGCGACCGCTTCACCATGGTGTACAAGCAGAACACCGTGGACGGAAAAGACTACGGCCAGCCTGAACTCCTAGGCGTGCGCTACGAGGGCGATGATGTCCGCGAAGCCTTCCTCCACACCGACGCGTCCGGCGTAACCTCCTATTTCGATGCTGAAGGAAAGAGCTTGCGCAAAGCTTTTCTGCAAGCGCCGCTGAAGTACAGCCGCATTTCTTCGGGCTTCAGCCTGAAACGTTTTCACCCCGTGCAGCACCGCATGAAGGCGCACCTCGGAACGGACTACGCAGCACCGTACGGCACACCGATCATGTCCGTGGGCGACGGCGTGGTGGAGAAGGCCGGGCGCACCGCCGGTAACGGCAACTACGTGAAGATCCGACATAACCGCACCTACGAAACGCAGTACCTGCACATGCGCAAGATCCTGGTGAAGCAAGGCCAAGTAGTGAAACAAGGCGACATCATCGGTGAAGTGGGAAGCACGGGCTTGGCCACCGGACCGCACGTGTGCTACCGTTTTTGGAAGAACGGTGAACAAGTGGATCCACGTAAAGAAGTGATGCCAAGCGCCGAACCCTTGGACCAAGCTGCACTCCCGGCCTTTAAGCAGGAACGCGACGAGTTGCTGGCGCGCATGGATGTAGCCGAGACTGACGCCAAGCGGCTCACCGTGGCTTCGTTCTAAGCGCGGGCCGAAGCGTTTTACCGCACCACTTCGTATGCGGTCTTCGTAGTGATGTGCATCCGGAATGCGCCGCAACGGAATTCCGTCTCGCTCGTGGAAGAGGTAGGCCAAGTGGTGTTCCGATCGAATCCCGTCACGCATTCTTCCACCAAGGACAAGTTGGCGGGCTTCGCCTCGGTGGTCCATTTGTCCTTGGTCATCGCTGTGAAAAGCGCATCAGTATCGTACGTTGTGATGGTTCTACCCGTCATCTTTTTGGCATCCACAATGTCCAGCCCGGCCTCTACCATCGCAGGCAGATCCATGTATTGGTACCGGAGCGGGGATCGGACTTCCTTCACCGTGACTTTTTCCTTTTGCGAACCGGTCAACGGGAAAGTGGTGCCGTACACGCGCAACAGGCGGTGCAGCTCAGGCACTTGCGACCGGACCAGCACCGCGTAAAGGGAATCGGAGAGATAATCGACACGGGCACTGGGGAGCGGTGCAGGTGCAATGCCCCTGAACTCCGCGACAGCGTCGCCCATGTTCTTAACAACCTTGGCCAACGCGGGACGCAAGGCTTCCACCGTGCCCACGGGGTCTACTGGCGCGGTAATTTCACCGGCGAGGGTAACGGTGAAACGGCTTTGAAGACCTTCCAATGGTTTGTAGGCCCCTTCGGCCCAGGTCTGTAAAAACCGCTTCAGGCTGTCTTGCTTCGTACTGTCCAACAAGGCTTGCAATTCGCCCTCCTTCACAAGCAGGTCCGTTGTGCCCGTGCGGATGCCGAGCACGTAGTCGTACTTGGCCGCTGCGAGGACTTCCAAGGTATAGCTGCTGCTCTTGATGATGTTGTAGTTGACCGAGTCCATCGTAAAGCGGATGGCCTCCGTTATCGATACTTGGCGCCTTTCCCCGGCTTTCCAAACGGGGGCAGGAACTATCGAACCTTTCTGTGCGCAGGTCATCAACGCAGCAAGGAGGAGGGACGGGAGAAGGAGGATTCGAAGCATGGGATCGTGGCTGAGCCTGCAAGATGCGAAGAGCTAAAGAATATTTCTTGTTTATATTCTAAACTTGTCTACATTTGCCCCGTCGAACTCATTCGACCACCTAAACAAACACCAGATGGAACAAGAACTCACCCCGTCCGAAAGCCTCAAGCTTATCGAGACGATGATCGGGCAAGCCAAGAGCAGTTTCTCCCGAATAAGCTTTTACTTCCTCATGTGGGGGGTATTGCTTCTAGCCGCCATGGTGACCACCTACCTGATGCGGGATGCCGGTGACGCCTGGGCCCACGGAGCCGCTTGGGGTGTGGCAGGCGTATTGGGCGGCATAATCAGTCCCATATTCGGTTTTCGCCAAGGCAAGAAGGAGCAGGTGTCAAACCCGATGGACCGGGTGGTGGGATGGATATGGGGGGCTTTCGTAATCACCATGCTCCTTATGATGTTCTCATTCACCGGCTCAGGCAGAAACCCGGGTGCTGCCATTACCCTTCTCACCGCAATGCCCACCTTCCTAACGGGTCAGATCATGCGCTTCAAACCATTGATCTTTGGTGGCATGTTGTTCTGGGTGGCCGGCCTGGTCATGTTCTTCAGCGGGAATGACACGGTGATCGTGTCTGCATATTGTATCTCGATGGTATTCGGCTACCTCGTGCCGGGCATTCTGTTAAAGCGTCAAGAGGATGGCCTTCGCACCGCTTGACCCCGTTCTGCACAACCAGCTCAGGCTCGCAATAGCGAGCCTGTTGGTGGGGCTGGACGGTGCGGAATTCAACTTCCTGCTGGAGAAAACCGGTGCCACCCGTGGTAACCTTAGCGCTCAGATCTCCAACTTGAAAGATGCCGGGTACGTCGAAGTGAAGAAGTCGTTCAAGGACAATTATCCCAACACGCGCTGTTCCCTTACCGCGAAAGGCTTGAAGGCGTTCGAGACCTACGTGCAAGCGATCAAGGAATACCTCGGGACTGTGGAAGGGTGAGGGGCGGACGTCCCAACGCAGGGTCCCGAAGACGGTGACCAAGCGGGGACTTCAATCAAAACGAAGGGGCTGCCTCGAAAGAGGCGGCCCCTTTGCGAATGGTCCTGCCGGGACTTCAAATCTCCTTCCGAGGGCCACGTTCTATGTTCCAGCGATCCGCAGAATGTCGCGGTAGAAATAACGCTTTGCCCCCGGCTCCTGTGCGAGCGCACTGTGTACCAGCGCCTGCGCCAGCACGTGGTGCGGCATGGTGCGGTAGTTCACCATGCTCCCAAAGAGCAGGGGATCGACCACCTTCATCACTGCTATGCCGATGCGCTCGCCGATGCGCTTCTCTTTGCGCGGGCCAGTGAGCACCGACGGCTGGAACAGCGCCAAACTACCGAAGTCCATGGCTTCCAATTCCTGTTCCACCTCCCCTTTTACGCGGCTGTAAAAGATCTTTGAATCCGCGTCAGCACCCATGGCGCTGATGATGCAATAGGTGGGAACGAGCTGTGACTTGGCCCAGCGTGCAATCCCCAGTGGCAAGTCTTTGTCCACCGCGATGAAAGCCGCTTGACTCCCGGCATTCTTGATGGTGGTGCCCAAGCAGCAGATCACGGCATCCACGGTTTCCGGCTTCAAGGCTTGGAGCAGGTCTTTGCCCGGCGCTACCCATTGTTCGAGCTTGGGGTGTTGAACTTCCAATGGCCTGCGCACCAATGCGACCACCTTGCCAACGCGTTCTTCGCGGAGCAGCAACGGGAGACAGGCGCTGCCCACCAAACCTGTGGCACCAGCTATGAGAATGGATTTTGACATGGGGTGAAGTTCGGCAGGAAACGATTGGCCATACCAACGCGTGGTCTTCGGTCTTTTGGACTCTACTTCGTGTCCTTAGCGTCCTTCGCGGTATAAAACCACTTTTCGCACTATTCCGTCTCTACCCAATCCCCACCCTGTTTGATCAGCTCGATGAGCTCGTCAACGGCTTTGGCGGCAGGCACATTGCGCTTCACGACTTCCTTTTCCTTGTACAGCGTGATAACTCCGGCACCGGTGCCCACGTACCCGTAATCCGCATCGGCCATTTCGCCGGGGCCGTTCACGATGCAGCCCATGATACCGATCTTGACGCCTTTCAAATGGCTGGTCCGTGCGCGGATCCTGGCCGTGGTCTCCTGCAGGTCGAAGAGGGTGCGGCCGCAGCTCGGACAGCTGATGTATTCCGTTTTGCTGATGCGGGTGCGGGTGGCCTGCAAAATCCCGAACGCCGTGCGGCACACGAGATCTTCGCGTCCACCATCTTCATCCGCGATAAAGATGCCGTCGCCCATGCCGTCCAGGAATAGCGGACCGATATCGGTGCTGCTTTGGAGCACTAATTTCTCGCGGCTTATATCGCCATAAGCGCGACCGAGGATGACCGGCACCTCGCACTTCGCTTCCATCAGCTCGAACAGCAGACGGCGTTGCTCGGCCATGCCGTGCGCGTTGTAAGTGTCGATCAGCAGCACGGCCGTGGGATCGTCTCGGAGCTTTTCGATCAACGTGGCATCGTGGTCCGGCAGCGTGGCGTAGACGAGGTTGAATTGGTCGTGATGCTCCACCCCTGCGCGGTAGTCGTTTGTCGTAATGAACGGGTAATGGCGCGGCTTGGCGCGGTCCTTCAGCCAAACAGCGTGGTCTTGGATGATGCCCAACGTACCTGGGATCGCGAAGTCGATGCTGTTCTTGCCGATGAAGGCATAGTCGCAGGCCTGGTCCGCGATGTTCCATTTGTCGTTCGGCACGCTGTAGCGATAGCCCCACGCGAAGAAGGACGCTGGCGTGATGGCTGTCTTGCTGCTCATGTCCGCGATCACCACGGGGACGTGGCGCGCACCGATATTGAGCGCTTCGCGGGTATGCCTGCGGCCATAGCTGAACGGGTCCATCGGGACGTGCGCTACCGGCAGTATTGGATCCTGTTCCTTCCGCGGATAACGCGCCACAAGCTCCTGCGCCACGGGGATCTCCGCCTCCGGATCTTCTGTAAGCGAAACGCGGATGGTGTCGCCCAAGCCGTCTTCCAACAAGGCACCGATACCCACGGCGCTTTTCACGCGACCGTCCTCACCGTCGCCGGCCTCGGTTACGCCCAAGTGAAGCGGATAATCCCAGCCCAGCTCCATCATTTTATGGACGAGCAATCGGTAGGCCTGCACCATCACATGGGTGTTGCTGGCCTTCATGCTCAGCACGATCTCGTGGTAATTCTCGTCGCGGCAGATGCGCAGGAACTCGAACGCGCTTTCCACCATGCCCAGCGGCGTGTCGCCGTAACGGTTCAGAATGCGGTCGCTCAACGAACCGTGGTTGGTGCCGATGCGCATGGCCGTGCCTTCTTCCTTGCAGATCTTCACCAACGGCAGGAAACGTTTGCGGATGCGCTCCAGCTCGTCGTTGTATTGCGCATCCGTGTATTCGCGCACGTCGAACTTTTTCTTGTCCGCGTAGTTACCCGGATTCACGCGTACCTTTTCCACGATGCGTGCGGCGATTTCAGCGGCGTTGGGCGTGAAGTGGATATCCGCCACCAGCGGCGCTTTGTAGCCTTTGGCGCGCAACTGCTTCTTGATCTCCGCGAGGTTCTCCGCCTCGGACTTGCTGGGCGCGGTGATGCGCACGATCTCGCAGCCCGCGTCGATCATGCGTATGCTCTGCGCAACGGTCCCGGCGGTGTCCATGGTATCCGTGGTGGTCATGCTCTGCACCCTTATCGGGTTAGCGCCGCCGATGCCCACGTCGCCCACCATCACGGCCCGTGTGTGCCAGCGCTCGTAACGGGTGAGCGAGGGGCAATAGGTAGTGGGCGACACGATCTTCAGGCTGGACATGAGGTCACGAAAGTAAGGAGGCGCGTTCCTGTCCCGTGCGCTCTACTGCGGCATCGGCTTCGCCGGAACCTCTTCCATGCCGGGCGTTTTCAGCGTCCAGCCGGCACTTTCCACCAAGGAACGCAGCACTGGCAACCATTCATCGCGTCTAATTTCCGCTGACTTATACAGCCCGCTTTGCTCTACCGCTTTCCGCATCAGGTCCTTGGCCTGCGCATTGATCCGGCTGTGGTCCGCTGCTGTAAATGACGTGAACGTGCCAGCTTCCAGATCGAAGTAGTCCACGTCATGTTCCAGCGACAATAGTTGCGGCTTTCCCATGGAAACCAAGCTCACGGTATGGTCCGCGTCGTTGAAATCGAGCTTCAATCCTTCCAAGTCGTACCCCACACTGGCCTTTCCGGTAACCCGCAAAACGGCCCATTTTTGGAACGGCTGAAACTGCTTCAACCAATCAAAAGGCGCTTCGGCGTTGCGGTAGTTGTAAAGCTCGCTGAAATCGCCTTCCACAGTGATCAACTTCAACACCGGGCGTATGCGCTCCAACAATACCGTGCTGCTCACCGACTCGGAAGATGCCGCCGGGCGATACACTTCGCGGGTGATGAAAAACACCAGCAGGGCGAGCGCCAGCATGATGATGGCGGCAATGATCCGTTTCATGGTGCAAAGGTGGTAAGCACTCGCGACACGCGAGCGCTTGCCACCTCAATGTTGGCGCTCGGCCCCAGCCGAGTGCCAACTATTCGGTCGGCCCAAGCGACCAAGCAAGCGCTCGCGTGTCGCGAGTGCTTGTACTAAAACACACTTCCGGCACGCCTTTCGCGTTGTTGGTGAACATCGGCCTGTGGACGATCCACGGCCCATTCGCTCCCGCCAACCCACGCGCACCGGTACTTTTCGACCTTGCCCATGTTACGCCTGTTCCGCCGTATCGCACTCATCAGCTTCTCCGTCTTCGCGGGGTTGCTCGTTTTGCTGGCGGCTATTGCCTACTTCTTTCAGGATGAAGTGAAGGCCAAGCTGGTTTCCGAACTGAACACGCACCTCACCGCGCCGCTGCACCAGACCGGCATCGATCTCACGCTGATCAAGCGTTTCCCGCAGGCATCGCTGCGCATCCGCGACGCCTACATGGAAGAAGTGCGCACCGATGGGCAGCAGCCGGACACCCTGCTCTACGCCAAGGACCTCTACCTCGAATTCAGCGTTTTCGCCCTGATAACCGGCAACTATACCGTGAGTGAAGTACACGGCACGGACGTGAAACTCTATCCCGGGCTGGATGCCAACGGCAACGGCAACTGGGAAGTGTGGAAGGCCGATACCAGCGCCACTTCCAGCGGCAGCAGCACGGACATCGACCTGCGCCGGGTGACCTTCGATGGGCTGGCGGGCCGCTTCCGCGATGACCGTTCCGGCTTGGAAGTGGCCATCAACAGCAAGAAACTCGCTCTGGGCGGGCGCTTCCGCGATTCCGGATCTTCCCTCACTACGGCTGGCGACCTGTGGCTGCGCCATTGGAACGACAAGGACGGCACGCTGCTGGCTGACCGCAAAGCTTCCGTGGACCTAAAGATGGCCTTTGGTGGTGAAGTTGGCGGATTCCGCATTGATAAAGGCGAACTGCTATTCGGGAAAACCCCACTGAACGTGACCATGGCCGTGCTTCCTGGCAAGACCGGGGATGCCATCGAGCTGCGCGCCAACGGCTTTGGGCTGGACCTTGCCAGCGTGGTGCAACTGCTTCCGGAAAACCTCCGAAAAACCATGGGCCGCTATGGCATGGACGGCAGCGCGGACCTCGCCATCCACTACGCTGGCCCGTTGGATTCCCCGGGCCCGTCGCTTTCCATGGGCATGAAACTGCGCGATGGCCGCTTCACCGAACTCGCTTCCAAAACCGTGTTCCGCCAAGTGCAGGGGGAGTTTTCTGTTGATTTCACGCCGAAGTGGGCACCCAGCAAACTCACCGTGAAGAATTTCTCGGCCTCTTCCCCTTCCGGGCCGGTAGGTGGCAACATGGACCTGGCAGGGCTGAAGAACGCCAAGCTCAACGCCAACATCCACGCCAATCTCGGCCTCGCCGATCTGCTGCGCTTCGTTGGCTTGGACACGCTTGAACAAGTGACCGGCAACATGAAGGCCGAGGCCCACATCCAAGGCCGGCTGCGCGATGTGGAGGATTTCAGGGCTGCCGACCTGCACGGGCTGGCCATTACCGGCAGCGTGAAACTGAAGGACGCCAGTCTGAAAATGAAAGGCCTCCGTCACCGCGTGTCGGAACTGAATGCCGAACTGGCCTTGGACGGCAACGACGCGCTCGTCCACGGCCTGCGCTTCAACTTGCAAGGCAATGCCATGGAGCTTACCGGCACGCTTCACAACCTGATGCCTTACGCACTTTTCAAAGACCAGCGGCTTACCATCGAGGCGCGCGGCAAATCGCCTTCCATCGATCTGGCCTCTTTGCTCGAAGCGAAGACCAAAGCCGCACCAGTGCCATCATCCACTTATGCCTTCACGCTCCCGGCGCAGATCGACCTCGACCTCAAAGCAAACATCGGTGAACTGAAGTTTGAAGAGTTCCGCGCCACGGATATCACCTGCAATTTCCGGATGACGGGCCAAAAACTTGCCTTGGAACCGCTCACCTTCAACACGGCGGAAGGCAGCGTGAGCGGTAGCTTGAAACTCGATGCACGACCAGCTACTGCTTATCCGCTGGCGATCAATGCGGACCTCAAAGGCATCAACGTTACCACGCTCTTTTCCGAATTCCAGAACTTCGGACAGACCTTCATCACCGCGGCCAACGTGAAAGGCCACGGCGATGCCCAGCTCACCTTCACCGCGCCGCTGCGACCCGATTTCAGCCTCGACCAAAGCAAGCTGCACTGCGTAGCCGACATCTCGTTGCTGAACGGCGAGCTGAACGATCATGCCTCGCTGATGGAGGTTGCGGACTACCTGCAAAAGAACAAGCTCACCTCGCCGTTCGTGGACACCGACGCGCTTCGGAAGCAACTGAAGCACGTCACCTTCGCGAAGCTGGATAACCGCATCGAGATCAAGGACCGCACGGTATACCTGCCTTTGATGACGGTGAGCAGCTCCGTGATGGACATGGAGGTGAGCGGCGCGCATGGCTTCGATGGCGAGGTGGACGACCATCTCAGTTTCCGCCTTGGCGACCTCTTCCGCACCGCACAAAGCAGCAGTGATGAGTTCGGCCCCATCATCGACGACGGTACCGGTCTGCGCATTTTCCTGCACATGTTCGGCACCACGGACAACCTGCAATTCGGCCAAGACGGCGCCATGGCCGCCGCCCGCCGCAAAGAGCGTATGAAGGAAGAAACCGCGCAGCTGAAGGGCATTTTGAAAGGCATTCTCACCGGAGAAAAAACCTCCGCACCTGTATCGTCAACGCAACATGGCATCGTTTCAGTGGACTTCGGCAACGAGAAAAACACCCCGCCGCCGCCCTTGGAAAAACCGAAGAAAGGCCTTGGACGCTTGTTGCAGAAAGATGATAAGGACGAGCCCAAGGTGGTGATCGGCGTGGAGTGATCTAGAACGGTGATGGAGCTGATGGTGATCATGAACTATGATGAATTTCGATGCAGCCAACAAAATGGCTACACTGCATTATCAGCAACCGCAATGATGCGTATCCCACCATCTCGGACCATCAGCGTTTATCCGCGTTCATCAGCAGTTAACATTCAAAGCCTAACATTTGCGGTTAACCTTTGATGCCGCACATCTGCGGCCTGAATGAACCTCTACTCACGCAAACAGCGTTGGAAGCTCGTGCTCGCACTGGTGGCCATGGCCATCGTGGGCGCCTCGTTGTGGTACAGCAGCACCATCGTGAACAAGGTGCGGCAGGAGGAACGCCGCAAAGTGGAGCTCTGGGCAGAGGCGGTACGCAACCGTGCGCAATTGGTGAACTACACGGACTCGCTTTTCCACAGGCTTCGCGAAGAGGAACGCAAGCGCGTGGAGCTCTGGGCCGACGCACAAGTACACCTCGCCAGCGATGATGTGAACGACCTCAGCTTCTACCTGAAAGTGGTGAGCGACAACACCACCATCCCGGTGATCATTACCGACGACAAGGGCAGGCCCACCACCAGCCGCAACCTCCGCACGGGCATGGATGTCAACGCCGATTCACTGCGTGCCGAAGTAAAGCGCATGGACGCGCTGCATGAACCCATTCCCATCACCCTCTTCGGGGACCGCAAGCAATACCTGCACTACACCGATTCGCGCATCGTGACCGAGTTGCAGCAGGTCATGGACAACATCATCCGCAGCTTCATCAGCGAAACCGTAATGAACACTGCGGCCGTCCCGGTGATCTACACCGATAGCACGCGCACGCATGTGATCGAGCATAGCAACATCGAGGGAGAAACCATCAACGACCCCACTAAACTCAACGAACGCATCGCCGCGATGGCACAGGCCAATCCGCCGATCGAGGTATCGCTCGCAGGTCGAGGCCGCAACTACATTTTCTACGAGGAAAGCCGCGTTATCACCCAGCTGCGCTACTTCCCTTATGTGCAGCTCATCATCATCGGGCTGTTCTTGTTGGTGAGCTACGCGCTCTTCAGCCTCTTCCGCAACGCCGAGCAAAATCAAGTGTGGGTGGGCATGGCGAAGGAGACCGCCCACCAGCTCGGCACACCGCTCAGCTCCCTGATGGCCTGGATGGAATTGCTGGACGCGAACGGCACGGATCCCGCCGCCGTCACCGAAATGCGAAAGGACGTTACGCGCTTGGAGATGATCACCGAGCGCTTCAGCAAGATCGGCTCCACGCCTGACCTCGTGCCGGAAAAGATCGATCTCGTGCTCCGCGATACCGTAGCCTACCTGCGTCCGCGTTTACCCAACCGCGTGAAGATCGACGTGCAAGCCGCAGACCCCGGCATCTCCGTTCCGCTGAACCGCGCGCTGTTCAGCTGGGTGCTGGAGAATTTGATCCGCAATGCGGTGGATGCCATGGAAGGCGAGGGCAGCATCACCATCACCACGGAAAAAGACGGCAACGACGTACACGTGGACGTAACCGACACAGGCAAAGGCATTCCTGCATCACAACTGAAGACCGTGTTCCAGCCCGGCTTCACAACAAAAAAACGCGGCTGGGGCTTGGGCCTCTCGCTCACCAAACGCATTATGGAGACCTACCACAAAGGCAAGATCTTCGTGAAGCGCTCCACGGTGGGGAAAGGGACTACGTTCAGGATCTCGTTGCGGGGGTAGCAAGCGCTCGCGACACGCGAGTGCTCAAACATCAACACCGTGTCCGGCCTCTACTTCCATATCCCCTTCTGCCGCAAGGCTTGCGTGTACTGCGACTTCCACTTCAGCACGTCCATGGGCACGAAGGAGCGCATACTGGCTGCTATGCGCATCGAATTGGGGTCGCGCTTAGAGGAGCTCAATGGCGCTGTCTTGGGTTCCGTTTATTTCGGTGGCGGCACGCCAAGCCTGCTTTCGCCGGAAGAACTAAGCTTGTTACTTGAGGATGCTCGATCTCTGGCAAAAGTTGAAAACGACGCGGAGATCACCATCGAAGCAAACCCCGATGATATTTCCGAAGCCGTACTGGCGGCTTGGCGTGCTATCGGCATCACGCGTGTGAGCCTCGGCGTGCAGAGCTTCCGTGATGATCGCTTGCAATGGATGGGACGCGCACACAACGCGTTACAATCGCTTCGCGCGATCGAGCAAGTGGCCAACGCGGGTTTTGCCTCGTGGACCATCGACCTGATCTACGGCCTGCCGGGCATGTCGCTGGCGGAATGGGATGAGCAGCTCACCATCGCGCTGGATCACGGCATGCCGCACCTTTCTGCATACTGCCTCACCGTGGAGGCACGCACCGCGTTATACAAACAGGTGCAAACGGGCCGCATCATTCCTGCGAATGACGAAGAACAAGCGACGCAGTTCGAGCACGGCATTGCACGTGTTGCCGGTGCCGGTTTGATCCAGTACGAGATCAGCAACTTCGGCAAGGAGGGCCATTTCGCGAAGCACAACACAAGCTATTGGCAGGGCGTGCCCTACCTCGGCATCGGGCCTTCGGCGCATTCGTTCAATGGAGCGAAACGGCGTTGGAATGTGGCGAACAATATGCGCTATGCGTTGGGAGTGGAAAGTAAAACGCACTTTTGGGAGGAGGAATTGCTCACACCTGCACAGCGCATCAACGAGCGCTTGCTTACCGGCCTGCGCACCATGTGGGGCGTGGAAATTTCGGCCCTTGGGGAAAAATTCCGGGAGGTGAATGCAAAGACCATCGATCGTTACCTTGCGCTGGATGAATTGCAAGAAATAAATGGACATTTGATCCTTACGCCGAAAGGAAAAAACTTCGCAGACCGCATCGCATCGGATCTATTTATGCCAACGACATGATCGCCACCTTCACCCACCACGGCCGCGAATGGCGCATTGCGCTGAATGACCCTATCGACCTTTCTATTCCCCTGGATGCGAACAGTCCGGGACCGCGCGCATGGCATGTGGGGCCACCATCATTTACTCCAGTGACCGATGGCGATAAGGTCTACGCCGTGGCAGCCGGTGCGCCTGTGAATTTCCGCGATGCCGCATTCAATCCGCACGGGCACGGCACGCATACGGAAGGCGTAGGGCACATCTCGCCCGATGTGCAGCCCGTGGGAAACATGTTCCAGCGCTATTGGTTCACCGCGCAATTGATCAGCCTACTTCCGCAAGAACGCCGCACCACAAGCGGCACCGACAAAGTGATCACGCTCGGCCTTCTGCGCGGCGCGGTGGGCGAACACGTGCCCGAAGCCTTGGTGATCCGCACGTGGCCGAACGATGCCGAAAAACGCACACGGGTGTGGACTTCCACCAACCCGCCATATATCGAAGCCGAGGCCTGTGCATGGCTCCGCAGCATCGGTGTGCGCCATTTGTTGCTGGACCTCCCAAGCGTGGACCGCGAGCAAGATGACGGCAAGCTCGCAGCGCACCACGCCTTCTGGGATTTTCCGCACGTCATTGACCGATGCCGTTCCATCACTGAAATGATCTACGTACCCGATGAGGTACTGGACGGCGATTACTTGCTTGAGTTGCAGGTGCCCCACTTCATCAACGACGCCGCGCCCAGCAGGCCGGTGCTCTACGCTCCACTGAAATGAACATCGAGCAATTCCGACAGCTCTGCTTGGAAAAGCCCGGCATCACCGAGGAAACGCCATTCGGGCCGGACACGCTCGTCTTTAAAGTGATGGGCAAGATGTTCGCGCTCATCGACATCACCAACTTCGAAAGCATAAACTTGAAGTGCGATCCGGAACGCGCGGTGGCATTGCGTGAAGAGTACGAAGGCATTATACCCGGCTATCACATGAGCAAGGTGCACTGGAACACGGTGACCACCGATGGCAGCGTACGAGACTCTCTGATCCGCGAGTTGCTCGACCACAGTTATGCGCTGGTCGTGGCTTCGTTACCGAAAAAGGTACGGGCGGAATTATAGCCCTCATCCCCCGGCCCCTGTTCGCGGCACCTCGACTTCGCTCGGCGCGACGCTTCGCTCGAACTGCGCACGAGGAGAAGTCCGTTTCGCGAGGAGGAACAGACTCGGCCTCCGGGCCGGAAAGCGATCTTCGATTCCGGTTAAAAGACAACCAGTAAGATCAAAGATCGCTTCGTCGCCTCGCAATTGCACTAGCTCCTCGCGAAACGGCGATAACACCTCGACCTACTCTTCGCGGAACATGCTCTCCAGCAAATAGTCAAGCACTATGCCTGTCAAGTTGTGGTTGCTTTCGTTCACTAAAACAACAATACCCGTGTTGTGCTTCTTGTCGAAAAACAACAGGGATGAATTCCCCGGCGTGTCACCTTGCATGATGTGGTAAGGATCGCGGGCTTCATCCTTCAGGATGTGCCAACCCAAACCTGTTGATAGCGTCGAGTCGCTTAAGAATTCCTTTTGCGTCAGCTCGATAGCCGTGCCCATGGGACCACCGGGCGGGTGCAATTGATAGCCGAGGAACCGCAGCATGTCCGTGGCGTTCGACCGCATCACGCCTGCAGGTTTCAGCGCGTCCAATTCCAAATAGTCGACCGGCTTGCCTTCGTAGTAGCCCGCCGCTACGTTTTCGCCCGGTACACTGTCCGTGTACGTTTCCTTCATCCCCAGGTGGTTCAACACATCCTTGCGGACGAGGTATGCGTATTTCCGACCCGTGATGTTTTCAAGGACAAGGCCCAATAACGCGTAGTTGAAATTGGAATACTCATATAATCCGTGATCGGGAATCACGGTGGTTTCCTGTAGCACGCGATAGATGTAGTCCTTGTCGACCGACTTGTATGGCTGAACGGAGTCTTTCGCAAAAAGCAAGTCATCGTATTCATCACCGCTCAACGTAGGTAGCCCGGATGAGCATGATGCCAAGTCGGTAAGGCGGATCTTGTTCTTCAATCCCGTTGCCAATTCCACCTTATACGGCAAGTAGTCGTCCAAGTACGCGGTTTCGGGAATCTTCCCAACGGCTATCTGCACTGCCACTAAAAGTGCAGTGAACAATTTCGTGTTCGAGCCGATCTC
>Ga0209480_10000631_pt1 | contig 28173 bp, 21 predicted proteins | sample JI61114C2DNA_FD_187501 | JGI IMG/M metagenome (GOLD analysis project Ga0209480, IMG submission 187501) | Wastewater effluent complex algal communities from Wisconsin, to seasonally profile nutrient transformation and Carbon sequestration -... | ecosystem: Engineered > WWTP > Effluent > Algae... | reverse complement strand
AGTTATCGCGAACTGCTGGCACAAGGCGAATTAATTTCAACTGAATTATTTTATCATCACCTGCAGGAGAAAAAAGTTTCATCACGGCTGCTTCCGGCTTTGCACTTTATGTCGATTGATGAAAACCATGAACCTGAACTTGAAAAAATAAGTGAGCGACTAAGACCTATTCTTGAAACCATGACCTCGGTTGACATCATTGTTACACAAGGTTATATCTGCCGCAACCATCGTAATGAGATTGACAATTTAAAACGCGGTGGTAGTGATTACACAGCTTCACTAATTGGCGCTGCAATTCGTGCCGAAGAAATTCAAATCTGGACGGACATTGATGGCATGCATAACAACGATCCGCGCATTGTAAAAAAGACTCTACCCATTGCCGAACTTACTTTTGATGAAGCTTCTGAGCTTGCTTATTTTGGCGCAAAGATTCTTCATCCATCCACCATTGTGCCGGCACAGAAATACAGCGTGCCAGTTCGATTGAAAAACACCATGGATGAAAAAGCCGCGGGTACGATTATTAGTGATAAAGGAAGTCGTGGATTGTTTAAAGCCGTAGCCGCAAAAGATGGCATTACTGCAATCAACATTAAGTCTTCCAGAATGTTGTTGGCTCATGGTTTCTTGCGCAAAGTATTTGAAGTCTTTGAGCGCTACAAAACTCCAATCGATATGATTTCCACTTCGGAAGTTGCCGTTTCTGTAACCATCGATGATAGCAGTAACCTCACCGCCATACTCGAGGAATTAAAAGCCTTTGGAACGATTGGCGTTGATACCAATCAAAGTATTATCTGTATTGTGGGTAATAAACTTTCCGAAAAAGAAGGGGTGCTTAAAGATGTTTTTCAATCGCTTAACACCTTGCCAATTCGCATGGTTTCCTATGGCGGAAGTCAAAACAATATTTCTATACTGGTGGATACAACACAAAAAGATAAAGCGCTGAATCTACTTAATGAAGGGATCTTTCATTTATAAGGGCTTACTTTTTAAAAAGAAATCTAACCGCTTATCATGCAATAAAGGCTTAATTTAAGTTTACTAAAGAGAATATTTTTTTTCCGCTATATTTACCATAGACCTAACTTTTGATCTATGGTAGCAATTGTAATCACCATCTTTGTTCTTGGCTATTGTGCTATTGCGTTTGAGCATCCCATCAAAATAAACAAAACCGCATCGGCACTTTTAACAGGCGTTATCTGCTGGACTCTTTATGCACTCTCTTCGCCTGATAAAATTCATCACATTGGCGAACAATTAGGTGAACATCTCTCTGAAATTTCAGCAATCCTTTTCTTTCTGATGGGAGCAATGACTATTGTTGAGTTAATCGATGCGTATCAAGGGTTTCGGATCATTACAGACAAAATCAATACGAAAAATCCGAAAAAGCTTTTGTGGATAATCTGTGCTATAACGTTTTTCCTTTCAGCGATCCTTGATAACCTGACAACTTCCATTGTCATGATCTCCCTTATTCGCAAACTTGTTCCTAACAAACAAATGCGTTTGTTTTTTGCCGGTATGATCGTGATTGCAGCCAATGCCGGTGGAGCCTGGTCGCCTATTGGCGATGTTACCACTACCATGTTATGGATTGGCGGGCAAATTTCTTCTGGTAATATTATGCTTACACTTTTCCTACCCAGCCTTGTTTGTATGATAGTTCCTCTCATCTATCTTCAGTTTACTCTGAAAGGCGAACTTGGCCATGCGGGCAGTCATGAAAATAATAACCACGGACATGGTGGTCACGGACATGGGGGCGCCCAAATAAAAGGTTCATTAACCATGCTCATTATGGGCGTTGGTGGATTGGTATCTGTGCCTATATTTAAAACAGTGACACACCTTCCTCCATACCTGGGCATGTTGCTTGCCTTAGGTGTGCTTTGGGTCGTCTCCGAATTAATTAATCCGGATATGGATGAAGCGGATAAGCGCCCCTATACGGCTGCTGGTGCACTTACCCGAATTGATGTACCTAGTGTGCTTTTCTTTTTGGGGATATTATTGGCTGTGACTGCATTGCAATCTATGGACATCTTAAGCAGTTTCTCCGTCTGGCTGGATTCCACCCTGGGAGATCAACGCATTATCATTACCTTAATTGGTATACTTTCAGCCATAGTAGACAACGTGCCTTTGGTTGCTGCCAGCATGGGTATGTACGATTTGGGTACTTATCATATGGATCACCTTATCTGGGAATACCTTGCCTATTGTGCCGGAACAGGTGGTAGTATTTTGATCATCGGCTCTGCGGCTGGCGTAGCTGTAATGGGTATGGAAAAAATCGATTTTATTTGGTACCTCAAGCGAATCTCGTTACTAGCCATGTTGGGTTATTTTGCAGGAGCCATTGTTTATCTAATTATTCAACCCTATTTGGCGGTTCATCCACCTGCTTAAACCACCAGTTGTTTTAATGCTATTTCAAACGAGGCTTGTGCAAGCCTCGTTTTTTTATTGCTGCTGGCGTGCGTTTTCTTTAAAGCTTTTAATATTGTATTTGAGATGTCAGTGAAAATTGCCTCATCTGTCATGCTTACCTCTTTCTCCATAAAATAAGCAAACACCCGAGCCATACCGCAGTTGGCAATAAAGTCGGGGATTACTGATACTTTTTCATCGGCATATAAAGCCGTGGCTCCAAAGAAAATTTCTTTATCGGCAAACGGAACATTAGCTCCACACGAAAATACTTCAACACCGGAATCAATCATCCGATCAATTTGATCTTTCGAAATGAGTCGCGAAGCAGCTGCAGGAATAAACACTTCAAACTCTAAATCCCAAATTTTTTGATTCACGGTTTCAAAAGACAAAAGTTCATTCGTTATTAAACGATTGCCCTCCCTATTTATCACCAGATTATTTATTTCTGTTTGTGAATATCCCGCTTGGTTAATTACCCCGCCTTCGCGGGTTAAGATGCCAACAATTTTTACTCCCATTTGTGAAAGATAAAATCCCGCAGCAGCACCCACATTGCCCCAGCCTTGCACTACCGCACGCTTACCTTCCAACTTTCCGCCCCACAAATTATAATAGTGCCGCACCGCTTCGGCTACCCCATAACCTGTGCACATATCTGCAACCGTATATTTCTTTTGAAGTGAGGGAGTATAAATTTCATTCTCTATAAGTTTAATAACCCCCTGGCGCAATTGCCCAATGCGATTAACTTTCTGCGGTTCAGTTGGCCTGTAATGCCCGGTAAATACTCCTTCCTGTGGATGCCAAATCCCTGCATCTTCAGTGATGGGAATTACTTCATGAATTTCATCTACATTCAAGTCGCCACCCGTGCCGTAATAGTATTTAAGCAAAGGCATAACGGCTGCATACCAACGTTGCAACACCCCTTCTTTACGCGGGTCATTGGGATCAAAATTAATTCCTGATTTTGCCCCGCCAATGGGTGGCCCCGACACGGTAAATTTTACCTCCATTGTTTTGGCAAGCGATTCAACTTCTCTTTTATCGAGACCTGTGCGCATGCGTGTGCCGCCACCAGCTGCGCCACCGCGCAACGAATTGATTACAACCCAGCCTTCAGCTTCTGTTTCACTATCCTTCCATTCAAAAACAATTTCCGGGCGCTTTGTTTCAAACTTTTCGAGAAGGTGATTCATCTTACTTGTTTATTTTGTGCGCCAAAGGTATTTAAAATCAGGTATGAATCTTCTTTGCTTATTTTTGATTTTAATTGATTTATGAATCTGGTTATAGACTCTGGTAACACACGCTTTAAGGCCGGTATATTTAGTGGTGAAAAATTAATGCAAAAAGAATTTTTCTCTCAGGCCGAAGATTTAAAAAAATTCATGATCGGAAATTCTTTTGATCATATTTTAGTGAGCTCAGTTAACCACGATGCAAAAGAAATTCTCAACTGGTCAACCTCCTCACAAAAAAAAATAATACTAACTACTGATCTACCGCTTCCCATTAACGTTGCTTATGAAACTCCGCGAACCTTAGGAGTCGATCGAATTGCCGCTGCTTGCGGAGCACAATTTTTATTTCCTCAACAAGATTGTTTAGTTATAGATGCCGGTACATGCATCAACTATGAATTTTTGGATCGCGATAAAAATTATAGAGGGGGTGGAATTTCTCCAGGCATTGCCATGAGATTTGAAGCCATGCATACGTTTACATCAAAACTACCGTTAGTGAAATCAATTGCTGAGGCAACACTAATTGGCAAGAGCACTGAAACGTGTATGCAGAGCGGTGTACTGAATGGAGTTGTAGCCGAAGTGAATGGAATTATTGATCAATACAAATTTTTATATCCCGACATCAGAGTGATTTTATGCGGTGGAGATTATTCATTTTTTGAAAAAAGGCTTAAACACCGCATATTTGTAGCCCCTGATCTCGTTTTTTACGGATTAAACAGGATTTTGCTCTATCATGTTGAATTATAAGAAGATTTTTCCCTGCCTAGTTGTATTCTTTTTGCTCTGTTTTTCAGATGCATTTAGCCAAGTAGCTAAATCTCCATTTTCGTATCTAGGAATTGGAGAGTACTACGGCAACGCCCTTGCCCATAATCAGGGAATGGCAGGCGTTGGATTAAGCAACCCACAGTATTTATTCCTCAATAATCAAAATCCCGCGTTGCTGGTTTTTAATCGAATTACCGTTTTCGAAGCTGGTTTTATTGGCGAAAAAAGAACTGTAAAAGGCAATGGCAGTTCAGAGTCAAGCGTAAATGGTAACTTGAACTACCTTATCATGGGGTTTCCTGCTTTGTACAACAAATGGTCAACATCGTTTGGCTTGTCCCCCTACTCATCTGTAAATTATAGACTCAACTACACCGATGCAATTGAAGGAACAACCAATACAGTTGATGCAACCGAAACAGGCACTGGGGGAATCAATCAACTTTTTTGGTCTAATGGAGTAGTTCTTCATAAACATATTTCTGTAGGCATAAAAGCTTCGTATTTGTTTGGATCAATTATTAATGAATACTCAAACACCCTTACCCAAAATCCACAACCGGCTCCTTACTTTCCTACGGTATATGAACGCACCTATGTTAAAGATTTTGATTTTTCATTAGGATTCTCCTATCATAAAGATTCGTTGTTTAACAAAAACTACAAATTGAATATAGGGTTAGTGTATGATTTGAAAGCAAAACTTAATACGCGTTATACAGCTAGAATTGAACGAAGGGATTTAAGTGGTCAACCTGTGGACTCTACAACAGTGATTAATAACCAACCCGGGTCAATCACGCTGCCCCAAACATTGGGCGCAGGCATTTCATTTGGTCGTGGATTTAAATGGATGACAGGAATTGATTATAAATATCTTGATTATTCGCAGTTTCGGGATTATAAAGGTTATTCGCAGCAAGCTACTGCTGGCTGGCGCTTAGCTTGGGGCACCGAGTTTACACCCGATCCTTCAGCGCTAAGCAGTTATTTAAAACGGATGACATACCGAACAGGCATTAGCTATGATAAATACCCTTATTTAATCAATGGAATGCCCGTTAAAGATTTTGGCATTAATTTTGGGTTTACCATGCCTGTAAACAGGTCAAGCCTCGATTTTGCACTTAAGGTTGGAAAAAGAGGAAATCTGCAGGACAATACTATTGAAGAAAACTATTTTAAGATTTATTTTGGCGTGACTTTTAACGATCAATGGTTTATCAGAAGAAGATTTGATTAAATTAACAGAACAATGAAAATGAATATGAAATCATCGCTGCTTGGATTAATGTTAGTAATCCTAACCTCGGCTACAACTTACGCTCAGTGCAAAGGAACAACCTGGCCTGAAGACAAAGAAAAAGCTGAAGAAAATAACGCGCTTTATACAGACGCGCTAAAGCAAAAGAATTATCGTGGTGCGGTTAAAGGTTTTCAATGGTTGCTAACCAATGCCCCTAAACTCAATACCGGTCTTTACATTAACGGAACAGACATCTATAATAATTTGGCTGCTGCCGAAAAAGATCCCGCTAAAAAGCAGGTATTAGTTGATTCACTAATGATGTTATACGATATGCGTATTACCAATTGTGGCGATATGGAAAACGTATTGAATCGCAAAGCTATTTATGCGGCCACGTACAATGCCCAAAACAAAGCTAAGACAGCTGAGGTGTTGGCTCTTTACGATAAAGTATATGAAATCAGTGGCAACAATGTGTTGGAAAACAACTTATTAACATACATGCAGGTAATTCAGTTGAACGATGCCTTGTTAAAGAATTTGACTGATGACCAAGTGTTGCAACGCTACGACAAATTATCAGAAGTAATTGATGCGAAAATCAAAAAAGCACAAGGCGAGAACAAGCAAGCTGACGTGGACAGACTTAAAAAAACAAAATCTTCTATAGATGAGATTCTGCCTAAAATAGTGCAAGTAGACTGCGATTTTGTAAAGACAAAGATGCAGCCAAACTTCAGAAAGAATCCGACTGACCTTGGCTTAGCTAAAAAGATGTTCCAATTCATGACTGCCGGTGGTTGTATTGATGACCCACTCTGGTTAGAAACTGCCGAAGTTATTCACAAGGATAGCCCAGACTACGGATTGGCAATTAACATGGCTAAGATTTATGCTAAAAATGGAAATCTGGAAAAGGCAGAATCATTGGCTACTGAGGCTATGGCCTTAGCATCAACGCCTGAGCAAAAAGAAAACTCAAGCATCTTGGTTGGCGACCTCCTTGCACAAAAAGGAAACAAAGCTGCTGCTCGTGAAGCCTATCGCAAAGCTGGTAAAGCTGGTTTTGAAAAAATCGGTGACTTGTATATGGGCTCTGGTAAAGATTGTTCCAAAGGCGTAAGTGTAGCAGAGGACAGGTTAGTTTATTTAGCAGCTTACGATATGTATGTAAAAGCCGGTGATGGTCAAAAAATGGCAACTGCAAAAGCGCAGTTCCCTTCCGTAACTGAATTATTCGAGTTAAACTGGAAAGAAGGAGAATCAAAATCAATTTCATGTTGGGTTGGCGAAACAGTAGTGCTTCGCACCCGCGGAAAAGAATAAATAGAATTTAATCACTCTTCACGGAAGGCTGGCTGCAAGGCCAGCCTTCTTTTTTTATGAATCTGATAACAACATCGGTTTTAAGAACTTCTCAACTCATTTCAAGAGTTTTACTTGTTGGATGTTTAGCCCTTATCGGGTGCAACCAGCAAGAAGCAGCCAAACCTGTAATTTATGAGGGGCCCTTAAGTGAGGCCGAAGATGTTACTATGTTTTACACTGAAAAGGAAGTTGTAAAAGTAATGTTGCAGGCAAAAAAAATCTTCGAATTTCAGAATGGTGATCAGGAATTTCCCGAAGGTATTTACATCGAATTTTTTGATGAGTTCGGAAAAAAGACTTCCACCCTTAAAGCAAACAGTGCCTACTTCTTTAAAGAAGAAAACAAATGGCGGGGGCGAGGCGCAGTTGAGGTAATTAACATTGAAAAGAAAGAACAATTAAATACTGAAGAGCTATTCTGGAAACGTGATACAAAAAAGATCTTTACCGATAAATTTGTAACCATCAAATTACAGAGTGAAGTAATTTATGGCACTGGGCTAGATGCCGATCAGGATTTATCAAGCTATCAAATAAAAAATCCGGAAGGCGAATTTGTAGTTGAAGATTAAGCATAAACACATGAAACTGGTAGACATTCTGATCCTTTCGCTGGCAGCTTTTTTTGTAATCATTGCCATTTATGAAACTATGGCAGTAGGCATTGGTCAGGCATATTGGCTGGTTATGATGGCCGTCATGCTCTTTTTCCTTTACACATACCGAAAAAACAAGAATCGGTAGATTTTTAATAGCTAACCTGCTGATAGCCAATCTTTATTAATTGAAGTAATATTAAAACACTCCTTTGTCGAATTGATATATCGGGTTAAATTTGCGGTTCTTTAAACAGAACGGGTTTAATTTCTTTAGGGAACAGCCCATAAATTCGATAAAACAAAGTTCAAAACATTATAATTTTCTCTTATGGCATTGATAGGAACGCTGAGGAACAAGATGACCAAGTTCGTAGTTGGCTTTATAACCGTAGCCATATCGGCATTTGTACTAAATGATCTTTTTGGTAGTGGACCACGGTCGGTTTTCGGACACTCAAATACGGTGGGCGAAATTGGTGGTAGTACCATCTCGCTGGAGGAATATCAAGCTGCTATTCAAGAACGCGAAAACAATTACATCCTAAATTTTGGACGCCAGCCGGGCGATCGTGAAAGACCATTATTGCAACAACAGGCCTGGGATCTTTTGGTTGTTAAAAAAGCAATTAAGCCGCAATTTGAAAAAGTAGGGGTGCAAGTAACAACCGAAGAGGTTTGGGATATGATCCAAGGTAAAAACATTGACGAAAATGTAAAGTCTTCGTTTTTGGATTCAGCTGGAAATTTTGATCGCCCAAAATTGATACAATACATTAATCAATTCAATACCCCTGCACCCATCAATAATCCGCAACTGTTGGCCAGTTTTAACGAAGCCAAATACCGCTGGTCAACTTTCCAATCTGATTTAGGATTAGGTCGCGAAAGAATTAAATATGAAAACCTTTTAATAAAAACTAATTACGTTACCGATGCGGAAGCAGAACGTGACTATCACACACAAAACGATGTAGCCGAAGTAAAGTATTTGTACGTGCCTTATTTTGTGGTTAGCGACTCTGCTATTAAGGTTACTGACAGCAATCTAAAAGATTATTATAACCGTAACAAAGAAAAATACAAAGCTGAACAAACACGCAGCTTAAGTTATGTTTCATTTCCGATTCAAGCATCGGCAAGTGACTCAGCTCAAATCCGCCAGGAGTTAGAAAAAATTTCTACCGACTTCAAAACTGTAACTGAAGACTCAGTATTCGCAGCAGCTAATACTGAGGGTGCAGAACCCTTTACTAAATACACAACGGCAACGTTGCCAACTTTTCTAGCCAATAAGAAAAACGAGTTAGCTATTGGCAACGTGATAGGCCCATTCTTAGATGGGGGATCTTTCAAAGTTGTAAAGATTGTTGCCTTTGGAAAAGATACTGTTGGCAATGCACAAGCCAGTCATATTCTAATTAAATGGGATGATGAGTCTGAGGCCTCTAAAAAAGTTGCTAAAGAAAAAGCAAGAAAAATTTTAAATGATATTAAAGGCGGTGCAAGTTTTGCAGCTAAAGCGAGTGAGTTTGGCACCGATGGAACGGCAACGCGCGGTGGCGACTTGGGTTCTTTTTCAACTGGCCAAATGGTAAAGCCCTTTGAGCAAGCTGTTTTCTCAGCCAAAAAAACAGGTCTTCTTAATGATGTTGTTGAAACACAATTTGGATACCACATCATTGATGTTACCAGTTTAGCTGATTACACTTCTTACTCAGTGGCTACGGTAGAATTAGTTATTGCCCCTACTGATGAAACTCAAAATGAAGCTTTCCTGAAAGCACAAACTTTCGCGAGCGACCTATCAGGTGTTGATAATTTTAAGGAGGCAGCAAAGAAGGACAATCTTGTTGTGATGGATGCTAACGATTTGAAAACTGCTGACCGCAGAATCAATGACCTTGGTGACGCACGCGCTATGGTAACATGGCTTTTCCGCGAAGCAAAAATTGGAAAAGCATCTGATGTGTTTGATTTAGATGACGATTATGTAGTTGCCATAATGACGGGCGAAACCAAAGCCGGATTCCGCTCATTGGATGCTGTGAAAGAAGAAATTACACCCGCAGTGCGCAATGAAGTAAAAGGAAAACAAATAATTGAAAAATTAAATGCACAAAAAGGAACGTTGGAAGAAATGGCAAAACTGTTTGGTACAGATGCCACTGTCGGTTCTTCCAGTGATTTAAAATTAAACTCAAATACACTACCTAGTGTAGGGTTAGATCCTGTTGCTGTAGGAAAAATATTTTCATTGGAAAATGGAAAGCGGTCGCAGCCGTTTGCAGGTGAAAATGGTGTGCTGATAGCCGAACTTCAAAACAAAACTATTGCTCCTGCAGTTGGCGAATACAGTATGTTTAGAAATCAATTGCTACAAGGGTTAAATGGAAAGTCAGCCTATGCCATCTCCGAAGCTTTGAAGCACGGTGCCAACATAGAAGATGAACGCTATAAGTTCTTTTAATAATCAAAAATTATTAAAAGCGTCCTAAGTTTTAGACTTAGGACGCTTTTTTATTTCGCAGATATGGATCAAGAGTGGTTTGAAAAATTTCGCATTCAATTAGATGAATATTACGCATGGCCAGCGCTCTATACGTTTAAGTTTATTGTGCCTTCCGGTAAGGAGGGTGAAGTAAAAGCTTTATTTCCAAATCATACCATAAGCGAAAGACCTTCGAAAAATGGAAAATATAGCAGCGTAACTGCCGAGGCTATGCTACCTTCCAGCGAAGCGGTAATTAAAATTTACAAGGCTGCAGCCAAGATTGAGGGGATTCTTGCTCTTTAACACGATATTCTAAAAATTCTACTTTAGGTTGTTCGTTTCTTTTAACTTTATCGGGCAGTTAATAAAACTTTATGTGGATAGAAGAAAACGACCGACTTACAAAAACTTTCAAGTTTAAAGACTTTACCGAAGCTTTTGGCTTTATGACTAAAGTAGCCTTGCTTGCTGAGAAGGCAGATCATCACCCATGTTGGACAAACGTCTACAACACAGTAAACATAGAGCTTTCCACACACGATGCGGGCGATGTAGTTACTGATAAAGATCGGAAACTGGCAAAGGCCATTGATCAACTTGTCTAATTGTGTCTGAGTTAACTACTTCCTTATATCTAGTGCCAACCCCTATCGGCAATCTGGCAGACATTACATTGCGTGCTTTGGATGTTTTGAAATCTGTTGATACCATTCTAGCCGAAGACACCCGCACATCAGGGTTTCTGCTTAAACATTACGAAATCAAAAAACCACTCCAGAGCTTTCATATTTTTAACGAACACAAAACATTGGCTGGATTAATTACCCGCATGCAACAAGGGGAAGTAATGGCCTTAGTCAGCGATGCCGGCACACCGGGTATCTCTGATCCTGGTTTTCTATTAGTTCGCGAAGCCTTAAAAGCAGGTTTAAAAATTGATTGCTTACCTGGTGCCACAGCGTTAATACCGGCCTTAGTAAAATCCGGTTTTCCAACCGATCGATTTGTCTTTGAAGGTTTTCTACCTCACAAAAAAGGCAGGCAAACCATGCTAAAGAAATTAAGTGAAGAAGATCGAACCATCGTGCTCTATGAATCGCCACATCGGTTGATCAAAACGTTAGAACAGCTTATCGAATTTTTTGATCCCGAACGATTGGTTTCTGTTTCGCGCGAGCTTACCAAGTTTCATGAAGAAACTAAAACGGGCACGGTTACCGAAGTACTTGAGCATTTTAAACAAAAAGATGTAAAGGGTGAGATTGTTATGGTGATCAATGGCAAAGAAAAATAATTCAATCTGGAGTCCGTGGAGTTTGTTTGCACTCTCTGCTGTGCTACTTGCAGCTGGCTGGTTAATGAAGCCATTTCCTGTATTGATCTTTGTTGGCTTTGCACCCCTCTTTGCATTAGTTGATTATGCCCGTGATAGCAAAAATCCATGGAACCGATTTGAGCTTATTCTTCTTGCACTCAGCATCTCATTATTCGCGGCAAGCTATTTTGATTTTCATATTATAATTTTTGTTTTAGTTCAGGCCATTGCTTTAACGCTCACCTTTGTTGGGTATTCATTTGCCTATCAAAATCTAGGTTCAAGGTTAGGTAAGTTTACAGTTATCTTTTTCTGGTTAGGGCTTGAGTTTATTTTCTTAAATCTTCCTTGGCGGGATCAAACTATATTTCTTGCCGATTCTTTAAGCCTGGTGCCTGGTTGGGTTAATTGGACACATCATACCGGGTATTTGGGAGCCTCCTTGTGGATATTAACCGTTAATCTCGTTTTCTATCTTTCGTTCTTCCATAAAGGAACATTTAACGTTTACCTTTTCATATTAGCTCTATTACTAGTTGGCATACCGATTTTCCTTTCTTACCAAATGGATACCTTAGGTGTAAATCGCACGCAGATGATTTCATCGTACTCGTATGAATCGAATATATTACAAGGAAAATTTACAGGTGAATTGGTTGCGCGAACTGCAACCTGGGTTTCGGTGTTAATTATGCTACTGTCTATTGTTAAGAATCAAACCAGAAAAAAATGAACTTAGCTCTATTAGAAAAAGATGTAATAACCTTATGCGAAGAGGTTAGTGAGTTTATGAGTAAGGAAAGTGAGAATTTCGATCTTTCTAAAATTGAACAAAAAGGAAGCTTTAGCAATTTAGTTTCGTACGTAGATAAAGAATCAGAAAAAAGATTGGTTGCTCGTTTAAGTAAACTTTTGCCGGGCTCAGGATTTTTAGCCGAAGAAGGAACCGAAACTAAAGGAACCAATGACTATCGTTGGATAATCGATCCACTGGATGGTACTACTAATTACCTGCATGGATTGCCTATATATGCCATTAGCATTGGATTGCAGCGAAGTGACAAAACCGTTTTAGGTATTGTGTATGATGTTAGTAACAATGCTTGCTATCATGCTATTGAAAATCAACCGGCCTATTGCAATCAAAAAGAAATCAGAATTTCTCCTATTACTAAAATGGAAGAAAGCTTGTTAGCCACTGGCTTTCCTTACTATCATCATTCCGACAAAAAAGAGAATTACCTGGAAATCATAAAAACATTTCTTGAAAAAACCCATGGCATTCGCAGATTAGGGAGTGCAGCGATGGATCTTGCTTACGTTGCCAGTGGTAAGTTAGAAGGTTTCTTTGAATACAACCTCTCCCCTTGGGATGTTGCCGGTGGTGTCTTTCTCGTTCAGCAAGCCGGTGGTGTAGTTACTGATTTTTCCGGGGCCGACAATTATCTTCATGGCGGAGAATTATGTGCCGGAGGGAATATTCATGCCGAAATGTTGAAAGTGGTTCAGGAGAAGTGGTTTTAAGTTTCTTTTTTTCTATTCACTTCTTAAAGATGTTGCTGGATTTATCATGGCTGCTTTAATGGATCGGTAACCCACAGTAACAAAAGCAATCAAACACGTGCTGCCAAGACCTAGGATAAACACCGAAGGCCCAATTGAAATTTTATAAGCAAACTGTTCTAAGTATTTAGTTGAGAAGTACCAGCCTACCGGTGCAGCCAATACAAACCCTATTAAAATTAATCGTACAAACTCGCCCGAAAACAGGAATAGGATATTTTCAACAGAAGCACCAAGCACTTTTCTAACGCCTATCTCTTTTGTTTTTTGGTTAGCCATAAACACCGTTAAGCCAAACAAGCCCAGGCATCCAATAAAAATTGCCATGGATGTAAACACGGTAAGCATAACAGACATTTTGGTTTCACTCTCATAAAATTCACCAATCTCATCTTCTAGAAATTTATACGAGTAAATAAACTCCGGATAGGTTTGTTCCCATCGTTCCTGTATCTCCTTCAAACTCTGTTGCACCGATTGTGGGTTTAGTTTAATAGAAAGAGTTTCATACCCACGAATGCGGTTAAACATAAGAGTTGCCTCCATCGGATCTTGCAAAGAAACCGTATGAAAGTTTTTTACAACACCACTAACCGGAAGATTTTTACCCCATATCTTAATTCGCTTTCCAATAATTTCTTTAGGATCGGTAAACCCAACCACTTGCATCAATTTTTCATTTACAACTATCGACTGCGCAGTATCTGCATCACTCAGTCCAGCCCCGGCAACCAACTCTAGCCTATACAAATCCAGATAGCTTCCATCTACTTGTTTTACTTGCGTTGCATAATTTTCATCGCTGCCTTCAATTTGAAAATCGGTACCGGAAACACTACCCGATGAAGGCGGAGTGCTGGATAAACTGGTTGCTTCCACACCTCCTACTTTCATTAAATCATTACGCAAGGCGCGCATCTTACTTACGCCATCACCCTCCGTTGGTATTTCTTGTTCGGGAATGTTTACAATAACAACAGCCTCTTTTCTAAAACCTAATTCTTTAGTTTTTAAAAAATTCATTTGACTAATTAATACGATTGTTCCAATGATCAATAACTGAGAAATAAAAAATTGCATAACCACAAGCCCTCTTCTCAAATTAAAACCCGTTGATTGAGTTGCTCGAATTTGATTTTTCAAGGCACTGATCGGATTAAATCCACTCACGACCAATGCGGGATAAATACCGGATAATAGCGAAACCATAACTAAAACACTTATTAGAAAAATCCAGAGGGCCACATCTGAACCGAAGTTAAGTGTAAGCGATAAATCTAAAAATGCATTGATAGACGCTAAACCAATTTCAGCTACAACCAAGGCCAATAAAATTGAAACAAATGTTATCAACGTTGTCTCGCCTAAAAACTGAAGTGCCAATTGCGGGCGTGTGCTTCCCAACGCTTTGCGAATGCCAACTTCTTTCGATCGTTTAACCGCTTCAGCCGTTGTGAGGTTAATAAAATTGATGCATGCAGTAAGCAGCAGAAAAATACCTATAAGAGTTAATGCATTAAGTTGCGAATTGCTAATCGTACTGTAATTGTAATTACCAAAACGTTCGTCAAAATGCACTTCGTTAAACGGTTGCATGATAAACGTAGCGTTGTCTCTGTTACGAGCAGGATCGCCCAAATATTTGGAAACAAAATTAGGCATACGCGATTCTATGTCTGAGATTGAACTGCCTGCACGCAATGTAAAATAACATTGTTCGTCACTCCAAATACCGGTCCAGCCGGTTTCATCCTTCTCCTTTTTAATCGTTATGTAGGAAACCAACAGATCAAATGGTAGATCTGTGTTGGTGGGTAAATCTTCCATAATCGCGGTAACGCGATACTCATGTCCTTCATACTTTAGAACTTCGTTTACAGCATCCTCTTTTCCAAAATATTTAATTGCCCATCGGCTAGATAAAATTGCTTCGTTGGGTTCATCTAATCCGGTTGTTGCATCGCCAATTAAAATCTTTCTGTCAAATACCTTAAAAAAACTAGGTTGTGCAAAAGCTACACCCTTCTCTTCATCATACCGCTTGGGATCTGCATTGACTTGCGGTACCGTGATAAAACTCCCCGATCGGTAAGATATAAATGTTACCTGATCTGCTTCCGGAAAATCATTTTGAAACGCCTCGGGAAAAACAGGATAAACCCCTGGTGTATAATTTTTTCCATTATTGCCATCGGATTGAATTACAGCACGGTATATTAGATCATAGTTTGAGTGGAACGTGTCGAAACTTTTGTGATATCGAACCAATAAAAAAAGAATCAAACTTGTTGCCAACCCGAGAGTAAGCCCGCCAATGTTAAGGAAGGTGGTAGCGCGTTGACGAACAAGATTGCGCAAGGCAGTTTTTAAATAGTTTTTAAACATAGCTGTTAATAGTCTAGAACTAAGATGTTCCTTTTCTTTTTAAAGTTTTACACTAAATCATTTTTACTCACTTTTTAATGCATCCACCGGATTAGCGATAGCCGCACGAAGCGATCGATAGCCAACGGTGATAAATGTAATGGCCAACGTACTTAAGATTCCGATCGCAAAAACAACCCAGGTGATTTCAATTTTAAATGCAAAGTCTTCCAGCCAAAGATTCATGGCATACCACGCTACGGGCACAGCAAGAACAAATGCAATTACTACCAATAGAACGAAGTCGCGGGAAAAAAGCGCTACGATGTGAGTTACCGATGCGCCTAACGTTTTACGAATTGCGATCTCCTTTGTTTTTTGCTGCGCCATAAAAGAAGCCAATCCATACAAACCAAGGCAGCCAATAAAAATGGCAATGCCTGCAAAGATTTCAAACAACCCAAACATTCGTTCCTCTTCGCGATACAAACGACCCACATAATCATCTAAGAAGGAATACTGAAATAAGTATTCCGGAAATTGTTCCTGCCATGCTTGTTCAATATTTTTTATTGTAGCGGCAGCATTGGCTGTATTAATCTTTATGCCCGTATCAAAAAAATAATTAAATGGCAAGAGGACAACCGACTCAAGACCATGTTGCAACGACTCCGTATGAAAATCCTTTACTACACCAATCACCGAGCCTGAAATATCATTAAAGCCTATGGTAATGTTTTTACCAATAATATCTTTTGGAGAGCTAAAGCCGAGTGTCCTAACGGCCTCCTCATTAAGTACGTATGACCACTGTCGTTCAGCCCCTTTAAGGTTAGCTAGCTTCTCATCGCTCTCTAAAAACCAACGCCCTTCCAGTAACTCAAGTCCATAAACATCCTTATAGTGTGCATCGGCAAGTTTCAATCTTATGGAATATCGATCTGATTCACCTTTATCAGTAAGATACATACCCGTTCCAAACTTATTGTCTGACATGGGCGCTCCTAATGAAAAGGAAACACCTTTTATATCATTAAATGTCTCCAAGCGATTTCGAAATGCCGCCAACTTAGTCGGACTATTATCGGGGATGCTAACATTTATCACGGCTTCCTTCGAAAAACCAAGTGATGAATTTCTAAAAAAAGAAAGTTGACTCGACACCACCAAGGTGCAAATGATTAGCACCTGCGCAATAAAAAACTGACCCACAACCAAAATTTTTCGCACCGATATCGGTGATTTAGTATCGGTGGACATACGGTTCTTCAATGCTTTTACAGGATTAAACTTTGATAAAACCAATGCGGGATAAAAGCCTGAGAAAAGAGCCGTAACAAAAATTACTACAACAAGAAAAATTATAAGCTGTGGATTGTCTAACAAATTCAATTGCACATCACGTTCTAAAAAATTACCAACCAAGGGTGCAATCCCCTCAGCAATGCCAACCGAAATAATACCCGCGCAAAGTGTAATCAAAAAAGCTTCACTTAAATACTGCCAGGTAAGTTGATAGCGTTGTGCGCCCAGTGTTTTCCTTACACCTACCTCTTTAGACTTATGCACGGAAAGTGCTGTGGAGAGATTGATGAAATTAACACAGGCAACTAATAAAATAAAAACTCCAATGAATGCCAGAACAATCAGTGTTGATGAATTTGTTGACGTTGTGCCTGGGTTTTCGCTAAACTCGGTATCGAAATGAATTTCTGATAGTGGTTGTAATAAAAAGGTTTGCCGCTCAGCATCTTTGGCTTGGTAATACTTTTTTATGAATGCTGGAAATTTTGCTTCCATTGACTCCCGGGTTTCAGAAGCTGGCAGAACAACATACGCAAATCCAGAAGCATTTAATCCCCATTGATCCATAGAAAATCCAAGAAATTGTTCGGTAACATCCGGGGTTAACGTAGCGCGTGAGACGATCATATTTACGCTAATATGCGTTGGTGTTGAAGGCATGCGGATTATACCGGCTACTTCAAGGTCGAGCAGGTTTTCAAGTTTTATGTTTTTAACATCCTTTTTAAGAAGGGTTTCTGCAAACTCTTCAGTTAAGTAAACCTTACCAGGATCAGCCAAATCCTTTTTAGGATTACCAGACAACACTTCGATATCGAAGACCTCAAAAAATGAAGGATCGGCAAACATAATATTCGTCACTCGGCTTTTTTCTTCAGCGATAGTCATCAATGCATCTTCCTGAAAATGAAACTGCGTTGAGATCAAATCCGGAAAATCATTTTTCAATGCTTCTGCCAAAGGGTAAGGTGTTATCGTTGTTTTTTCAACACCCGAAGCATCGGTAGTTTCGCGAACTATTCGATAAATATTCTTTGAATTTGAAAATGCCTGATCATAACTCACCTCCCGCTTAATAATTATAAAAATGATAATACATGTAGTAATACCCAGGGCAAGGCCGGCTACATTAATAAATGTGTAGCTCTTGTTTCTTAGCAGATTCCTAAAGGCAATTTTGAAGTAATTCTTAAGCATCTTGTGAATTTTAATTAAGCTTGAAAGTCAAGTATAGTGCCAATGGAAAAACATAGATTTTTGGCTAAAAAAGATGATTGATAAATCTATGTTAGTTCAATTACGTGCGAAATCGTCCGAAGACGGACGATTAAAGAGGCCTCTAATTGCATCAAACTTTCAGGATCATTATCTTTGAATCATGTTACAACAGGGTTTGATATTGGTACTTTTTATAGGGGCTGCATTTTATGTTGGCCGGCTTGCCTATCGCTCCTTTCAAGCTAAGAATGCCTGTCAGTCTGGTTGCGGAAAATGTGGAGCGCTTGATCTTGAAAAGATTGAGAAAAAATTACAGGAGCCTCCTAAGGCCTGACGCTTAAGGTTAAGTTAAGCCCAAACCTTGGTTCCTTCTGTGCAATTGCGGCACATCTCTATCTCATCTCTTGAACGAAGGATCGTGTCTCGAAAAGAATTATAATTTTTACTGGACCAGATTTCTTTAAACGATTGTTGAGTAAGATCGCCCATTACGTAATGAGCATCTTTATCAAAACAACACGGCACCACTTTACCATCCCAGGTAATCACACAACTCTGCCACATCTTCCAGCAATGACTGAGCAGTTCATTCTTAATCGAATACGTTCCGTCTTTATCTTTTTGGTATCGTGAATATTTATCGATGGTTGGTATTAAGTCCGAGCCATTTTTGTAATCATAGATCTGTGCTGTTTTAAGCGCCACATGATCAACGCCAATTTCTTTTGCCAGTTTATGAACCGCATCAATCTGATGTTCATTGGGCTTCACTACTAAAAATTGAAATACAACATAAGGTGTAATGGACTTTAACTCTTTCTTCAATCGAACAATATTACGCGCTCCTTCAATTACTTTATCAAGTTTACCTCCCACCCGGTAAGCCTCATAGGTATCTTGTGTAGTACCATCAATCGAAATGATGATCCGATCCAATCCTGATTCAATAGTTCGTTTAGCCATCTCTTCCGATAAATAGTGCGCATTGGTGGAAGTAGCCGTATATATTTTTTTAGAAGCCGCGTATTGCACCAACTCTAAAAATTGAGGATGCAAATAGGGCTCGCCTTGAAAATAAAACGTGAGATATGCCAAAGTTTTAGCCAATTCATCAATTGTATTCTTAAAGAGATCGGCTTTTAGCATTCCTGTTGGGCGTGTAAAAGAACGCAGTCCTGAAGGACATTCCGGGCACCGAAGATTACACGAAGTAGTTGGCTCTATCGCAATACTGATAGGCATTGCACTATGCGCTGCTTTACCAGTAAATCTGGAGTAATGATAACTTGAAAATACTTTTGAGGCATTCGCAATACGCGCAGGAGTCATCTTGCTTACCAAATTCCACGTATCGCTTAAATTTCCAATCATGCATCAAAGTTCAAAATCAAAATTACCTTTTGGAGCCTGATTGTTTTATCTTTCCGCACATTTATTTCAATATGAATAAAATAATAGTCTTTGGATTGGTGCTGCTTTCCACTAGCGGATTTTCTCAAAGGTTTATCCTATCCGATAGCGCAACCATTTCTGTTATTACCTGCGGCCCCTATGGGAAGGAATTATATGCAGCCTTTGGTCATAGCGCTATCCGTGTTAATGATCCTGCACAGAAATTCGATGCTGCTTACAACTATGGCGTATTTGACTTTAACCAACCCAATTTCTATCTGAACTTTGCCCGGGGCTATCTCTATTACAAACTCGGTGTTTACAACTATATTGATTTTCGAGATTATTATATTGAAAATAACCGATTTGTTCACGAACAAGTTTTGGATTTAACGGCCGAGCAAAAGCAACAGATTTTTGATTACCTCGATTGGAATTCGAAACCCGAAAACCAAACCTACCGGTACGATTATTTTTATAACAACTGCGCCACAAAAATACGCGATGTGTTCGCAGAAGTCCTTCAAAAGAATTTAACGTTTGATGGATCCTTTATTAAAACCGATTATACCATTCGCGAGCTTACTGATTTATACTTAAAGCCACAGCCGTGGGGCGATTTAGGTATTGACATTTGTTTGGGGTTACCTATGGACAAAAAGGCTTCTCCTTACGAGTATATGTTTCTTCCTGATTATGTAGAATCATCGTTTGATCATGCAACGGTAAACAACCAACCTATCGTTAAGAAAAAGAATATTATTTTCACACCTAATCCTGAAAAAGATTCATTCGAGCTTTTTCAGCCCTGGATTATTTTTGGATTTTTTCTTGCATTGACAATCGCGTTGTCTTTCTATGATTGGAAAAGAAAAAAATTAACCAAGTGGTTTGATGTAATCTTTTTTTCTGTTGTTGGGTGGGTGGGTATTCTGTTACTTATACTTTGGGTAGCTACCGACCATCAGGCCGCTGCACGAAATCTAAACTTGCTTTGGGCATTTCCGCTTCATGCGATAGCGTCAGTTTTATTAATCAGGAAAAAAACATCTGAGTTTCTAATGAAATATTTTCAGATCACGACTATCCTTTTAGGATCAACACTTTTGTTTTGGTGGTTGCTGCCGCAACAACTCAATGTATTCTTGATTCCAGTAGTAATAGCCCTTGCTATCCGATCATTCCTGATCTCAAAGCTACTGATCAAATAGATTTACATGTGTATGGATCTGTTAGCCGTAGCGGCTAAGCAAGCTTCTTTCACAGCCTCCATATACGTTGGATGCGCATGCGATGTACGGGCAATATCTTCTGCGGAAGCGCGGAACTCCATGGCGGTAACTCCGGCCGCAATCATATCAGCTGCACGGGCACCGATAATATGTACACCCAAAATCTCATCGGTATTTTTATCAGCTAATATTTTTACAAAGCCATCTAAGTCCATAGATGCGCGCGCACGGCCAAGTGCTTTATAAGGAAAGCTACCGGTCTTATATGCTTTGCCATCGGCCTTCAATTGTTCTTCCGTAAAACCAACACTGGCGACTTCAGGCCATGTATATACTACGCCTGGAATAAGGTTATAATTAATGTGTGGCTTTTGTCCAGCTAATTGCTCGGCTACCAACACACCTTCTTCCTCAGCTTTATGTGCCAACATGGCTCCGCGTATTACATCGCCAATAGCATAGACATTATCAACTTTTGTTTTAAGATGATCGTCAACCGGAATTTTTCCCTTATCTAATTCTATTCCGATTTTATCTAATCCTAAGCCATCGGTGTATGGTCTGCGGCCAACACTTACCAAGCAATAATCGCCTTTAAGTTCAATGGCTGCTCCCCCATTCTTTGGCTCAGCCTTCAACACCACTTCTTTCCCTTTATTCTCAACAGCGGTTACTTTATGGCCCAGGTAAAATTCCATACCCAATTTCTTGGTGGACTTCAGGAGTTCTTTTCCTAAAGCCAAATCCATAGTTGGGATCAAGCTATCTAAATATTCAACCACCGATACTTTTGATCCGATTCGCGCATAGACCGAACCCAACTCCATCCCAATAACACCACCGCCAATTACGATTAAGTGCTTGGGAACTTCTTTTAACTCCAAAGCTTCTGTGCTCGAAATAATTCTTTTCTTATCGAAGGGAGCAAAAGGCAAGGGTGTAGGTTTAGATCCGGTTGCGATAATCACTTTCTCCGTAGTGATCTGTGATTCCTTTCCGTCTTTACCTACAATTTTGATTGTGTTCTTATCAATGAATGAACCAACACCTGTAAGTACTTCAATTTTATTTTTCTTCATTAGATAGGCAATGCCATCCACATTGGCCTTTACAACTCCCGCCTTGCGGCTGATCATTTGGGTAATGTTTACTTTAGGCTCACTGATATCAATACCATGTTCTTTAAATGTATGAGCCGCATTATGAAAATGTTCTGAAGAATCAAGTAACGCCTTAGATGGAATGCAACCCACATTTAAACAAGTACCCCCGAGGGTATCATACTTTTCAATAAGAGCTGTTTTAAAGCCAAGTTGTGCGCAACGAATTGCAGCTACATATCCACCCGGGCCCGAACCAATTACTGTTACGTTGTATTGCATACTATACTATTTTCAAATTCAAAATCTCAATTCAATATTAAACTCCTAAAATCAAACGTCCTGGATCTTCCAACAATTCTTTCACGCGCACCAAGAAGCTAACCGACTCACGTCCATCAACAATACGATGGTCGTAAGAAAGCGCGAGGTACATGATCGGACGCACAACAATTTCTCCTTTTTGAACAACAGCGCGCTCAACAATGTTATGCATGCCAAGAATTGCCGATTGCGGAGGATTTAAAATGGGTGTGGATAACATAGAACCAAATACACCTCCATTAGTGATGGAGAATGTGCCGCCCTGCATTTCATCAATGGAAAGTTTTCCATCTCTACCCTTGGTCGCTAACCGAACAACTTCCGCTTCAATTTGATCAAACGAAAGAGACTCTGCATTGCGAATAACAGGAACTACTAATCCACGGGGAGTTGAAACAGCAATTGAAACATCACAATAGTCATGGTATAAAACTTCGTCACCATTTAATTGCGCATTCACGGCAGGAAATTCCTTCAATGCCACACAAACTGCTTTGGTAAAGAATGACATGAAGCCAAGTCCTACACCATACTTTTCTTTGAACTTATCTTTGTATCGGGAACGTAAATCCATTACGGGCTTCATATCAACCTCGTTAAAGGTTGTAAGCATGGCCGTCTCATTCTTCACAGAGACCAAACGTTTTGCTATCGTTCTGCGAAGAGAAGACATCTTCTCGCTTCGCTTGTTTCTTCCACCACCAGAAGCAATTACTGATGCTGAGGCCGCAGCTTTTGGTGCTTCTGACTTAGCTGACGATTGTTGCGCTTTGGTTGCGTCCTCTTTTGTAATGCGACCGCCAACACCCGTTCCAGAAACTTGCGAAGCAGAAATTCCTTTCTCATCTAAAATTTTTCCCGCGGCTGGAGAAGGATGACCCGATGCATAGGACTTATCGCCTGAAGCTGTCGTTTCTGTTTTCTCAGTCTTTGTTGCAGGTGCCGATGAAGAGCCTCCTTCTGTGATTTCAATTTTACAGATCAATCCACCAATTGGAAGTGTCGTTTTTTCGGTTGCAACAATTCTCAAAATGCCATTAGCTTCGGCAGGCAATTCAAACGTTGCTTTATCTGATTCAACTTCCGCAATAATTTCATCTAGTTTTACAAAATCACCATCTTTTTTTAGCCACGTAGAAATTGTTACTTCTGTTATCGATTCACCTACAGCAGGCACTTTCATTTCTTTCACACCACCAGTAGCTTTAGGCGCTTCTGATTTTGGTTCAGTAGATTTTGCTTCCTCTTTAGCAGGAGCCGGTTTGCTTTCTTTACCTTCTGATCCAGCAGCTGACTCATCAATCTCACAAATCAGTTCACCAATCGCAGCAGTTGTACCCGACTGTTTTACTATTTTCAATCTCCCAGCTTTTGGAGCAGGTAATTCAAAGGTTGCTTTGTCCGATTCTAGTTCTGCAATCACTTCATCCATCTTCACAATATCACCATCCTTCTTAAGCCAGTTAGCGATGGTAACCTCGGTTATCGACTCACCAACGGTTGGAACTTTTACTTGTGCCATTTTAAATTCTTTTTTGGGGTTAATTAAATTTCAAAAGCCTGATTAACAATTTTCTCCTGCTCCATTTTATGAATTTTTGAATAGCCAGTAGCTGGAGATGCGCTTGATTTGCGGGCACCTAACTGTATCTCAACATCTGGCAACATGCGTTTAATGAACGACCAGTAACCCATGTTTTTAGGTTCTTCCTGAATCCATAAAAGTTTAGCGTCCTTATATTTCTTAATCAGCTTATCTACTTGCTTATCAGGGAAAGGATAGAGTTGTTCAATTCGCACAACTGCAGCATCCTTAATTTTTTTCTTTTGCTGAACTTCCTGTAGATCATAGAAAATTTTTCCCGTGCAGAAAATAATTCGCTTTACATCTTTCGCTTTAACAGTAGGGTCATCAATCACCTCAGTAAAAGAACCTGAAGTAAACTCACCCATTGGTGAAGCCACTAATTGATTTCTCAATAATGACTTTGGAGAAAATACAATGCATGGCTTGCGGAATTCCCAAGCTACTTGCCTGCGTAGTAAATGGAAAAAGTTTGAGGCTGTAGTAACATTTGTAACAACCATATTGTATTCAGCAGCTTGCTGTAAAAATCTTTCTGGTCGTGCGCTCGAGTGCTCGGGTCCCTGGCCTTCGTACCCATGAGGAAGCAACATGACCAACCCATTCATACGCTGCCATTTCGATTCGGCACTGGAAATAAATTGATCGATAATTGTTTGTGCCCCATTTACAAAATCTCCAAACTGTGCTTCCCAAAGCACCAGCGCATAAGGAGTTGCCATGGCATAGCCATACTCAAACCCAAGTACACCAAATTCTGAAAGCAAGGAATTGAAAATTGAAAAGCGCGCTTGATTCTTATCAATATTTGTTAATCCAGAATATGCCTCATTGGTATTAGCATCCCAGAAGTATGCATGCCGATGCGAGAATGTACCCCGCTTTACATCCTGACCGGACATTCTAACAGGAACCTTTTCAGCAACCAATGAACCATACGCTAATAACTCAGCCTCGGCCCACCCTAAAACTTTATCATCAAAGAAAGCTGCCTTTCTATCTTTAATGAGTTTTTCAATTTGTTTAAGCGGTTTAAATCCTTCCGGTATAGTGGTTAATGCTTTACCTACTTTATCAATTAACTCCTGACTAATGGCAGTAACGGGTGATTTATCAAAATCTTCTGGTTTTGCTTTTCGTAATTGATCCCATTCTTCTTCAATTTTTTGAACCTTATAGGGCAACGGTTTTTGTTTTACCTCATTAAGTCTATCCTGCAGTTGGTTGCGGAAGTTCTTATCCATTTCATCTGCCAAGGAAGCGTCAATACCCTTTTCTACAAGTTTCTTTACATAAACCTCTCGCGGATTTGGATGCTTGGCAATAATATTATAAAGCTTTGGCTGCGTAAATTTAGGTTCATCACTTTCATTGTGTCCGTGCCTGCGGTAGCAGAGTAAATCAATGAAAATATCTTTACCAAACTTCTGACGATACTCAACAGCAAGGTTTGCACAAAAAGTTACTGCTTCCGCATCATCCCCATTTACATGGAATACAGGCGCATCAACAATTTTAGAAACATCGGTACAATAGATAGCCGTGCGGGCATCATCAAAATCGGTGGTAAAGCCAATCTGATTATTAATAACAAAGTGAATAGTTCCGCCTGTTGTGTAGCCTGCCAAGCCAGACATTTGTACCACTTCATAAACAATACCCTGGCCCGCTATTGAGGCATCACCATGAATTAAAACGGCCATTGCTTTTTTAAGATCGCCCTTGTATTCATCATCAATCTGGCCGCGCGTATATCCTATAACAAGCGGATCAACGGCTTCTAAATGTGACGGGTTAGGTGTAAGCTTTACATAAATCTTCTTTCCCGATGGCGTATTAATGTGACTGGCGTATCCTAAATGGTATTTCACGTCACCATCACCCATTGTTAAATCTGGATTTACATTTCCTTCAAACTCAGTAAAAATCTGCTCGTATGTTTTTCCAAGAATATTTGAAAGTACATTGAGTCGGCCACGGTGAGCCATCCCAATGACAACTTCCTTTACATCAAGTTCAGCTGATTTATTAATGATTGCATCCAGGGCGGGAATTGTATTTTCACCGCCTTCCAATGAAAACCTCTTTTGACCTAAGAATTTTGTATGAAGAAAGTTTTCAAATACAACTGCTTCATTCAGTTTAGAAAGTATTCGCTTCTTTTCTTCCAGATTTGGGTTATACTCGTAATACTCCTTTTCAATTTTATGATGAAGCCAATCACGAATGTCATCGTTACGAATAAAATTATATTCGAATCCTATCGGGCCGAGATAAAGCGTTTTCAGTTTCTCAATAATCTTTCGCAAGCTGGCGCGTGGCATACCTATTTCAGAAGCTACATCAAACTCTGTGTCTAAATCGGCATCTGTAAGCCCTACCTTAGTGTGATCAAGATTGATATTATGATTTCTCCTTTCTCTTACTGGATTGGTTTGGGATTTTAAGTGACCAAAGGAGCGATACTGAAAAATCAAGTTCCGAACCTGCGTTTCCTTTATAGAGAGTGAGTCATTTGCTGGTGCAGCTCCATTTTCACCATATCGTTGTTGTGAGAAGTCGTAACCTTCAAAGAACTTCTGCCAGGTGGCATCTACTGAAGTTGGGTCGCTTTTATAATTCTGATAGAGTTGGTCCAGATAGCCAACATCTGCGTTCGAGATGTAAGAAAACTTATCCATGTTTATTTTTAAAAGGAAACCAAATGTAAAGAGCCTACATAAATTATAAAAACTTAATAACCGCTTATTCAAATATAATAGATAATGAGATAGTTACAGTTTATTTGAATCTGAAATTGGTTAAATCACAAAAAAAACTACCTTTGCAATCCTTTAAAAACGGACGTGTTCCAACATTAAAAAAGTAAGAAAATGGCAGTAAAAATCAGATTAGCCCGCAGAGGCCGCAAGAAATTAGCTCTTTATGATGTAGTAGTTGCTGACGCAAGATCACCACGTGACGGCAAATTCATAGAAAAAATTGGTACCTATAATCCGGCCACCGTGCCTGCTTCAATTGTTTTGGATGATGCCAAAGCTTTTGATTGGCTAATGAAAGGTGCCCAACCTTCCGATACTGTGCGCGCTATGCTCTCCCATAGAGGTGTTATGCTTAAGAGACATTTACAGATTGGTGTTGGCAAAAGTGCGATTACTCAAGAGCAAGCTGATGCTAAATTGGCCGAGTGGGTAAAAGTAAAAGAAACCAAGATTCAATCTAAGGTTGAAAGTCTTTCATCAGCAAAACAATCAGCGGCTAAGGCACGCAAAGAAGCTGAAACTAAAGTGAAAGAAGCACGCGCAGAAGCAATTCGTAAGAAAGCACAAGTTGCAGCTGCTGCTCCGGTTGAAGTAGCACCAGAAACACCTGCCGCAGAAGGTGAAGTTGCTGCCGAGCCAGAAGCTTAATAGTTCGCTCAATAATATTAAAATGCCAATGCAGTTTGTATTGGCATTTTTGTTTCAGTTCAGTTATCAGTAAAATGGATAAATCATCTTGCTTCAAAATAGGATACATTGCAAAAACACATGGCCTTAAAGGCGAGGTTACCGTTATTCTTTCCGAATCGATTGATCTTGATTCAATAAAGTCAGTCTTTCTTGAAAAGACTGAAAACTTAATCCCGTATTTTATAGAAGCCTTCTCAGATCGAACCGACAAAGCATTCATCAAGTTTGAAGACGTTAATTCATTTGAAGCTGCCAATCAACTAAAAGGATGCAGCATTTATTTGAGTAAAACAGAAAGACCAAAGTCAAAGCGAGGTGAATTTTATGATGATGAGATTATTGGGTTCAGTGCAGAAGACAAAGGATTAGGGCTCCTTGGTCCGGTTACTGAAGTTATGCAATCCGGTCCAAATCGGTTGCTCGTATTGAATTATTTAGGGAAAGAGGTTCTGATTCCCACAAATGGACCGTTCATACTTTCAATAAATAAAACCACGCAGAAAATCATCGTACAATTACCAGATGGCTTTTTAGATATATAGTTTACAAGCAGTGTAGTAATTTAGCATTATGCGCATCGATATAATTACATGCCTTCCTCGCCTGCTTGAAAGTCCCTTCTCAGATTCAATTTTGAAAAGAGCTCAGGAAAAAGGAATTGTAAAAGTCTGTGTTCATGATTTACGCACTTATTCAACTAATAAACATCGCGCAACAGATGATTATGCTTTTGGTGGTGGCGCAGGTATGGTTATGATGATTGAGCCGATTGACAATTGCATCTCGCAGCTAAAATCTGAGCGGAATTATGATGAGGTAATTTATATGAGCCCGGATGGTGAGGTTTTCTCGCAAGCTATTGCCAATGAGCTAAGCTTAAAAAAGAATCTAATCTTACTTTGTGGCCATTACAAAGGCGTGGATGAGCGGGTTCGCGAACATTTAATAACGCGCGAAATCAGTATTGGAAATTATGTGCTTTCGGGTGGTGAATTGGCTGCAGCTGTTATATCCGATGGTATTATCCGCCTTATTCCGGGCGTGCTTTCAGACGAAAGTTCGGCTTTGACCGATTCCTTTCAGGATGGTTTGGTTGCACCTCCTGTTTATACAAGACCCGCTGAATATAAAGGCTGGAAAG
>Ga0209480_10000629_pt1 | contig 28233 bp, 18 predicted proteins | sample JI61114C2DNA_FD_187501 | JGI IMG/M metagenome (GOLD analysis project Ga0209480, IMG submission 187501) | Wastewater effluent complex algal communities from Wisconsin, to seasonally profile nutrient transformation and Carbon sequestration -... | ecosystem: Engineered > WWTP > Effluent > Algae... | reverse complement strand
CCTGATTATTCGCATCCAATTATTAAAATTTTTTAAATTGACATCATCTTCTTTTGCTAAATATTGATAATATGCAAAAGCAATTACTAAATCCGGATAAGCTAAGTCATTTTTAATTAAATTTTTATCATCTTGAATCTCAATTAGCTTAATTACACCTTTAAATAGTTTCTCTTCATCTGTATAAGTTAGGTCATTTAAATATTTTTTTAAACCATTTTTACTAGAAATTTTATTTAAAACTGATTTTAAAGTATTAAAATAAATTTCATCAAAACAGTCTAGTTCTAAATATTTATTAAATGAAATAGCTTCATTGCTTCTCAAAAAATCAACATTTTCTCTAAAATCATTTTTAGAGTTTGATTTGATAGAATAGTTTATTACAGCAAATGTTCTAAAAAAATTTAAAAACTGATCATCAAAAATATATTTTTCATTTTTGTAATTCCAAAAAAAATCTGTCCATTCAGTATCTATTTTGTATGCAAAAGTTTTTTGAGTTAATTTCAACCATAAGTCTTTATTTTCTTCATTTAATATTAAATCTTTTTCCCAGTGATCTTTTAAAAGTATTTTTTCACCATTAATCTCTAATGCATTTCCTTTATCATCTGTTTTATATATAACTTGTTTTAAATATTGTTCAAACTTTGCTTTGAAATTTTCGAAGTCTGTAAGTGCTTTGCCTCTAGCATTCATTTTGATATACAAATCATCTGAAAGACCAAAGTTTTGTAATTCTATAAAATGAAAACTAATATTTTTTAGCATATCCCAAATTTCCAATTTATCTTTAAATGTTTGATGAATTGCATCTAACATAGTTAGCATGGACTTTATGGTAGGGTCTCTTTTCCAAGATAGGAAAAACCAAGGGCTATCCACTATCGTTTTAGACAATTCATTGTACTTTGGTTTTGCCTTTCCATCATCGAAATAATCTGTTTCTAAAAGTTTTTTAAACTCAATTCCATTATTTATTAAACCACAACAAAATTCCCTTGAACTCATTCGTGTTTCGTATGTGAATTTTGATAAGAGATTTTTTAAATCTATATCAAATCTGCCTTCTTTCATAGCAATATACCAATACAAGAGAAATAAAGTGGTTAAACGTTGTTGTCCGTCTAGTGGTTTTAATACTTTCTCAACTACATCCCCATATACAAAATCTAATTCTAATGGTTTGCCTTCAACTGCTTCCCTTAATGAACTTAAGAAATTTTTTCTAAGTTCCTCTTTTCCATCTCGCCCTTGAGCAAAATCTCTTTGAATGATTGGAATTTCAATTTTATATTTATCAATTAATTCTTGAAAAGTTAATTTTTCTGATGTCGTGTTATTATTCATTATACTCTGAAATTGGTTTTGATATAAATATATCTAAAAAATTTTGAATATCATTTAAGTAAGCATTTCGATCTTTTTCTTCCCATTTGCTTAGTTGCTTGGTACACCCAAAATAATACTTTTGAAAGACTTTTTTGGTTGCCATTGGAACAAATCCACCTGTTTTTTCAAGCTCAATGATTCTTTCTCTTTTAACAGGGAATAATCCATTATTAAGTTTTGAATTGTCATTTATTGAAAGTAACGCCATATTTTCAATAGAATGAATTTCTATTTCACCAAAGTTTTGACTGATTTCTTTAACAAGTTCTGGAATCTTGGCTTTTTGTTTATCGTTTTTATAATCGATTAGCTTAATTTTTAGATCATCATTTAACTCATTCTCGTCAATTGCTTTGAGCCATTCATCAAAATCATCGGTTTCAGAAATATTCTCTGAATTTTGAGCATGTATATGTTCCAAACTCCATCCTCCATTTTTCTTATCTTTGTATTTGTTAAATGGAAATCTTAACGAATCGTCTTCACTTTTTAAAACGGTTAGTATATTGTGTAGTAAAAGAACTCTAATTAACTCAGCATTATCAACCCCGTATTCTAATTCTTCTATAGCTTTGGTTCTTATAGCTTTAGAGATTTGATCGTCAATCCAATTTGAAAATTTCATTTTTGACTTATCTTTTTTCTCTTTGAAAATGATTTTGATGTCCGTTCCTATTGTAATCAAATATCCAATTTTATGATATAAGTGCCTGTCTTTAAACCACTCTTCTAACGTTTGAAAGTATTTTTTAATTTCTTGCCAGTTATTGTTTATCTCGCTTTCTGATTTTTGTTTAAAATTTTCATAGAAAAAACGGAAAGTCGCATAATCATCACTTCCAAATCTTTCTAATATTGTTAGCTGTATTTTTTTTCTTTCTTCAATTTGTTCCTCAGTTGTAATTCTATGCCGTTTTCTTTCATCAACTTCTTTGTCTTCCTCCTGTGCAATTTTATACATCAAATCGAAAATAAACTCGATTCTCGTTGGCAAGTTGTTTTCATTTTTATTAATGAAATACCAAAAAGATTCATCCTGTAAAGTATATTCTATTCTGTCCCATTCCGAAGCAATTTCTAGTTGCTTTAAGCGAACTTTTTCGTTTTCTGTTTTAGCATTGTTTTCTATGAAGTTTGTTTTTCGCAGGAACAATGCTTTGATTAATTCTGCATTTGTCAACGGAATTTTACCACTGTTTAATCGTGTGAAAATATCTATGGAATCTTCATCCTTTGAAGTCTCATACCAAATGACTTTACTTGAATGAATGAATTTTGACTCAAAACTTCCAGTATCTAACTTGTCATTTGATTTAACCCATTGATGAATGGTGCTATATGCTTTTGATATAAAATGGAAGTCTATGTTTTCATTGTTTATGATTACTTCATCAGAATCTTCATCAACGAAGATGCTTTCTAAAAAATCATTACTTTTATCTCTCGTTTCAAAACGTATTTCAAATTCATTTATTTTCTGCTTCCCCTTCCACATTTCATTCATATAATGAATAACTAAAAATATGGTAGTTAACCTTTGTTGCCCATCAATGATTTCCCATTCGTTTTCAGATTCAGATTTTTGTTTCACCACAATTGGTTGCAAACAATACCAAGTTTTTTCATTAGAATTTGGAATTTCTTTAGGTGAAAATTCATTGATATCATTCAACAAATCCTCTACCTGCTGCTTTGTCCAGCGATAGCCACGTTGATAAGAAGGGATATAAAAATTCCGTTCTAAAAGATCGCTGATGGAGTATAATTTAATTGTATTATCCATAGGTTATATTATGTTTGACTACTTATATTGCTAGTTGATTGATCATCTCGGACAAATTTCTAATCTGCTCAAATTTCTCCTCAGATGTCAAATTAACCAAAATATTATTTTGAACATGTACTTGTTTTACTTGAACATATTCAAACAATTCATGTATTTTTACTAAAGCATCATTCTTTGTATATTCCTGATTTTCGTTTGCGAGGTGCGATGCATGATTTACAATTGCCCTAAGTGGAAACCAAGTATTCTGATAAAGAAAACAATACAAATTTTCTCCATTATTGTAAGGCATTCCCCCAGCTTTGCAATCTTTAATTGCCTGAATAATATGAAAATGTTCCATAATTTAATTTTATTTGATTGTTACTTCATGCCGAGTTAAAATTTATACTACTTTCTTTACAATTGCCTTTTTATTTCTTCTCCTTTTTCTGTCAATAAATACTTTTGCTTCGGATGATTTGGATTATCTGGATATTTTAATTCTAATAATCCTATTTCCATTGCTGGATCTAAATAGTTTTCTCTGAAATTTCCGGCATGTTTCAATTCTAAAGCCTCTTGTATTTCTTTTCTACTCATTTCGTCTTCCATAACTTTTATTAGATTTCTTACCTCAACGGAAGTACTTCGGTACTCATTCGGAGCTTGGTCGGAACTTGGTCGGAACTTGGTCGGAACTTGGTCGGAACTTGGTCGGAAAAGGATGGCTTTGAACTCTTCTTCTTGTATAAAATCGGGTTCTGGTAAATTATTTTCTTTTGCAATACGAATCATGTCGGCCGTTCCCGTTCCTAAACGTTCTATATACCCTTTCAGATACATGGGTTCTGCCAAAAGAGGATTAGCCGGAACAGAAGTGTGCAAGCCTTTTAATTTTTCAATAGACCAACCTAAAGGTAAAGCACCTGGGTTCACCACTTCAAGGCGATCACTGAATAACATTACTTGCACGCTACCATTATTGGTATAATCTCTGTGTGCAATGGCATTTACTATGGCTTCAGCTACTATTTCTTTTGGAATTTCGTATTTTCCTGGAATTTCAATATTTTCTGCACGAGTTCCTACGGAGTAATCCAATTTGGACAAAACGAAATCTACCGCTTGATCTACCAATTCAAAAACATCGCCTTTGAATACTTTGTACGACGGAATGGGTTTTTCTACAATGGTGCCGTGAAAATGCACACAACGTACTTCTGAATTGATGAAAAAACGTTGGGGTTCTTTACCAAAAAGTAATAAAGCCGCATGCGTTAGTTTGTGGTCTTTTAACAAATTGAGATGTACTAAAATTTCTTCGACCGAAGCTGTTTCCTGTAATCTAAACCCTCTTTTAGCTCTTGCCACCTGAACAAATTCACGTACTTTGTTTTCGTCTATATCTGCTAAAGTTGCCGAAGCATGTGTTGTAGCATCGAATGGACCTGTGCGAATCAGTTCTTTTTCGATGAGGTAATTTACTAATGCGGCATACACCGATGCCTTTAATTCATCAATGGTTGAAAAGCGTTTTCTGATAAGTATCTGTTGTGCTTTTTGAATAAAAGCATTTTGTTTTTCATTTCGTTCTTGAGCACTATGGCTGGTTAAGAAAATCAATCTGGTTTTGTGGTGCAAGGTTGCATGGTCAAATTCACGTTCTGTGGGTGAAACGCCTTCTGCATCTTCAAAACCGTAATGCGTGCCTAATAAGCCTAAATAGATGTCGCATTGTTGTACTTCATTTAGATAAATGGCATCTGTTTTTTGATCAATTGCGGGTAGCCTTTCAAACAAAAAGGGTTCGAAAAATTTACCTAATAAAGGATCGGACAAAATGTACTCGAAGAGCATTTGTCTTTCCTCAGCAAATTCTGCTTGTACGCTGCTTATGAATAGTCTTGTTTTTGGCATTTCATACTTTTAAAAATTATATAAAGAAATATCAAATTGTAATTCATATCCGGAATATTCATTCACAGGTAGTAGTTTATTTGAATGACCTGTTGCTACTAAATCATTAATAACAGAATCATTTGGATGAGACCATCTTTTTATAAATATATGATTTACACCATAATTTATAAATTTGTACTTATTAATAGGTACCTGTGAAAACAACACTTTATCGGAACTATTTTTAGATCCGTGATGGGGTACTTGAAAGATTGAAATTGAATCCCAATATGCTTTAAAATGCTCTATGAATTCATTTACGTCTCTAATGTCTTTTAAAAAAGAATCAGATGTCAAAAGTATATTAGGGTGGGAAAAATTATAATAATGGAGACGATCATAATATCTATAATGAGAATAACCTTCATCTCTAACAAATTGAATTTCTTTGTCGTTAAAAATTTGAATAGTATTCAGATTTAATCCAGTATCTATTAATAAATTTTGATTATTTGTATTTGAAGTATTTTGAAAAAACTTTAACAATCTGTCATTATGCAACATGCATAGAGAAGTTGTGTTTAAATCCTTTAAGTCATTTACAGAAACACCAAGTGTAGTAGTTTTCGCAGCTACTTCGAATAGTTTTTTTATTGAAGACGCACCTTTTAGTTTTTTTATTACATCAATAATTTCATTTGGTTCAGGATTTAATATATCTTTAAATTCAGCTTTATTTTCTTCTTTAAACAATTTAAAGACCTCATTGTAAAATAGCTGTTCCTTAATTCCAATTTTTTTCTTGTAAAAAATAAAATCCATTATATTTAAATTATACCCATTAGATAATGAAGCTTTATTGGAACAATCTACCTTTTTAGGATTAATAATTCTAACAAGATTTAGCTCAGACTTATCTTCTTGAGTTAAATCTTCAGGATTTTCAAATTGAAAATCAAAATTTTCTATGTTTTCAATATCTTTTATAACAAAATCAGAATTACTCAATGCAGCTGGAGAATCTCCATTACTTTCCTTAACAAAGAAAATTTCAGTATTTTCATCAATATTATTACTCAATACACTAGTAAAATCAATTATGGTATCTATTGAATTAAAAGGATCAAGATCTAAGTCTGTTTCTTCGAAATTGTTTGCAAACCTAAGAGCAAGTGTAAACCTTTCTTTAAATCCAATAAATGGAGCTATAATTTTTTTTACTTTCCTTGTTCCTAACACTCTTTTTAGACCATTAATATGATCTGCGTCAAAATGAGAGATTACTAATAAATCAAGTTGAACACTATCATCATTTACTTCTCTAAATCGGTCAATAGTATCATTTAAAACACTATATGATAGACTGCCACAGTCAAAAATGAAATTAAATTCTTTAGCACCAGCCCTAATTTTACCAGAGTAAAAGAAACCTTGACCAATTGGATGTGCTTTGAATGCTTGATTAATTCTCATAATTTAATTTTAATTATCTTCGTTATCTTCATGGTCTATTTGTCTTTTAAAAAGATGAAATCCAATAGTGTTAGGAGTAATAAAATGATTGTTGATTATGCGTTCACTTTGTTGTTTAAAATCTTCATCTAATTCATAATTTTCGTTAACCGTTATTTTTGCAATTATATTTTCAACAGGTATTGGTACTCTTGAAAAAATAACTCTATGGTCTTCATATAAGTTTTGAATAATCTCATTTGAAGGGCTAATTACATAAATAATTCCTTGTCCTTCACTAATAGCATTACACTCATCGCTAATATGTTGAATTTCTTCAAATCTACGTGTATAGTCAATTCTATTCTCGTTTTCAATAGGTAATTGATTAATTAATACTGAGATTTGATTTAGTGATTGTCTGATTTTACCAACAATTTGCCCACCTTTGGATTGTCCAGATGCAAATTTTAAAGCAGGATAACCCGCTATAGTAAAACTTATAGGATGAGGAGAAGATAGATAGTGTTCGATGGCTCCTGCATGATTTAAATTATACTGAAACTGTTCCGGATTAAAATCAGATGGTTCCCCTAAGTCTGCTAACAGATTTATGATCTCATGTAAGCCTTCGATAGGAAATGGTTGATGATTAACTCTAAATCCATTAGCTTCAATATCATCAGAATACATTGATGAAGTTCCATGATATATTAATCCCATATTATTATTTATATGCTGAGGGAATAACTCAAAATTTACAAATTCTGGATTCCAATCGAATTCTTCCATACTTAAAATTGATTATATTTTTTAATGATTAAACAATTCCCCCTGCCCATTCACCACATTCCCTTTCTCCTTAACCACCTTCTCCTTCTTCACCGGCTTCTTCTTCTCCCACAACCCAGCAGCTACTTCTTCTTCGTGGATTTTATGGTTGAGTTCTAACAATCGTTTTAATACCTCTTTGCGGGCTTCTGGGTGGATGGTGTAACGCACACGGTCGTTTTCTGGTAAATAATCTACCTCATAAAAATCATGACGTAAGGCTATATCTTGCCAACCATAAGCTTCTAAAACCGCTTCATCCATTTGTTTGTGCAGTTCTCTTAATTTAACAATTCCTTGCACTGCTTCCTCAAATGAAATGGTATAGGGCGTTTTCTCTAAGTGCTTTTGTAAGGCAACGGCTTGCTTGCCTTTTAAATCTAATTGATTTGATTGAATACCATTACTATGTAATAAATTGTATGTTTTAGTAGTTCCTAATCTTAAATTTGACATTGTAATTTTTCTCAAATCCCATATTTTTTTTCCTATATTTTCTAATGAATCATTTTTAATAAATGGAAAGTTGTAAAATATATCATTTGAAGAATATCTTAAATCATTTTTCATTCTTGAGCCATATTTCCATGCCCATTCATTATGTAAGGAACTATTTAAAATTGAAAATATTCCAAATGAGTCACTTGCAATAACGCCCAAGGAATTTGAAAAAATTGCACCAGAACTAACCAAATTAAAATTACAATATTTTGCAGCCTGCATTGAAATAGCAAAACTAAATTCTAATTTTTCAATAGATCTATATAATTCTTCACGTCTGTCCCAATAAGTCCAAAAATTACTTTCGTGTACTTGATTAGATTCATTCAATATTATATCTCTTTCAGGCTTAACTTTATCAATTACAATTTTTAAAATTTCATTATAATTTGATGCCTTTTCTAAAGACCAATCTTTAAAATCAATTACATACCTATCCGTGTCTAAATTGTAATTACCATTTAAGTCTGTACCAGAGTAGTATTTTTTTATAACATCATTATTCTTAGAATTTTTAGATAATAAATCTAATGCAGTATTTTTTTCTAAAATAAAACCATCACCTCTAATTACGGAACCTTGAAAAAACTTTATTGTATTTGAATTAAGTATAAATGGTTGTTGAGAAACTTCATCAACCAAATACGAAGAAATTTGACTTACTTTTTTATCATTTAATATTAGGTTGTCCTTTAATATATTTTTTCTCGTTATAGATAATAAAGCTACATATACAGCAGCAATTCCAGGCCATTGAGTGCTTTTAACTGCAAAGTTGATATAACCTCCATTATTTAAAATGTACTCTAAGCCAATTTCACGAGTATCTCCTTCTGATATTGAATTAGTTGTTATAATTGAACAAAAACCATCTTTAGAAATAATATTAAATGTTCTTCTAAGGAAGTAGGTCACTAAATCTGCTTTTCCTTTCTCAGGCCAAATGGTTTTGATATATAAATTATACTCTGGTCCAAGTTGATTAGTAATTTTTTTAAATCCTAAATAAGGCGGATTACCCAATATGCAATCAAATCCTCCTTTTTGAAATACTTGTGGAAATTCTAAAAACCAATGGAAAAAACGTTTTTCTTGTGCTATTGCCATACTGGCCCCTCGGTCAATAATTTGTGCGTTGGTTTTTAAGTAACTCACATATTGGCTGTGGGTGGTTAATTTTTCTTTGTTTTCTTCAGTTTTAGGAATAAAGAATTGTGCTACTTGAATGTCGGCAATTTGTTTTAATCTAAACCATTTTTTGCCTTGTGTTAAATCGTGATAGGCTTTTTCCTTTTTAGCAATTTGTTCTGGGGTGTTTTCTGGTAACTGCGTAAACGTAGTAAAGTCTTTTTGCAAGTCTTTTAAATCGTCATCAGCAAATGCTATATCAAAGGTGCTTAATTGCCCTTTGGTTTTGCGTTCTAAGTCGTTTCGTTTTTTAAAAGCACTTGCAATGTCTTTATCGTCACCTGGTAAGGTTTTAAAGGCTTCGCTGGCAATACCGTTTTCTAATTCTTCAAAATGCGCCAATCCTACAATGGCATTTCCGTTTTTAATGTGGTGGTCTAAGAAGTTCAGCGGTTGCCCTGGTTCATGTGCTTCTAACCATAGCGCTACTTTACATAATTCTACTGCCAATGGGTTTAAATCGACTCCATAAATACAATTTTTAATTACATCACGAACAGCTACCCGTAAAACCGATGGTGTGGGTTGGTCTTCGTTACTGCGCACTCTTGCCAACTCAAAACCGATACGGCGAGCCGCTGATAACAGAATATGACCGCTACCACAAGCCACATCACAAACCGTAATGCTTAATAAGCCTTGTTCTGGATCGGCTTCTTTTAGTTTATCGGCAATGATGTAATCAAGAGAGTGAACAATTAACGGTTTTACCAATTCTTCTGGTGTATAATGTGAACCTGAAGAAGAACGTTCGTCTCCTTGTTTGAAATAAAACGCTCCATTTTCTACTACGGGTTCAAACTCTAATAAACCTTCGTACACCGAACCGAATTCCTCTACATCTAAATCGGCATAGTTGACACGGATGGTTTGTTTGTTTTCGTTTTCAAAAGTGACTAAGTATTTGAATACTTCTAAAACCGTTTTGTTGTTTAAAACCGTATCGTTTAGACTTTGAATAGCGTTATTACTAAATATTCCAGAACCCAAAGCATCTATTCCTAAGGCTTTTCCAGTTTGTGCGTCTTCAAACAAACGGAAAGTCATTAATAACGATTGCCAAAGATCGGTTTTCTTAGGATCTATGTACACCGCTTTATTCACTAAATACGTTAAGCGTTGGATGCTGTAGAACTTATAGTAGATGTCTTTTAGTTTCTTCTCTTCTTCGGTTAGATTTTCTTTGTAAATCAAGTTACGTTCCTCAATAACCAATAAGAACAACACGCGATATACTGATCTTAGAATATGCAGATAGTACTGCTTCGCATGGATCTTATTCGCTTCAAAAGATTGCTGTAGCTCTCTGTTTTCTGTTTGTTTTAATAAACCATTAGCTAAGGAAAGGATTGATCTTTCTACCGCTTGACTCAAACGCTCACGAATACGAGAACCTGAGGCTAAAGCTTCGTTGTGGTAATATTCTAAAATAGCATCTTTGGCTTCTTCTTTGGTGTCTTTTAAACGCGAAGCATGCAACAAACGATAGAAAATAGCAAACTCGGCATAATGGCCTTCTTCTACCATTTGCTCTAAGTTGAACTCCAAATAACTTAAACGTGATAAACGAGTGGCATCACGCAACACTCTGAAATGAATTCCGTTGGTTACAAAACCATAAATGTGCTCGGTAGAATTGATGTATTCCTGCATTAACGCATGAGGTGATAATCTAGGGCCACTTTCTGCTTTTCTGTCTAACGATTGCTCTGAACCTACAATATGAATGGGAAAACCATCTTTATTGCTAGCTCTATGGGAAATAGCATAGGATTTACCATTAACGATTTCAGCATTAGACAGTGCCACTTCATAACCTAATTGGTTTAGTAGTGGTAATATCCAATACCTGCGGGTTTCGGTTACGCCATTGTCGGTAGGCTGAAAAGCATTTCGTTTTTGTTTGAAAATTTGCCAATGGGTATTGATCAAACTCCAAGCATTGCTGATTTCATCACGCACTAATTCATTTGGTTTTAATCCAAAGTCTTGTGGCTTTTGATGGCTGATGTTATCTTGACGAATGCGATCTAGAATTTCACTCGTAAAGATATTACCTTGTATGTTGATGGTTGTGAATTTCATAAACTAAAATAATGCTTTAGGTTTTGGTAATAAAATATAAACGCCCATTACATCTGGTGGTAATACCGGTGTAGATTTTTCATAACTTCTTCCACCAATTAAAGCTTTAAATCTTCCGTGTGCTTCTACCAATTTATCGGCACGTTCTGCTGCAATGGCTATGAAAGCGTCTTTTTTATTTTCAAAAGAATGCAATTCTTGGTCTAGCAATTGTTGTTGTCTTTCTAAAGGTAAGTTACTTAACGGAATTGCTTTAGCTACTAAATTTTGGGCTTCTTTAAAATCGATAGCCTGTAAATCTCCATTTTGCTCTGAATAACCCCATAAACACATTTCTTCTGCCACGGATTCGTTTTTAGAACGAACTTCTTTTACTACATTTCGTACTCGGAACATCACAAGTGTAGTTTTACTTTCTACACTTTCTGTTTGAATGACACTGGTACGTGCTAAATTATAATTATTCCCTTCTTCCTCAAAAGCATTACTGATTACATAATGACACAATTGTTCTATAAATCGGTGATTACGACCAATGTATTGATATCCTTTTGGGGTGGGAGAATTGAATGCGATTTTTGTTTCTGTTTTCCCTTTTGCTTGTTCGGTTGCTGTTAATAAAGCCACTTGCAAATGTTTAGGCAAGTTAGTGACTTGTATTCTATAACCATCAAAATCTTGTGTTACTGAAGCTCCTAACAAAGACAATGCATAAGTAGCAAAACTTTCTACCACTTGTGGATCTCCGATGGCTTCATCTACTTCTTCTAAATCTTTTTTGATGGCTTCTGCATCTACCGATTCTTGTGCAAAAATAGAACGTAAGTTTTCTCCTTTTTTTCTAGCCAATTCTAGTTCGTTATCAATCTTAATTTTATCCTCTTGGAACAGTGTTAATTGATCTGCTTCTGAGGTAGTTTTTAAGATTTTCTGTGTTAGTTCTGCCATTAGTGATTTGTTGTTTTCACCAATAGGAATAGTAACTCCAATACTCCTTTGGATTTCACGCACTTTACGAATTAACACTTCCAAAATGAATTTATCCATTGGATTGTTTTCTCCGTAGAGCATATAGGTTTTGATTTCAGGAGAAGCTTGTCCGAATCGATCTACACGACCTTCCCGTTGTTCGATACGATTCGGGTTCCAAGGTAAATCATAGTGTAAAACCGCATTGAAAAGATCCTGCAAATTGATTCCTTCACTCAAACAGTCTGTTGCAATCAACACCCGTTTTTCGTGCTCGCCCATTCTTTGGATTTCTTCTTTTCTTTGTTCATCGGCTAATTCCGATGTGATGGCTTGCACTAGAACATTTTTTGGAAGCGCTTGTCTTAATTTTTCTTCTACATATTTAGCCGTAGCAATGTAATGACAGAAAATGATAGGCTGAAATCCTGTTTTTAACCATTTTTGAATGATATCAACCGTATGTTTTATTTTTAAATCGGTATCCGGATTTTCAATTAGTAGTTCTGCTTTACTTAATAGGTTGGTTAAACCTTGTAATTCATTAGCCTTGTAGTCTACAGCATTTAACAAATCGTTTCTAGAGAAATCTACTCCAAAATCATTTTCTTCGAATAAGGTATTTTCAACAGCTTCTGTTCCAATTTCTACTTCTTCTTCCTCAGAAGTTACTTTAGCATGTCTTTTTTCAAGCATTTCTTTTGCCATCACAGGACTTGACATAGCCCCTTTGATTAAAGCAATAGCTGCCCATGAACGTAACAATTTGGTATTCACATTATCAGTTTCAACTTCCGAAATACCACGAGCAAATGCCACTAAATCATTGTAAAAAGCCTTTGTTGTTTCTGATAAGGTAAAACCAACTTCTTTGGAATCTCTATCAGGAAACAAAGTATCTTCATTCAACCATCTGCGAATGTTTTCTCTTTTTCTTTGAATGAAATATTTGGCAATGTTCTTTCTTTCCGCTTGGCTTAACTTTTCAAAATCTAATTCTCTGAATGATGGTTTTAACAAGCCTAATAACGATAAAAACTCCTCGTCTTTACCACTATGCGGTGTAGCCGTTAATAAGACTAAATGTCTTTTTTCTTGTTCTGCAATATCATGAATTAAATTGTATCGCTGTTGTTGGTTTTTAGAAGTGGAACCTTTTGGCAACGTACAAGTATGTGCTTCATCTACCACTACTAATTCAGGACAATCGTTTAAAAAGATCCCTCTTCGTTTGTCTGTTTTAATATAATCTACAGAGATTACTTGGTAAGGCAAATGATGGAAAACAGAACGGTCATCTGGTACCAGTCTATCTAATCTTGAAGCCGTACTCGAGCGAATGATTTCAGCATCAATATCTAATTTATCTTTTAATTCTTGTTGCCATTGTTCGCAAAGATGTGGAGGACAAATCACCGCAAATCTTTTGATTTCGCCGCGTTCCATTAATTCTTTTATAATTAATAATGCTTCAATGGTTTTTCCAATACCCACATCATCAGCAATTAAAAGACGAGTTATGTCTTGTTTTAATGCCATGACTAAAGGAACCACTTGATATGATCTTGGTCTAAAAGATAGTTTTCCCATACTTCTAAATGGTCCAGCTGCATTTCTTAATGAAAGACGAGAGGCATTGTATAACAATTTAGCGGTTTCAAAATTTCCTATTTGATTAGGTGTGGGTTCTTTGAAAGTTGCTTTGTCAATTTTCTCAAAATCTTTAGCTAATGGCAAAAAAATACCGGTAATTTCTTCATCAGATCCGCCAAGAGGTTTTACTAAAACCACTTGTTCTTCATTAGAAGGTAAAACCATCCAATCGCGATTTCTGTAGCGGACTAAATTACCCGGTGTATATTTTGTATTCATTACAATCTTTATTTTACTTTTCTAAAAATGTCTTTTCTTCTATTCATCAAATCTTCAATTGGCTCTGCATAATGCCAACGAATAACGTCAATTGCTCCTTCTTGCAATATTTTGTTGATCATTTCATCTCTTTTCTTTACCTCATCTTTATCATGAACTGATCCGTCACAAAATAGTAATGTAGGACCAAAACCAGTATTAAAAACAAAATCGGCACTGATATAATAGTCCTTTAAATTCACCTGCGCTTTATCTGGAAAAACATACCCGTTTTCGTAAAGATATTTTATCAATTTTAGTTCTGTACTACTGTTTTTGTCATAAGCTTCCAACAAATAGTTGTATTGCTCTTCACGGTCATTATCACTTCCTTGAACCAATTCTACTTCGCAATCCATCAAATTCTCCAATGTTTCTTTAATATCATAACGATTTAATACTTGGTGGTGAATTTGGTTATAATAACTTAATAAATCTTGATAAGTTGCATGCGGTAACGATCTTCCAATTTCTGTTTCCTCTCTTGTTTCAGCATCAAAATGAAGAATTTCATAACTCGCAATGAACCATTCTTTCATTTTAATAGGATCTGAAATCAACTGAGATAAGATCCCTAGTGAGCCTTCAGAAGCTTCATTTATTAGAATATTTGGTTTTTCTTGATCTCCCATAATACTCACGGCAATTTCACTTTCTTCTACTAAAAATAATTTTTCAATACCGCGTTTTAAAGCATAACTCAATGAAATAACTTGATTTGGTGTAGCGCCAATATTCCCTAAAGGTTGAATGTACAATACATCTGATGTATCTTTTGTATACAACGTTATTTCTCTTATGTTTTGTTCTAATTCTGGATTACTTTGAACATTTCTTTCTTGCACCCAAACTCCGTTTCTCTGGTCAATTTTAAAACCATTATCTTTCGATCTTCTTGCTTTTTTATTGACTTTAACCAAATTAGCCGTTTTACTAAAATAGAGTTGTAATAGTTTTTCTCCTCCTTTTTTTAAAACTACTGATTCTGTATTTTCAATTCCTTGTGGGAAATTAAAATAGGACACAATTTCATACCCTGATCTACTTCTTTCTTCTTCGATACAAGAAATTTTTTGCAGCGGGATTCCTTCACATTCTGAAAATTCTATTACGTTTGAAAAATTGCTAATAGCATCCCCTTTTAATTGACTTTTGCTAATAGGGTCTATATTTGCTGTTTTGATTTCGTCATTAAAATAAGCATAACCTGTTTTATTGGATACCATTATTTTTTCAGTTGCATTTTCCAAATCTGAAACCATCATTCTGTTTATTCTAAACTTACTTCCTGAATGATATACTGTGTTAGCTGGTCCAAATTCAGATAGTGCTAAGTTTCTAGGGCGTGAGAGCACTTCAACGTCGTCTCTGTAACTTTTTCCTAGTACTGCTCTGACAGGTAGTCTAGTGAAATTATAACCTGGTAAGAAACCTTCTGCTGCTAAATATCGGAACACATAAAACTCTGAATTACTAGAATTTTGTTGTGCCTCATTTTTCAACAAAGCAATTTGTTTTCTGGCAAATCTTTCTTGTTTTGAAGCTTCTTTTCTTTCTTCACTATCCGCCTTATAGGTATGATTGTCTAATATGGCTTGTGCTTTATTTCTAAGTATACAAGCATTTTGAAACATTCTAATCCATCGTGTAAAGGCATTTGAAAATTGTGTTGGGAATTTTTCAATTTTAGAGTCAATCCAACGTTTCGTAAACCAGTTTGTGTTTTTTAATTCTGGTAACATTGACAATGTTATTTTTTCAAACTCTTCCAACAATGATGCTTTATTGATAGCACATAAATGTTCTATTCTTTCTTGAATATCATTTTTAACAAATATTTTTTGTTCGTTGTTAAGATCTAAAACTTCTGCAGCAGAACTCTTCAATTCACTTATTTCTAAATTCATTAACAAAAATGCATTTAAATGAGATGCGATTAATTCTTCATTTATTAGATCAATTCTCGGAGGCTGAACTGTTCCTGCCACCATTTCTGTTGCATTCTTAAAATAATTTACATCATGTGGTGACATGGTTGAACAGTAAGTGAACACCAATGCTGTTTGTCCTCCACGTCCAGCACGACCACTTCTTTGAGCATAATTTGCTGCATTAGGAGGTACGTTTCTCATGTGAACAATATTTAAATTGGCAATATCGATACCTAACTCCATTGTAGGTGAACAAAACATTGTAGATATTTCACCTTTTCTAAAAGCATCTTCTCTTTCAATTCTTTGTGCAGAATTAATTTGGCCAGTATGTTCTTTTGCAATTAGTTCTTTATTGAATTTTGTAAAATCTGTTTTATATAGATTTTGAAAATAGCTATTGGGTTTCAAATCATTTAAATCTGATTGGAAATTAAATCTAGTGTGATCCAATCGAATCGTTTTTTCATCACCTTTTAGCCATAACAATTGATCCGCTCTAAGTTTAAAATAACTTAATTCAGGATTTCTTCTGTCTTGTTCAACAGTTATTAGGTTTGTAATATGTAATAAATTTAAAATACTTTGCATGAAAGTATCATAATTATCTCTATTAAGCTTATCTAATCCTTCTTCAACTAGACAACGATTTATATATTTTCCAAGATTAGAACGATGTCCCATCGAAATTATAAATTTACCCTTTGGTCTAGGGGAAGGAATAGACAATACCATTTCTGTTGGTTTGTCGATTTTTTCGTTATAATCTAACGACCATAATGAATCTGGATGAAGTCTATCTCTCATCAGGGATTCATTATTTGCTATATCTTTAAAAAACTTATGATCTAAAGCAAAATTAGTTCTAAAATAATCCAAAATATTTCTAAGAAATTCTTTTCGCTTTTCAACCGATATACGTGTTAGATATTCAATGTTTTGAAAACGATCTTCAAGGATTACTAATTTATCAAGATTTTTATAGTCGATTTCTAAAAGAGCTACTTGTTCTAGGTTTGGTAAGGTATAACGCCAACCTCTTTTTAAGTCTTGAAAAATTCTATACTTTAAATATTCCTTTAAAGCTTCAATATTTCTTTCATCAGGGAAATCAGGATCACTAGATGGATATAATGCATATTGTACTTCTTTCAAATTTAAACTTTGAAATAAAGATTCGGCTATTTCATAAATTTCTATTGGCTTACTAGAATTCTGTAACGCATTAAATAATGCAGCTCTCAATCTAATCGTTGTGTAAAAATCATTGAAGTGTCCTGCTTGTAATGAAGCATCTTGTCTATTATCTGTGAAACTCAGTAGTTTTTGATCTTGCAATGCTTCGCCTTGGTCTACCAAACTTTTTACAACAGCATATGAAATTACAGATGTAGCAGTACTTCTTCCTTCAGAACCTAATCTTGATAACTTAGTAAAATCACTTGTCTTACTATCTTCATAAATAATTTGAGCCGTTGGATCGATTCTTAATTTGGCAGGTATAAAATATCCTTTAATTGGAAAATTAGGTTCAAATGAAAATTGACCATCACTATTAAAATAGATTTCGTGTGGCATTAACATTTTGTAGTATGGAAGTAAATCTGATCCTTGTTTGTTTAACCATTGTGAAGGAACTAAATCAATGTAATCAAGATTCCAAAATTCCTCCCCTTCATCAAGAACAATATATCCATTTTTAAAATCTCTAATATCTGGATTTTTTTGATTAATTTCCTCTTTCTTTTTATTTACGAATTCTTTATTTGGTATGATAGGTATTAAATTACCCTCATCAACATTTAATTCTACACAAATAAAATCATAACCAGAATATCGAGAAAACAATAAAGGATATAGTTTTTTTTCTTTTCCATCAATTTTTAAAAAAGGTTCATCAGATGACGCAATTGTTCTTGTTTTTCTAGGCTCTAATGTAACAGAAATTGAACCCGTTTGAGAAATAAATTGATGAAAACGAAATGGTAAAAACGACTTTCTAGTTCCAGCTATTCTGTTTTCTTCATTTATTTTTTCAGCCCATTTTAGCAAATCAACAATGCAGCTTTTAATTTCCTCTTTAGGTAAAGATGTAACTTTATGAATTTCTTCTGTTATTTGATCAATATTCAAAGGTTTACCTCTTTCTAATGTTCCAAAATTAGATTTTAAAGCTACATTCATTTCAAGCCAATTGGCAAGATCATTCGAAATAAAATCATCTTCATTACCATTGACATCAATTCCTTTTTTGATAGCATTAGCAAGCATAAAAGAATTTACCTCTTTTGCTTGTGTACAAGGTTCTAGGTATTCATTAATTATAACTTCAGAACTAAATTGTTTACCAAATATTTGAGTTGCTACTTCTGCTACTTTTTTCTTTTTTTCTTCAGGTGAACCATGAGAAGCCATTGTAGCTGATGTTCCAATGAATATAATTTCGTTCATAGCTAAAGCCTGAACTCTTCGATTTAATATACTCACATCTGCCCCTTGTCTGCCTCTGTAGGTATGCAACTCGTCATATACCAAATACTTAAGATTTTCTTTTATTGAATCTCTTAACCATTTTTCGGACTGACGTGTCATTATCAATTCTAACATCATGTAGTTTGTCAAAATGATATCAGGTTGCTCTGTTTTAATTTTTTCTCTTATATCACCACCTTCTTGACCTGTATATTGTGCAAAGGTTATTGGAAAATCTTCTCCATAAGCATTAGCATATTTTTTAATTTCTTCAAACTGAGAATTAATTAAAGCATTCATTGGGTAAACCAAAATTGCTTTTACACCCTTCTTTTTTTCAAATCCTCTGTTGAATAAATCATTAAAAATTGTAGCTAAAAAAGTTAAAGACTTACCAGATCCTGTTCCTGATGTAACAACAAAACCACGATCTTTGACTCCTAGTTCTATAGCTTCGACTTGATGACGGTATAATCTATAAGATCCTAAAGCTTTAGAAAGGTTCGGATGAACAGTTGCTTCTTTAATTAACTCTTCAAATGATTTCCCTTTTTCAAATGAAGGATTAAATTGAATTAAAGGCTCAGGTATAATGTTTTTTACTAAAGTTTCATTCTGAATATAGTCTAAAATCTTTGAATCATTAATGTTGATAAAAGACTGAAGATATTCTTTGTAATCGGATATAACTTGATTGTGCGTAATGAATGCATCCATTGAGAGAAATTTTCACAATAATACAAAAAAACTTTGCTATAAAGAATGAGGAAAACCGTATAAATCGAAATAATTATCAACAAAATGTATTAATTATCTTATTTGTTCATAGGGTTTGGTCGTTTATAGCTACGGATTGCAGGTTTCAGATTTCAAGTTTCAGGTTTTGTTTTTAGCTTCGCTTAAAAGAGTGCCTAATAAGTAGGAGATTCCTTGCAAGCTCGGAAAGACAATTTGCAAACGAAGTAATACTGAAAACCGTACTTATTTAGATGTTTTCGTACGGATTTCCTCATTCAAAGAAAATTTTCAGCTTCCTGTTATAGTTAATTTTTGCAAGGTAGTCTATGAATTCTGGGAGTTCGGAGAGTGATAACAAGCCGTTTGTGTTTTGAGGTATTACTTCGCAATTGAAATCCTCAATGTGTTTTTTGTATTTGATTTCACCCAAGGTAAAAAGTAATAAGAGATACGCATAACGTTCCATTCTTTTTTTATTCAACTCCCAATTGTTTTCCTTGCAATACAATGTCAAAATTATTTTTTTTGTAGCAGTATTATAATCTTCTAATTTGATTTGGGTGTTTTGGATTACTTCTAACAAATCGTTTGGTAGCGTTGGGATTTCAAGATTTAATGGCGTTATGTAAACTTGAACTGAGAAGAAGTTTAGAATTGGTGTTTTTTCTTGTAACTCTTTCATTTTAGGGAATAGTTTTCTGTAACCGTGAGCTGTTAAAAAAACTTTTAATTTGTTTTCATCTTGTGGGTGTTTTGTAATGAAATATTCAATTCTTTTGGAAACGTAGTTGAGGTTTCTTTGAAGGTGAAAGAGTACTTCGTCTTTGTTGATTTCAAATTTGCAAGCGTTGTAGATGGCTTGTTCATTGTCTTGGAACCAAGTCCAGAAGTTTTGGATGGTTTTTATTTGGCGAGGGTTTAGTTGTTTGTTCATTTTTTTTGTGTTTATGGTTTCAAGTTTCAGGTTTTTTGGAACACAGATTTTAGAAATTTAATTAATTGGAAAAATTTTGACTTTAAGTAGTTTTTTTGGCACGCGGATGACACGGATTTATCGGATGTCCGCGGAAATTGATTTTATTGTTTGTGGTTAAACTTGGGTTCGCTAAAGCGAAGGCGGATGAGGACGGATTTTATTCATTTTTTGTTTCAAGTTTAAGGTTGTGGTTTTAAGCTGCGCTTAAAAGTTAGCCTACTGCGAAGGAGATTCCTAGTTTCACTCGGAATGACAAAGTCCAAGGACAGAAAAAAATCATCTTTTATCTCTGGATTCATTGTTGAAGGTGATTAGGTTGAACATTGACCTCATCCTTGAGCGAAGGCGGTTGCCGTAGAGGGTTTCGATTTCGCTGGCAGAGAGGTTTGTGGTGATATGGGTGATGGATTGATTTTGAACGAAGTCTTCGTAGCGTGAAATGATAATTTCTGCCATGACGTTGAGGTCATTGCCGTAGTGTTTGATGTTTTGTTCGGCTCCTAAGTCGTCGAAACAGTAACCGGATAAACGCGATTGTGTGTGTTCTTTTTGAGTGTAATGTTGAAGTGATTCGAAGCCGTTTTTTGCGAATTCGAATGATATTTCTCTGCAAGTTTTGATTTTGTAGTCGTGTTTGTGGTAAAAAAATGGTCGAATTAATGCCATAATTGACGTTTTCCCGCATCCAATTGGCCCCGACAACAAAATACCTTTGTTAAGGTCTAAATTTAATTCCTGAGCCTTTTTTTCGTCTCGAATGGCATAAATTACCAATTTGAGAATGGTATGGTGGTCGATGGTTTCAATTTTGAAATAACGACCGTAGATGATTTTGCCCTGGTACTCGATGTAGTTTAAGCACCAGTTGAAGTTGTAGACTTTGATTCCGTTTTGAATAACGAACGTTTCTGTGATGGTGTTAAAGTGCTTCTCCATAATTTTTTTTATTTGTTACGTGAAGGTGGTTTGGGTTTAGATTAATGGTTTTGGTTTCTGTACGAATTGAAGTATTCGGTTTGTCTCCAAACTTCTTAGCGTTGAGCATCCAGTTTCTTGCAGCTGCTTTCCAATCTTTCATTTTGCTTCTCCCTCCTACTAGCCAGCCATTGCTTTCGAAATAGTTGAAGAAGCGTTGTGCTTCGATTTCGGGAAAGTTTTTTTCGAGAAAGTAGATTTGGGTTTCTTCGAGACTTGGTATCAAAAATCTTGAGGATGATTTTTCGGAAATGTTTGTCGATTGATTTGACGAAACTTCCTCCTCTTTCTTTTTATTTTTTTCGCGCAACTTTTTTTGACAACTTTTTTCAGTGTGTTTTTTATCGGTGTTGTCGAATGCAAGCATTTGTTTTTCTTTTTCAACTTTTAAATCCGATTCTTGAACCTCATCAAAAATTGAATTTGTAAAATTTATTTTTTTTTCATTTTTTGAAATTTCTTGCTTATCTAAGTTTATACTGTTTGTATTGTTTATTATGTTTATATAAGGTACATGTTTAGAGCTTGTTTGATGCTTGTTTAGAGCTTGTTCAGTAAGCTGTTCATCAACCTGTTCAATGACTTGGTTGTTTTTTGACTTGGTTGCATGCTTTTTTAGTTCTTTTTTCGGAACTGGTTTGGTGTAAAAATCCAAGTTGCAGACTTCCAGAATGGAACCCTTAAATGGATTGAATGATGGTTTGTAAATCACGTATTCTCTTTCCGTTAGATCTTTCATGCATTTGTGGTAGGTTGCCGTTGAAGCTATTTTACTAATGCGCATCAGTTCATCACGAGAAATGCTGATTGGATTTTGAAAGCGGTTTTGATTCCATAGTTGGAAAATAGCCATGTAGAGGCTTATGTGGGTTGGGTTGAGGTCGTAATCGGCGCTTACTTTTTCGAAGAAGCCGGTCAGGTGTTTGATGTAGTTCATACTTTTAGTTTAAAAGTTTAGAGTTTAGAAGTTTAAAAGTTGTGGTTTTAAGCTGCGCTTAAAAGGTTTGGACTACTGTGTAGTTTAGGTTTTACCACATAGAAACATAGGTTTTGTTTTTAGGCGTTTTACTTAGCATAGGTTGTATAGTTGGCTTGAACTTTGTTCAAGGGTTAGCCTACTTTTAGGGAATACTTTGGCAAGCTCAGTATGACAACTTTGTGTATGAGATTTGCAGATACATACTTCACAAGTTCCGTTGCAGGTGATAGTGATTTCTTCCATGTTACTTTTCTAGCATTTTTACGATGTCTTCGTAGTTATAGTAGATGATGCCACCGATGCGTTTGTATTTTAGTGTTCCGTTGATGCGAAGGTTTTGTAAGGTGCCTGGGGAGATTTTTAAGATGTTGCGCACTTCGGCTGATTTGAGCCATTGTTTGGTTGGCGTTTCAGTGGTTTTTGAGTTTTTGATTTCGCTTAAAAGTAGATTACCGAAGTTTAGTAAATCTCTTTTGGTTACTACTTGGTGGTTTAGTAGTTCGATGTTGTCTGTTTCAGGGAACAGGGCTTTGTGATTGAAGTTCATAATGCTATGTTTTGAAGTTATTTGGTACAAAACAATTGCATTTGAAAAAGAAAAGTTCCCAAGTTGGTACCAACTTGGGAACGATTTTTATGCTTTTTGAGTGGAATTCGTTGTTTTTAGTTTAAATCATTTTCGATTTTGGTTTCCAGTGTAGCTTGCAACTGATTTAAAAATCGAGTTTGATCTGTTTTGCGGTTTTTGATATCGATAAAGCTTCTGGTAATGTTATCACCTAAATCGATTTGAAACGCTTTTTCAAAAACGTGGGTAATTTCTTTGATGTCGGCTTGACCATTATCGAAAACTTTGGATTCGTGTAACGCGTAAATGAGTTCGATTAAATCGATTTTTTTGGCTGTCCAATTCAAGTTGGATTGAATATGATTGTTGGTGATTGCACATGATTGGTTTAAATTATCGATGCGGTTTTCAATGTGTAATGCGAGTAATTCATAAGCAATTACTTCAGCTAGTAAATAATCATGTGAAGTACATAATTTAGCATCTTGATTGATAACCATACAATCGTTTAGGAATAAATCTTTATACTGCTTCCTGGAAAAATACAATTCATCAAAATGTGTAGATTGGCTTTTAATGTATTTGATGAATTCTCTGTTCCTTCTGTGAAAATGATTGATTGCATCTATCTTTTTTTCATAATGTTTTACTCTCTTGTTCTTGTCCAAGGGAAGTGTTGCAACAAGTAAAAGTATTTCTTTATAGAAAATAAGTTTAGCTACAATATTGGGTTTGATTTCTTTGAAGAATTTGATTTCTTCCTGAATGCTTTCGAAAACATGATGTTTAAGCCAGTCGGTTAATTGTTTTAAAATGTCTTCAATAAAAACAATTATCTTTTTTGCTTTTTCTATTTCATCGGAATAGTTGTTAAGGATTAGACATAGTTCGTGTTCAAAATCTACCAAAGAGTTGTTTTTTATAGTTGTTATCATAAAAAAATAGATTTTAGTTTGTCAAATTAAACTAAAATCTATTAAAATTATTGCTAAATAAATACTAAAAATATTACAATATTCTCAAAATTTTAGTAATTCACTGATTTACTTTGAGTTTGTGTATTGGCATTGAATTTTGCTTTTAATATTTGCATATCCTCACTAATTTTTTTGTCTAAAATCTTAGCGTAATGCTGCGTTGTTTTTAGATTGGTATGTCCTAACATTTTACTTACAGTTTCAATTGGAACTCCGTTACTCAGTGTAACGGTTGTTGCAAAAGTGTGTCTTGCAATATGAAAAGTGAGTTCTTTATTAATACCACAAACCGTTGCAATTTCTTTTAAATAGGCATTCATCTTTTGATTGGAAAATATCGGAAGCAATTTATCTTCATTTACACAAACTGGATGATTAGCATATTTATCTATAATAAATTGGGCTGTCGGTAATATCGGAATTCTGGAACTCGTATCGGTTTTTTGTCGGTTCTTGTTTATCCATTTATCGCCATCGATACCCAGAACAATGTTGTCCTTTGAAAGTTGTTTGACATCTATGTAAGCTAATCCCGTAAAGCAGCTAAATATAAAAATATCGCGAACCAATTCTAAACGATCCGATACCAATTCTTTTTCCATCAAATCTTGAATTTCTTTCTCGGTCAAGTATTCGCGAATTACTTCTTTGACTTTCGATTTGTAATTTGCAAATGGGTCCTTAGTCAGCCATCCATTGGCCAAACAAATGTTTATAATCTTGTGGAAGTTTTTAATGTATTTTACCGCGGTGTTATTAGCGCATTTTCGGACACTACGCAAATAGAACTCGTATTCGGTTATAAACGAATAGTCAATCTTTTCAATACTAATATCTGAAATGTTGTATTTCCATAACAAGAAGTTTTTCGTGTGCTTCAATGAAGTTTCATAACGCTCCAATGTTCCAGGTGCATATTCTTGTCCAACCAGTTCTTTAATTTTTCGGTTGTGTTCTTCAAATATTGGCATTAGATATCGGTCTCTAGCCTTCTTACCCAAATATTCATTTTTGAAGTTTTCAAGGTTGATTTTAATTTCACCCATGAATAATCGCTTTTCGATTTCATAAACTTTGTTTTTTAGCAAATCAAGTCGGCTATTTATTGTACGGGCTTCTTCTGAATTGCCCTTCATTTTGCCCATTTCGGTGCCCCATTTCATTTCTTCTACGAAATGTCCAGTGCTAATATCGAAGCGTTCTCTTTCGATTGTTATGCGTTGGTAAATTGGCATTAGCCCTTGAGAATTGACCTTAGATTTTCTTAAATAGAAAAGGACAGAGATTTTTGTTGTCATAATGGTAACCTTTAAATTGATAATTAATGTACTTAATTTGTCAATATAGGTCAAGATGTTTAATCTTTGAACACCTTATTTTACAAGGGTTAAGAAAAAAATCGGTGCACTTTTTTTTGACTATACCCAGGTGCACCAAAAGTGCACCGATTATTTGCGAAAAAATGAATAAATTGGCTAAATGGTAAAAAGAAAAAACCCTTTAAATGCTATGATTTAAAGGGTTTTAGTTCATTTTGAGAATTCTCTCGCGGAGAAAGAGGGATTCGAACCCCCGGACCTGTTACAGTCAACAGTTTTCAAGACTGCCGCATTCGACCACTCTGCCATTTCTCCAATAAGTCGTGCAATCATTTCCGTATTGCGAGTGCAAATATAGAACGTTTTTTTATTTCTGCAAGCGTTTTAAGAACAAAAAATAACATTTTTTATGCATTTTTTTACAAAACTCTGAAATTCAGCAGATAGCCAATCTATATTTTTTAACCTAATGTGTAAAACAAACTTATTTTACCTCTTTTACACCGCTGACAAAAAGCCATTTCATGAAGATTTTTTCACCATCATGTGTTTTGACCGCTTGAAACTTAGGCGCCAAAATCAAGGAAACCATAAAAGCAGTTCCAGCAATCCACAAACCCTGTAAATGCGAATAATTCATAACCAATAAATAGGCAGGAATGTAAAACACACTAAATCCTAAGAAGTTATATATAAATGATTTTACTTTTTTACTCATTGTTTATAATGTTTAATTGTTAAATCGATAAATTGTTGAATCGATGACTAATCCCTTATCCCTTTTTACTAATTACTCCAATCTATTCCTCACTATTCATATACTTCCCTTTCTTGCTGCCTTCATACATTTCGTATTTCACCAAACGTGCTTCTAACTTACCATTGAAAAGTTTGATTTTTCTACTTGGTTTCAAGCCTACGAATTTCAAAGCTTCTAAATTGGCTGTGATGAACCAAGCGTTGGTATTGGGATAATTTTGTTTTAACGTATCGCCAATTTCTCTGTAAAAACGCTCCATATCAATATCCAAACGCTCACCATAAGGCGGATTGAAAACCATGTGTAACGGTCCTTCAGTTTCTTTTTTAGAATCGAAGAAGTTTTCATTGGTAATCGTAATATATTCGTCTAAATTGGCGTTTCTAACATTGTCTTTTGCTTTTGAAACCGCACTTGGCGCTTTGTCATAACCTGTAATCGTATAATGAAATTCGCGTGTTTTCTTTAATAATGATTCCATAATGTTATCAAACAATTCCGCATCCCAATCTTTCCATTTTTCAAAACCAAATTCCTTACGATTAATATTCGCTGGCACATTGCAAGCAATCATCGCTGCTTCTGCCAATATAGTTCCTGAACCACACATTGGGTCTAAGAAATGACTCTTTCCTTCCCAACCGGATAAAATCAACATTCCTGCTGCTAAAACTTCATTGATAGGCGCAATATTGGTAGCCGTACGATAACCTCTATGGTGCAACGATGCTCCCGAAGAATCTAAGGAAACCGTCACATTATCTCTATCAATATGCACATGAATTTGTAAATCTGGAAAATCTTTATCAATACTTGGACGCTTTCCATTCAAATCTCTAAATTGATCTACAATCGCATCTTTGGTTTTTAAAGCCACAAACTGACTGTGATTGAAGTTTTCAGAATGCAACGTTGTTTCTACTAAAAACGTATTGTGTTCAGTTAAGTAATCCGACCAATCAATCGCTCTAATGCCTTCATACAACGCTTTGTCGTTATGCGCTTTAAAGGTTTTGATAGGTTTTAAGATTTTTAAAGCCGTACGAAGCGCCAAATTGGCTTTGTACATAAATCCTTTATCGCCTTTAAAACTCACCACACGTGTACCGATTTCCACTTGTTGTGCACCAAGAATTTGTAATTCTCTAGCTAATATTTCTTCAAAACCAAAGAAGGTTTTGGCGGTCATTTTATAATTTTCCATTTACTTTTCTTTAAAATAGTAATTTCCTTTTCCTTACTATTATTTTTAAATTTGATTCCTAAAATTAGAAATCAATATTCCTATTAATTGAATTATCGTGCAAAAATACACTAAATTTGCAAGATTAATTTGCCAGAAAAAGAATAAATGTCAGAAATTCAAAAGCCTGTATCAGAAAATTGGTTCGAATCTTGGTTTGATACCGAATATTATCACATTTTATACAAGGAACGCAACGACGAAGAAGCGCAATTGTTAATGGACAATTTAACGCATTATTTAAACCTTCCAGAAGACGCTAAAATCTTAGACTTAGCTTGTGGAAAAGGGCGTCATGCGATTTATTTAAACTCTTTAGGTTTTGATGTTACAGGTGCTGATTTATCTGAAAACAGTATTAAAGAAGCATCGGAATTTGCCAATGAAAAACTGCATTTCAAAGTACATGATATGCGCGAAACGTGTAACGAAAAGTACGATGCTATTTTCAATTTATTCACCAGTTTTGGCTATTTTGAAGACGATGCCGACAATCACAAAACCATCAAAGCCATTCATAACAGTTTAACTGAAACTGGTTTTGCGGTTATCGATTTTATGAATGTGGATTATGTTGTAGAAAATTTAGTAGCTGATGAAGTAAAATCGGTAGACGGAATTGATTTTCATATCAAACGTTACTTAAAAGACGGGCATATTTATAAAGAAATTGATTTTGAAGATAAAGGCGAAAAGTTTCATTTCACCGAAAAAGTACAAGCACTTCGCTTAGAGGATTTCGAAAAAATCATGGAAGAAGCGGGTATTTATCTTTTGGATATTTTTGGCGATTATAAATTGCGAAAATTCTTTAAAACACAATCAGAACGTTTAATTATGATTTTTAAATAATGCAGTATATCATCACCTTTTCAGCTGTTATTTTAGGGTTTTTAATCGCTTTGTTTTTAAAACCACAAAAGAAAAAAAACATCAAATTATTGTTGGCGTTTAGTGGTGCGTTTTTACTTTCGCTTACCGTTTTACACCTACTTCCTGAATTATTTAGCGAAGGACACCATCACGTTCACGAAGGCGAAGAAGCTCATGCCACTTTACCGGTTGGTGTTTTCATCATGATTGGAATATTGTTCCAAATCTTATTGGAATTTTTCTCAAAAGGTGCCGAACATGGTCACGTTCACGTACACACCGACGAACATAACGAATTGCATCACATTCCGTGGTTGTTGTTTATTAGTTTGTGTATTCACGCCTTGTTAGAAGGTTTTCCAATTCACGAAAACAACAATTTAGCCTATGGAATTGCAGTACACCACTTCCCTATTGCCATTA
>Ga0209480_10000628_pt1 | contig 28248 bp, 20 predicted proteins | sample JI61114C2DNA_FD_187501 | JGI IMG/M metagenome (GOLD analysis project Ga0209480, IMG submission 187501) | Wastewater effluent complex algal communities from Wisconsin, to seasonally profile nutrient transformation and Carbon sequestration -... | ecosystem: Engineered > WWTP > Effluent > Algae... | reverse complement strand
AAGCCGTATTAAACGCTATAGGAAATTCAGATGATGAAGTAGGTATTCCAGAAAAAAGAATGGTAGACGCCATACAAGAAGCCCTGGTGCAAAGTATGGAACAACACCCTGAGCTAATCATCATGGGGCAGGATATTGCCGAATACGGTGGTGCATTTAAAATCACCGAAGGGATGGTTGAGAAATTTGGCAAAAGACGAGTTCGCAATACGCCCATTTGTGAGAGCGCCATTGTTGGAGCCGCCATGGGACTAAGTTTGGAAGGGATCAAGAGTGTGATGGAAATGCAGTTTGCAGATTTTGTTACTGTTGGTTTTAATCAAATAGTCAACAACCTAGCCAAGATGCATTACAGGTGGGGACAAAACGCCGATGTAGTAGTGCGGATGCCCACAGGCGCGGGTGTTGGTGCAGGACCTTTTCATTCACAAAGCAATGAAGCCTGGTTTACACATGTGCCCGGATTAAAAGTGGTGTATCCCTCTAATCCACAAGACGCCAAGGGTTTATTAATTGCTGCTATTAATGATCCCAACCCCGTATTATTTTTTGAACACAAAGCTCTGTATCGTTCCGTTTCAGGACCCTTACCTAGCGCTTATTATACACTACCCATTGGCAAGGCACAAACCATACAATCTGGAACGGATCTTAGCATTATTACTTATGGCGCAGGCGTACACTGGGCCAAAGACTATCAACAAAACCATCCAGACATTTCATTAGAAATTCTAGACCTCCGTAGCTTAGCACCACTAGACTACGATGCTATCAAAGCCTGCGTTTCCGCTACAGGAAAAGTACTCATCTTGCATGAAGATAATCTAACAGGCGGCATTGGCGGCGAGCTCAGCGCCTGGATCAGCGAACACTGTTTTGAATTATTAGACGCACCCATTCTCCGCTGCGCCTCACTAGACACCCCCATTCCTTTTAACCTTTCACTCGAAAAAAATTATCTGGCCAATAGTAGGCTTGATGCAACTATTCAAAAGTTGTTGGCTTATTAAGCAGAAACTAATGTCTCTGTATTAAATTGAGTATCTTAAAAGCTCAATTGAAAGTATGCAAGCAAAATTTCTGTTCAAGCACTTGGCCTTATGGGCAATGGTTCTAGTATCTGTTGGTGCCATTGCACAAACAAGTTTGGTGAATAATCCTAATGCGGCTTACCAACCACCTGTCTTTGAACAAAATAATCGATTAGAAAATTTGCAGAAACTATTCCCGGTAGTTGAAAAAATCTATAAGGAATACGCAGAGAAAAATCATTTTCCAGGATACAGTTTTGGGATAGTCTTAGATGGCAAATTGGTGTTTAGTGGTGCCGGTGGATTAGCCGATATAGACAAGAAGATTCCTGCTAGTCAAAAGACTTTGTTCCGCATAGCCAGCATGAGCAAAAGCTTTACCAGCATGGCTATTTTAAAGCTGCGCGATGAAGGCAAACTTCAATTGGATGATCCCGTTTGGAAATACATTCCTGAAATGAAAGGTCAGGGACTCACCAAAGACGCACCAGAAATTACCATCAGAAATTTGATGAGTCATTCCGCAGGTTTTCCAGAAGACAATCCATGGGGTGATAGACAATTGGCCAAGACCGATGCTGACCTGATTACCATGATCAAAAAAGGCATTTCATTTTCTAATGATGCGGGCTTGACTTATGAATATAGCAATATGGGTTTTGCCATGCAGGGTTATATTATCAAGAAAGTAACTGGCATGTCTTATGCCGATTATATTGCCAAGTATATTTGGAAGCCGCTGGCCATGGACAAAGCAGAATGGGAGTATACCAAAGTGCCCCCTGCTGAACTAGCACATGGCTACCGATACATCAACAACAATTGGAGAGAAGAAGCTTTGTTGCACGATGGCATTTATGGTGCCATGGGCGGTATGATTGTCAACATTGAATCCTTTGCCAAATACATGGCCCTGCACCAAGATGCATGGCCTCCCCGAAACGATACAGAGAAAGGTCCAGTAAAAAGATCCAGCATTCGTGAAATGCACCAGCCCTGGCGCTTTGCGGCGCTTAATGCTGGATACAAATTTCCATCCGGAAGAGCAACTCCCATGGCCAGTGCCTATGCTTATGGCCTTAGATGGTCAAAAGATGGAACAGGAAGAGAAACTGTTGGTCATACCGGTGGTCTTCCTGGTTTTGGAAGCAATTGGGTTATTGCTCCCGAGTATGGCATTGGCGTCATGTTTTTTGCCAATGTTACTTATGCCCCAACATCCTTAGCCAATGTACAAGTACTAGATACCCTTATCCGCGCAGCGGGATTGCAAGCCAGACAATTGCCTCCGTCAAAAATCTTAACCGAGAGACGTGATCAAATTGTGCAACTCTTGCCTTCATACAGCAACGCAAAAGCATCCAAGATTTTCGCAGAAAATTTCTTTGATGATTACGATACCCAAACCCTAGCAAAAGAAGCCACCGAAGCCTTCTCCAAACTAGGCAAGATCACCAAGGTAGGCCCCGTTGTTCCCGAGAACCAACTTCGTGGTTATTTTAACCTAGACTTTGAAAAAGGCCAAGTCCAAATCTATTTCACCCTCACCCCCGAAAACCCCGCCCTCATTCAAGAGTATCATTTTAAAGTAAAAGAGTAATTATTTGGTTTTGAACCAATTATGGAAAAACAACAATTATGCGCATGAATTTAATTTATGCGTATATTTATTCTATGAAAGCCAGGCTAAATTTAACCATCGAAAACAAATTATTAGAAGAGGTGAAAGTCTATGCTACTAAACGTCAACAAAGTGTATCAGAATTGGTGGAAGGATATTTTAAAACAATAACCAAACCAAGTAAACGGAAAAACATTCTTGATTTAATTGACAAATTAGAAAAGCCAAACTTACCCAAAGACGCCAATCTAAAGGATTTGTATTATTCAGAAAACGCCAAAAAATATGGCTTCTAAAGTATTTCTAGACGCCAATATTTTGTTGGACTTTACACTAAAAAGAGATGACTACGAACAAGCTAGAGCTATAATAGCCTTGGCGGTTAATGGTAGCATTCAGGCTTTTATTTCATCATCTATTATCCATATTGTTGGTTATTGGTTAGCCAAAGTTTATGGACATGCAAAGGCTAAAACCATTTTGATAACCTTGTTGTCAGATGTAACAGTAATAGACTTACCCCATGAAATTGTTTTGAATGCATTACACTCAAAAGTGACGGATATGGAAGATGCTTTGCAGTATTATACGGCTGTTCACCACAAATTAGATTACTTTATTTCAAGAGATAAACAATTGCATAAACAAGGCATTCCTGTATTGCCAATTTGCACCCCACAAGAATTTCTTTCGGAAATAGCCTAGCCCACCAATTTTTGAAATAGCGGCTTTTTATATAATGGCTGCAAAAAAGGGCTACTAGCTAAATTATCATCGAAGATGGACCGGTTACTGATTGGCTTATCAAAACCTACAGTCTTCGGATCGTTCCTCCGTCCTCTTCGCAATCAAGATATGTTGCATGAGTAGTCATCACAAAGAACGGGAACTGTCTTATGAGCGGCATTTGAGCTTGCGAAGCCGCGAAGAAGATAGTTTCCGGGCGTGGGATATTAGGGTGTTGTAAATTACTCCCCAGGTTTATAAGTACGCTCCGCGTGCTTGAGTACATCTTCCTTGTAAAACAGCACATCCTTAAAGCGCCCCTTAGTGTACATCTCAGCTTGGTCTCCAAAATGCGAAGAAGCAGGATCACTAGCATTACCACCAGCAAGAAGAGATTTGGCCACTACGCGTTTACCAAATTCCACCGCGCAAATAAAACTATTGCCATTATAGCCATAGCGAAGTTTGGTGCCAGAAAAAGGACGGCTAACAAAAGAAGGAAGGCATCCCCAAGTAGAAGCAGCAAAACCATCCGGAAGGCTAGGTTTATTGTCATCAAAGGATTCTGTCAGGTTGCCCGTAAGACGTTGGTAACGGTTGATGCTGCCCCAAGGTTTGCGCCATGTACCAAATTTGGACTCGAGTTCAGAGAGCACCACAGCAAGTGTTTGCAACAAATTTTCAGGATTGCTGGTAGACAGGAATAATTGTGTCTTGGCCACTTGATTAGACTCATCGCCCTCTACTACTTGCCTCATCACTGCAGGCCAAAGTTTCTGCGCCCATTCAATGGCAAGGGTAGTAGCAACAGAAGTATCGGAACTATTTCTATTCCATGAGCCGAGTAAGGCAATGGCTGCTTGCAGCGATGCAAATCTAGGAGCAGTACCATATTTTTGATTGGCTTCAAGTAGTGCAGGAATAAAGAGATCAAAAGCCGCCAAATGACTGTTGTAGGCGTTTTTGATTACGTCATCAATATTGTATTTCTCAGCTGTGTTAAAAATTTTCACCGCATTGATACCACGGAAATTTTCACCATCCGTAGCCATATAGCGCGGATATTTTTCACGCAAAGGACTCTTGGTTCCAGCAACAGTAAATGGTGTGCTATTACAGTTCTGTAACCAACCATCGGTGGGGTTATAGACATGGATCATTTCATCCAAACTATGCAGACCCTGCCACTCAGTAGCTTTGATGGAACCATCAACAGGTTTGGACCAATTGAGTGCAGCATCACGCTTAGGAATAAAATTTCCATGCCAGTAAGCAATATTACCCTTACTATCTGCAAAGACCGTATTGTTAGAAGTATTGGAACGCAGTTCCATGATCTGTTTATACTCTTCAAAACCCTTGGCCTTGGTGCGTTTCCAAGATTGAATAATGGCATTCAAAGAACGGTTATTAGAACGCACAGAAATCCATTGACCATTGCGTTTGGCCATTACAGGTCCATGGTGTGTGAAATAAGTTTTAAAGGATTTAGACAGGATTTTTCCATTCTCTACATACTGGATGTCAATGATTTTCTCACCTACTTTTTTTTCTTGCTTGTCATAGCTGTATACATAACCGCCATCCTTGGGTTGCACCTGTTCTTGGTATAGATCAGCCACATCGGCGTAGCCCGATGTATGCATCCATCCACAGTTTTCATTAAATCCCTGATAGATAAAAAACTGACCCCAAGTAACTGCTCCATAAGCGTGTAGACCTTCTTGAGATTCCATAGCCACTTCTGGTCTAAAATAAAAAGTCACGTGCGGATTAATATATAAAATGGCATTACCCGATTTTGTTTTGGATGGCCCAAAGGCAAATCCATTACTACCACTGGGCAAGGGTTCTTCAAAGATTTTTGGTTGAGTAGGAAAGTATGCGGTACTGTTAGTTTCTCCAGAATACAATGCTTTTAACTCACCAACTGTCACGTCTCCAACATCAATGGCACCAATACTTCCATCGGTCCAGAGCAATTGGTACCAGGGCTCAAAACGAGTTAATAATGCTGGTTTTACTTGTGGATGTTTGTACAAGTAAAAATTAATTCCATCTGCATAAGCCTGCAAAAATTGCTTTAGCCAGGTAGGACTATTTTCATAATCCTTTTTGGCATCTGTACTATCAATGATCAAACGAATCAGGAGGTCATTGTATAATTCTGCACTGCCTTTTACTTCAGAGAGTCTACCCAGTTTTTCAATATAGTTCATCTCTACGCGCTTAAAATCGTCTTCGCACTGTGCATAGAGTAAACCAAATACGGTTTGGGCATCGGTCTTGCCATAAATATGTGGTACTCCAAAATGATCCCGCACAATACTTACTTGCGCTGCGGTGTTTTCCCAACGGGTAATTTCTTTTTGACTAGGCTGAGCCAATAGACTCAATGGCATCAACAAACAGAACAGGTATTTAAACATAGAATGCTTTATTTGTTTTCGTTGGCTTTTAATACACGGAGCAAATTGCCACCCAATACTTTATTAATATCTTTTTTGCTATAACCCCTTTCTAGCATGGCTTTGGTTAAATTGGGATAATCCAATACGCCGTCTAAATCTTGTGGTGAAGAAGTAATGCCATCAAAGTCAGAGCCAATACCCACATGATCAATACCCGCTAGTTTTACTATATAATCCATATGATCCATCAGCGCACTCAAGGGTGGGCGATTGCTTTTCACTTCACTAGCATATTTATCAGCCAAAACAGAAAGTGCATATTCCTGTACCATGCCCTGTTTTTTTAAGGCATCTAATTCTTGGGCATGTGCCAATACAAATTTGACTTCCTTTTTCTTAAACGTACTATCAATAAAACCTGAATAAAAATTTAGGTCAATCACACCGCCATTTTTGGCCACCGCTTTTATTTGATCGTCTTTTAAATTTCTAAAAATAGGGCAGAGGGCATATGCATTGCTATGTGATACAATCACCGGTTTGGTAGTGGTATTAATGGCATCCCAGAATGTTTGTTCCCCCACATGAGAAAGGTCTATCATCATGCCCAATTCATTCATGCGTTTTACTACTTGTTTACCAAAATTGGTGAGTCCCTTATGGGTGCGAGCCAGACTATCTTTCTTGGTAGTCTCATCCATGGCCGATGTAGCCCATGGATTACTATTGTTCCAAGTTAGGGTCATATAGCGTGTGCCGCGGGCATAAAAGCGATTCAGATTTTCCAAATCATTGTTCATCATATGCCCACCTTCTACGCCAAACATGGCTGCTAGTTTTTTTGACTTGAGTGCGGCTTTTAATTCTTTCTGATTGTGTACAATGCTAATAGCGTCTGGATTGCGTTTTACCACGGCGTCCAAACTATCCATTTCTCTATTGGCTAGTCCTAATGGATTAGGTTCATTGCCATCACACCAAACAGAAAAAATCTGAACATCTACACCCGCTTTTTTAAAACGCGCCAAGTCTGAATGCGTTTTACCCGTCAGGTCTGCATCCATAGATAATTTCTTTTCTATGCAGGCAGTTAGGATATCATTGTGCGAGTCAGCAAAAATGGCTTTTTGGTGAATCTTAATATAGTCCTGTTGGGCTTGGCTAGTTTGGCTGAACAATAATCCCGCAGCTAGGAATAAAGAGGGTGCACGCATCTTATTTCTTTTTGAATTCGTAAGGTAAGTAATCTACAAATCCTGCCACTTTAATAGTGATGGATTTGACCTGTTTGTTGACAACTGTAAACTCAATGGGTTCTACTCCCCAAATGGGATTGCTATAACTAATCAGAAAACGATTGCCACTAATGGCTTCCAATTTTCCCGTCATTTCATGGTGTTGAAATTTTACGCGCAAATGATCTCCTTCTTCTTGAATGGTCAATGTTCCATAAGGGTCATTTTCATAAGTTCCCACAAAATTTTTCAAAGGAAGAATTGCCGGTTGTTTCATGGCAATGGTATCGCGCAGCTTCTGAATCCGCTCTGCATCTGCCTTGGTTTGTCTATTGTAAAAACCAAGGTATACCTTACTATAATTACGTTGTTGGTAACCTAGATAAGCATCCATGATATCCCATTTCAGGGCTTCATAAAAATTATTCTGATCTGTATTGGTTAAAACAATGATCCCTAATTTCTCTTCTGGGATCAGTGTTACACTGGTTACAAATCCATTTACGCCACCTGTGTGTGAAACCACTTTTCTGCCACCATATTCTTCCATAAACCAACCTAGGCCATAAAGTGCAAAATGTCCTTTATTATATAGGGTGCCGCCATCTCCTAGAATAGAATGTGGGGTTCTGGTTTCACTAATAGCAGCAGCAGGTACAATGGTTTTTCCATCTAATTTGCCATTGTTTAATTGCATGCTCACCCATTTGGTCATGTCATTGGCTGAAGAGCTAATAGAACCTGCAGCAGCAATATTATCTAGTTTGCCATAGGGAATCTTGATCAACTTGCCGTCCATGATACTATGAGCAAAAGCCTTATTAGTTGCAGCATCAATTTCTGCTGATAGAGCTAAGCTTCTGGTCATGCCCAATGGTTGAAACAATTTGGTTCTCAACTGTTCTTCCCAACTACTTTTTGTTGCCTTGCCTACAATCAATCCCCCGGCTAGAAAGGCCGCATTGGTATATCCCCAAGTGGTTCTAAAACCGTGCTTGGGTGTAAGCCTGCTAAACTTATCCAAGATTTGTAAACTGTTTAACTTGGTATCAAAGAACATAAAGTCTCCTTGAAAAGTCATCATTCCCAAACGGTGACAGAGCAGGTCACGGACCATCACTTCCTTGGTAATCCATGGATCCTTCATCTTGAATTCAGGTAGCCATTTAATGGCTTTATCATCCAATGATAATTTTTTCTCATTGTCCAACATGGCCAGTAGGGTTGCGGTAAATGCCTTGGTATTGGAGCCAATCATAAACAAGGTATTTTCATTTACTTGTTCTTGACCACCCAATTCTGTAACACCATAGCCTTTCATTTTTACAATCTTTCCGTTCTTGACAATGGCAACGGATACACCAGGAATATTCCAGTCTTTGAGGGCTTGATGTATATAGCCGTCTAAACTGTCTTTGACAAAAATGGGAATGGAATCAGATTCGGTTTTTCCTGTGTTAACGCTGGTTTGCGCTTGCAAAAGCATGGGTAAACAGCAACAGAATAGGAGCAGTTTTTTCATGTGTTATAGTTTGTTATTTATAGGGATTTTCTTAAAACAGTTCCGGCTCTTTTGCCATTATGTTTTCCGCCATCAACGGTGATGACTCCATTAACAAGTACATAGTCAAAACCCGTACTGTATTGATGGGGTTGGTCATAAGTAGACTGGTCTTTAACCGTGGCTGCATCAAAGATGACAATGTCTGCAGCAAAACCATCGCGCAGCAAACCACGATCAGACAAATTGAATTTTTGCGCTGGAAGCGATGTCATTCTTCTAATAGCTTCTTCCAAAGAGATCACTTTTTCTTCACGCACATATTTACCCAATACCCTTGCATTGGTGCCATAGCCCCTTGGGTGCGGGTTCCCCGATTTATAAATGCGAATACTGGCGTCACTTGCAAACATGTTAAAGGGATACTGCATAATGGTTTTCACATCCTTGTCACTCATACCATGAAAAACCATACCCGCACCACCTTGTTCCATCATCTGGATCACGGTTTCAGCTTCAGCTGAAGGCTTGTGTTTGTTACCACGCATCAGGTTTACTTGCTCAATACTCTTGCCATTGTAACTGGTATCTGGTCTATAAGAAGCAACAACGGGATAGCTAAAATGGGGGAGTTTGCGTTTTTTTAATTTGGCCAACATATAGTCTACTACCTCTTTTCTCACTGCCGGTCTGGCCAATCTGGCTTTGATACTATCTTGACCATCGGCCAAGACCCAATCAGGTAATAGGGTGCTCAATGAAGTACTACTTGCGGTATAAGGATACTGGTCAATGGTTACATCTAAACCTTCCTCTCTGGCTTTGATGACCATAGGAATGGTCTGAGCACTTCTTCCCCAATTCTGTTGACCACTCAATTTAAAATGAGAAATTTCTACAGGAATCTTGGCTTCTCTTCCAATGGTCAATGCTTCTTCAATGGCTTGGGTTACACTATCGCCCTCGTCACGCATATGGCTGGCGTATACTCCATGAGCAGCCGCAGCAATCTTGGCCAAACGCACAATTTCTTCTGTTTTGGAATAAGTACCTGGTATATAGATTAAACCAGTAGAAAGCCCTACAGCACCATCTTTCATGGCTTTTGTAACAATGGCTTCCATGGCCAGCATTTCCTTTTCCGTTGGATTTCTATTGGCCGAACCCATGACCGCTTTGCGTACATTGTTATGACCAATCAGGGCTGCTACATTAATGCTTAGTTTCAAAGAATCGATCATGGAAAAATAAGCACCAAGGTCTGATTCAGACAAACCGCAATTACCAGTGATCACTGAAGTAACACCGTCATAAATAAAATTATCTGCTGTAGGATTTTTCTTTTCGTCATCCTCAATATGGGTATGCACGTCTATAAAACCGGGAGCTACTATTCTACCACTTGCGTCAATAGTTTTATCCGCTTTCCAGCCTGTCAGGTTCCCAATTTTGAGAATCTTGCCTTGCCCAATAGCAATATCTCCATAAAACCAAGAATTACCCGTTCCGTCTAGGATCTTGCCATTTTTGATCAAGATCTGGGCCTGTTGGGCTTGAATAGACCCAATAGAAAATAGGAATAGAACTAGCAGTTTCATTTGACTTCTCATGTGCAGTAGTTGTCAAATGAAATTACGGTTTTTTGCTGCTGTCCTGTCTTAAAAATTGATTTGGGCTTGTAATCTAAGTAAGCTGCCTTTTTGTAAATTATTTTGCAAAACAAAGTCCTCGTACCTACGGTTAGAAATTGTATACATGGCTACTAATTCAAACTGCTTTACAGGTTGCCATTCAAAACCAATTTCTAATTCTTTAATATCATAGCTGCGAGCATCTAATTCATGTTTTTTGCCACCATTATAATATTGACCCCTTACAAAAGGGATAATAATTTGTTCCTTATGGTGTAACATATAAGACATGGTAATATATCCTCCGTATAATGATTTGGTTTCTATGGAATCAGTTACTGTATTGAATTGTGGTCCTTTTCCAATATTGTATTCCGCTTGAATACCAAATGGTTTTGGATAAAGGATAAAAGAAGCAGCAATGCGTTGGTCTGTATAATTTCTATCTGCTTTGAATTTTGATCCAGAGCTAATTTGGTCTCTGGTTACCACATATTTACCTGAGTAGGCTTGAATGCCTGGTTCAATGATTTGATTCCCTGCTTTGAAAGGATAACTAAATCTGGTAACAATATGGGGTTGGTTATTTTGTTCTGGCTTATTGGCAGTTTGGCCATTATAGGCGCCAAAAGCAAATACGCCATAGTCACCTGAACCTTTTAAGCCATCACGAACTAAGGCTGCAAACAGTTCTCTTTTTTCTTTTGGTGCCCAGTAAAAGAAGACGCCCATGTCTCGCTCATTGACTACTGAACTATTCAGCGCATCGTTTCTGTCTAATGGAAGTCTATTCTGACTGGATTGCATGTTTTCAAACCCATAAGGAACTTTGCTTTGACCTATTCTGAGTCTATATTCATTATCTTTATCTAAGCCAATATCAAAATAAGCGTCTCTTAATTGTCCAAAATGCAAAGAAGTTGATGAGGCTGAGCTTGCAAAGTCTGGTTGAAAATAGAAATAGACGTGTTTACTAATTTGGCCAGAAAGTATAACACGAGCTCGTCTTAGAAAAAATCCACCATTCTCTCCCCAGCTCCTATCTCCTTGTTCATTCCCCATTTTAGGGTTGGTTTCTAATAGCCTATTGTATCTCACTTGCAGATAACCTCGGATACTGATATTTTCAAACCATTTCTTTTCAGGTACGGTTACAGCTTTTTTGGTTGTGGTATCAACACTGTGTTGGGCATTAGTGGTTAAAAGGAAGGTTAGACAAATTAGGGAAACCAGGCTTTTCTTCATGTTGTTTACTTCAGTGGCGCAAAAATAATCCCTAACCAAAAGCTAACAATTTAATAACCATTTGGTAATGATTTTTTAACATGGATGATGTAAATACTGAAACCTTCTCTGATCCTGTGTAAAACCGTACCTTCGCAGACTTAAAATTGAATTAGGTTATGCTGGATAAGCTAGACGCCATTAAAGCAAGGTTTGAACAAGTAGGTATTGCACTGACCAACCCAGAGATTATCAATAATCAAAAGGAATATGGTGCCATGAGCAAGGAATACCGTTCCCTAGAAAAGATTGTACAGCCTTATGAAACATATAGGCGTGTAATGGCCGATTATGAATTTGCCAAAGAGAGCCTAAATGGTTCTGATGAAGACATGCGAGAACTGGCTAAAATGGAATTGCCAGAATTAGAACTAAAAAAGGACGAACTAGAAAAAGCCCTCACTAAACTCTTGATTCCCAAAGATCCTCAGGATGATAAAAATGCCATTTTAGAAATTAGAGCTGGAACAGGTGGCGATGAAGCCAGTTTGTTTGCAGGTGATTTATTGGGTATGTACCTGCGTTATTGCAGCAAGAAGGGGTGGAAAACCAATATAGTTACGGAAAGTGAAGGCACCGTTGGTGGATACAAAGAAGTGGTGGTAGAAGTTACTGGTGAAGACGTATATGGTACGCTAAAATTTGAAAGTGGGGTACACCGTGTTCAAAGGGTTCCCAACACAGAAACTCAAGGTAGGGTGCATACATCTGCTGCAACCGTTGCAGTAATGCCAGAAGCAGAAGAAGTGGATTTTGAATTGAAAGAGAGTGATGTGAAAATGGAAACTGCCAGAAGTGGTGGTGCGGGTGGACAAAACGTAAACAAGGTAGAAACCAAGGTATTCTTAACGCATATTCCAACAGGTGTGGTAGTGGTTTGTCAAACAGAGCGTTCTCAGTTGGGCAATCGCGAAAAAGCCATGACCATGCTTAGAACCCGTTTATATGAAGAGCAGGTTCGCAAACAAGAAGACGAGATTGCTCGTCAGCGTAAAACCTTGGTAAGTACCGGTGATAGAAGCGCCAAAATCAGAACCTATAACTGGCCACAGGGTAGGGTTACTGATCACCGTATTGGTCTTACTTCTTATAATTTAGACGCCGTAATTGGAGGAGAGATTGAAGACTTTATTGAGGCATTGCAAATGGCAGAAAATGCCGAAAAAATGCTTAACCAATAATTTTTTATTGTAGTTTGGTTGAACAAAACAATCCTATGTCATCCAAAGTCCTGCTTCTTGCACTGGTTTTTTCTTGTCTGTTTGCCAATGCGCAATCTCAAGTAAGTGTAAATGGCGGTCAAAATTTACAAGCCCTTAATGGAGCTCCCTTGACCCCAGAAAAAGTTATGGAATTGCAGGGTAGTTATTTCTTTAGCGATGATTTTTTACCTGCTACCTTGGTTGATGCCAGTGGTAAAGAATACAAAGACAAGAAAATCAAATTCAACCTCAAGTCTAATATTATCTACTATACTGATTGGGATGGTAAGCTCATGCAAGCCACATCAGACATTAGAAAAGTCATTATCACTGAGCCAGAGAAAACCACAGTGTTTGAAAATTTCTTTCCTTCTATAGATGGGCTTGACGCTGGAACATATTACAAAGTAATTATCAACGGGCCGGCTAAACTTTTGTTGAGTACACAATTCTCAGAAGTGGAATACAAGGAGTTCAATAGTGCGGTTACCACCAAGCGCGTTGACAAAGTGTACCAATTATATGGTGCTGCTAATGGAAGCATTAAAAAACTAACCAGGGGTGAAGCTGAGCTACTAGAATTGCTCAAAGACAAGTCTACTGAGCTTGCTGCGTTTATCAAACAGAACAGCCTTAAATGCAGAAAACAGTCTGATTATGAGACTGTTTTCAACTATTATAATGGCTTAAAAAAATAGGCTAGTTATTTTTCACACTATCGGCTTCAGCCTTGAGTTTGAGTTCCCATTCCCAAGCTGTTTTCATCATCTCTTTAATGCCATATTTGATATTCCAACCTAGCTTGTTCACAGCTTTATCATTGTTGGCATAAATAGCAATCACATCACCAGAGCGTCTAGGCGCTATTTCATAATTGAGTTTTACGCCGCTTACTTCTTCAAATGTTTGAATGGCTTCTAAAACAGTTACGCCTAAGCCAGTACCCAAATTGAAGATATCACAGGGTCCCTCGTTTTTGGCATTTTCCAAATATTGAATTGCCAAGGTATGCGCGTGCGCGATGTCACATACATGAATATAGTCTCTAATGCAACTTCCGTCTCTAGTATCATAGTCATTACCAAATACCTTCATCTTAGGCAGTTTGCCAATAGCAGTTTGGGTAATGGCTGGAACCAGGTTCTGAGGTTTGCCAATGGGTAATTCTCCAATGATAGCAGAAGGGTGTGCACCTACTGGATTAAAATATCTGAGTAAGATGGCGTCACATGCGCCATTCTTAGTAAAATCAGTAAGCATTTCTTCTCCCATTTGTTTGGTAGCACCATAGGGTGATTCGGCCTTTTTAATGGGAAAGGCTTCTGTTACAGGAATGCTATCTGGGTTACCATAAACGGTACAGGAAGAAGAAAACACAAAATGGGGAATACTAAATTCTTCTACGCATTTTAATAAATTAATCAGCGAGAAAAGATTGTTTTCAAAATAGAGTAGTGGAGCTGCTACTGATTCACCTACTGCTTTATAAGCTGCAAAATGGATCACACCAGCAATATCTGTATTCTCCTGAAAGACGGCCTGGGTCTCGTCAAAATTCTTTAGGTCAACCTTGTAATTCTTGACTTTCTTACCGGTAATTTTTTCAATTCCGTTGATGCTAAAGGCAGAGGATCTAGAATTGTCATCAATTGAAATGACATCATATCCATTTTCTAATAAATCTACAATAGTGTGTGATCCTATGAATCCACAACCACCAGTAACCAAGATCTTTCTCATAATAGGGAATATATAGTGCAATATAAATTGAACTATCCAATTATGCGAGAAAGAGCCTGTTTATCAGATAAATAGTTTCAAAATATAAAAAATGGTAGCAGCCAATAAAGCTGAAATAGGAATGGTTACAATCCATGCCCAAAGTAGGTTGATGGTTACACCCCAACGTACAGCGCTTAAACGTTTGGTAGCACCTACCCCAATAATAGAACCAGTAATGGTATGGGTAGTTGAAACGGGTATTTTAAAGTGTTCAGTCAAAAATAAGGTAATTGCACCTGCAGTTTCTGCAGCCACACCTTCTAAAGGTGTTACTTTAGTAATCTTTGTACCCATGGTCTTAACTATCTTCCAGCCACCACTCATGGTACCCAATCCAATACACAAAAAGCTTGTAAACGGCACCCAGCCATAGGCAGTGACAAATTGGTTAAAATCCATTTTTACGCCCAATTTGCTCTGATAATAAATCATGGCTGCGCCAATAATTCCCATTACTTTTTGAGCGTCGTTACCACCATGACCAATGCTAAAAGCGGCAGAAGATACCAACTGTAATCTTTTGAACCAATTCTCTGCCTTATAGGGATTGGATCGTTTACAGAGATGGACAATAAATATGGTAATAAAGAATGCAATAAACATTCCAATTAATGGAGCCATGAAAATGAATAAGAAAGTAGGTACTACTTTGGCATAGTTGATTACGTCAACTCCTGCATCACTAAATCCTTTTGCATTGGCCAAAGCTGCACCAATAAAGCCACCCATTAAAGTATGGGAAGAGCTAGAAGGAATCCCATACCACCAAGTAACTAAGTTCCAGATAATGGCAGCAGAAATACCGGCTAAAATCACTTCAAGAGTAATAAATTCAGCGTGTACCCATTTGGCAACGGTATTACCAATGCCAAATTCTTTGAACACATATTTAGAAATAAAGAAAGCAGCAAAGTTGAAAAAAGCAGCCCATAACACGGCTTGGAATGGGGTCAAAACCTTAGTAGAAACAATGGTGGCAATGCTGTTAGCAGCATCGTGGAATCCATTGATATAATCGAATACAAAGGCAAGGACAATGATGACAACAAGCATTGTGAACATAAGCGGGTGTTTTGGTAGTCAAGCGATTCCGTAGTCCGGATTATGCGTATTTGATGATGATGGATTCTATCACGTTGGCTGCATCTTCACATTTGTCAGTTGCAATTTCCATTACTTGATAAATCTCTCTTTTCTTGATTACTTCTTTGAAATCATTTTCTTGTTGGAAAAGAATTTCAATACTCATATCAAATACATCGTCTGCTTGGTTTTCAATGCTGTTCACCTTAACCATGGCTTCGGTCATTGCACGCAGATTCTTCATATCGCGTAAGCCAAAAACCGCTTTCTTGATTTCAATGGTACCTTGTAAAATCAGGTCTGCCATTTTCTGAATGCCAGTATCGTTGGGGTTTACATTGTAGAAGTTGATCTTCTTAGAACAGGCATATATATAGTCTGCAATATCATCCAAGGCTGTAGCCAAATAGTGAATGTCTTCTCTATCAAAAGGGGTGATAAAATTTCTACCCAATTCGGTAAAAATACGGTGGGTATTGTCGTCATTCTTGTGCTCTAAGTCCTCAATCTGCGCCAAAAATGCTACTCTTTTATTTGAATCGGGCTCACTCACCAATTCTTTGAGTTTGATACCCATTTCGTGAACTTTTTCAGCTACATCTTCAAACAATTCATAAAACACTTTGTTTTTTGGCATGAAGAACTTACCGATTGTATTGATACCCATGGTATTTTGTTTTGCGCAAAATTAGGCCTGGACTAAATCTTATTGCCAAAAAACGAATTGTTAACAATAAGATAATATTAAATAAAACAAGAATATTTATTTCCTTCAAGGAAAAGCTTAAAAAGGCTGGGAGAGGGTGAATCCAATAGTGGTTCCAACGTCTAATTTACTCCTTACATGCATACTTTCACCGTGGGCTTCAATGATGTGTTTACAAATAGACAATCCCAATCCACTACCCCCGGCATTCCGGCTTCTGCCTCTATCTGTTCTGTAAAAGCGTTCAAATATTCTAGGTAAATGCTCTTCAGCTATGCCAATTCCATCATCGCTAAATTCAATTAATACGTGTTTGCCATCTGTTTGATAAGCACTAGCTACAATGGTTCCGTCTTGTTTTCCATATTTGGTAGCATTCACCATTAAATTGTTGATTACTTGCCTCACTTTTTCTTTGTCTGCATATACCAGTATGGGAGGTTCGCAACCTTTTTTAATGCTGGTTTTGATGTTTTTAGCCTTTGATTTAATAGACAGGGTTTCAAAAACTTCTTTAATCAAGTCCTGGATCACAAAAGGGGTTTTATTTAAAGGCTGTTCTCCGCTCTCTAATCGGGTAATTTCATCAAGGTCTTCCGCCAAATTAACCATGCGATCAACGTTTTTGGCAGCGTTTTCTAAGAATCGCTTACTCAATACGGGATCTTCCATAGCCCCATCTAATAGGGAATCCACATAGCCCTGTATGGCAAAAATGGGGGTTTTGAATTCGTGAGAAAGGTTTTGCAAGAATTCTTTTCTATAGGCTTCGTTGGTTCTTAATAGCTCAATTTCAGCTCTCCTTTGTTCGGCCCATTGTTCTACGTCTTCTCTTACTTCATCAATACTTTTTTGAGGTAGAATGTATTTGTAATAAGTCTCTTCTCTTTTATTGGCCTTGGTCTGATATATGAATTTATAGATCAGTTTAATCTTTCTGTAAATAAACCATTCTAATACAAATTGAAATAAAAGGTAGCTCCCCAAAAAGCTAATCGCCAGTGCTACTAGAAAGACAAGCCAAAGTTCCGTAATGAAGAAAAAACCTAGTGACACCGGAAAAGAAATGGCCAGTGCAGTTAAAGCGGATAGTTGTTTGGGACTGAGGTTTTTGGGATTCACAAGCGGGAATTGTATAGGAAAGTTACTGGAATTAAACAGAACCCTATTGCTTAAAGGTCAAATTTATAACCTACGCCTTTAACCGTGCTAATACAATCAACGCCCATTTTTTGTCTAATTTTTCTGATATGTACATCAATGGTTCGGTCCCCTACAATGACATCATTGCCCCAGATCTGAGAGAGAATCTCATTGCGTAAAAACACTCTACCCGGTCTAGATGCTAAAAGGTACAATAGTTCAAATTCTTTTTTGGCTAAGACCACGTCACTACCTGAAACCTGTACCATGAATTTAACGGGATCAATATTAATGTCTCCAATAACCAAGGTCTTGATATCTGAAATCTGTAGATGAATTCTGCGGAATAAAGCATTCACCCTGCTGGTCAAAACTTTTGGGCTAATAGGTTTACTTACATAATCATCAGCACCATTTTCAAGACCCTTGATTTCAGAAGCTTCATCACTTAGAGCCGTTAAGAAAATAATCAAGGTCTTTTGGAACATAATTTGAGACCGCAGTATTTGACAAACTTCAATACCGGTTTTTCTAGGCATCATTACGTCTAAAATAATCAGGTCTGGATTGAGTTGCTTAGCCTTCTCTATGGCTTCGTTTCCATCTTTGGCTGTATGGATCTCATATCCTTCCTTAGTCAGGTTATACCCAATAATCTCTAGTATATCCGGTTCGTCGTCTGCAATCAAAATCCTTTTCGCTTTGCCTTCCATGTTAACGCAATGTTTCCACAAAATTAATTTGAATGATTGGCAATAAGCTCTTTTACCACTATTATGTTATTGTTAACAGTAAAAAGCCCCTTTTGACCTTTTTGCCGGGTTTGGTAGTATTTTTGGAAGGATAATGAAATTAGTCAAGGCCATTTTCCTTTTGTGCTTCTTACCCATCCTGCTTTCAGCACAGGATGAATTGGCCATGCCTGTGATTCCCGCCATGCGGCAATTGCACCATGAATACATTATCAGCTCCATTCAAAAAATCAATCAACTGCCCGCAGTTAAAGACAGTGGCTATACCCAACAACTAGTTTGGGTAGACGAAACCGTTACGGGTATTAGAGCTAGTATTGAAAGAGACAAGCGGCTTGATGATAATGCCAAATACAGATGGTTGAGAAGTGTGAATGAACTACTCACGGCTTTCATACAAGCTTACCAAGTTGAAACAATCAGTTTGAAGCAATTGGAGCCCTTGATTAAAGCTTATCAACAGGCCATGAAATTGGATTTGGCAGACCAGTCTATTTATCCCGTTTTTGAACACAATGAATTGGTTATTGGAAACATATTAGTTGATAATTTTTGTTTGAAAACCAATCAAGGAATTCCCGCTGCAAAAGACTTGTTGATTTGGAAATACTGTCAAATCAATCCCAGTCAGATTTTGAATCTATTGAGCAAACAACCCCAAAATATTTTTGCAGATACCCTGATTATTCAAGCGGCTTTTCATGATCCTGAAAAGCTCTATAATTTTGCAGCAGCCCCCAATGCACTAGGAAGAAAAATCCAGTCTGTTAATCATAGCTTGGTAAAATTGATAGGGCAATTGTCATTGACAAAAACGGGTAGAATGTATTTTCCTTTTTTGGATCAATTATACCATGGAAAATATAGCTTGGAAGATATTACACCACTTTTGGTTGAAGACTCTGCAGCTAGGTATTATAAGCTCTTAGTGGATACCCGAATTGACTACGCTGGTAGAATGCAAAAAGGCGATACGCCCATGTTGGAAAAAGTGCTCACCGCTAAATTGAAATCAAAAGCCATAGAGCTGTACATCAATGAAATCAATGCTTTGCACGAGCTACGCGATTTAAAAGTCAGGTTCAAATCATTGGACAAGTTAACAGCTACGGAGCTCTATTATTTAGCTGTGATGGGGGAAGCTGAAATGTATACCTCTAGTTTTGTGAGTGGGGTCTATCCTAGAATTTTTCAGAAAATGTTGGAGCCCAATGCGGATACTTTGCTCTCTATGGTGAACAATGATTTTTTCAAAAAATTTATCCGTGTTTCTGCTGCCTATAATACGCTAGATGATTTTCTACGAAGAATGGATTCTGTATCGGCCAAAAAAAGAATGGAGCGTTTTGTAGATGGCTTAGAAAAAACAACCAGTTTAGAAGACGCAGTAGATGTGGCAGATTCTTATTCCAGTATTTACCAAGCACCATTGAGGCAACTGATTGTAGAGCGGGTACAATTGAACCGATTGAAAAATATGCAAGCCCATAACAGCAAAGGGGAACGCATTTATAAAATCTTAGACCTATTATTTCAATCATTAGACAGTAGTTGTCATGTAGACCTCTCTAAAGAGTTGGGTATAGATCCTGTCTATGAAATGAGTAGTCAGCGTTTACAAGACAGTGCTGGTAGAATTGTGGTGCAACAATTTTTCTATGGAGACAAAGACGGGATGAATGTTTTTCTGGCTTTTATAGCAGGGTTTAACAATGGTAAATGGCGGGTGATTCAAAAACCAGAATGGGTAGAACTAGTGGCTAAAACAGGTGTTCCCATTACTATTTATGCCAATAAACCCTTGAATGAAAAATTAGACCTTGACGCCAAAGCCCAAGCTAATCTAAGTAACTATTTAGCTGACAAGGGATTGGAACCTTCCATTGTAATTCATCGCGGTCATAGTTATCACCTTCGCTCTACCATTGAACAATTGGCCCCATCGGCCAAGTTGGTGATTTTGGGTGGATGCGGTGGTTATCAAAATCTAAATGATGTATTAGATATTTGTCCTAGCGCCCAGATTATTTCTACCAAACAAGTGGGAACAGGTGTGATAAATAAGGGGCTGATTAATGAGATCAGTGAAACACTTAGGGCTGGGCAAAACCTAAACTGGCCCAGTCTTTGGAACAATATGGCCAAACAATTGGGTCTCAAATACAAGGAGACTTTTGATGACTATGTACCCCCACATAAAAATCTGGGAGCCATTTTCATCACCGCTTTTAATCAACCAGAAAAAATTGGGCAATAACCTTAATCGTCTTCCCAATCCTCGTCTGCTTCGTCTTCATCAAACATCAGTTCATAAGCCAAAGCTTCTTCATCTGATAGTTCTTCTAAGATTTCTGTAATAGGATCCGTTTTCTTGCGCCAATAAGTAATTTCTTCTCCTGCATCGTGCAGAATAGAAAAAATGGCCAAGCTGGTTTCCATCATGGGCTGAATCAAGATGAGTTCCTCTCCTTGGTTTTCAGTGATCAAGTAATATCGGCCAACGGCCAAATCTGCGTAAGTAGACATACAATCAATTTTCTTAAAGTTCGGCTAATTTGCTAGAAAACCCATTTTTCTGATGGGAATCCAAGAATTAAGTCAAAAAGGGGTTGAATTCCTTTTCGTGTCCAATTCTAGTAGGGCGGCCATGTCCGGGGTGCACAATCACGGCATCGGGTAGGGTAAATAGTTCTTCCCGAATACTATGCAATAGGGTTTCATGGCTTCCCATGGGCAGGTCTGTACGGCCAATACTTTGGTAAAACAATACATCGCCCCCAATGATAAAGCCCTGTTTTTCACAATAAAAACAGATACTTCCGGGAGAATGTCCGGGCGTGAACAGGATGCTCAATTCATCCTCGTCTAAAAAAACCTTGTCTCCAGGATGTAAAAAATGCAAGGGTCCACTATAATTGGTAAAAGGCATTCCCCATGTTTCGCCCGATTTTGGGGCAAATGCTAGTACTTTTTCTTCATTGGGATGGATGTAGAGCTCCAATCCATAGGTTTTATGCACCCAGTCATTCCCAAATACATGGTCCAAATGGCAATGGGTATTGAGCAACTGAACCGGGGTTAATCCCGTATCTTTTAAAAAGTTTTTTAACGTTTCTTGCTCAGCACTAAAATAACATCCCGGGTCTATTATCAGGGCATTACCCGCATCATTGTAGAGTACATAGGTGTTTTCTTGGATAGGACTGAATGTGAAAACTTTAACATGGAGCATATGGGTAATTTTAGACCGCTTTTAATGGTAAATGACTAATTTTAAAATACTAAAGTTCGGATATGCAACGCAATCGCATGAATAAATGGGTCTTTTTCCTATGCTTTCTTTTTCCCCTACTTTCTCAAGCTCAGGTGAATACCGTGATGTTTGGTAAAAACAGGGTGCAACACAAGAAATTTGTTTGGAAGTTCTATCAGTCTCCCAATTTCAATACCTATACTACCCAAAACGGCGTAGAGCTGGGCAAATTTGTAGCCCAGGTAGCTGAGGAAGAATTACTTTCTCTTGAAAACTTTACCGAGTACAGCTTGCAACGCAGGGCCAATATTTTGGTATATAATAATTATAACGATTATAAAAGCAGTAACGTGGGTTTGGGTATGGACTGGCAGAATTCTGGCGGATCTACCAAACTGGTGAACAATAAAATCATTGTCTATTTTGATGGTAACCATAATCACTTGAAAAGAAGTGTACGTGAGGGGATTGCCAAAGTGCTTACCGATAACCTGCTTTTTGGAGACGATATTGGAGAATTTGCTAGCAACCAAGCTTTGTTAGACCTACCCAAATGGTTGGTGGATGGATATGTGGCTTATGCTGCAGAACCTTGGAGTACGGAATTGGATGATGAACTCAAAAGCGCTTTGCTCAGTGGTAGATATAATTCTTTTTATCAGTTTGCTTTTGAAAAGCCATTGTTAGCAGGTCATGCTTTCTGGTATTATTTTGGTAACAAGTACCGTAAGGAGAATATCACTTACATGCTTTACTTGGCCAGGATTTATAAAAACCTAAATAGTGCGGCTTTGAGAATTTGTAAAATCAAATTCAAAGACGTGTTATCTGAGTTTATGCAAGCGGAGCAAGACAGATATGCAAAAGACATTCGTGCTAGAAGAAATGCTGTTAAAGGTTCCCTGAATATTTCTGAAGACGTGAGTAAAAATGATTATTTCCGTTTTCAAGCCAACCCAACCCCAAGAAGTAATAACTACGCGGTGGTGGAATTTAAAAAAGGGATTTATAGCGTTAAGTATTTTGAGAATTTCTATAAGCAAAAAACCTTATTGCAATTGGGTGTACGTACCAATATGGGTGATATCAATCCCAATTACCCCATTCTTGCTTGGGATGTAAAAGGTACCCGTTTATTGGTCATGTATTGGGAAGCTGGTAAGACCAAAATGTTTGTTTATGACATTATTGCCAAGTACAAACGTTACAAACAAACTATTGAAGGCTTTGACCAAATTTTAGATGCTAGCTTTATGCTCAATGCCAATCAATTGGTCATGAGTGCTGTAAAGAACGGGCATTCAGACATCTATACGTATAATATTGAAGAGAACAAATTAACCCAGGTAACCAATGATGTCTATGATGACTTGGATCCAAGTTTTGTAGCTTTCCCCAATAGGGTAGGAATTGTATTTTCTTCTAATAGACCTAGCGGATCTGCTCCAAGTTCAGATACGGTGTTACCAAGCAGGAATAGGTTTAATATTTTCTTGACCGATATGTCTGCTGGTGGTCCCGGCAAACAAGTGGCTCAAATGACCAATCAAAAATTTGGGAATGCGCGCTACCCCATGCAGTACAATACCAACCACTTCACTTTTGTGTCTGATCAAAACGGGGTTGCTAACCGCTGGGCTGGGTTCTTTGGTACTTCTAGAAATGGCGTTGATACCTTGTATTATATAGGTGATGAAGTCTTGCACAATCCTAGCAACAAAGAGTTTGACTCTACCTTGGTAGCTTGGCGCAAGAATGAGCCCGATAGCGTCAGTTATTTTCAGGTGTTCAGAGACAGTACTTACACATTCCCCATTACCAACTATCAAAGCTCACTCAAAGAAACCAGGATTGCAGGTAACAATGGCCAAGTAAGTGAAGTGCGTCAAGAAGGAGATTATAAATTCCTCTACAAGTTAAAAGTAGATTCCATTGCACTTGTTAGAAGAAATACCAATTCAAGACCTACGGAGTTCATGAAAAAAACCATGGATGAGCAAAGGGCTGCTGAGGGTAAAGCCATTTTCTATAACAATAAACCCGTTATCAAAGACAGTGCTAGAAAAGCAGGAAATGTTTTTCAAAATGAATTTGCCGACGAACTGCCTGATACTTCCGCTGCCATTCGTTCTTTGATGGAAAATAATGCTAGGGCTTCTATCTTAAGCAAGGCCAAACTCTTTGACTACCGAATGAAGTTTAGTAGTGACTATATTTTGGCGGGCTTTACCAATAATGTATTGATCAATAGATACCAACCCTATGCAGGTGGTTCAGGACCTATTCAATTGAACAATGGTAATGACTTGAATTTCACTTTCCGCGTAGGAACTTCCGATCTTATGGAAGATATTAAGTTTGTGGGTGGTTTGCGTTTTGGTACCAACCTAAAAGACAAAGACGTGTTCTTTAGTTTCCAAAACTATCGCCGCAGGCTGGATTGGGGACTTACCTATTATAGAAGTAATGTGACCAATTTCTTTAACACCAGCTACAATAATGAATTGTACACCAACCTTTATCAAGCCAATGTTTCTTATCCTTTTAATGAGGTAAAAAGTTTGCGTGCAACAGTTGCTTACAGAAATGATAGGGGCGTATTACGTAGTTATGATAATAATGCGGGATTACCTGATCCGGCAGCATTAAAATATGCCGATACGGTTTCTAAATTCTTATTAACTCGCTTTGAATACGTACATGATAACACCATTAATCCAACCCAGAATATTTGGAATGGTTTGCGTTTCAAAATCTATATGGATGTGAATTTGCCCATGCACAAAACATCTTTTGGCAATAACAAAATGACTTTCAACTTTGGATTTGACGCACGCAAGTATGTCAAAATCTATCGAAACTTTATTTGGGCCGGTAGGGCTGCCGCCGATTTCAGTTGGGGTAATCAGAAACTCATTTATTACCTAGGTGGCGTAGACGGATGGATTGGACCTAAATTCAACAACAATCCTCCTGCACCGGATCAGGGTTATGCCTTCCAGTCTCTAGCGGTAAATATGCGTGGCTATAATCAAAACATTGCCAATGGTAATAATGCCTTTGTATTAAACTCTGAATTCCGATTGCCCATTTTCTCTACCTTAATTAATAGACCTATTAATAATGCCTTTATCCGCAATTTTCAACTGACCCAGTTTATTGACTTGGGTTCTGCTTGGAATGGTCAATACAATGGCATTACCCGCCCTGGTCAATATATTCAAAACCTTGACCCAAGTGGTGTTCCAACAGGTAATGTGGCTGTGAGAATTGACGCTGGTGGTCTAGGACCTTTTGCCGGTGGATATGGGTTTGGTGTTAGGAGTACTTTATTGGGTTATTTTATGAAACTAGACACGGCATGGCCAATGAAAGGAATCTTTGTTGGAAAGCCTATTTGGTATTTCTCACTTGGATTTGACTTCTAACCAAACGTTAAAACGGATGCTGCCATAGCTTAACCGTTTATTTTTGCTCATGTTTTATCAAGGGAAACCTGTTCTATTTGTTTGTGTATTCTTGTTATTGACCCATTTCTCAATGGCTCAGGGCAAGCGTTTGTCTGGAGTGATCAAAGACAAACAAAGCGATGAACCCATTCCCTTTGCCTCTGTAGAATTTAAATTGTCTAAGAAAGGAGTACTTACTGATTCTGCTGGAAAGTTTTCTGTAGACCAACAAGGCGTGCTGCCTACTGATTCCGTTACTGTCATGAGTGTGGGTTATAAGAAATTAGTGATTCCAGTTAAAGCATTTAAAGACAGTGGTTTTGTTGAATTGCGGATAGAAGTTTTGCCCCCCTCTGGAGAGGCAGTAGTAAAAAGCAAGTATAACCGATCCCTTTGGTTTTGGCGCAAGATCATGGCCAATAAAGACAAGAACAACCGCACCAAATGGGAGAGTTATTCTTATGAGATCTACAACAAATTAGAAATGGATCTCAATAATGTGCGTCAGGATAAATTGAAAAACAATATCCTGCTCAAGCCACTTGGATTTGTTTTAAGTTATGTAGACTCGGCCGAAAGTAGCAAACCTTATTTGCCTGTTTACCTTACAGAAACATTGTCTGATTATTACTATAGAAAAGATCCCGAGAAAATTCACGAGGTAATCAAAGCCACGCGCACCAATGGTTTGGAGAATGAGAGTCTGATCAAGGAACTGGGAGGTATGTACCAAAACGTGAATGTATATAGTAATTATATTCCTGTTTTTACACGCGATTTTATCAGTCCTTTTCATGCCAATGGAGACAATTACTATAATTTTAAATTAGCCGATACGGCTTATCTCAGTGGTAAGCGTTTGGTGCATCTGCGATTTACCGCCAAGCGAAAAGGGGAGAGTACTTTTGAAGGGGACTGTTGGGTAAACGATACCAGTTTTGCCATTCAGAAAGTAACCATGCGTCCATCGCCCGACGCGAGTATCAATTTTATTGAAGGCCTCTCATTAATTCAGGAATACCATTTGGTCAATGATAGTACCTGGTTCTTATACAAGGATCGTTTTGTAGTAGACATCGCCCCGCTGGGCAAAGGAAAACTAGGGATTAAAGGCCGTAAGACCACAACTTATGAGCACGTGGTTTTAAATGACGCCAATGCCTTAGATGATCTGAACAAGACCAAGAAAGTGCAGCAAGTAGACTTGCTACCCAATACCGAAAATCTAAGTGATAGTTTTTGGAACAAACGTAGACATGAGCCTTTAGACAAGAATGAAAAAACCGTGTACAAGGTTTTGGATACCCTCACAAAGAATAGTACCTATATTTTTTATAGAGAATTGGCACAAACCATTGTCAAAGGCACGCGTGACGTGGGTAATATTCGTTTGGGACCTTGGTATTATTGGATCAGTGGGAATAATTGGGAGGGTACCCGTTTTAGATTTGACCTGTCTACCAACAGAGGCTTTCATAAAAAATTATACCTCACCGGATATGGGGCTTATGGAACCAAGGACGGCATGTTCAAGGGTGGGGGAGAAGCCAAGTGGTTATTTGATAGAGAGAATTGGACATACTTGAAACTCTATTATAGAAATGACTTAGACAATGGTCAGGTTACTTATGACCAAATGGGTACGGATAATATTTTTGGAACACTGTTTCGTAGACCCAATATTCCATTTAAGTTTCAACAATTAGAAGAAAAGAAAATTGAATTCTTTAAAGAAACACCTATTGGTTTAGGCTATGGATTGTCTGCATCTAGCAAACGATATACCGCTTTGGAAAACCTGCCTGGTAAAGAATATTTTCCATCAAAGGGACCAAATCCATTTAATACTTTTGAAACCACATTGCGATTGCGATATGCTTATTTAGAAAGAAATATAGAAGACAATTTCTTGCGCGTTAGTTTGGGTAGTTTGTATCCCGTGATTGATTTTAAATACACCAAGGGTTTTACCAAAGTGTTCAATAGCAATTATGATTACCACAAAATGGACCTAACTATTTCCCATTTTGCTAAAATACCACCGCTTGGAACCCTTTACTACAATGTGTTTGCGGGAAAAGTCATTGGAACCCTGCCTTATCAAATGCTTGACATGTTGCCTGGTAATGAAATGTTTTATTACAACAAATATGCGTTCAACCTGATGCATCGCTTTGAATACTTAACTGACCAATATGCGGGAATTAATCTGGAGCATAATTTTGGTCCGGGTATTTTTAAATTTATCCCACTGACCAGAAAATTAAAATTCAGACAGTTTTGGTCTGCCAAAGGAATAGTAGGAACCCTTACCGATATGAACAAGCAATTGAACTATGTAGGGAACTATCCCTATAGATCATTAGACGGCAAACCCTATATTGAATTGGGTACTGGTGTTGATAATATTTTCAAATTCTTTAGGGTAGATTTTGTTTGGCGTGTAGCCGCACCTCAACCTGTTCACGGAGAATTGCGTGACAAGTTTGGCATTTTTGGAAGCTTTAGGTTTCAGTTTTAATTAGCCAACCAAGCCTTCGCAAATATTGCGAACAATCCTAGGTCCCTCATAAATAAATCCGGTCCATACCTGCACCAGACTAGCACCAGCTTCTAATTTTTCTTTGGCATCTGCTGCTGTGAAAATGCCACCGCTGGCAATGATGGGGATTTTTCCTTGGGTATTGTTGGCCAAATATTGCACTACTTCTGTTGCCCTTTTGGTAACGGGTTTGCCACTCAAACCGCCAGCACCAATAGCTGCTACTTCTTGGTAAGGGGTGCTTAATCCTTCTCTACTAATAGTAGTATTGGTGGCAACCAAACCGTCTAATTGGGTGTCAAATGAAAGTGCCACAATATCGTCCAATTGTTCTTGGGTTAAATCAGGCGCAATTTTGAGTAGGAGTGGCTTGGGTTTGCTTTTTCCTTGGTTAATCTGTTGTAGATTGGCTAGAATCTTTGTCAAGGAGTCCTTCTCCTGTAATGCCCTCAAGCCTGGGGTATTTGGGGAACTAACATTGACTACAAAATAGTCCACTACGTCAAATAGCTCCCTAAAACAGGTCTCATAATCCTTCCAAGCGTCTTCATTTTCGGTGACCTTGTTCTTGCCAATATTTCCGCCAATAATCAGTTTGTTTGTTTGATTGGCAACCTGATTCCACTTGGCCAGTCTGGCTTTTACCGCAGCCACGCCTTCATTGTTAAATCCCATCCGATTAATCAGTGCCTTGTCCTTGGGTAATCGGAACAAACGGGGTTGTTCATTACCTGGCTGCCCCACAGGGGTTACGGTTCCAATCTCTACAAAACCAAATCCCAAAACCTCTAACTCCTTCAAATACAAGGCGTTTTTGTCAAATCCAGCACCAAGTCCAACAGGGTTCTTAAAGGATAACCCAAAAAGGTCTTTTTTCAAACTAGGGTGTTCAAACT
>Ga0209480_10000625_pt1 | contig 28311 bp, 21 predicted proteins | sample JI61114C2DNA_FD_187501 | JGI IMG/M metagenome (GOLD analysis project Ga0209480, IMG submission 187501) | Wastewater effluent complex algal communities from Wisconsin, to seasonally profile nutrient transformation and Carbon sequestration -... | ecosystem: Engineered > WWTP > Effluent > Algae... | reverse complement strand
GAGCTCGGGGCGATGTCGGCGCAGATCCGTCGGCAGCGCGAATTGGTCGATCAAAGAATGGCCGATCGCCGCGAGCTCGACGCGCTGACCATTCAACAGGCGACGACCAGCCGCGAGGTCGAGGCGATGGATTCATTGATCTCGCAATTGGTGGGCGAAGTGGCGTCGGCCCGCGGCCGCCGCGGCGCGGCGACCACGAACGCGCCGGAGCTGGCGGTGGAACCATTGCACGCGGAGCTAGCGATCCTGGCGCGGCGTGAGGAGCTGCTGGCGCTGCGGCGCGAGGAGCTGGTGCTCCGCGCGCCGAGCGACGGCGAGGTCCGCGAGGTGCTGGTGCGACCCGGTGAGGTCGTATCGCCCGGCTCTCCCGTGTTGACGCTGGTGGCCCTCGGCGGGCCGCGCGTGCACGTGTGCATGGGTGAGGCGCAGGCGGAGGAAGTTCGGCTCGGCGAGTCGACCTTGCTGTATCCGCGCGGCCGCGACGCCGAGCCGCTGCAGGGGCACGTCACGGCGCTCGAGGAGCACGTCGGGCAATTGCCCATCCGTTGCTGGCGCGACCCGCAGGCGCCGGAGTGGGGTCGTGAGGTGACAGTCACCGTCGACGCCGACGTGCCGCTGCGTGCCGGACAGTCGTTCCGCGTCGCGTTCGCCAGCGGCGCCGCCGAGGCGCCGGCCGAGCACAAGACCGCTGAGATGGCCTCGTCGGCGCGCGAGGGCAACGCGCGCGCGCTGACGACGACGGCGGCGCGCAGGTCGGTGAACGCGAAGGTCGAGAAGGTCGCCGCCGACGCGGTGACGCCGCGGGCGATGTTGGTGCCGGTCGCGCTGGCCGAGCGCTCACGTCTCGAGCCCTCGGGCCTGCTGTGGTGGCCGGAGCGCGACCGCTTCATCCTCGTCAGCGACGACACCGGGACGTTGACGGAGCAGGAGCACGCGCCGTGGCTGTTCACGATGACCCGCACCGGACAGGTCGACGCCGAGCCGCTGCGGCTGACGGGGGTCGAGGGGGTCTCCGACCTGGAGTCGATCGCACCAGGGCCCGAGGGCAGCCTGTACATCCTCGCGTCGCAGAGCCTGAGCCGCAAGGGCAAGCGCCCGCCGGAGCGGCAGCTGTTCGCGCGGGTGACCCTCGACGCTAATGGCGGTACCATAATCAAGGCGGTGCAATTCGCCGACTTGTTGGTGGCGGCCGGGCCCGAAGTGCAGCAACGGCTCGGGGTCGCCGACCTCGCGGAGCTCGATCTAGAGGGTATGACGGCGACCGCCGAGGGCGGGCTGCTGCTCGGGCTCAAGGCGCCGCTGGGGGCCCGCGGCGAGGCGCTGATCTGGCGCCTCGGCCGCCCAGATCGCCTGCTGGCCGGCGAGGGCCTCGGGGCCAGCGAGCTGGCGCTGTGGGGCAGCGTGCCGCTGCATGTCACCGCCGATGGCGCCGAGGTCTCGGGCGGGATCGCCGACATGCTCGAGCTCGCCGACGGTTCTCTCTTGATCGGAGCGACCGCCGCAGCCGTCGATCCGAAGGAACAGAGCGGCTCGCTGTGGCATGTGACCGAGCGGGCGCGGCTTTCGGCGCCGCATCAGGTGGCGATATTCACCGGGCTCAAGCCCGAGGGCATCGGCCTCGCGCCGGACGGGGCTGCGATCGTGGTGGTGTTCGACACCGGCGATGAGACACCGCAATGGCTGGAGCTCCCGTGGCCCGCGCGCTGATCCATCATGTGGTCATTACATTGCTCGGCGCCGCGTGTTTCCACGAATCGGCCCCGGGTGACACGCGCGCGCTGGCGGTCTGGCGCGAGATCGAGCGCGGCGAGGCCGAGCGCGCCCAGGAGGCGACGGCGATGATGACACCGTCGGGCGAGCACCTGCTCTATGCGGAGCAGGCCTACCTGCTAGCGGTCGCGGCCAGCCGCGAGGTGGCGATTCAGAACGCCGAGGTGGCGGTCGAAGAGGCCAACATCATGCGCGCGCGGCAGCTCGAGAACCCCGAGATGCGCCTGACCAACCTCCGCCCGGGCGGGCTCGAGAGCGGCAGCTCGCGCCTCGACATCGCGGTGCGGGTACCGATCCCGCGGCCGTGGAACCTGCACGCGGGGGCCCGCGGGGCCCGCTACGCCACCGCGGCGGCTCAGGTCGAGGTCGAGGAGGCCAAGCGGACCCTGCGCGCGCGGATCTTCAAGCTGTTCGCGCGGCTGGCCAGGATGCGCGCCGATCACGTGCTGGTCGAGGAGGTCGGGCACCGGCGAGCGAAGCGCCGCACGATCGTCAGCGGACGAATCGACAAGGCGATGGCGACCCGCCTCGACCTCAAATTCGCGGACATCGAATATCAAGAGGCGGCGGCCGAGATCGCCCGGAGCGGCGACAGAATCGCGGCCCTGGAGAGCGAGCTGCGGCGGACCTGCGGCGCCGGACCGCATGTGCACTTCCAGACCCGAGCCGACGAGCTGACGCGCGGTGTGATGTACCGTGAGCGGGTCAGCCTCACCGAGGCTGCGCTATCGCGGCGGCCGGACGTGCGCGCCGCGGCCAGCCGCGTCGGCGCGGCCGAGGCGGGCGCCTACGTTGCTCGCGGCAGCGCGTGGCCATGGTTTGGCTGGGCCCAACTCGGTCACACGCTGCCGGCGGCGGTCGGCGCGTGGGGCTTCGGCGTGACCATCGAGGTCCCGCTCCTCAACTGGAAGCGCGGCCAGATCCGCGGCGCCGACGCGCAGGTGCGCCTGCGAAAGTTGCAAGAGCAAGCGTCGGTGCAGGCGGTGGTCCATGAGATCGACGAGGCGCTCGAGCGGGTGACCCGCACGGCCGCGCACGCGCAGCTGCTCGAGACCGGCGTGCTCGCAGAGTTGAGGGAGGCGCTCGACCTGGCGGCGAAGGGCGTCGCGGCCAGGGTGATCGATCCGCTCGACGTCGTCGACCTCGAGATCAAGCAGATCGAGGCCCAGCGGCGTCACCTCGCGGCGACGCTCGAGCACCGAGAGGCGCTGATCGACCTCGAGGCGGCGCTCGGCGGCCCGCTGCCGTAGCGCTGCTTGCTGTCCTCCGTGACTGTGCCGCGGTGCGTGCGCAGGTCCCCGGTGCTGATAGACGGAGGTCTCGAGCACGGCCCCGGCGTGCGCCCCGGTCCCGCGGACGTGGCGGGCCAGCACAGGCGCCTGCGCGAGGCCAAACAGCGCCACTGCGGCGGCGCCGAAGCCCGCGGCGAACAGGGCGCAGCCAGCGGTGCAGGCGCCGTCATTGAGAGTATCCGCAGTGCACCGCTTGCATCGGGCCTCGTTCATCCGCTGGTTCGGGATCTCGCCCGCGGCGGTGCAACCTTTGCACGCCAATCATCGGAGCCTGTGGCCGGGGCGTTACATTCGCGGCGTAGACATCGAGCGGTGAGCCAGGACCTGACAGGCCGTGATCGACGACGTCGCGCCGGGGACCGTGTGGCCGCTTGGCTCGCCTCGCTGCCGGCGACCTTCGCGGAGATGCAGGAGACCCTGGCGCTCGAGGTCGGCGAGGGGATCGAGGACTTTCACATCGCGGTCATCAACGCCTGTCCCAAGCCGCCGAACTTCCACAACTACGGGGCCGGCGATACCGACTGTCAATTCCCCGACAACACCAACTGGCTCGCCTCCGACGCGCCGAAGCTCGACGCGCAGTTCGCATGCGTGGGCCAGCTACCGCCGCAAGACGAGGCGTTGGAGGCCAAGGGCGGCACCAACGGCGGGTATAACAGCCTGCCGGACACCTGCAGCGACAAGCAGGACGAGGACGAGCAGCCGGCCTGGACCGCGGCCAAGTCGCTGGACCCCGGGATCGCCGCGAACGCCGGCTTCGCGCGGTCGGACGCGCTGCTGCTCGTCATCGCCATCACGGACGAGGACGAGGCCCTGGTCGGGCCCGACGACGCAACGGAGATCCACGACGCGATCGTCGCCGCCAAGGGCGACGCGGGGCGCGTCGTGTTCCTCGGCATCGGCGGCGACGAGGGCGGCTGCAACAGCGCCTACGGTGACGACGAGGTCAAGGACTCGGTGGTGCTCCGTCAGGTCGCCGGGACCTTCGGTGAGCGCGGGCTCTACCGCGATCTGTGCAAGAAGAACGGCCCCGACCCGATCGCCGCCGCCTTCGAGGAGGCACTGACGACCGTCGTCGACGCTGCGTGCACACAGTTCGTCCCATGATCGTGATGGGGGGACGAGACTGCGCGTCGCCGACTCGGCGGAGAACTGTTACCTGGCGCGGGACAATCTCGGCGGGGTCGTGGTAGGAGTGGCGGCATGCTCCGCCGCGTCGCCGCGACCCGTTATGTCGTCCCGTTGCGCGAGGGGGGTTCGCTGCCGGCGGTGATGGAGGCGGACGACGGGGCGGCGTATGTGGTCAAGTTTCGCGGGGCGGGGCAGGGGCCGCGGGCGCTGGTCGCGGAGGTCGTGGTTGGGGAGCTGGCGCGGGGGCTCGGGCTGCCGGTGCCGGAGCTCGTGATCGTGGCGGTCGACGCGGCGCTCGGGCGCAACGAGCCGGACCCGGAGATCCGCGCGCTGGTGGTCGGGAGCGCCGGTGATAACGCGGGCATGGGATTCTTGTCGGGGGCGATCAACTTCGATCCGGCGGCGATCCGCGATGTGGGTGGGCTGGACCCGGCGTTGATGGCCAGAGTCGTCGCGTTCGATGCATTCGCGCAGAACATGGACCGAACGGCCAAGAATCCGAATATGCTGTGGTGCACCGATAAGCTGTGGCTGATCGACCACGGCGCGGCGCTATATTGGCAGCACGACTGGGACGGCGGCCTCGGCGGGGTGTCGTCGCCCTTCGCGCTGATCGCCCGGCACGTGCTGCTGCCGCGCGCCGGGAGCATCACCGGGCAGGCGGCGTGGCTGCGGGCGGGCCTCGGCGACGAGGCGATCGCGGCGGCGGTCGCGGCGGTGCCCGACGAGTGGTGGACCGGGCCGCCCGCGCTCGAGCCCGGGGCGTATCGCGCGGCCTTCGCGGCCCGCCTGCGCGCGCGTCGCGACGCGATGGCGATCTACCTGGGGGAGGCCGAAGGTGCCCGCGCTCGTGGCCTTTGATTATGCGATCGTGCGGCTCGTGCCGCGGGTCGAGCGGGAGGAATTTATCAACGTCGGTGTGATCGTCCACGCGCCGACGCGGGGCTTCCTCGGCTGCGCGCTGCGGCTCGACCGCGGCCGGCTCGGGGCCTTCGCGCCCGGGCTCGACCTCGACGCGCTGGCGCGGCATCTCGAGGCGTTTCGCGCGGTGTGTGCCGGGGAGGCCGACGCCGGCCCGATCGCCGGGCTGGCGCTGAGCGAGCGCTTCCACTGGCTGGTCGCGCCGCGCAGCGCGGTGCTCCAGACCTCGCCGGTGCACGGCGGTATGTGCGAGGACCCGGCGGCGGCGCTGCGCGAGCTGCTGGCGCGGCGCGTCGCGTGAGACGGCGAGAGGAGCAGGTCGGGCCGGAGAATTCGGACTGGCCGGCGGCCGCGGAAGTTGTTGTGCTTCAGCCAGTTGGCCAGCACCGTCGCGGATGAGGCCCGGCCACCGCCGAAAATGCGCGCCGCGTCGGCGCGCGCACACACGACCGTCGGGTCGCGGCCAAGGCCTCGTGTTAGCGTCACAGCATGGTGCGTCCTGACGAAGCAGACCGACGAGCCCCCGACGGGGGCGAGGCGGCCGCTTCACGCTGCACCGTTCCAGCGGGTGAAAGTCCCGTCCGGGTAGGCGCCGGAGCGCCCGGTAGCAGGTCCCAGGTCGAGCGAGGAGAGATCCTCGTGGCCCGAGCGGGACGTCGAGAGCCTCTGCGGAGGGAGCAAGAACGCGGGCCGCAACATCAAGTGAAGCCTGCAGCCTCGACAGATGAACAATGGGGGAGCCGAGCCGCTCATTTCACGGCGAAGGCCACGTCCACCGCGCAGCAGTCCGGAGCAGAAAGCGCGGGGGGTCCCTCCGGGGTAGGGGGCGCAGCACGCGTTCAAGGAGCGATGCGGAACAGGAGAGGCCCGTCTGCACGGCCCATGTCGGGGCGAGGCGACTCGTATAAGCCGAAGGCGAAGTCGAGCGCTGTGCAGCGGGAGTCCGAGGGGGTCGTAGTACCGGCGATGGCGGCGCAGAACAACGCAGCCGGAGGGAAGGGCCCCTGGGGTGGTCATGTCGGAGAAGAAGGTAAGCGTGAGGGCATGGACCGCGAGTCGGTTCCCAACAACCCCGGGCGGCGTAGGCCGCTCGATAAAGTGCGACAACTTCAACGCCGACTGTGGGCCGCGGCCAAGCGGCAACCGGGTAGACGCTTCCATGCGCTGTACGACCGCATCTTCAGGCCTGACATCCTGAAGGAGGCGTGGAAGCGGGTGAAGAAGAACAGGGGGGCAGCGGGGGTCGATGCCCAGACGCTGAAGGACGTGGAGGAGTATGGCGTCGAGCGCTTCCTTGAGGAGCTCGGCGCACAACTCAAGGCGGGGACGTACCGACCGAACGCGGTCTTGCGGCGGTACATCCCGAAGGCCGATGGGAAGAAGCGTCCGCTGGGGATCCCGACGATCCGGGACCGGGTGGTGCAGATGGCGACGAAGCTGGTGCTGGAGCCGATCTTCGAGGCGGATTTTCGTCCGTGCTCGTACGGCTTTCGGCCCCGGCGCAGCGCGACGCAGGCGCTCGAGCGCCTGCGCGAGCTGGGAGCGCAGGGCTACAACCATGTGCTCGACGCCGACATCCGCGACTACTTCGGCAGCATCGATCACGAGCGGCTGATGAAGCTCGTCGAGATGCGCATCTCGGATCGAAGGGTCCTCAAGCTGGTGCGGCTGTGGCTGGAAGCCGGCGTGATGGAAGACGGCCAGGTGACGGCGATGCTCTCGGGGACACCCCAGGGCGGCGTCATCTCACCGCTGCTGTCCAACATCTACCTCGGCGTCCTCGACAAGTTGTGGGAGCGACGGCATGCCCATCTGGGTGAGCTGGTGCGCTACTGCGACGACTTCGTGGTCCTCTGTCGGAACAAGAAGGCGTGCGAGGAGGCCGAGGGTAAGGTCCGCGAGATCTTGCGCCGACTCAAGCTGGAGCTGCATCCCGAGAAGACGGGGCGAGTCGACCTGAGCTGGGGACGGCAAGGGTTCGACTTCCTTGGCTGTCACCTGCGCAAGCGCCTCTGTGGACCGCTCTGGGAGAAGCAGCGCCGAAGGGTCTACTTCCTCCAGCGCTGGCCCTCGATGCGCAGCATGAAGCGGGTACGACAGCGTGTGAAGGAAATGACCGGTCGCAACCGCAACGGGGTCAAGGATGTGCGGGTGATCATCCGCGACATCAACCCTGTGCTGCGCGGCTGGGGCAATTACTTCCGCACCGGGAATGCTGCGGCGAAGTTCAACCGGATCGACTCCTACGTGTGGCGTCGTCTCAACCGCTTCATGGTGAAGCGCAAAGGACGGAATCTGCGCGCAGGAGAAGCCTTGCGTTGGACTGGCGACTTCTTCCATGGCCACGGGCTCTACCGCCTGCGTGGGACCATCAAGTACCCGGAGGCTGCGTAATGCAGCGGCCCGAGAGACCACCGGTAAGCCGTGTGCGGGAAATTCGCATGCACGGTTTGAACGGGGGTCCTGTCTGGTCTTGTGCGAGAGATCAACCTTGACTAGACAGGATCTACCAATGCCTGCCGTGAAGCGTCCGTCTGCCGCGAGGGTCTCCGCGATCGCCGGCCTCGTCGTGCTCATGTTCGCCGGGTCTGTAGGCTGCGGTGGTGGCGGCGGAGACGTGGTCCCGGAGCCGGAGCCGCCGGTCTGCGAGGGCGAGATCGAGGTCCCTGACGAGCAGCTGCGCGCGCTGCTGCTGGCGATCCTCGCGGACCCCGAGGCCTCCGACACCGACACCGACACGGGGGCCGGGCAGGGCCTGAGCGCCGAGGCGCTGGCGGGCATCACCGGCTTGCAGGGGGCCCAGCGCGGCATCGTCGACCTGCGCGGCCTCGAGTGCGCGAGCAACCTGCGCAGCCTCGGCCTCGCGGGCAACGAGATCGCCAGCCTGGCTCCGCTGGCGCCGCTCACCCAGCTGCGGGAGCTCGAGCTGTCCGACAATCCCATCACCGACCTCGCGCCGCTCGCCGGGATCGAGCAGCTGGAGAAGCTCGCGCTCGCCAGGTCGGGGGTGGCTGCGCTCGACGTGGTCGCGCGCATGACCGGGCTTCGCCACCTCGACGTCGCCGGCGGGGCGGTGAAGGACCTGCGGCCGCTGGCGGGCCTCACCGCGCTCGAGTCGCTGGTGCTCAGCGACAACGCGATCGTCGAGCTCGCGCCGCTGGCCGGGCTGCGCTCGCTGTTCGCGCTCGAGCTCGACGGCAACGCGATCGTCGACCTCACGCCGCTCGCCGAGCTCACCGGCCTCGAGTACCTCGACCTCGACCGCAACGAGCTCACGAGCCTCGCGGCGCTGGACAGGCTGGTGCACCTGCGCGACCTCGAGGCCAGTGAGAATCGCTTGACCGACACCGCGGGCCTGGCCGGCAAGGCGCAGCTCGTCGAGCTCTCGCTCGAGGTCAACCAGATCTCGGCGCTCGACGGCTTCGCGGAGCTGGCCGCCTTGACCACGATCGACCTCGACGGCAACCTGCTCGAGCACCTGAATGGCCTCGAGCCGGCGCTGCACCTGCGCACGATCAGCGCCCGCGAGAATCAGCTCCGGGACATCACGGCGGTCGCCGCTCTGCCCGAGCTGCGCCGCCTCGATCTGCGCGACAACCCCGGCCTGGTCGGGCTCGGCCCCGTGAAGTCGCTGATGGCGCTCGACTTCCTCGGCGTCGGCGGCGAGCAGCTCGCGGTGGACCTCGGCCCGCTGACCGGCCTCCCGCTGCTGCGTCAGGTCGAGCTCCCCGAGACCGCCGTCGCCGACTACGGCCCGCTGGTGAGCCTCCCCGCGCTGCGCAGCCTCGGTCTCGCCGGGGCGGGGCTCGATCAGGCCGACCTCGCCGCGCTCGGGCAGATCGTCGCCCTCACCACGCTCTCGATCCGCGACACGAAGATCGACGACCTGCAGCCGCTCGCGGCCCTGGTCGCGCTCGAGGGCTTCGACGCCAGCGGCACCGCGATCACCACCCTCGCGCCGGTGCTGGCCTGGCCCCGGCTGCAGCGCCTCGACCTCAGCGACACCGCGGTCAAGAGCCTCGCCGGCCTCGACCTCCTCGAGGACATCAGCGAGGTCGAGGTCGACGGCACGCCGGTCGCCGACCTCGCGGCGCTGGTGGCTAACATTCGTTTTCGCCTCGGTGACAGCGTCGACGCCCGCGAGTCGGCGCTCGACGCCGAGGACTGCCCGGACATCCTGGCCCTGCGCGAGCGCAAGGCCGTGGTCACCACCGACCTCGAGTGTGAGTGAGGCGTCGCTGGCCTCAGAGTCCGCGGCCCGGATAGACCGGGCGCTTGCGGGCCTCGGCGCGGGCCTGGGTGGCCTGGACGAGGCCGGCCCACAGCGGCTCCAGGCCCATTGCCTCGCGGACGCGACCGAGGGTCTCGTAGGCGACCTTGCGGGCGGTGATGGTGCCGTCGACGACGATCTCCTCGACGCGTCCGCGGTCGGCGGCGAAGGCGGCACGACGGTCGCGAAACGGCGCGAGCACGGCCTCGATGGCGGTGACGATGCGGTCCTGGACGGCGGCGAAGCCGATGGTGCCGCGGTCGTAGTCGCGGCGCAGGTCCTCGGTCTCCGCGGGGATGAAGGCCTCGGCGAAGGCGAACAGCGGCGGGCGCCCGGGCTCGCCGGGGGCGGGGCCGGGGAGGGTGCGCAGCTTGCGGGCGACCTCCTCGGAGGAGTCCTCGAGGTTGATGCTATTGCCGAGCGACTTGGACATCTTACGGGCCGAGCCGCCGGGGATGGTGTTGACGCCGGGCAGCGACGGGGTGCTGGAGATGGTCGGCTGGGGGACCGCGAACGCCGGGCCGTAGGCCTCGTTGAAGTGCTCGGCGAGCTCGCGGGCGACCTGGACGTGGATCTCGTTGTCGCCGCCGACGGGGACGAGCTCGGCGCTGGCCATCAGGATGTCGGCCGCCTGCAGCACCGGGTAGCCGAGCAGGCCGATCGGCACCTCGGAGTCGCTGAGGCCGGCGCTGCGGGCCATGTCCTTGATGGTGTCGATCTTCGACAGGCGAGCCACGGGTGTCAGCATCTGCAGCAAGATCGCCAGGTCGTAGACCGCCGGCACGCCCGACTGCAGGTAGATGGTGCTGCGGGCCGGGTCGATGCCGACGCTCAGCAGGTCGAGCACCATGCTGCGGACCAGGCCCGGGAGCTCGGTTATCTGCTCCCGCTTCGAGCGGGTCGTCAAGGAGTGCAGGTCGGCGACGATGATGAAGCACTCGTGGCTGTCTTGCAGCGCCACCCGGTTCTGCAGGGTGCCGACCAGGTGGCCGAGGTGCAGCGGACCGGTCGGGCGATCGCCGGTGAGGAGACGCGGTTTGCGAATAACGGTCATCTCGACTCCTTGGCGCGGACCAGCGGACTGCGCCGATCCATCGTCGGGCAACGGTGGATAGGCGTCAAGCCGGCGCCCGCCGCGGCTCCCAATCGACCTGTCCGTAAGGACATCCTGCGCCGCGCGCTGGCGGACCCGCTCGACCGCAACAAGAAAGCGCCCGACCGCTGCCGGTCGGACGCTCTCTGATCGCGCACGGAGGCGCCAGGCCGTCAGCGGAGGGCTTCGCGGAGGCGGGGGAGGGTGTCGGGGATGACGACGCTGACGAGGATGCCGAGCGAGGCCTTGCTGCAGTCGACGGCCATACCCCAGCGGTACTTGGCGTCGAGGTCGATGACGACGATCATGACGTTGCCGTCCTCGCCGAGGCGCAGCATCGTCTGGTGCAGGTAGTCGGGGACCGGAAGGCCTGACTTCTTGATGGTCTCGCCGATGCGCTCGCAGAGGATGTTGAAGAGCGCGCAGGCCTTGGGAGAGCTGCGGATACCGGCGACCGACATGCCGGACGACTTGCTGAAAACGTCCGACGCGGCCAGGCCACCCATCAAGCCATCTTCGGTCTCGGCGAGGAGTGCATTTACGGTCTTCAGGTTCATTTCGAGTTCCTTCGTGGTCCCTGCGGCGAGCGTGGAGCCTCCCGCATCGGCGAGGGGTTTTTGGAGCCCCTCCTCCGCCATCCTAGCCGGCTTCCAGAGGGCACTCCATCATTTTCTGGCAGCACTGGAGGCGCCCGACGGGGTCCGAGGGGCGTGCGAGGCTCCATCCGTGAGCGCGCGGGGAAACACCGTCAAGCGGCCGTCATGGGGCCGTTCCGATGAAGGCCGCGAGGTCGCGTCGGCAGGCGGCCGGGGACGTCGCTAGAAGCTGAGCCCGCGGATCGGGTCGGGCTCGTCGTTCTGACTCTCTTTGAGATAGTGCTGGGCGGCCCGGCGCAGGAGGGTCTTCAACTCCTCGGTGTCCCAGGGCTTGGTGACGTACTGCCACATGAGGCCCTCGTTGAGCCCGCGGATGACCACGTTAATGTCGGCATAACCGGTGATCAGGATGCGGACCGGCGTGGGATTGATGGCCTTGAGCTTGCCGAAGAGCTCGACGCCGGTCATCTCGGGCATGCGCTGGTCGCTGAGGACCAGATGGATCTCCTTGTCGCGGAAGATCTGCAGCGCCTCCGCGCCGGAGTTCGCGGTGAAGACCTTGAACATGTCGCGAAAGCTCTCCTCGAGGGTATTGAGGATGCCGCGTTCGTCGTCGACGATGAGCAGGGTCAGCGACTTCTTGGTCTCGGCTCCGATCGCGCCGGTCTTCTGATATTCCTTCCAGCTCATGCCACACCTCGCTTCGCGCCGGGCATCTCACCCCGGGAGGCGTCCCCGGCCCGGAGCGCCGGGCGAGGGGAGACAGTCTTCGGGCGCTGAATGCGCGTGGTACGCCGGAGCGGCGTCGTGAGGATCGCGGAAATCGCGTCGATGGGCGAAAGTGGACTCACGGTAGACCTCCTCTACCATCGCCCGCGCCGCGCACGTAGCGAAATGTGGAAGCGAAGTGGCGGATGCCCGGAGCTTCGACCTCGAAGCGCAGGCCGTGGCGCAGCGTCGGGCCCTTCTCCTCGAAGACGGTGCGGATCACGTCGGCCACGTATTCGAGGTGCTCGAAGGTGTAGACGCGGCGCGGGATGGTGACGCGGCACAGGTCGAGGTTGGGGCGGATGTTCTCGCCGGTGTCGGGGTCGCGGCCGATGAGCACGCTGCCGACCTCCACGGCCCGCACGCCGCCCTCCTTGTAGAGCTCGGCGCACAGCAGCTGGGCGGGGAACTCGTCCTCGGGGACGTGGGGGAAGAACTTGCGGGCGTCGATGAAGACGGCGTGGCCGCCGATGGGCTCGACGATGGGGACACCGAAGCGCTGGAGGAGCTCGCCGAAGCGGCGGACCTGGCCGACGCGGTAGGCGAGGTAGGACTCGTCGATGACCTCGCGCAGGCCCTGGGCGAGGGCCTCCATGTCGGCGCCGGACATGCCGCCGTAGGTGTAGAAGCCCTCGAAGAGGATCGTGGGGGCCTTGAGGCGCTCGTAGAGGAGGTCGTCACGGACGGCGATGAAGCCGCCCATCGGGACCATGGCGTCCTTCTTGGCGCTCATGATGCACGCGTCGGTGTACGAGCACATCTCGCTGACGATCTCGGGCACGGACTTGTGGGCGTACTCGGGCTCGCGGGTCTTGATGAAGTAGGCGTTCTCGGCGAAGCGGGCGGCGTCGAGGACGACCATCAGGCCGTACTGGTCGGCGACGCGACGGACCTCGCGGATGTTGGCCATCGACACCGGCTGGCCGCCGCCGGAGTTGCAGGTGACGGTGATCAGGATGTAGGCGACGTGGCGGGCGCCGTACTCGCGGATGACGCTCTCCAGGCGGGGGATGTCGATGTTGCCCTTGAAGGGGTGACTGCCGTCGGAGGTGCGGCCGGCGTCGATGGTGCAGTCGATCGCGCGGCCGCCGGCGAACTCGATGTGCGCCTTGGTTGTGTCGAAGTGCGAGTTGCCGGGCACGATCATGTGCTTCTTGATCAGCACGAAGTCGAAGACGCGCTCGCCGGCGCGGCCCTGGTGGACCGGGATGGCGTAGCGGTAGCCCATGGTCTCGCGGATCTGCCGCTCCATCTCGGAGAACGAGCGGGAGCCGGCGTAGGCCTCGTCGCCGATCATCATCCGGCCGAGCTGGTTGGCCGAGAGCGCCCCGGTGCCGCTGTCGGTGATCAGGTCGATGTAGACCTCGTGCGAGCCGAGGCGAAACAGGTTGTTGCCGCAGGCCTCGATCCGTCGGATCCGTTCCTCATAGGGGAGCAGCGAGATCGGCTCGACGACCTTCGCCCGGTACGGGATGATCTGTCGCTCGTGCTTCTTGTTCATGTGCCCTCCACGGTGGTGGTCTTGGGGGCCTCGGCGTCCACGGGGATGCGGATGAGGAAGGTGACCCCGGCCGTGTCGTTGCGGCGCACCGCGATGGTCCCGCGGTGCTCCATGATGATGCGGTAGCTGATGGACAGGCCGAGGCCAGTGCCCTTGCCGACCGGCTTGGTGGTGAAGAACGGATCGAAGATCTTCGACATGTTCTCGTCGCTGATGCCCTCGCCGGAGTCTGAGACGGTGATCTCGACGAAGCCCTCGTGTTCGCGTGTTCGCACCGCGACCTCCCCGCCCCGAACACTCGCGTCGATCGCGTTGTTCACGAGGTTTAGTACCACTTGATTGAGCTTCGCGGGGAAGCAGGAGTGCGGCCTGGTGAGGCCGAGTCCGGACACCAAAGTCACGCCCTTATCGCGCGCGTTGTTGCTGAGGATCATCAAGGTGTGGCGGATGCCTTCGTCGATGTCCGCGGTCTGAAATTGGGCCTCGTCGAGTCGAGCAAAATTGCGCAGGCCGAGGACGATCTCGGCCATGCGGTCGAGGCCGATGAAGCTCTCCTCGAGCACCTTCTGGGCGCGCGCGAGCAGGTCGTCGATCGGGCCCTCGTCGCGCTCCTTGCGGCGCACGACGTAGGTGAGGAAGTTCTGCAGCATGTCGACTTGGTCGGCCGGGCGCAGGGCGGCGAGCTCGCCGCTGACTTCCTTCACGTCGGCGACGAGGCTCTTGTCCTGGGTGAGGCGCTCGAGCACCGCGCGGCCGGTAGCGACGCGCTCGCCGACGCTGAGGTCGCGGGCGGCGAGCCAATCGACGGCGGCGAGGCGGCGGCTGACCGAGGTGACGCGGGCGTGCGCGAGGTGGGTGTTGCTGCTGCTGAAGGCGAGGGGGTTGTTGATCTCGTGGGCGACGCCGGCGGTGAGCTGGCCGAGGCTGGCGAGCTTCTCGCTCTGGACCAGCTGCGCCTGCGAGGTCTTGAGCTCGTGGAGGTTCTGCTTGACCGTCTCGTAGAGCTGGTTGTTCGTCAGCGAGACCGCCGCCTGACTGGCGAGGGAGAGCGTCAGCTCGAGCGAGTGGTCGTCGTAGGGGATGACGAGGTCGTCGATGTTGGACTGGCGCAGCTCGGCGGCGCGGGAGGTCTTGCGGTTGATGAGCTGGAGGACGCCGATGACCTCGTCGTCCTGGTTCTTCATCGGCAGCACGAGCATCGAGCGGGTGCGGTAGCCGGTGCGTTGATCGAAGGCCGGGTTGAAGCTGTACTCGGCGCGCGGGTCGATCTCGTAGACGTTGGGGAGGTTCAGCGGCTCGCCGGTGGCGGCGACGTAGCCGGCGAGGGTCGATTTGCTGACGGGGATCGCGAACTTGACGAGCTCGAGCTGCGGCAGCGAGTCGTTCTGCGAGCTGGTGAAGCGCAGCAGCCGTCGGCCCTCGTCGTCGCGCTCGAGGATGTAGAGCGAGCCGGCGTCCGAGGCGGTGAAGTCGCGGGCCGTCGTGAGGATGAAGTTCAGCAGCCGCTCCGGATCGCGCTCGGTCGAGAGGGCGATGCCGATGCGGTTGAGCTTGGTGATCTCGCCGGCGAGGCGGCGGCGCTCGGCCTCGAGGGTCAGGCAGTGATCGGCGTAGCTGGCCTCGCGCACGGCGCAGCGCAGGGCGACGGCCAGGGCCTCGGGCTCGCAGTCGGGCGCGGCCACGAAGGACAGCATCTCGCCGAGGCGGGCCCGCAGCGGCTCGGCGGCGGCGGGCGCCAGCAGGGTGACGACCCGCAGCGTGTGCCCCGGCATCGGCCGCAGCTCCGCGCCGAGCAGGGCCTCGTCGATGAGCACCACCAGCGGTCGCCCGCTGCGACGGCTGTTGAGGGCGGACTCGAGCTCGCCGCGACCGACGGGTCGCAGCTCGGCGGAGAGGTCGCGGAAGGCCGTCGCGGCCGGCGAGCCGGCGAATTGGGGCGAACAGAGGATCACCGCGTGGGCCTCGACGGGGGTATGCATCGAAGCTGTCTCATTCGAATGCACTGTGGAGCCATGGTCGGGGATGCCGGCGGCAAATACAAGTGGAACGGCGTCTGTCTCGCGCGTGCGGGCCGGTGGTGAGCAGGCGCGCGAGCTTGCGCGTCGGAGCGAGCATGGCCGTCGCAGGCGGCGTTGCGGCGACGCGAGCGGCGCCGCATCACCGCATCACCGCATCACCGCATCACCGCATCACCGCATCACCGCATCACCGCATCACCGCATCACCGCATCGCCGCATCGCCGGCGGGTGAGCGGCGCCCGGGGGCGGAGCGCGGCGCGCTGCGGTCGGGGGGCCCTAGAGGTCGACCTTGGGGAGGGCGGCCATCGAGGCGGCGACCGCCTCCGCGGGGTACTCGAAGTCGGTGAGCTGACCCGAGGTGTAGGCGTCGTAGGCGGACATGTCGAAGTGTCCGTGGCCGCAGAGGTTGAACAGGATCACCGGGGAGGTGCCGGCTGCGGTGGCGTTGTTGGCCTCGCGGATGACCTGGGCGATCGCGTGGGAGGCCTCGGGCGCGGGCACGATGCCCTCGGCGCGCAGGAAGGTGACCGCGGCGGCGAAGGCCTCGAGCTGGCGGACCGCGACGGCCTCGATGATCTTCTGGTCGTAGAGCTCGCTGATGATGCTGGCCATGCCGTGGTAGCGCAGGCCGCCGGAGTGCACGGGCGGCGGGATGAAGGCGGAGCCGAGGGTGTGCATCTTGACCAGCGGGGTCATGCCAGCGGTGTCGCCGAAGTCGTAGGCATAGACGCCCTTGGTCAGGCTCGGGCAGGCGGCGGGCTCGGCGGCGACGATGCGGATGTCCTTGCCGTGGACCAGCTTGTCGCGCACGAAGGGGAAGGCGATGCCGGCGAAGTTGCTGCCGCCGCCGGTGCAGCCGACGATGATGTCCGGGTAGTCGCCGGCCCGCTTCATCTGCAGCATCGACTCCTGGCCGATGATCGTCTGGTGCATCAGCACGTGGTTTAGCACCGAGCCGAGGGCGTACTTGAACTTGCCGCCGCTGGTCGCCGCGGCCTCGACCGCCTCGCTGATGGCGATGCCCAGCGAGCCGGTGCTCTCGGGGTCCTGCGCGAGGATGGCGCGGCCGCAGTTGGTGGTGTCGCTGGGGCTCGCGGTCACCTGGGCGCCGAAGCTGCGGATGATCGCGCGACGGTACGGCTTCTGCTGGAAGCTGACCTTGACCATGTAGACGTAGCACTCGAGGCCGAAAAAGTTACAGGCCTGCGAGATCGCGGTGCCCCACTGGCCCGCGCCCGTCTCCGTGGTGACGCCCTGCATGCCCTCTTGTTTGTTGTAGAAGGCCTGCGGCACGGCGGTGTTCAGCTTGTGGCTGCCGCTCGGCGAGACGCCCTCGTACTTGTAATAGATGCGGGCTGTGGTCCCGAGCGCCTTCTCCAGCCGGCGCGCGCGCATCAGCGGCGTCGGGCGCCACAGCTTGTAGATCTCTCGGACCTCCTCCGGGATGTCGATGAAGCGCTCCTGGGAGACCTCCTGCTTGATCAGCTCCATCGGGAACAGCGGGGCCAGGTCCGCCGGACCGATCGGCTGCCGCGTGCCGGGGTGCAGCACCGGCGGAAGCGGACGCGGGAGGTCGGCCTGGATGTTGTACCAGCGGGTGGGGATCGCACTCTGGGGAAGGTCGAAACGCGTGAGAGACTCGGTCATTCGCAACTCCACTTGGCGACAGTATATCCGCCGCGGTCTCTAGCGAAACTCCGATGTGCAAGCGGCGGTCAGCGCGACTTCGGCGGCGCGGGCCCCGGAGTGTGTGCCGCTACACGGGTCGCGGGGAGCCGGCGCGCGGGGGCGTCCGCACATCTGTCTCTTGGAACATGTCCTGAAAGTCACTGGCAGAGTCCGCCGCGGCGCGAGAGCGGCCGTCGGGCGCGCGGAGGTGACCCGGCGGGTGACGCGGCGGTGACCTGGCGACGGGGCGATCACCTGGCGATGCGGCGATGACCTGTCGATGAGCCGGCGATGCGGCGGCGACGCTCAACGGGCGTCGAATTCACCGGCGCGCAGGCGCACGAAGTAGCCGCGATAGGCTCGCATCGCGGCGGCGCCGAACAGCAGCATGATCGGGATATTGACCCACAGCATGATGCCGGTGCCCACGGCGGTGATGTTGTCCAGCTCCTCCTCCGTGGTGATGATGCCGGTGCAGGCGACCAGGATGCTGAGGCAGTAGACGATCTTGTAGGGGAGGACGCTGCGCCGGCCGGCCACGTAGACCATGCCCTGCTCGCCGTAGTAGGCCCAGGAGATCATGGTCGAAACCGCGAACAGCCACGACGAAATCGCGACCAGCCATTTGCCGAGGCCGGGGTGCACGCGGTCGAAGGCGTGGCTGGTGAGCGCGGCGCCGACGTAGTCCTTGAACACCTCCGGCGACTGCAGAAGGGGCGCGGTCGTGAGCGGGGCGTCCGGGGCGCCCAGGGGGGCCCAGTCGACGGTGAGGTGATCTCCCCCCGACTGGCGGACTGTTCCGGGGACCCGGCGAAGGTCGGTGCCGGTACCCGGGTCGACGCCGCCGTAGCGGGCGAGCAGGAACACGTTGTCGCCGGAGCGCCAGTCGCTGGTGATCGCCAGGGCGGCCGCGGTCTTGGGCGGCAAGGGCGTGTCGGGCAGCTCCCAGACGCCGGGGCTGGCCGCGGCGAAGGCGGGTGGATCGAGGAGCAGGGCCTCGCCGTCGCGGTTCCAGGCGCCGCTCGAGAGCACGACCAGCGAGGTCAGGGTGCAGACGACGAGGGTGTCGATGAAGGGCTCGAGGCCGGCGACCACGCCCTCGCGCACGGGCTCGGTGGTCCGCGCGGCGCAGTGGGCGATCGGCGACGAGCCCTGGCCGGCCTCGCTCGAGAACAGCGCGCGCTTCATGCCCCACAGGAAGGCGTAGCCGAAGGTGCCGCCGACGAAGGCGCCGGTGGCCTCGGCGGGGCTGAACGCGGAGGTGACGATCAGCGACAGCATCTCCGGGATGGTGTCGTAGGTCAGCGCGAGCACGTAGACGGCGGCCGCGAGGTAGAGGAAGCACATCGCCGGGACGATCGCGCCGGCGAAGGCGCCGATGCGCTTGATGCCGCCGAGGATCACCAGGCCGACCAGGACGGCGAGGATCAGCCCGACCAGCGGCTGCGGCACGCCGAAGCTCTCCTCGGTGACGACGCCGACGTTCCAGGCCTGGAACATGTTGCCGCCGGTGATCGTGGAGAGCAGCAGCGTGACGCAGAACAGCACCCCGAGGGCGCGGCCGAGCGGGCGCAGCCGCGGGCTCCAGGCCGCGAGGCCGTCGTCGATCACCCACATCGGGCCGCCGCTCGTCTCCTCGGGGTTATCGGTGCGGCGATGCAGCATCGACAGGGTGACCTCGGTGGTCTTCAGCGCCATGCCGGCGAGGCCGACGATCCACATCCAGAACACTGCACCCGGGCCGCCGAGCGCGATAGCGACGGCGACGCCGCCGATGTTGCCGAGGCCGACGGTGGCCGAGAGCGCGGCCGAGAGCGCCTGGAAGTGGCTGATCGCCCCGGGGTCCTTGGCGTCGTCGTAGCGGCCGGTGATGACGCGGACCCCGTGGGTCAGCGCGTGGTACTGGCAAAATCCGCTCCAGATCGTGAACAGCAGGCCGACCGCGAGCACGATGTAGCAGACGCTGTCGTGCCAGATGACCGCGTTGACGGCGGTCAGCCAGTCGTTGAACCCGTGGCGCATGGCGACCATAAACGTGCCCGTCCCGGGGCGGCTGGCATGATGGCGGGGCCGGTCGCCAGGCGCAACGCCGCCGCGAGGTTATTTGCCGGGTGTGGGCGCCGCGGGCGTGGGAGCTGCGGGCGCGGTGGTGAGCGCGGGGACGGCAGCGGGCGCGAGCGCGGGGACGGCGGTCGTCGTTACGGCGGGAGGGGGGGCGAGCGCGGCCCCTCCGGCGAGCTTCGGGGCGTCTGGGCGGATGCCATGCGGGACCTCGATGCGCTCGCCGACGGTGACGAGGTCGGCGTAGCGCAGGACGTTGACGCGGACCGCGAGGTCGGCGAAGTCCCAGGCGATCTCGAAGTTGGTGGCGTTGGGGAACTCGAGCTTGCCGTCCTGGTCGGGCTGCGGCAGCTCGGCCTTGAGGGTCTTGGTGGGCGGGCCGTACACGGCGGTCATGGCGGTCACGGTGTCCTGGAAGTCGAGCAGCGCGGCGGCGTGGTCCTTGTGGGTGCGCTGATACGAGGTGTGGCGCAGCGGGTAGGTGCCGTCGTCGAAGACGAACAGCAGGCGGCCGTTCGAGGGCGGGCGCGGGCGGTCGCCGATCTGGTCGCTGGTGATCTTCGGGCAGCTGAAGCGAAGCTGCGGGTTGGCCTCACGCTTGCTGCGCCGGTTGACCCACGACGCGGCGGTCACCGCATCCTCACCGCGGGCCTTGGCGTCGGCGACCTTGGCCTTCTCGGCGTCGCGGCGGCGGTCCATCATCGCGCGCACCGATGTGTCGGCGCACTCGAGGCCGCGCTGCTTCACCAGGGCCTCGACCTCGGGGAACATCGAGGTGCCGATGGTGGCGCCGAAGGCCGTGGTCTGCGGCGCGCGCGGGCCGGGGCCGGGATCCTTGAAGTCGAAGGTCCAGGTCTCGGGGGTCGCGGGGGCGGTCGACTTCGCGGCCTCGTCCGACTTCGCGGCCTCGTCCGACTTCGCGGCCTCGGTGGGGGGGGCCGGCGGGCTGCACCCGAGGCCGGCGCTGGCGACGAGGGCGAGGAGCGAGCGACAAAGGCGAGGCGAGCGGTGCAGGGGCACGGGGGCAAGCTACCGAAAGAACGCGCGCACGGGAAGCGACCGCGGGCGGTCGGATGCGCGCGACTCAGCGGCGGCCGAGCATGACGCGGGCGCCGGCGAGGATCTGCTTGAGCTCGGGGTCGCTGACCGCGTCGAGGGCGCGGCGGGTCGCCTCGTCGGGCTCGGGCGAGAGCCGCGGCGGCGGCAGCGGGGCCGGGCGGGCGGCCTCGGGCAGGTGGCGCTGGGCCACCGGGATGACCTCGCCGAGGCGCAGACGCAGGACCGCGAGCTCGGCCGTCGGCACCAGCGCTTGCAGGCGACGCAGCAGGTCCTGGCGCATGTAGGTCAGTTCGTGTAGCCACTGGCTGTCATGCACGTGCACGATCAGCGTGTCGCTCGCTACTGCGGCCGGCCAGGCGTGGGCCTCGAGGTTGGGTCCGGCGACGCGCGGCCAGACCTCGCGCACCTGCATGAGGCGGATCGTGTCGGGGCCGACGTGCCGGCGCACGAGCTCCCACAGCGCCGAGGCGAGCGGCGAGGGTCCCGGGTGGCGTGCGCGTGGGCGGGCCATGCCGGGCGATCGTGCCACATCCTGGCGGCGCTGGTGGTCCTGGCGCTGGTCGCCTGCGCGCCGCGGACGGGGTGGGAACGCACGGATCGGGGCGCCTGCCCGTCGGCAGGGCCGCCGCGGCTGTGCCTGCTGGCCTCGCCCGACGCGCAGCTGGTGGTGACGGCGGGCGGGGCGAGCATCGTGCCCGGCGAGTGCGTGGTCGCCCCGCGCGCGCGCGGCGGCCGGCTGCGGGTGACGCTTCGTGACGGGCGGCGCGGGGCGACCCGCGAGCGCTGGATCCCGGTGCGCCGCGGGCAGACGACGATGGTGTCGCCGCTGGGCGTGGAGCTGCGCGTCGACGAGCGCCGCCGCTGCGGGTCGGGGCAGTAGCCGCGCGCTGCGGACAGGACCGGAGGTCTGTCGCGGCATGCCGATGGAGGACAGGGCCGGAGGGGCATGTCTGTCGGGGCATGCCGATGAGGCAAGGGGCACGTCTGTAGGGGCATGCCGATGAGGACATGACCGGAGGGACATGTCTGTCGCGGCATGTCGATGAAAACATGTCTGTATGCGCATGTCTGTAGGGGCATGACCGTAGGGGCATGTCTGTAGGGGCATGTCGATGAGGACATGACCGGAGGGACATGTGTCGGTCGAGCCCGCGGCGTGGTTCAGCGCGGGATGAGGCCGGCGTCGCGGGCGGCGAGGGCGTGGGCGCGGCGGATCGCGGCGTCGCCGACGGGCGGTTGCGGGCCGGCGGCGACGCGCAGGCGCAGGCCGGCGAGGCTCTCGTCGTCGATGCGGGCGAGCAGATCGAGGAGCAGGCCGACGCGGACGGGGTCGCGGTCGGCGGCGGGGTCGAGGGCGCGGCGGAGCGAGGCGCGGGCAGCGTCGGGGCGCTCGCGGAGCAGCGAGCTGGCGCGGGCGAGGGCGTGGCGGCGGGCGAGGTCGGTGCTGGCGGCGGCGATGCGCAGCCATGCGTCGGCCTCGTCGGCGGCGGCGGCGGCGTCGGGCCAGGCGAGGACGACGCGGGCAGGGAGGAGCTGACTGCCCTGCTCGGGTGGTGCGGGAGCGAGGGCGCGAGCCTCGGCGATCCGGCGCTCGAGGGTGTCCGAGTAGGCCTGCAAGTCGCGGGCGGCGAGCTGGCTGCGCAGCATCTCCGCGACCGGGGCGACGCCGAAGCCGCCGGGCTGCTCGCCGGCGAGGAACAGCGCGCGCTGGATCACCAGCTCGATGAAGCCGTGGTCGAGCAGGCGGTCGAACTCGTGCGGCAGCGGCAGCAGGTCGGCCGGCGTGACCGCGGGGCCGCTGCCGACGGTCCTGGCGATGCGCTCGGCGACGCCGCTGCCCTGCAGGTGCCGGCGGCTGCGCTGATGCTCGACGGCGAGGAGGGCGTCGTCCGCGAGGTGGGGGCTGCGCTCGAGGGCGAGCACGAGCTGCAGCAGCTGCAGCTCGGTGCTGGCGAACAGGGCCTCGAGGCCGGCGACGCGCCGCTGCCAGTACATGCGGGACAGCTCGCGGCCGAAGTGCAGGAAGCGGCCGGCGAGCACGCGGGCGAAGGGCGGCAGGGGCTGGTCCGGGGCGAGGCCGAGCTGCAGCAGGGCCTCGTGGTGGACGCGGGCGAGGTAGGCGACGGCGCGGGTGCGCTGGTCCTGGGTGAGGCCGGACTGGGTCTGCTGGACGATGGCGAGCTGGACGGCGGCGAGGACGGTGGCCGTGATCGGGCTGACGGCGGCGCTCGCGGGGTCGGGGAGCTCGGCGAGGGGGGCAGTGCTGCGCTCGAGGGCGACGAGCTGCGCGAGGCCGGCGAGGTCGGGGGCGGCGGCGAGGCGCGGGACGAGGGCCGCGGCGGCCGCGGGCGAGTCGGCCATCACCAGGGCGTTGCGCAGGATCGCCGGGGTGGTGGAAGCGTCGGGGCACAGCTCGAGCAGGATCGCGGCGTCGGGCGGTTGCAGGGCCGCGGCGGCGAGCAGCGCGTCGCAGGTGGCGATGCGCGTGGGGGCGGCGGAGGCGACGGGCGCGACGGTCGCGGGAGAGGACGAGGGGGTGGGCGAGGGGGTGGGCGAGGTGGTGGGCGAGGTGGTGGGCGAGGTGGTGGGCGAGGGGGTGGGCGAGGGGGTCGCGGCCTGATGGCGGGCCAGAGGTTCGGGGAGGCCGCTGGGGTCGGGCTCGGCGCTGCAGGCGGCGAGGAGACACGCCAACCAGGCGCCGCGGGTGTGGCGGCCGCGTGTGCGCATCGGGTCGAGCGGGCGGGTCTTGGCGGCCATGATCTCGGTCGTCACTCGTCGACGAGGCGGCGGATGACCTCGCGGAGGCGGGTCACGCCGCCCATGTCGCGCGCCATGAATTCGACGCCGGCGCCGTTGGGGTGGTCGATGTTGCGGACGATGCCCTGGACCTCGAGCGGGCGGGCGCTGCCGGGCGGCGTGATCTCGACGATGAGCTCCTCGCCGACGGTCAGCGGGGTGGGCGTGAGGAGGAGGGCGCCGACCTCCGAGATCTCGGAGATCGCGGCGGGGACGAGGTCGGCCTCGCCCTGGCGACGCCAGCGGATCTCGACGAGCACGGGCTGGCGGGTGTGGCGGCGGCGCTGCTCGAAGGCGACGCGGCCGGCCGCCACGTCGCGCAAGAACCCCAGCTTGCGCCACTCGCTGCCGACGCAGCGCAGCACCCCGCCCGCGCGCACGCGCAGGCGCGGGCGGGCGTTGTGCCACTTCTTGCCGACCGCGCGCACGACCAGCTTGCCGGGCAGTCCGGTGAAGAACACCTCGCACAGCAGCTCCTCCCCGGGTTCGAAGGACTCGGTGGTGTAGACCTGCAGGCCCTGCTCGCCCTCGCTGGCGATGAGCGCGGCGATGAAGGCGGCTCCGGACGGGTAGTGGCAGCGTATTCTTCGCAACCTGAAGGTCGTTCCTCGGACGGGGCGCGCGGGCGCAACGTAGCAGCAAGGGTCGCGCGCTCGCAAGCGCGGCGAGCGGTGAGCGGGGTTTGGCGGTGACCCGGGCTGCTCCGTGAGTCCCCGCAGGAGTCCCGGGGGCCCCGGGGCTGGCAGGCGGAGGCGGCGTGCGCCGGGGGCCGACGCGCGTGAACGGCGCCGCGGGCTTGCGGCGTCCTGGCGGTTTTGCCAAGGTGCAGCGGCGTGTCCGAGCCGAGCGACGCATCGCGGCGAGATCCCCGTCCGCTGGTCCTGATCCCGACCTACAACGAGCGCGAGAACCTCGCGGCGATCGTCGGGGCGACCCTGCGGGCTGCGCAGGTCGAGGCGCTGGTCATCGACGACGCGAGCCCGGACGGGACCGGGGCGCTCGCCGACGCGCTGGCCGCGGCCGAGCCGCGGGTGCAGGTGCTGCACCGGCCGGGCAAGCAGGGCCTGGGGCGCGCCTACCTGGACGGGTTTCGCTGGGGGCTCGCGTCGCCGCGGGGCTACACCCACCTCATCAGCATGGACGCCGATTTCTCGCACGATCCTGGCTACCTGCCGGGGATGATCGCGGCCTGTCACGAGGGGCCGGGCGGCGCGGACGTGGTGATCGGCTCGCGCTATGTGCCCGGCGGCGGGACCCGCGATTGGGGCCCCGGACGGCGGTTGATCTCGCGGCTGGGGGGGCTGTATGCGCGGACGCTGCTCGGCCTCGAGGTCCGCGATCCGACCGCGGGCTTCGTGTGCTACGCGCGCCGGGTCCTCAGCGACCTCGACCTCGACGAGGTGGCGGCCAGCGGCTACGGGTTTCAGATCGAGATGAAGCACCGGGCGCGGCGGGCGGGCTTCGTCCTGCGCGAGCTGCCGATCGTGTTCCCCGACCGCGCCCGCGGGACCTCGAAGATGACGCCCGCGATCGCGCTCGAGGCGCTGCGTCTGGTCTGGCGGCTGCGTCGGGCCATGTGAACCGGCGCGCCGTGAACCGCGGCGCTGTGAACCTGTCCTTGCGACCAGCCGAGGAGCCACCCACCATGCCGACCAAAGTCTATCTGTCCACCGCCGGCCGCGCCCTCGATCCCGCGGAGGCGACCATCAGCGTGTTCGACCGCGGCTTTCTCTACGGTGACAGCGTGTACGAGACGCTGCGCACCGCGGGCGGTCATTTGGTCGAGATGAGCCGCCACCTCGATCGCCTGCGTCGCAGCGGGCTCGGCATCGGCCTCGAGATCCCTTTTGACGACGCGACGCTGCGCGCGGCGGTGGCGGAGACCCACGCGGCGAGCGGCAACCCGGACAGCTACGTGCGGGTGATCGTGACCCGCGGCACCGGCCCGCTGATGCTGGACCCGCGGGTCTCGACCTCGCCCCTGCTGGTCGTCGTGGTCCAGGCGCTGCAGCTGCCGGCGCCGGCGGCCTACGAGGTCGGGCTGGCGGTGCGGGTCGTCGACGTGCACAAGATCAGCGCGCGCTCGCTCGATCCCTCGCTCAAGACCGGCAACTATCTCAACAGCATCCAGGCGCTGCGTCAGGCGACCGACAACGCGGCGAGCGACGCGATCATGTGCAGCCCGCAGGGGACGGTCGCCGAGGGCGCGACCAGCAACGTGTTCATGGTCCGCGGCGGGGCGCTGCTGACGCCGTCGCTGGCGACCGGCCTGCTCGAGGGCATCACGCGGGCGCTGGTGATCCGCCTGGCGGCCGAGCTGGGGATCGCGTGCGCGGAGGCGACGATCTGGCCCGACGAGCTGCGCGCGGCCGACGAGGTGTTCCTGACATCCTCGGTGCGCGGGCCGATGCCGGTAACGACGCTCGACGGGCAGCCGGTCGGGGTCGGCGGAGTCGGGGCGGTGACGCGGCGGATCATGACGGGCTATCAGCGGTACATCGACGCGGTCGCGGCGGGCGGACCTGAATTGTTGACGTCGAAGTGACGCGCAAGATCGCCCGCGAGCCCGTGATAAAATCTCGGGCCTCGCGCGCGGACCTCGGGGCCGACGCGTGAACCATACCCGGTGTCTGCGAAGGGGATCAGCCATGACGAAGCAGCTTGAAGTGCGAGTGCGCGGCATCAAGGACGCGTTCCCGGCGAAACTGGTGGCGGTCGGCAAGGCGGCGCGGGCCAGCTTCGATGCGGCGCGGGCGAGCGCCGGGGTCCACCTGATGTTGGTCGGCGAGCGCGACTACCACGTCGCGCTGACGCAGCCCGCCCCGCAGGCGCGGGCGCAGCTCGAGGCCGCGGTGGGCACCCGGCTCGTGCTGCAATTCGCCGGGCGCCGGAGCGCGGTGCGCCGCAACCTGACCGGCGTCGGCGGTCAGGCGGAGGCCGCCCCCGAGGCGCCGGCGGTCGCGCCTGTCGAGGCACCGGCGGCGCCCGTGATCGCGGCGCCGGCGGTCGCGCTGGACCTGAGCGCGGGCATCTTCGGGGCGGCGCCGCTGTACCTGCTGCCCGACGGGACGCTGGCGTCCGAGGCGAGCGGCCCGGCGCCGCGGGGCATGGACGCGCTGCCGACGATGGTCGCGGCGGCGCGGTGGGTCTCGACGCGACGGACGACGACCTTCGAGTGCCTGTTCCCGGCGAGCGCGTTTCATCCGGAGGAGCCGGTGCGCGACGAAGGTCTGAGCGCGACGCAGGCGGATGGGTTGTTGGCGCAGCTCGACGCGGTGCTGGCCGCGGCGGCGCCGGGCGTGGCGGAGGTCGAGCCGCTCGACGCGGCGCAGCTGCGCTCGGCGGTGTTGACGGTGCTGTCGCACTTGCTGGCGACGGTGATCAAGGACCGCAGCATGCGGGCGGCGGCCGACGCGGCGGCGGAGCGCATCTTCGGGTTGATCGCCGCCGAGGAGGGCCCGGGTGGGCGCGCGGAGCTGCGGGTCCACGCGATCATGCTGCTGGCGATGCGCGGCCCGGCGCTGCGCCCCGCGGACCAGCAGCGGGCGCAGGCGCAGCTGCGCGGGCTTCGGCGGGCCGCGCCGCCTTACGCGGAGCTGGTCGGGCCGTGGCGCTTCGCCATGAACTCCGGCTCGGAGTTCGCGCCCGGCGAGATCAAGCTGCTGCAGACCAAGTACCGGTTCACGAAGATCGAGACGCCGAGCGACGCTCCCGCCTCGCCGAACTCATGGGGCGGCGGCTACACGGTGCTCAAGGCGCCGGTCCGCGGGCCGCAGGGCCAGGAGATCCTGGTGTTCGCGCGCTCGGCCTCGCCGCGCGACGAGAATCATGAGATGGGCCAGGAGTACTTCACGGGCGTGCTGATCAGCCGGCACGCGAACCTCGGGGCCTTCGACATGCGGGCCGCGCTGGTCGCGGTCGAGCAGCGCGGCTACAAGCTGATGATGAACGCGCAGTGCGCGGGCCTGACGACGCGCTTCGCGATCTCGCGGATGTTCCCCGACGCGGACATCTATTCGTCGTGGGACTCGACCTACTTCAGCACCGGCGTCGACGGGGAGATCGTCGCCTCGGAGGGCGTGGACTGCTTCGTGGCGGTCCTCCACGGGATGGCCGCGGGCGAGGACTTCAGGGCGATCGACCAGCGGATCCGCAAGGCCCAGTGGCGCCACCCGCAGAGCCGCACGCCCGAGTTCGTGCAGTTCATCGGCCCCGGCAACCCGCTGGTGGTCAGTCGCTACGAGGACATCAATCGCGACGGGAAGGCCGACTTCTACGACGGCTTCCTCGACTTTCACATGGTCGAGATCGCCGAGGCGGTCCACGACTCCGCGACCCCGCGCGAGCCCGGCGTCGCCGCCTCGCAGATCGGCGGCGAAGCGGCCCGCGGCCTCAACTGGGCGGCCGGCAGCCTCAATCGCGTGGCCCAGTACTCCGAGCTGTGGGACAGCCTCCCCGGCGAGGCCGAGAACTTCTACGCGTTCCGGGCCGCGGGCTTCTACAGCGTCACCGACCCGCCCCGCGACGTGCCGAACGGCGAGGGCCCGCCCTCCGACCCCGGCACCGCGCCGGCGGTGGTCCGCTACAGCCTCGGCGACGGCGCGCTGTCGGCGGAGGTGCTGATGCACGCGTGGCTCAGCCACAGCGCGCAGGAGCTCAAGCGCCTGCTGGTCGCGGCGGACGCCTACTGGCGGGCGCTCGACCTCGGGCACCTCAAGGGGGCGCCGCTCGACACCCTCGGCGGGCAGCGGGCCGGGTTGCTGCTGCTGCTCGCGGGTCTGCTCGAATTTCCGGCCGACCCGAACATGCTCGACGGCCTGTGGGAGAGCGCGCTCGACCTGCTCCGGCTGCCCCGGCTGTCGCGTTCGCTGGTCCGCCGCTGCATCGACGACGCGGACCACGATCGCGGCAACTACTACGGGTCGGTGCGCGGAGTGAAGGCGCTGATCGGCGAGGGGGACCGCCCGGGGGCCATCCACGCGACCAGCCCGGTCGCGCACGACGAGATCGTCGGCGTCGACCCGATGGTGGGCCGGCTGCGCCCGCTGCAGCTGCCGCCGCCCGTGTCGACGCCGCCCGTGTCGACGCCGCCCGTGTCGACGCCGCCCGTGTCGACGCCGCCCATGTCGACGCCGCCCGTGTCGACGCCGCCCGTGTCGACGCCGCCGCTGTGATCGGGGTCTGCGGCTGCGGTCTGCCGTCGCGGCCTGGCCCCGTGGCTGCGATCTGCTGATAGCATCGCGGCCATGATCGCGCGAGACCTGGCCCTCCTGTCCTCCTTTCTGCTCCTCGCCTGCGGGGACGATGCGGCCGGTTCGGGCGGCGCGACCGCTTCGGGGAGCGGCGGGGGGGGCAGCACGGTCGGG
>Ga0209480_10000624_pt1 | contig 28314 bp, 23 predicted proteins | sample JI61114C2DNA_FD_187501 | JGI IMG/M metagenome (GOLD analysis project Ga0209480, IMG submission 187501) | Wastewater effluent complex algal communities from Wisconsin, to seasonally profile nutrient transformation and Carbon sequestration -... | ecosystem: Engineered > WWTP > Effluent > Algae... | reverse complement strand
GGGCGCCAATCAGAACTATTTGCGGTCGGACTTGCGACATAAAGCATCCAGCATTTTTGGGGATGCCTAGGGTATCAGAAAGCACTTTATGGCGGCGTCATTGAGCCATACGGGAATGAATCACGGCGTGACTTGATTTGATGAGTTCCAACTTTTTTGTCGGATTTTCCAGCGTGCGCGTTTGAACCGCTTTCTTTGGTGCGGCACCCGGCATCCAAATAAGACTCCAAGTGCTTGTTACTAAAGCAATATAAATTACGGCGAATAGCGAAATACCCCCAAATATACCCCCAGCGGATAAAAACTAATTTTGTTGCTGATTATTTCTTACATGGTTAGGTTAGCACGAGCTTGACCAATAAAAATATGGCGATCGATTGTGAGATGAGAGTTTCCGTCAATACCAAAAGTAAATCTAAATACCTATTGACCACCGATGCCGTCCGCACGCTGTCCATAGTGCCTTCCCTTAGCATTCTCAGTCATTGAGAACTAATTCCACCAGCCTTCACCCATGCGTGAATGGCCAGTCATCCAAGAATACAATCTAACGCTAGTGACTCTAGGTAGCTGCTCGTCGCTGCGTCCGGCCGAAGCCGAGTACCTAGAGTTCAGACCACCAAACAAATGGGGCGATCCAGACAAAACCGTAACTCGAACAATTCGCTGGGCAAGAATTTCGGATGGAAGTCCATTGCGACCAATCGGGTCCGAAACATTTCTAGCTAAGAATGGGATGTATAGAATTTTTTCAGTCTCTCCCTCCCATGCACCTAGCTGGCATATTGAGAAATTGATTAGTCCTTGACCATCAATCTCTCAAGGGCTCAAGGAAAACAGCCGCAATTACCCAGGCTAGCGAACGATTACCCCCCTACTGGGTGGAGCGAAGGGGTGCTTTTGAAATAGCTTATTAAGGTTTATTTTTTTTTAAAACTCAGCAATTGTGAAATTAGTTCGACCGGAGAGCAGCAACTACCCCCTACTGGGTAAGTGAAGGAAAGAATCCCTCCAGCTCCTGAAAATACATCAAAAAAAAAAGGGCACGCAATTTACACGTCAGACTTTTTATCCCAGCCGACTACAACACCATTTTCAAGAGTCAGCCTTAAGTGATAACGATTCTTCCCAGTCTGATGATACTTCCAGACATCTTTCGTCATATTCTTTTTTACGCCTTTATCAACAGCTACTGGTCGACCAATCGAATCTTCCAGCTGAGCGGCAGTTTGTCCTTGCCAGAACATATGGTTCATAATTTGGTAAGCCACCTGCTCATCGTTATAACGCGAGATAAGCTTTTTGTATCGAGCAACATCCATTTTTGAAGAACCAATTTTCTTGCCTCCCCAAAAAATAAGGGCGATTCCGGCAATGAATAAAATAAGGGTGAGCATAATTGTTTGACTCTCCTCCGTTTCGAACTTACTGTCATTTACAATCACAAGTCGATGGACTACCAAGTTATTTCCAGTGCTGGACCATGAAGGATTTCAGGATTGCCTCTAAAATCTCGGATGATTTCACGAGCCTTATCCTCACTATTGGCGCTCAAAGTAAGCGTTTTCCTTGAACCATCTGCCTGAAGAACAAATGCGTAGTATGTTGTGAGAACGGGCTCAGAGTTTGTCGCTACACTTTTAGCCCTTGTCTCGGTTCTTGAAAGCAAAACTTCTTCAGGTTTGTCATCGATATAAGGCTGTTCACTGTTATCTATCTTCGGAGTTTCTGGCAATGCATTTTGAGATTGGCTGATAGTAGTTTCCTGATTTTCGATAACGGGAGATTCAACTGACTCAGCTTTAACTTGCACGGATGGCTTTTCATCAATTAAAGCCGGCAAAATAAATATCCGCGCAAAGCCGACACACATCAGAACAATTCCGAACCAAATGGCTGTGGCGCCTTGTCTTTGTTTTCCTGCCTGTTCTGATGGCTCGAAGTCCATAATCATTATTCCAATGAAAAGTTTGCTCAGTTAGCTGGCACGTTTAGAAAATGCCGCAGAGAATTTTCATAACAATTTCAGCTAAAAATATTTCTTGTTTTTAACTTGGTCAAGCTATTCCTTGAACTCACCAGGGTCAACCGGTTGAGGGGTAAAGTTTCCATTAGATTGTCGTGTAAGGGTATATTCCATTGTTGCGTAATATGTCGCCACTCCGTCTAAGGTATTTTCTGTAGTTGTTTTCAAATCGAGCACATTAGGGTCAGCAATGACATTCATCGAAGTCATGAATTCAAGACATTTACGGCTAAAGTCGTCGCCAGTTGCGAACATAACCTGATATTGCCCATCCTCAACATTCTCTACCTTGCCAGTTTCGTTTGCACGGACGTAAAAAGACAAGGCAGTTACTCCGCCACGACGAAGCTTAATGAGTGCATCGCGATCGCCAGCGTTGACTGTAATCGAGTGTGAGCCAGTAGATGACTGTGAAAGCACCTCGCCGCTAAGAGGTCGAATGCTTCCAGCTACATCGCAATATGCATTCCGCGCATCTTGCGGTGTACCGTATGTGAAAAGCTGGTTCAGCATAAATCCATTACCTACGCCTGTTTCAGTAAAGTAATTTATTTGGCTCCATTTTTCATCACTACCAACAACGCTAATAGTCGACCATTGGGGAAGCTGTGCCACCACTTCAGCCTGCGGGTTACCTGCCGTCCTGACATTTGCTAGCTCAGTAACCACGTAACCGGGCCTAGGGGCTGGAGGAGGCGTAGGAGCAGCAATTTCTCCGGACATGCTCTCTTGTGCATACTCTTGTCGAGTTCCAGAGGAGTCCATTGAAGATATGCCGACAATAATCAAAACTATAATTCCTACAACAACCAACAATGGAACAAGTACACCTTTCGGCTCATTGGTCTTATTCTGATCTACATCAGAGCTATCACTTTGATTGCTTGCCGACAAAGTGTTTGATTGCTCGATTGATTTGGCCGAAGTTTCAGGCTTTGGTCGTGAAGTTTTGGGCTGCTGCTGCAGTGGATTGGCATCCTCTGTTGATGAGCCTGCTACTGGCCTCTTAAACAGGTCGCCAACCCCTTTAAAACCTTTTTTGTCATCGTCTTCATTCGCCATGAGTGCTTTTCACTTTTTAAAGATTTCACTTAATTTCGCCGCCTCGCCTTTCCAAATTTTGTTTAGCGCAAAATCCAAAATATGTGCATTCGGCGTGTCCTTGTAACTAATTGATGCGGCAAATTTAGAATCGGGCTTACCAGCAAAAGTCAGGCTCCCGTTGTACGTGCCCTTGCTAACCTCGAACCAAGTATGAAATTTCTGCTCATCACCTTTAAAAAAGCGAGATTTTGTCAAGACAATCCCGTTGTCCCGCACTTCGACACCGGCAAATTTGTTGACCCCTCCATTGCGCCAGATATCCATCATTTCAAATAGTAGTCTTATGCAAACACCGCGCCAAAGCTTGTCAACTATAGCGTTGTATTTGGCTTCGCTATCGGGAGTTATCTCTCGTGTACTTGATGAAGACGAGTAAGCAATTTGGTAAGTTGTTCCAGTTGGAATACCATTGACGTAGTTCTTGACAGCCCCCCATCTGACCCAAGCAATATCTTCGAGAGCCATGTGTGAGCCATCATATTCGATGCCAGCTGGTGAAATTCGAAATTTGTTCTTAAAAATCAGACCGAATGTCGTTTCGTAGGTAATTTCTGCCGCAAACTCAGCATCTTCTTTCGCCGATTTTTCTGCGCGTTGAACTCTGCTTTGATGAATTTCATCTAGTGCATCAATATCCTCTTCAATCTTCTCACTGAATACTAATACTTCCGCAAAATGTTTCTGTAGCGCTTCGCTCAGTAATTTCGCATCTTCCAGGTAATCGTGTTCATTGAAAAGATGAATTGCCAATGATCTGGCGGAGAATGCAATTTTATTACTTACATCATGATCCAAACCTTTACTTTTTCTGTTGAGCTGTATGGGTTGCGCAACAAAATCCCACTGTTCGATTGCAGAAATTATTTCTAAAACCCTATTTCTAATGGTTTTTTCTGATGCCTGGTTGTCGGCCGCAGACTCGGCACTGTCAATAAGAGTGCATATCTGTCCCGCCTGCTCATCGAGCGTGCCGCCCACATTCAACTCATAAGCATCAATCAAATCATTTACGAGTCTAGGTGCCTCGAAATCACCATTTGATGAACCAATTGTAATCAATATTTCATAACTATCGACCATTTCCCGCGATGGCAAAGTATCCAACAGCGAAGTAATTGTTCGTTGGTAATAACGGATGCGCGAAGATATTTCAACCTCAATAGCAGATAGATCTGCAACTGCTGGCAGGCCCGATGCCTGTCTGTCTTCGTTGATTGCAAGCATTACTTCTTCTATATCAATTTCATCTATTGCGTCTGCCATTTTCAATACATAAGTGCAGAATTCAAATGCATCTTCTTTATCAAAGTTTTTGAGGCCGGCAGCCAATAAATTGGCACGGCACAAGCCAGCTAGATGGGTATCGCCCGAAAGATCATCGCCATTCTTGATTTGACCTATATATGTCTCAATTCGCTTTGGACTAATACCGGGAAACCATGCAATCTCTGCTGCAAGTCGATTACGGGGATTTGTGAGGGCATTTCGAATTGTTGTTGCAACTTCCTGGTCACCGCTAAGTGATAGATCCTCAGAAAGCTCTATGATTCTGGTCTTACGATCACGGGGCGTGGCATTAAGAACATAGAATGGGTTTTCAAAAACGTCCATCAAACGAATCCTATTTTTCTTTTCGGTTGCTCTTCTTGGCTTCTTGCTGGAGCGGACAAGATTGCGTTTTTAACTTGTTGATTGCCGACATGTAGTAATCCGGACTTTGCGGCTAGTCGGCAAGCTTCCCTGACAATGAAACCCAAGTCGGATAGCGGTCGTCCAATTAGTGTTTTTGCTACTTCTTTGAGATCCAAATCGGCTTCTTTTGGGATTTTGTCAAATTTTGCAAGCAGCAATGAAAGCACCTCCTGCTCAGTCGGCATACCGACTTCAATAATATGGTCGAAACGTCCACGCCTTACTATCGCGGGATCGAGGCTATCTAACCGATTGGTCATCCCAATAACCAAAACCTTATTTTCGGTTGCTTTGGGAATCGCCCTCAGAAACTCAGCAACCTCTTCAACTCGGTGCTGACCTGAAGCATTTGAATCTCTAGCAGCAAGAAAGGCATCAATCTCGTCTATCACGACTACGGAGGGAGATGATTTCGATGCCTGCTCAAATGTCTCAGCAATTTTTCGCCCTGTTTCGTGGATGTAGGGACTACCAATGCTGCCTGAATCAACTGAAAAGCTTGGCCAATCCAAATATTCAACAAGCCGTTCAATCGCGAATGTCTTCCCACACCCTGGCGGTCCATAAAGCAAAATGGCGCCCGGAAAATGAATACCAAGCGCTTCATAACGATCTTTGTGCCGAATGATATCTACAACATGTTCGTTGAAGAATTGTTCCAGGACTGGTCTTCCCGGTAGCTGAAATGCCTGCGCTGGCATGGTTGAATCGTCTGTTTCGACAATCTTCTTCTTTGATTTAGTTACGCTCGGTTTGGCGGGGCCATCTAAAACCACTTCCGAATCAATTTCTGAATCTAATATTTGCGATAAGGAAAGAATCTCCTCTCTATCTAGCCACGGCACTAATGATCGAATTCTTCGGTGGGCAGACAATGGAACGCGGACACCTGCAGTCATCCAGAACCCTGCAATTACTTCATCATCGGTATTTGGTGCGGGTGTATAACATGGGAGTATGCGTGATATACGTTCAACATAGATTCCATCATGAAAAGAGATCGATGGTTCAATTTTTCTGCTTGCAGCGAGCGATGTGACAAACGCTTGGCATTCACTGTACTCGTCAGGCGGGGCAGCCTCATCCACCGACTCTAAGCGATACCCTCGACCACCTTCCAGAAGGAAGTATAAATTTTTACCAAAACTGAACTCATACATTATGCCGGGCTTGATAAAGTCGTCTGATAACCACTTATTAGCCAACACAGAATTGACTACTAATGCTTTTCCTCGTGAGGTGGTCTCATAAATCTGCCAGGAATCTTCCCCAGCGACACATCGCTGAAGAAGCAATTCCTTCTTGGGGCTAAATCCTAATGGCAACCACGCATCGATATACATAATTAGGCCCGAACGATATTGGCGGAATCGGACATTTCATCATCGCCGCCTGCTCGAATACGTCTGCTTTCCATTATTGAGACGACCTCACGAAGTTTACGCATATCGTCGGAATTGGCAGCCTGCGTCCCGACTGCTACTAACTGAGAAAATTCTGCCTGATCGACGAACGAGTGTGGTGATTTGGCCATTACGTTAAAACGACCTACAACGAATGAATCTTGTCTCCACAGGACATCGTAATTTTTCCCTTTTAGTTCTGCGAGCAAAATTTCAAATGATGGGTCATTTTGTTCTATGGCGCGATTTGCATTTCGGGCAGCATTGTCGAACTGCGTAATTTCAGAAGGCTTTGCATCTTCCCGAGCATAATTATTGAAGAACTCGACAACAGAATCTAACTCCATTTTCCGTATAACTTTTAAATTCTCCTCCCGAACCTTTGCTATTAACTTCTTTGCTTCATGAACACGATCCATGGCTTGCTTGGATTTTTCATGATCGTTCTCGGACTCTTTAAGCTCTAAGGCTTCACTCAACTTCTCCCTTGCTCGCTCGATTTTTGGATCATCAACTTTTTCGGCGATATCGTCTAAGCGCTCCAGTTGGCGCTCACCCTCTTCAATTACAAGCTTTCCAGCGGAGGTGTAGTCGATTTGACCTTCTATTCTCGAATAAAAATTATGACCTGAATGAAATGAACTGCCTACAGATGGAACTGAAATTTCAAGAGTTATATTGCCTGAGTCACTGACTGCGTAGTCACAAATGAGTTGTGCCCCTTGTGCAATGACTCCATGCTCCAAATCACTACCATTGATTTTGACAGTTCCAATAAGCCTGTTGCTATCAACTGGAGAAGCGATTTCACCTTCTCGAAGATTAAATCTTAATGCAGTATTTGCTCCTGCACGCAGTGATTCTGCTGCTTGAAAAGTCAACTGGCCTTTTTTGGGCAGTGGGTCACCTGCTCTAATAAGCCACGTCATGACCGGCCTTCCGCCTGCTTTATCCAAAGCTTCAAGGCCTAGTGAATGTGATGCAGGAATAGAATCAATAGCCGCAGCTGTTCTCGAAATAGTGATCCGATCGTTTCCAAAATCAATCGCTGCACCGGCTCCATCAAATACAAAAACCTTGAAATGATTTTCGCCTGGCTTTGCCAATGTCAACTCAACCACCGCTCCATTAATGAGCCTCTGACGGCCTGAGCTCCAACCGGTTTCCAAGCTATCAACCTGAAACTCAGCGCCATCCATCGCTTGGCCTTCCAGCTTAACCATTAATCTGGAACGAACATCAGGCGTTCTAGCGATATAGCTAAAGCTAACAGCAAGCGCCTTACCCGCAGGAATTAATCCACGAGACGATTTCCGTCCACGCTGTGCGGACGACCAATCCACTGACTCTGCGAAGACTGCGGCACCCTCGGCTACAGCAGTCATAGGATTTACATCCATTGATCCGGAGATTCCCAATTCGAAGGCAACGAAGTCCCGGACGGTTTTGTATTGTGTGGGGCCGCCAACAAAAACGACACGGTCTATGTCATGCGAGCTCAAGCCAGCTTTGGACATTGTTTCACGTACTGCCTCGATTGAATCTTTCATTTTTTCATTTATGAGGCCATCCAATGTTTCTTTGGTCAGTGGAACCTCAACATAGATTTCCACTCCATCCAAATCCTGAAGCCGAACTTCGGCCTCAGACAGGCTGACCATTGCTTCGCCGCGAGATGACAATTCAATCTTGGCTTTTTCAGCAGACCATTCGAGTAACGCAATTAATCGCCTGTACTGTGGATTCACCGCAACGTCTTCGGGCAACTTAAAGGTCTTTTCCAACCAGGGACGCACTACATTTGAAACAATCAAACGGTCCCAGTCACGCCCCCCGCACATTTCGATGCCTCCATGTGCTTGCAGGCTAACTCGATTGTCTATGCCTTCGGCTATGGCAACATCAAGCGTGCCTCCACCTAGATCATAAATGATGAATGTGCCATTAGAGGGGCGAGCTCTCATGACACTCATGACGGCTGCAACAGGTTCTTGCATCAACGCTACCGACCCAATACCTGCCTGTTCTGCTGCCTGTAAAGTCGCATCCTTTTGCATTTGATTAAAGGCTGCCGGAACGGTAATGACAGTACCAACTACCTGAGTCCTAATTTCATCAGGAAGATATGCAAAGAGTGTCTTTAATATCTCGGAGGAACATTGTTCTGGCGTAAGTGGTTCGTCCAGACCGCTAATCTTGATAGGCGTACTTGTTCCCATAATTCTTTTGAAAAGGATGGCGGCTCTGTCCTTATCCTGGGGCGCTAGATCATATGCTCGCTTACCGATGTACTTACCGCGCTTGTCATAAAATATCGCCGATGGCGTGACGTCATTTTGCTCAGGACTTTTCCATAGCTTGAGATTTTCACCATCGTAAGTGCAAATAGCGCTATTCGTAGTTCCAAGATCGATACCAACATAAAATGGCATTAGAGTTTCCTCAACATTAAAGTGCCAAAACGAAGTACGCCATTAGAACCCATAACAATGGGCTCGAGCATATGGTCAACAAAGAGGATATCGTTCTCTGAGAATTCGTCGAGATTTAGAGGTGTTGCCGCCAAGCCAGATTCAAATGGCAGGCCTTCTATCGAAACCAGTTTCGCCCCAACTGAATCAGCTGCTTGTTCGACCCGACGCTCAAAAAATCTAACTTGATTCAAATATCTAGCCTGCTCATTAGAATCTAATTTTGAAACGACCCGATTAAATAATCTGGCAAACTTCCAAGCGTCGATTACTAGATCTATAAGCGCCGATGACTCTACCGGTGCTCCCTCGGCAGATTCAGACATGTTTTTCCCCTTTTGGACGAATTCCGCAGATAAATGTTATCTAACATACCTCAGCATAAAAGCAACGATTAGAGTGAAAAATGTTGTCAATTTTCAAAAAACGCAGGCGCGTAACGTATTTTTTATGCAAGCCCGGCCATTACATTTTCTTTAAGGCTTCAAAGTAGTTATTCAAAAAATATGCCGCGTTGTTTACACCAACCGGCATTTCCAGCCTGGTTTACATAAATAGACTGATTTCCCACTGCCTTCCAAACTCCATAGAAATTGCCATAACCGGTATAGGCCCCATAAGAATTCTTTCCATTCACAAAACCGCAGACGTATTTATCCCCCGTAACATCGTCCGTGGTCATCAGGACATCACGAAAACGGGCACTTTCGTCATCTTTGAAGTTTCGTGTCACAACAGCTCTTATCCGCAGCATTTCCGGACTTCCTTCAATGATAGTCACTGGGGCAGCATGCACAGAGATACCGGTTGGATTTCCAGCAAATGCATATCGAACTGGAATCTCCGGCGCTTCCCGCTTAACGACAAAAGCTGCGGCAATACTTTGAGCCTGAACAATTTCTTTTGCATTCATTCTTTTTGCAAGAGCGTCACGCAAACCACCGTCATTCATTCGGCCGAGGGCAAGGCTTGACCAGGCATATGATTGAACTCGGTCTTTTGGCACGCCTCGTCCATAGGAATATAGAACGGCAAGATAAAGCTGTGCTCCGGCATTTCCTTGGTTAGCAGAACGTCGATACCAAACGGCAGCCTGAGAGTCATCCTTCGCCACACCAAATCCGTTCTCGGACAAAAAGCCTAGCGCCATCTGAGCACTGGAATTCCCATTATTCGCTGCACGCTGATACCAATAAACGTATTGCGTGGCATCTTTCTCGACTCCTTTTCCGGATCGGTATTTTTCAGCTAGATGATACTGAGCCTCCGCAAATTCCTGATCCGCCGAACGGCGATACCATATGACTGCTAATTCATCACTCTTTGGAATCATCCATAAGCCTGATTCGATTTTCATAGACTCGGTTACTTCGTAATCAGTGTCGTAAATTAGTCCAAGCTTGTTCTGTGCATAGGCATCGCCGCTCTCGGCAATCTTTTTTAATGCTTCAACATACTCATAGGGGTTAATTGGAAGTGCATCAGTATTAACTTTGGTTATGGAGTCGGATAAATTAACCGCGTTTCCAGCAAGCAAGCCACTTGTTCCTGATAAAGAAAAATGGGCAATACTGCTGGCTGCACAACAGACAAAGAATGTAGTTTTTATCAAATCAGGTGCATTCATTGTGACAGCTCCGGTACTTGCAAATTAACGCAAAGGGTTACCAGAAAGGCTAACCGGATCAAAACTAAATACATGTTCCAAGGGACTGTCACGACAGCGCCCAATAATTCGACCCGGAAAGTCATCTCGTCCATTTGAAAGTTCAACGGTTCCTGCGCAGATTGTGCATGTAGAGGAATAGCGCACCAGACTCAACCAACCTACTCGCTTTTTTTCTTTATTTCTTATCAGTCTGAGCTGACCGTAAAGCTGATCTGATGGCAACAAATGATCTGATGCAATGGTGATTCTCTGCTCAGGTAAATTCAACCATGGCCGCATACTTAAGTAAGTACCTAAAACAATCATGCCTGACAAAAGGATCAAGCAAACGTCTGCTCCTGTGACTGGACCTATGTGGTTGACTAACCACAGCGTCAACAATGGCGACAAGATCATGATCAAAAATCCGAACATAACGCCGCCCAAAACTACCCAGCCGCGCCAGGACAATAACTTCACTGGATATCCGGGCAACAGCCAGCGAAGCCAGAAAACAGCCTTCAAAGGTTCCTCGGTATAACGCAATAAGTCAGATCCAATTTCACCTGCCGTATCGGAATATTCACTGCCTGTAGAAATCTCAGTGATTTCTGCAAAACCGAAGCTAAAGCGATTCGGATTACCTCTACCACCTCCAGCTTGACTAATTAGCTGCGGTAAATGAGTTAATCCCTTGGAAACGAGTTGATCTGTTCTAGCGCTCTCACGAGATTTCCACCATTTTTCTAACTGGCTGCGCGGCAACCACTTGGCCACTGGCTGCTGGTCTGAAACTCGCCCACCAACTTGTGACACGACTACTTCCCTCAGCCCTTCCATTTCACAGAATGGGGGAGGATCTCCCCGAAGCAGACATTTCTCAGTTTGCTCAGCCAATTCTGCCAGCACCTGTGCTGAACGGTTATTCGCGCAGTCTTTGAGCAGCCACTCCCGGAGCCAGCGGATGCTTAAAAGCTCCGGATTCCCGGAATCGGTATGTTTAAGGCTGTTTTGATCCATTCCAAACCTCGATTGTTGCCTTTCTATTTATTTTGAAAGGAAACTTCAAATGCGCCAAGACCCATTGCTTCCTGCTCTTGAGAGCAGCGAGCTACAGATTATCACCCATCGCTATGGGCACACTTCGCACCGATCTTCTCCTGCCCGCCTAAAAGTCCCCTATGGCCTTCGCGATGGAAGGATGTGGACTGTACGGGATGTCCCATCCGGAATTGCCTGTGCTTGCTTATGTCCTGCCTGCGGCCATCGTTTGGTGGCCAAGGCAAAAAATAGCAAAAGCCGAAAACCGCACTTTGCTCATTATAAGGACGCAGAATGCCAGGCCGGCTTTGAAAGCTCCATCCATCGCATGGCCAAACAATTGATTTTAGATCAGCTGGCTATAACCTTGCCGGCATGGGATGGCGAACGGGAAATGCCAAATCCACCGGTCCTTATTGATGACAGCGGCATGATCCTCCATGGCAAAAGTGTCCAATGGCCCGCCCAAAGAAAGTCACTCTTCAATGTACGGCTGGAAGAATCGCAAGGCGACTATATTCCCGATGTCATAGCCGAAGACGACGAGGGCATAATTCTGATCGAGATCCGTGTCACCCATGCGGTAGATGAGATAAAACGGCGCCGTATTCAGTCCGAGGGCTTACGCCTGATTGAAATTGACTTATCGCGTATCCAGTCCGAGCAGGCAATGGATCTTCATAATTTTGAGCACGAGGTCCTGTGGAATGTCGTGAATCGCAAATGGCTATCTTGCCCGCCAATATCAGAGACTTGGCGCGAAAGTTTAAGAGGACTCAAGTTGTCCCTCATGGTAAGAAACAAGGAGATTGCCGAGCGCAGGCAATTGGCGGAAGAAGCAAGGAACCGCAAAGACCAAGAGTGGCTAGCAGCACGATCCGCAAATCCAGTAAAAGCCGCGATCCGAGAAGAATATCGTCTGCAATTACGAATCGGCTACCAAACTGAATTAGCCACATTAATTAAACTAACCTCGCACGAAAACCGCCAATATAGAATGAATTATTTTCTCGATAGAGATAGTGATGCAATTTCCACTTTAATGGGCTCAATACAAAACGAAGTCGTACGTGAGTTATTGCTCAGGCACCACCCTGACGCATGGATCTACGAGGCCCACCCTTTACTTTGGCAAGCTGAGGTCTACAACTACTTCATTGCATCGCAGAAAACGGGTGAACGCTTTAACCAACGTGACGTAGCGCGCTGGGTACGTCAGCGACATGGCTTCGAAGAATCACTATACAAGTTATTTCGCGCTCAATATCAGGCTCGCGCCAGTGCAAGAAAAATCGGATACGATAAAAACAGAATTACAGCTTGGTACTTTAGTAATGCGGAGAACTCTCTTATTCCAAATTTTTATCATCCGATAAACTGGTTAATAGGAAAATTCAGTGAATTAGGGCTATTGGATTTTGTCCCCAATGTGCCTGGCGAAGTGGTAATTTCTTAAAGCAACCTTATTGCGTAAATCTTCAAATTCAAGACAGAGATACTCTTGGAATTACCAACTTGCAGGAGAAGAGTACATAAGCCGTAGCCGCTCTCAGTCGACATACCGTGCGGAGGCCTTTTGCGTTCGGCTAAAGCAACTGCACTGACCCAAAGTGCCGGGTAGCCAGGCCTCATGCGTTAAAAAGAGTACTTTTCATGCATTTGAGGCAGACAAAGGCAATTTGTTACTGATTTGCACTATTATTACGATGAAAACTCAGGGGATAGATTGAATGGCCAAGGCAACGATTGCCGACATCCGGCAGGCGATACTTCGGGAGCTACCCAAGGATGGGACAGCCATTGGAAATATCCGACTACGCGAGCTCGTAGCCGAGCGACTGAATTCGAAAGTTTCTGAAGATGACTATCTGGAAGCCAGGGATGAGCTATTGGCGAAAGAAAAGGTGGAGTCTGGCAAAGGCAGGGGCGGATCAGTCCGGCGGGTCGTGGCTGAAGAAGCAGTTGCTTCCCTTACACTAGAATCCCAAGAAATTCCGGAAGAAGCCAAAAAGGCTAAGCCCAAACAAACCGGCCTACCCCTGCCCGGTAAAAAAACTGGTCAAGCAACGAGAAGCAAGTCTGACGAAGACACAAAGATTCTTAGCTACCGGCATAAGGACCGTCGCAAGAACAATCCTGATGTAGGTGTGGTTACCCCCGAAACCGACCCAGACCAGCCAAAAACGACGTGGGCTTATGACCCCCATCTCGATCCCGTTTTGCAGTTTGATGTGGGTCGGGCACAGGTAGAAAACCTAATTGATTCTGCACTTGCCAGCGGCAAAGAAGCTGAAATGCGTTCGGCGCTTGAAAGCTTGAAACGCATGGGCGGGCCCTATCTAAATTGGACGGGCAAAGCAGAGCGAACAAGTTTCGAAGTTGATACCGTTTCACTTCATGTCCATGAGCGAATTGATCCAGCCAGCATTTTATCGGCGGTGCGCAAACGGATAAAAGGCGAGAAAGCTGGAACAGCAATCGGCTCTTTTCAACCTGGTTTGTTTGCAGCTGAATTTGAAAACTTGCCACTTCGAGAAGCAATCGATTTTTACAAACATGACCGAGGCTGGTCGAATCGATTGATAGCCGGCGATTCGTTGTTAGTTATGAACTCCTTGCTGCAAAAGGAAAGCATGGCCGGTCAAGTGCAGATGATCTATATCGATCCGCCCTATGGCATCAAATACGGGTCTAACTTTCAGCCCTTTGTTAACAAACGCGATGTCAAAGATCGGAAAGATGAGGACCTGACTCAAGAACCGGAAATGATTAAAGCATTTCGGGATACATGGGAGCTAGGTATTCATTCATACCTAACGTATTTGCGCGACCGGTTGTTGTTAGCAAAAGAATTACTAAATGATACTGGAAGCGTTTTTGTTCAAATTTCAGACGAAAATGTTCATCGAGTTCGATTGTTACTAGATGAAGTGTTCTCGTCAGAGAACTTCATAAGTTTGATTCATTACACAACATCTGGTGGTTTCACCAGCGAAACACTAAGTCGAGCGGGCGATTTTATAGTGTGGTACGCCAAAGACGTTAAAAAGATGAAATATCATCCACTTTATTTTCGTAAAGATAGCCCTAGCGAAGATAGCGACTCCAAATATGACCAAGCGGAACTAAGTTCGGGGAAAAGACTAGGCTTGAATCAGGTCAAAAACATTGACTTTGACTTATACAGTTCTGAAAAAGTCAAAGTTTTTCGCTATGACACGATTGTGTCATCCGGATATCGTGAAAACACGACTGCCGACTTTAAATTTCAAGAGAAAATCTATCATCCAGGTTCTAGCAATAATTGGAAAGCATCGATGCCAGAAGGAATGGCTCGTCTTGGCAGATGCAGTCGAATAGCATCTACCTCGAATAGCAAGCTTACATACGTACGTTATTTTGACGACTTTCCAATGGTTAGCATGACAAGCATGTGGACCGACATTGGCGGCGCTGTACAGAGTCGGTCTGATCCTAAAGTGTATGTTGTTCAAACAGGTATTGGGCCAATTGAGCGTTGTCTTTTAATGACTTCTGACCCAGGTGATTTAGTACTTGATCCAACGTGTGGCTCTGGCACTACGGCGTTTGTTGCGGAGAAATGGGGACGTAGATGGATAACTTGTGATACTTCAAGGGTTGCGACTACGTTGGCAAAACAAAGGATGATGACTACCAGTTTCGATTACTACGAACTCAAATATCCAAATGAAGGATTGAGAGGTGGTTTTATCTATAAGACTGTGCCTCACGTAACGCTTAAATCTATTGCGAACAACCCAGATATTGATGAAATTTGGGACGCACTTCACCCTGATATTGAAGCCATGCTGGCATCGTTGAATAGTGCGCTAAAGAAAGATAGATCCGCCCAATACAGAGTCTCAGATGGTGAACGAAAAGGTATAACCTTAAACTTTTCGGTAGGTGACACGTTACGTGAATGGGAGGTGCCATTCGATTTTCCTGAGAATTGGCAAAGTGTTTGTGAAGCAGAATTCAAAGCTTTTCATGCCAGTCGCCTAACAATGCAGGCCAAGATGGAGATGGCAATCGCTGCAAATGCCGACCAAGAGACATTGTTCGATCAACCGCAAATAGCGAAAGATAAATTAAGAATCACTGGCCCGTTTAGTATGGAGGCAGTTCCATTTCCGACAGTGTTTTCCTTAGATGAAACCGAACAGCCGAAGGAAGCTGATGCCGCGGTTGCACGCTCAGGCGAAAGCCACAGGCAGTATAGTTTGCGTGATGAATTATTGAAAACTGGCATTCGTGGTAAAAATGGACAGATGCTGAATTTTGCTGCTCTCGAAATTCTATCGGGCACACGACATCTACATTGTGAAGGCAGCTTGGTCGAATCTGGTGATCGAGTAGTTATCAGTTTTGGCCCAGAACATGCAGCACTTGAACAACGGCAAGTTGAAATGGCGATGCGTGAAGCGGGCGATCTCTTCCCGCGCCCTAAAATGATTGTTTTTTGTGCTTTTGCTTTTGATCCGGAAGCAGCAAAAGATATTGATCAGACAAAAGGAATCGTCGCCTTAAAGGCGCAAATGAATACTGATCTACTGACTGAAGATTTGAAAAAGAATGCTCGCAGCAATCAAAGCTTCTGGCTCATGGGTCAACCTGACGTTGAGGTTAAGAAACTTAAAGACGGCAAGTACCAAGTCGAAGTCCATGGCTTTGACTATTTCGATACGGTTAAGGGTGATTTGGTCTCCGGCGGCAAAAGTAAGATTGCTGTTTGGTCACTTGATACTGACTACGACGAGCGTTCGCTGTATCCGCGCCAGGTCTTCTTTCCGTTGTCCGGGAAGGGTGAGGGCTGGGAAAAGCTTAAGAAGAACATTAAGGCCGAGCTTAATGAGGAGCTGCTTAACAAATTCCATGGCACCGTCTCGCTACCCTTTGAGATTGGTGAAAACCGCAAGATTGCAGTCAAAATTGTGGACGATCGGGGCATTGAATCCCTGAAAGTCATCACCATTGATTGACTTAGCCAAAGACAACTAACCATAATGGTTACCCAGGAACCCGAAAAGAAGAAGCATGCTGACTATTCCCTTCGTCGTGTCGCCGAGTTGGCGGGTAATGAAGCTGTTAGTTACGCGTTTACTCGTGTCCAAATGGATATCGAAAATCTTGGCTACTCACTTACCGAAGTTTGCGAATGTTTATCTGCCTTACGAGCTCAAGACTTTTCGCACTCCGAACGGTATGGACCAACCCTTCCATGGAACGATGTTTATAAAGTTACATGGGGAACCTTAAGACAACCTGATACAGATTTGTATATAAAATTTCGCATGGATCGCGACCTTTTGATAATTGAATTGTGTTCTTTTCATCAACCGCGAAATTTATGAAAAACTATTTATGACAACTTGCACTGAATGCGGCATTGGAGAGCTGACCCCTTCAACATGGAATATGGATGTTCGCCATGGCGATACAACTATTCGTGTGGAAGGCCTAGAGTGCTTTGTCTGCGGCCATTGCGGCGCCGATCCTGTTTTTACGGATCAGATCCGTAGAAATCAATTAAGAATTGCAGATGCAAAACGCGCTGCAGATTCACTGTGGACGAGTGCTGACATCACGGCTTTTAGAGATCGCCACCATTTAACACAAGCACAGGCCGCAGATCTTTTTGGCGGTGGTTCTAATGCGTTCTCTAAGTATGAGCGAGGCGATGTGATTCAAAGCATTGCCATGGATAGACTCTTGAAGGCTGCTAATGCAGTTCCTGGCGTTTTGGATTTTTTGCGTCTGGAAGCTGGCCTTCCATCGCAAATTAACGCTGAAATACCTCATGGTTATGTCACCGGCGGCATATTGCAGATAGTTGATCAGCAACTGCTGCAATCAAGCATAAGCGGAACTGCAACTGTTGCATCAATGGCCGACTATCGTGAGCAAAGGCGCCGCGCATGACACCTGAAGTTAAGGACCTAATCAAACGCGCCTCAAAGCATTTGGCTATCAAAGACATTATGCTGTTTGAATCGCTATTTGAAAGACCAGAGAGAGACCCCGAAAAAATGGGGCGTGCAGTCAAGCAAGAATATAAACGTGAAGTCCGATATTTTACTGACGATAAAGAAAAACAGATTGAAGGGCCTCCGCATCTTCAGGTACTGATCGCACTCGGGATTAGATTGTCAGCGGTCGATGGATCAGCTGAAGATGCACCTTTTGTAGTGATAGAGGCGGACTTCCTTGTCAATTACGAGATGAGTGATGATCTCGACCCAGATTGCATCAAAGCCTTTGCAAACAATAATGCAGTTCATAATGTCTGGCCTTTTTGGCGGCAGCATGTCTTTGACATTGTGGCACGCGCCAGACTTCCACAGCTGGAGATTCCTCTCTATTCCGGAATTATTCTGTGACGGCACCCAAGTCTCTGATCATAAACTCGCCCTATAGATCACCAGAGCAGCACTGGGAGCAAAAACGGGAAGGAACTCTCGGCATAATTCCATTGCGACGCCCAGCCAGTTACGAAATTTTTGACATTCGCAATAACACGCGACGCACGGAAAAGCTTGACACGGTTAACTCGATACGAGAGCGCGTAAGCGCTTGGCGTGAAGCAGACTACCCTGGGATTACTTCAGTAACGCGCAGATTGCTGGAGCATTGGCACGATGCTGGTGCCAGACAGCTGCAATTCTATTTTTGCCAGCTGGAAGCAATTGAAACCCTCATTTGGTGGGTGGAATCGTCGGGCGAGTTCAAGCAAGGGATCTATTTGCCAAACGATGGCGGACCTTGGGAGCGGCTATGCAACAAGATGGCTACCGGTGCGGGCAAGACTACGGTAATGGCGATGATCATTACTTGGCAGACCTTAAATGCATTGGCATACCCAAAGCGGACCAAAGATTTCTCCAAAGCTATTTTCATAGTCGCGCCGGGGCTGACCGTAAAAGAAAGACTGCGTGTTTTATATCCTGGGGAGCTGGATAATTATTACGATGAGTTTGGCTTGTGCCCTTCCGACGTTGAGCGACAAAAACTGAATAGAGTCGAATTGTTGATCGAAAATTGGCACACGCTTATGCCGCTCAAGCAGGCGGATCGCTCTGTTGTTAAAAAGGGTGCCGAGAGCGACAAAGCTTTCGTGAAGCGCGTGTTGGGGAAGCTTTCCGGCTTTAAAGAATTAGTCATCATCAATGACGAAGCACACCATGCTTATCGCGTGCCGGCTGATGTAAAAATCAGCAAGAAACAGGCTGAAGAGCAAGGGCTTGATTTAGACGAAGCTACGCGCTGGATCGAAGGCCTGGATCGAATTCACAAAGAGTTGCGAATTCAACGCTGTTTTGATTTGTCAGCAACTCCATTTGCACCCACGGGCAAAACGAATACCGAACAAGGCCTATTTGACTGGATCGTTTCCGATTTCGGTCTTAATGATGCCATTGAAGCAGGTCTTGTAAAAACGCCGCGAGTAGTGATTCGTGATGATGCTTTGCCGGACGCGCGGACCTTGCGACCAAAGCTTTATCACCTATATCGGAATGATGAAGTAGGCGAAGATCTCAACAGACGCGGTGCCCAGGCACACGAGCCACTACCCCTACTCGTACAACAAGCCTATACCTTGCTTGGAGCCGACTGGCGAGAAGCCATGAATGCCTGGAAGGCTGGTGGCCATGTATCACCACCCGTTATGTTAACAGTATGCAATAGAACAGAAACAGCAGCACGCATAGAGCATTATTTCAACAAGGGTGATTCGCATTGGCCGGAGTTAAATGACCCGACGAGAACATTGCGCGTAGATTCCAGGGTTTTACAAAAAGCCGAGATTGGCGAAAAAGCAACCGCTGACAAAGACTACGAACTCAGATTGCATGAAATTGTTCAGGCGGCAAAAATTCCCGAGGATCGCAAGCTAGAGCTTCTTGCAATGCCAAAAGAAGACTTGTTACGCGAAATAGTGGACAACGTAGGGAAGCGCGGAAAAGCAGGCCAAGACTTACAAAAAGTTATTTCCGTTGCAATGCTTTCGGAAGGTTGGGATGCAAAGAACGTAACCCACATCATGGGCTTGCGTGCCTTCACAAGCCAGCTGCTTTGCGAGCAAGTGATTGGTCGTGGACTACGTCGTGTGAGTTATGAGACAGACGAAAATGGATTGTTTTTACCCGAATATGTAAATATTTTCGGTGTTCCCTTATCTATTTTTCAGGACGCGAGTGACGGTGGCGAATCACCGCCACCGCCAAAACCGAGCTATCAGATTGAATCCCTGCCCGAGCGTAATGACCTGGAAATTCGTTGGCCGAATGTGGTGCGAATCGAGGTCGTGGTAAGGCCTGTATTGGTAGTAGACTGGGACAGAGTAGGAGCATTGACTATAAGTCCTGCTGAGACTCCAATCTCCGCAGAAATTGCGCCCGCACTCGGCGGGGCAACTGACTGGAATCGTGCTCATATAATTGATTTGGAGCAACTGCCAGAAGAGTTCAGACTGCAACGACTGATCTTTAAGGCTGCACGCAAAGCATACGATGAGTTAGCCAACAAATTTACCGGCAACCGTGAATTCCTGATCTTTCAGCTGATCAAACTGGTTGAACAGTTTTTCGATTCAGAGAAACTAGTTATTCCTTCTCTTTTCCATCAAGACCCGTTGAGGAAGCGGATCTTGTTGTCATTGAATTTGGATAAAGTAGTACAACATCTTCTCGGTTTTGTAACGGAGCAAAACCAAGAACGGATTGAGCCAATATTCGATGAAGAATTTCCCATTGGTTCGACTCGCAATATGCGCACTTGGTACACCACCAAACCCAACGTCCCCACGACGAAATCCCAAATTACGCATGTGGTCGGGGATAGTTCTTGGGAGGGTTACGCTGCAAACCTTTTCGAGAAGTCACCATTGGTTACTTCGTATGCAAAGAACGATCACTTGGGTTTCCAAATCTATTATCTTTGGGGCGGCGCTAGAAGACGATTCATTCCAGACTTCCTTGTCCGTTTAGCAAATGGAAAAACACTTGTGCTGGAAATTAAGGGTGAAGACTCGGAACAAAACAGAGCAAAACGTGCAGCTTTAGATGCCTGGGTCAAGGGCGTTAATGCCAAAGGCGGCTTCGGGTTGTGGATCTGGGATGTAGTATTTGAACCATCAAAAATACAGGACGTGCTGGTGCAGCATCAAACTGCCAGCCAATCCTAGTTCTCAAAACAACCTCACCGCCTGCGTATTTTGCAAAACAGCTTAAGTAGCTTTTTATCGTTCAATCTCCAGGGGCGATTGATGTTCAAAGTCATTTCAATTATTTGCATAATTTGCTCTTCGGGAATCCCGTTACCTCGCAACATATACACCTTACATTCAAGAGCCCATTGTGATTTCGAATTAAGTCCGCGCCACAGCGAACGGTAACGGCGCATTGCATGCGCTTTTGAATGGCGGTCAATTGTCCAAAATGTCGATTTAGCAAAATGTACAGATGCTGTTGTATTCATTTTATTGCCGAAAGTACAAAATAAAGTGGTTCCGATGACGGTTTATGACAGATCAAAATGTATGTGTCATCTCTCAAGGCCTTAGCCTTACAGGCTATTGACGGTATATGACGGATATGACTCTTTTAAATATTTTCTTTATAGAAAAACAATATATAAAATGATTTTAAGAAAGACGTATTCCGTCACTACCCGTCACTTTCCCTCCGAGAATTACAGGTCTTCGCGTTTTAGCGTGATCTTGAATCCCCTACTTTGACCATTACGGTGCGGTTCTATTTTGTGATTAGTCAACTTCATAGCAAATGCTTTCGGGGAAGGCGGATACTTTATCTGCGCATAGCGCATATAGTCGGCCAGTAGCGCCTGCGTAGATGCGTATCCTCCGCCCTCTGTACGTATATCTAACCAGTCTGCGATAGCATCGCTATCTGACCGGTAACTATCTGTCGCTTCCAAGATGCTACGTGGTGGGTTTAAACCGGTCTTTTGCCAATTTAAGCATCCTTGAACTGCCATCGCCAAAATTCCCGGCCCTTCAGATTTCAGTTTTTCAAACAAGTTAGGGTCTTGATGTTCAATTGGTATGAGGTTGGAAAATGGAAGCAGCATCAGCCGACGCCATAAGCCATCCGTTTCGTCGCGGACAGTAGGCCTGTGATTTGAACGCAAGAATAGCTTTGCAGTTGGTGCAAACGAAAATATGCCCCCATGAAGTGGGCGGCCCACCATGCGTTCGGTGCTTACCAGTTTTTTTATCACACCGTCATCCAAACGATCACCGGTTTTTGATTCGTTCAACAAACAGAGCCTTGCTCCGACCAGTGGCATAATTTCCGGAGTAGGACTTCCTGCGTCCCGGCGACTACCCATTAGTAAACTTGCGTCCGCAGTAACCGCGTAGCTGCCCATGATGTACTGCTGTACGTTCGCAAGAACACTTTTGCCGTTTGCACCTGTGCCATACCCAAATAATAATTTCTCTTCTGCCATACTGCCAGTAAGGCAATATCCCATCCAGCGATGCACGTAAGATATTACTTCTTTGTCCTGACCGAAGGTTGTATTCAAAAACTGAATCCAGGTTGGGCACTTCGCATCCGGGTCATAAGGAACATTCGTAGACAACGTGCAGTAAGCCAACGGATCAGAGGCACTTAATTCACCTGTTTTCAAATCCAGCATGCCATTTGGCAATGACAAAATCATCGGGTCATGATCTAGCTGGTCGCTCTTGATAGACATAGTTACCCGTAGTGAATCAAGAACGGATTTTTGCTTACCTACATCTAACAATTTTTTCGCAACTTTATTCTTAAATTGCGCTGAACTGCTTTCACGGTCTGCATAAAACTTTTCTACCGCATTCATTGCATCTTCTTGTGCATAGTCTTTCAGCAATTTTTCGACTGCTATGCGATCCGGCTCCCAGAAACTTCCATTCCAAAGATGAAATTGTCCCCGCGAATGTATTACCCTTCCGCCAAGCCAGTTTGCAAAACGGCAAGCAATACCATCGTCACTGGCCAAGTCTGGGCAATCTTTACTTGTGTCAGTACCAGCGAGCCAATATAAGGTTGAGGCAGTAATTGCACCTTCAGGCTTGATACTCCGCCAATCGACGGCAAAGCGAGTCTCATCATACTTTGGTGACTGTGAACTCCATTTCTCGGCAATAGCACGCCCGGTCTCTCCCCAACCATGCGCAGCGATAGAGGTTAAGACCTTGAACCAAGTCGTACGATCGTTCACTGCATCGGGATTGCGTGCATCCAGTCTTGCTAGTGAATCTTGCAACGCTGCAATGGTTTCCGGTGTTTTTGGCCTACCGCTTGAGCCGATCTGGGAAGTGTTGCCTGTTGTAGTGTCTTCGCTGATCTTAACACCCAACTTTTGCAAGAGGTCCCCGAGCTGGTAGCGGCGCTCTGGCTTACAGAGCGACAGCCTTACAGCAACTGGATTGTTTGATTTGCAATGTAAACTGCCTGGCAAACGCATAACGCGTGATGCGTTACAAACTGCCGGATCGCCATCAAATTTTCTCGCCATTTCTTGCTGAACACGCTTGAATTTATCTACATGACAACCGTCAACCAGCCAGTACAAATGTGCTCCACCTCCTCCTGATTGCACGCACATCGACGCATGTGGCCAGCCCAGAGGTATCGGTTCATCAACAGTCCTGCGCCCCTCATGCGCAAACCTTATTGCTTCGGCGCAGGCTTCATCATTACTGAATGATTTACGGTCGATATCCAGGAAAATGGCGCGAATCGACGTGATGCTTGCGTCTGTATCACCGCCTTCATTTACAACCACGAAAACACCAGAACCAAAACCGTTTTCGCGAGCGATATTCACCTGATCAAATTCACTATATTTTTTTGCTACCTTTGGTTTTCCGGGAGCCTCGGGAATAGTGCGAAAATGGAATTTGCTGCCGCCAAGTGCATCCATGAAACGCTGTGCATCGTCGTGGCTCGCAAAATTGGAAAAATTAATTACTGATGTATTCATTTTACTTTACCTTTACGTAGCCCATCGCGAAGATAGGTCATCGCAATTTGTGAGATTGAGCGAGTCTTGTCATGCTTTATTTCTTTTTGTGCATCAAACGAACTACATGGTTGCACTAAATCCGGAATTGCCCATTCGCATTCATAAATCAATGCATTACGAATAACATCACCAATATGTGAGAAGCGCGGCCAATGTTCCATGGCTGCCAGCGCTGCTATCCTCCTGCGTTCCGACAGAATCTCAGGGCACATTGAAAAGGCCTCCGCTCTTGGAGGGTGCGAGAGAAAGTTAAAAGCTGCTGTCTCAAGTAATGAATCTGCAAGGCAGTGTATTTCAGCAAGTACAGATCCATCTGGCAGGTATTCAAAGCGCACGCCGGCCACAGGAATGCAAACGCTTTCTGCGCCAGTTACATGCCAAGCGACAGCTTCAATTGCCATTGCCTTGTTGAGATATTTATGAGAGACGATGAATCCAATTTGCCGGTTATTGCTATGTAAAAAACGAACTGCACCAGTATCACGCTTCTCAGAATTCTCAGTTATCTCAAATTCTATTTCATGCGCGATAATGCGCGTATCTTTTTCGGCAGTCATACTAATTTCTCCTTTGAGTTATTAGCATTTGGCTGCAAATGTTTTTTGGGACTTGACCCATCAGAAGAACGTTTGTCATCACATGCTTTCGCAATGTAAGCCCTTATGTCTCCTACCTTCCAAACGGTTACACCTTTGGAAAGCTTGTGGGGCTTGGGAAAGTAGCTATCCGAAGAGACGCGCCGCCATAGCGAGCTGGCAGAGATTGGAATCCATTTCAATAACTGCGCTTGACGGATGAGCGCTGAATCTGGAAGGTCGTCGAATGATGGTATCTGATGGCGTTGCATGGCGGCTCCTTGTGTTTGGAGTCGCTACAATATTTGTCTATATTGGAATATTGCATAGCATCAAAATTCCATAAAGTTGTGTGTCAGTTTTTACCGGCATACACTATTTGCAGGCACCGACTGACTTTGAGCTCTATTCCTACTGACCTTTAGCAATATATTACTGGTGGTGATGATGGACTGCTTTCGGCCAGAAGCAGCCATTTGAGCTATGTAACAAAATATTCCGTTATTCGCATGCGCAATGAAGTCAAAAGAAATGCCTCACTACGCAATCAAGGGGGCCTCCGTGGAAACATTACATTCAAGCGAGTTATCATCCGGCGCGTCGGTCCCTTATCTTGGTTGTTAGCTGAAAATGGAGAATCTATGAATACTAACGACTCATTTTACAATCTGGCAATTCATGAAGCAGCACATATTGTAATTGCTCAACTAAATAATATTGATTTTGAGTATATAGAAATTCTCAATGAAGTTGATGGGCATGGTGCAACAAAATTTATAGCGCCAGGACTAAGACATCTAAATGCTATTCATAAAAAGAATTACGCCTTTTATAAAAACTTAGGAGAAGACGAAGTCTCTGAATTAAACCTGCTATTGGTAAATTTGATTAGTGTCTTATCTGCTGGTTCAATTGCAGAGTTTGTCTTCAATTTAAAGTCTGAACCTCACATTGAGCAAGACGATGCAGATCAACTTTTCAATATTCAGGAGTTTATGCTCACTTACAATATTTTAACACGCGATAATTTTCAAATGTTTGCAAACAATGTCGTACACGAAATTGAAGAACATAAAGCAAAAATTCTCGATCTTGCTAAAAACATTTATAGCCTTAAAGGTAATTCACGTTTAATGAAAAAAGATCTTGTTTAAGACAGCTAACAAGGTTGTCAACCTCGCTCAATACGTTCGCTGGACGGTTGCGCCTTTGCAAATGTGTGGTTTTGCTGCGCAAAACTGTACCGCACATTTGCAAAGTCACAACTGCCGGTTACAACGGCGTTAGGTAGCGGAGATAATTTATGGCGACACTAGAGCGAGCAATTGAGATCGCCGCAAAATTTCACTCAGGCCAAGTGGACAAGGCCGGGCAGCCTTATGTCCTTCATCCGCTTCGCCTAATGTTCGCTGTGCGCACTGCGCAAGAGCGAATGGCCGCTGTGCTACATGACGTAGTAGAGGACACTGACTTTACACTCGCTGATCTTGCTCGTGAGGGCTTTTCACAAGACGTAATTGCTGCCGTACAAGCTCTTACCAAGCTTCCAGGCGAGTCACGCATTGACGCAGCGCACCGTGCTGCAGCCAACCCTATTGCCAGAGCGGTCAAGCTTGCTGACGTTACGGACAATATGGACCTCTCTCGGATTGCTAATCCTTCGCAGAAGGATTTTGCGCGGCTCAAAGAGTACGAGCAGGTTAGACTGGTTCTTCTAGCCGCAACCTAACTCAGCAATCAAGATGACCTCCGTGAAGTACCTGTTTTCAAGTTGCACATCCGGGGCATCAGTTCCTTTATTGATCCTTGAATGTCCGCTTCGGGTCGAAAGCGGTCAATCACAACCAATGTCGTAGTCAATACCAACGTCAAATTCGTGACCAGCAAGAATGATGTGCTAGATCAAAGTCAATCCGAACCAATGGTCAAGTCAACCGGCACTATTAATTCTTCCTCAAAAATAGCTTTCGCATGCCTTGTTATTTTCTCGGCAACGCTTAGCGCCATTTTTTCTCCATACTCTTCTAAGAGCCTGTCATGAATAATGCTTTTCACTTGTGGTAAAAACTCTTCCGCAAATATAGGCAGAAATCCGAGCTGAGAGATGGGCTCATCAATATTCTGCTCAGCATTTGCTCGATCAGCCTCAACGAATTTACGGGAACTGCTCGGCTTTAATCCATGCCTTTTGGCAAATTGTTTTGCAGCTCCACTAGGAGGAATGTCTAAATTCCTTCCGTTCTCGTCTATTGATTCATTAGCTTCGCGAAGAAACCCATCTTTGTATACGGGGCGACGATGTAATGCATGAATATTCAACTTTCTGAGTAAAACATCAGCGCGCTTATCGTTTCCGGCTTCATCATTAGAATGGCAAGATGTGGCATCGTCGATTGCTTTAATTATGTAATCACGCAACTTTGGCGGGATCGGCTCTTTTGCTTTCATAAACTGCGCAAATGCGAGCAAAGTATTCCACGCATCTTCTGCAGAAGATTCCGAGCGGTCTAGTGAGTGCTGCCAGTCAATCATGTTTTTGATCTCCCGCGGATTGGCACTACTTTGCCAACATTCGCCTGCAACGTGTTTAAGTAGTCCGCCCATGCCTGCATCATCTTGCGCCGTTCAGTTAGATACTGCGCGCGGTTATAAGCCGCACGGACTTTATTGCGCTCTGCATGAGCCAGCTGACGTTCAATCACGTCAGGCGCCCACCCCATTTCATTAAGGCGCGTGGATGCGAGCGCACGAAAGCCGTGCCCTGTCATCGTGTCTTTGTCATAGCCAAGCATACGGAGCGCTGCGTTTACTGTGTTCTCACTCATCGGAGCGTCGGACGCTCGCAACCCCGGAAAGACAAATTTTCTGTGCCCTGTGAGAGGTTGAATCTCAAGCAGTATCGCCAATGCTTGCTTCGATAAAGGCACGACATGCTCTTCACCCATTTTCATCTTGGCCGCGGGTATTCTCCATTCTTTACCGTCAAGATTAAATTCGCTCCATTCTGCACGTCTCAATTCGCCAGGACGCACGAAAACCAGCGGGGCAATCTTTAATGCTGCGCGTACGACAGGACCACCCTTGTAACCTTCTATATCCCGCAACAATTGTCCGATGCGGTTTGGATCGGTGATAGCGGCGTGTGACTTGGAAACGACAGGAGCCAGAGCCCCACGCAAATCTGCCGAAGGGTCGCGTGTAGCACGTCCTGTTGCAATGGCGTAACGAAACACTTGGCTGCATCGCGCCTTGGTACGATGCGCAGTTTCATGAGCACCTCGCGCTTCAATTCTCCGCAGAACTGCTAGTAAGTCAGGGGGAGTAATTTCAGCGACTGGAGTTATCCCTAGCCAGGGATATACCAAAGTTTCCAATGTCCATTTAGCTTTAGCGTAAGTGGCAGGAGAAAGCCTTCTCTGTTGAAGGCCAAGCCACTCATCACCGATCGCTTGAAAAGTATTTTCGCTCGCCAGCGTTTCAAGCCGTTTTTTAGCTTGTCGCGCTGCACCAGGGTCTACGCCTGTGGACAGCAGCTTTTTGGCCTCATCCCGCTTCTGACGAGCGTCAGCGAGACTTACAGCTGGAAATACACCAAGAGCCAACAACTTTTCTTTTCCCGAGAAACGGTATTTCCAACGCCAGTAGCGTCCCCCAGAAGGCGTCACTTCAACGTATAAGCCACCACCATCGAACAAGCGTTGCGCCTTATTCGTGGGCTTAACGTTGCGAACTTCAGTCACGGTCAAATTAGGCAAGATACCCCCAAAGCCGGCTTAGGCCTGTTTATACCCCCGAATATACCCCCGCATTATGTGGGATGCAATCGGATGCCCTGACACGGTAAGACACAAAAAACCCGCCATTTAGGCGGGTCTTAATGTATTTCTGGGATGGTATCGGATGTCTTGATATCGTCTATTGGTGCCGGCACCCGGATTCGAACTGGGGACCTACCGCTTACAAGGCGGTTGCTCTACCAACTGAGCTATGCCGGCAACAGGGCGCTATTCTAGCCTGAAGTGCGTGAATCGAAAACCGGAAAACGGCAATTCGTGCCTGTTTTCAGGATTTTTATCGCTGAAATTACTGGCAGGTGACCTTGTTTACGCTCAATTTGATATTGGGCAATACACTTTCGATCTTGAAGTCTTCCGGCACGGCGACGTCGATCCACCACTGCGATGCCTGTTCAGTGCGCGATTCGAGCACCGGATTGAAGCCCAGTTTGACGACGGATGCCTTGCGGGCTTCGGCATTTTTCAGGTCGCGAAAAATACCCAGCGACACGGTATTTTCC
>Ga0209480_10000621_pt1 | contig 28367 bp, 17 predicted proteins | sample JI61114C2DNA_FD_187501 | JGI IMG/M metagenome (GOLD analysis project Ga0209480, IMG submission 187501) | Wastewater effluent complex algal communities from Wisconsin, to seasonally profile nutrient transformation and Carbon sequestration -... | ecosystem: Engineered > WWTP > Effluent > Algae... | reverse complement strand
ACTTTGCAAACTTGCTGCTCTCCAAGAAAAACCGACACTTCATCCATCAAAACCGTTCCGGCTAAACTCGCCCGAGCTTTCTCTGCCTCCGAGCGTGCAATATCCTCATGCTCCTGCGGAATCACGGGAAGTTCAGTTGTGCTATCAAAAAAACTGGCTTGACCATCATCAAAGAGATACGTTAAAAATCTCTGAATCTCCATCTCACCAAATTTTCCGGACTCTTCAACATCAATTACCACACAAACATAATAGTGATCCTCATCAAGGTCGAGGGTCGTCGTCGAACACTTCTCAACCTCACACCCGGCAGCGCTCTCAAGTTCACTAACAAAATTCGCTAGGCAATCTGACAAGACTTTGACAGGCTCAAGATTTAGCTCATTTTGTAGAATGAGCTGCCTCCCATCAAACCTGCAGGGCTGGGGCCGCGTCAGCGTGATACCAATTTTCTTCCTTGCCATGTTCTTCACCTTTGAAATACATGGCTCAATTCTCGATCATACTCGTGCGTTATTTTATCTACTGGCGCCGCCATTTTACGGCCTTGCAAATATAATTCGTCACTCAGAAAAGCGTGATTTCACCCAATCGATACAGCCGCGAACCATGCGATAGCAAGAACTGTCAGCAATATGCGATTGGAGACGGCGTGACCCTTTCGACGGCTCAGAACCAAGACCGCTCGCTCAACAACCATTGTGCGCCCACGCTCAGTCCACACGGTATCCAACTGAGCTTCACTACCTTCAGTCACAACGAATTGCGATAGGCAGTATTCTTCGATCCAGATTTCTTGGTCCCGCGTGAGGCCAGATGTTGTAAAAACAACAAAATCCGTCTCTTGGAGATGAAGTGACTTAACAAGCCGCCCAATCCATTCAAAATGCTCCTCTCTCCACATCACAATATGACGCTGAGGCCCAAGTAACCCTGCGAAGTCGGAGGCCGTCGGAACTTTGCCCCAGGGGTGATTGGGATCCACCTGAACCTCGTCCGCGAACTCGATCAGACTTTCCCACTGCAACTCAGTGACCGATGTCATCAACTCTGGCAAGGACTTGCTCCGCTCAGAGCGCTTCGCACTCCCCCGAAAAGCAGACTCAAGGGCCGAGCGCATTTCGTCGGAAATCTCAGAGGGAACGCCAAGCCCGATTGCGGAACGATGATGGTCCGCACCTCGACTCACCAGTCGCGCCAGGCGCACCAAACTCCCGACAGAGACGTTGGGCCTGCTATCGTCCAGCAGATAGGCATCAAGTTTCGCAGCCCTTGTTGTCTGAGCATCCAGGTCGTAAACGCCCTCAATGAGGGCTGCCCTCGCCCGCCGCAAGACGTTGTGGTCTACGTAATCATCAAGCCAGCGATCTACAACGTGTGAGTAGGATCCGACACTTGTTATGGGCGACGCATGGCCAAGCAGACGTGCCACACCCCAAAGCGTTCTCCGAGATTGATGCGCACTCCCCAGAACCTGAACCCGCATCGTTGCGGTGACCGGTACATCCAAGTGACTTCGATGAACTGCGGCGTCGACGCAGACCATCGAGTCAAGAACTCGTGTCGCAAAACTGTGCCGGGCACTGTGGATCACAAGCGCTGGATTGCCGGTCGCCCAGCGCAGTGCCTGAATGACGATCAAACGCATGCGCCCGACAGCTCGTGGCCCTCGTATCTGACCGCCCAGAAGCGGCGCGGCCATATCCCCGCCAGAATTCGCCTCTGCGGTGACGAGCACACGCTTGATCAGATTGTTTTCCACCGCGGTGTGCTCGAACAACGTTGGAACGAGCCGGCGACCCGAGCTTGTTTTCAGCCTGCGGATGACATTGTTCCTGATGAGAAGTAGGGGCCGGACGTCGCCAACCCAGTCCCCCCTCACCAAGCCGGCTGCTTCGGCAGCTCTCAGCCCATATCGATAAGCGAGGAGCAAGACCATTGCGCTACCGGGGCCTGATCATCGACATCAAGGGGCCGCTTCTCTACGTTCAGTGGCAGAACAGGGAGCCGCGGATGGAGTGGATACCGGCTTCGTCGGTGTCGCTGCCGTGAGGCGGGCAAAAACCTGAGCGACATCAAGAAAAAGGCCCAACTTCTTCGCAAGAGCTTGTAGCGCCTTGCGCTCGATTAGCACCAGCTCACCGTCGGCCACCTCCACATCACTCTGCCCGGGTGGCAGTGTTCCACCGTCATGTGGAGATCGCGCCAGATGGGCCTAAAGAGGTGCCTGGGGCCGATGAGACCTACGCAAAGGAGATTGTTTTGGGGAGCGGGATTTTTCTGCATGTCTATCTCCTGGGAATGTCGGTTCGCTGAATGCGGGCACCTGATAACCATCAAGACGCATGCAAAGCCGTTTTGTCAGGTCACAGGCAAGGACGATCGCCCTGCTCCTCGCCGGATGGTCGCTGGTAACCAGACATTTCTCAGGCTACTTTCCTCCCAGGCGCGGAATCTCTAGCTCAGCACAGGGAATGTCAAAAGCATCATGGACGCAGAGGCTCTCATTTGCCTTTTGATCTCTATCCCCTCGGCCAAGCATTGGGATGGCTACGCCTCGCTGCATTGACAGGGCTACTGCATGTAGCATGACATATGACCATCCTCACGAGAACACGGAACAACAATGACCAGGGTTTACATCTCGTCCAGCCGGATGGATCTTCACCACGAACGTACCGAGATCGCGGAGTGGTTGCAGTCCAATGGACTCGAAGCGGTAGACAGCTATGGCCCGAGCGGCGATCCGCTGGTGCAAACCTGCCTGGATGACGTAGCGAGTTGTGATGTGGTGGTTCTGATACTCGGATATCGCCGGGGGCACGTGCCACCTGAGGACAATCCGGAAGGGCTCTCTATCACCCGCATGGAGTTTAGGCACGCCCTGGCGCGGAAGATCCCGGTAATCCCGTTGCAGACCACGCGGCCAGACGCAAACACCTCGAACTTGCTCGACCCTGACGATAGGGCTCATGCGGAAGCCTTTCATGCAGAGGTTGGGAGAACGCATGTCCCAGGCCAATTCGCCAACCTTGATGAATTGAGGTCACAACTTGCCCGTGGCATGGAGCGAGCGCTTGAGAAACTCGGTCAGCGCTTGCCAGCCAACGGTATCTCGGCTCAGCTCCTACGTGCATCCCGGGATCTCCTCGCCTGGCCAACTACCCTGCCAAACGGGGAATGGCTGGAGCCCCCGGAACTGGCCCAATGGCGATCACGCTTGGAACACACGGAGTCTTCAACGACACTGCTGCTGGGGGAGCCAGGCTGCGGCAAATCCGCGCTAATGGCTCGACTGGGCAAGACGCTTGCGGAACAAGGCGTGGCTGTGCTCGGCATCAAAGCCGACTTGCTCCCTCCGGAGACCAAGAACACGAAATCGCTTTCGCAGGCACTAAACCTGTCCCACTCAGTGGAAGCTCTGGTGCGCCGGTTGGCGGCGGATCAGCCAGTTGTGGTGCTGATCGACCAGTTGGACGCCGTAGCAGATCTTGTTGTGCTTCGCCCTGAGCGCCTGCGGCTGCTACTGGACCTGATCCAGGATCTTTCAGGTATTGGCAATGTACATGTACTGGCGACTTGCCGAAGCTTCGAACGAACCCACGATCGTACACTCCGGAATCTTGAACTAGAGGAGATCACCCTACAGCTGCCAACCTGGGAGAAGGTGGAGACGGTGCTCTTGGCCCACAGTGTGAGCACTGGCGCCTGGGCGGACGAAATGCGCGAGACTGTGCGTTCCCCACACGCCCTGAATGCCTTCCTTCAGCTCCTGCCAGGTACCGCAGAACCCGATCTGGCCCACGGAATTCATGGACTTCTGGAGCAGCAGTGGTCGAGACAAGTCATTGGGGCAGACCCAACAGGTCGCCGCAAGCAAGTCATGATGACCCTGACAAATGGCATGGCCGAAGAAGAGGCCCTGTGGCTACCCGCTGCACGGCTTGAAGACAACTTCGAAGCTTTGCAAGCACTGCAACGCGAAGGCCTGCTGCTGATTCCTGATGGGGAGGGGCGAGTGGGCTTTCGGCACCAGACTTGGTTCGAGTTCTTGCGTGGCCGTAACTTTCTGGAACAGCGCGGCTTGCTGGCAGATACCGTACTGGCGGGCCAAAACCATTTGCGCATCCGCGCCCAACTCTGGCACGCCCTGCTGTATCTGAGGCGTGTGGACCACGGTCGCTATGCCCATGAGCTGAGCATGTTGTGGAACAATGGAGCACTACGCCTCCACTTGCGGATGCTGCTCGTTGCTTTCATGGGCATGCAGAAAGCCCCGCTGCCTTGTGAAGAGTCGATTGCCTGGGCGAGCTTCGATGATCGGTGGTTCAGACCACGCTTTCTCGGCGCAGTGATCGGGAGCACTGGCTGGTTCCAGGCCCTGCTGCCGTGTCATCTCCCTCTGTTGATGCAGCAATCAGCTCCGGACAATCATCTGACCCGAGCCGTGCTTGAAGCTGCAGCCGCAGCGCTTCCGAACGAAGTACTGACACTGTTGGATGAATACTGGCTACCGCGGCCAGATATGGACGCTCTTAGCTGGACACTGCTCGTCAGGAGCAATGCACTACCTGTGACTCAAGCCTGGCTGACCAGGCTTGAACGTATTGTTCGCCGCTCACAGATCAGCGATTGGAATATCAACGAAGCCATCAGCATGGCGAGTACCGAACTGCCAACACGTGCACCGCACCTCCTGTGCATCTGGCTGGAACAGCGCTGGAAGGAAATTTTCCCTCAGGAAAACGTTGCCAAGTTGGTTTGGGCACTGCTCGAGAGCAGCCACCTGAACGACCTCCCTGCGGTCGCCCAAGCGGCACCAGCCGCCTATCTACGCACCCTGTGGCCCTTGCTGGAAGAGCTTTTCGCGGTGGACGTCCGGAAGGACGAGATTCATATCGTCTGCTATCACCGCAGCATCGGCCATCTGGATCCTTGGGACGATGGGCGCTATCGAGAACGTTCGGAGTTCCTGCAGTCCCTCTGTGTCGCAGTGGAGGCCTGGGGAGAGACCGAACCTGCCGAGCTCATTGCTTTTGTTCGTGAAAACGAGCAAACAGAGCTCATGTTGCTGCAAAGGCTGTTTGCCATGGGGCTGGCAAAGGCCGCTCAAAGTAAGCCTGCCATGACCCTGGAGTTCCTGCTGGCAGACCCACGCCGCTTGAGTCTAGGCAACCTGTCGGACGTCCATCGGGAGAGCCGCATGCTGATCTCACAGCTGGTACCTCATCTTGATGCAGACGAGCTGGCGCGGCTGGAGCAGGCGATTTCATCGGTAGATATCTATCGCAGTATCCCCGAGGATGATGCCAGCACCCGCTGGGCACGGCGGCATTGGAACCGAGAGCATCGCAAGCGGCTCTTTATGGCATTCCCGTCGGAACGCCGAAGCCCCGCGGTGAAGATACTGCTGAATCGTTCGAGGCGTTCGCAGGCGCAGAAGGAAGCGGATGATGACGATGACCAGGGCTTGCATGTCATTGGCAGTCCGGTCAGTGCAGAACAGATGGCAAAGGCGCGCGTAGAGACAATCGTGGGCTTGTTCTCTGAACTGACGGACGAAACGGGCTGGGATCACCCCCGACACGCCATGAAGGGCGGTGCAGTACAAGCAGGGCGTGAACTGGCGCGACTACTTCATATCGACAGGGATAAAGCGCTGTCGGTGGCAAGGAACCTGAATCCAATACACAACGCAACGCCCGCTGCATGCGTAGTAGGCGAGTTGAAGAAAGCAGGCATACAGGCAGAAGCGGCGCTCCACGAACTGGCCGAATTGCTGAACAAGGGCTTCGATAGCCGGTCCTTCCGCAGCGCGGTCGGCTACGCCACCGAAGAGCTCGTAGACGAGGGAATCGAAGTGCCATCGGCGCTGATCTCTCATCTGAAAGCGTGGCTTCAACCCGCGAAGGGAGACTCCGAGGCTTTTCAGCGCACCGAGAACCAGGACCACCTGGAGAGCCAGCTATGGGGCTATGGCGCGAGCATTCCCCTTCCAGATGGAAACTTTCCGCTGCTGATCGGGCTGTCGCGCTACTTCTTGACAAGAAAGCCGGTTGCCTACGAGGAATGGCTGAATGTGCTGGAAGGCCATCTGAAGCTAAGCGAATCTCCTCAAGTCTGGGAGGCTGTAGGACGGCACTATTTCCACCGGCTTCAGGATGTGGACCATGATCGGGCCCAGGCATTTCTGGATACGTTATTCAGCAGCTATCCGTCGATCCTTTGCGATACGGGCTGCATCCGCATGGTCTGCGGACTGTTGCGCTGGATCGCACCACATTACGCGGGAAAATGGCTGGGCCTCATGACCTCTCAGGGCTCACGCGGTCAGGTAGGCTCGGCGGAGCTACTTCTGGTTCGCCACGTCTGGTGGCCCGAGGAACGCTGGGTGACCGACGCTATCGAGAACATCCTCCGCACTATCGACCCTGAACACTTGACCCTGCGGGTTGGGCTTGCTCACACAGTGGCCCAGCTATGGAAGGAGGAGCCACTACGCGAACTGGGCAAAACCTACCTGCTACGCTTGATTCCGAGCACGGAAAAGCCCGTCTTGCGCGCATTGGCCAGCACCTTCCGGCACGACACGCCCTGGCTGCCGGATCTGCATACCCGGGACGTACTTGATGCACTTGCCACCTACCCCGCGATCTTCCTCACGGACAGCGGGGAGTTCGCCTTGGAGGTGCTGGAGCATCTCGTCCGCTATGAGCCGGACCGGGTCTACAAGGTGATCGCTGCGCTAATCGACACCGTAGCGGATGAACTCGCCAATACGGCTACAAGTTGGGCCTACCGCAGCGATGCTCTTGTCTCCATCGCCCTTACGCTACAAGACAAGGGCGGTGAACACAGCGCCCGGGGCGCTACGCTCTTCGAACGCCTGCTGGAATTCAACGTTCCGGCCGCCACCAAAGCCGTTCTGAAACTGGATCGCCGCACACCGAATACCCAAAGCTGGCAGCCGGTCAGGAGGCGACGGTTCAGAAGGTAAGCTGCCCGAGCACAAGGCCCACCTCTGCGGCAAAGGGGCTGACCATGTGCAGCAGCGCAGCTACCGCCTTGCTCGTCGTCCGTCGGCTCGTCTTGCCATCAATGGCGATCACCTGTTCATGCCGCAGTCCCGGAATCACCCCTGCGCCCCACTCACGAAACGCCCGTTCGAAGCCTTTGGGATCCAGTACGGCGAAAACTCACGCGAAGGTATCGCGCGAGGCGATGCCATAGTCAACACTCAGAAAGCCACCAACCAAGGCAGCTTGATGCGCCCCCACTGGCTGATGTCCTCAAAGTCATCCGCACCGCTGAGGACTGTGCAGACGGCAACGGTCAGCAGTTCGCTCAGTGAGTGGCGCATTTGCTGGGCGTTGCGCCAGTCCTCAAACTCTTCGAAAACCTCGATTATGTTCATCGGCATGCCCTTTTCTATCGCCTGCCCAATAGTTTCAAATGTCATCAGGCCATCGAACCCTCCTCTCGCTTGACATACCGAGGCTTGCGATGCGATAACTGCTTGCAACGCTCCAGGCACAGGGCATGCAGCCCTCTCGGCGGCCACCAGCGTACCGCTGCTCATCCACAACTTGGTAGATGCTAGCCGGCACCGGCTGGCCGATAGTTAAAAGTCTGTCACTAGTTTAGCCAAGTATCCACGGTCGACTGCTGCCCACATAGTGAAGGAGGAGGTTCCATGAGCTCGATTTCGTTTGACGTCCCGCTTCGAATCACGGTAGAGCTTGGGCACGACCAAGCCGGACTGCCCTCAAGCCTGGCAGCGAGTGCCGCAGTTACCGCCAAGCGAACAGGTCTCGAACGAGTCGACATTGATCCCAACTACGCCAACCGGAAAGGTTATGACCCAAATTTCTTGGGCATTCCTGTGCTGCTGCCGCCGCTGAGCGAAGAGCAGCGCCGCAACGCAGCCAAGAACAGCATGGCCTCCGCCGGCGAGGACGCTGTGGTGCTCCCCTACCACCACTTCTCGCTCGTAATGAACCGGCGGCGACAACTCGCTTACTACACAGCCGTGAATATCGACGGAGCGAAGAGCAGGAAGCTTGATCGATCAGGTGACCGATGGTACTTCGACCCCCGCATCGCGGAGTCCGAGCAAATCGGCGAAGACCTATACTCTCGAAACGATCTGGATCGAGGCCACTTGGTGAGGCGACTTGACCCCGCGTGGGGAACTGACAATCAAGCGCTGCTGGCCAACAACGATACCTTCCACTTCACCAACTGCTCACCGCAGCATGCCAACTTCAACCAGAACAGCGACACCTGGCAAGGTATCGAAAACTACCTGCTGGGCCAGGCTACCGCCGAACGCAAGAAGTTAGCCATTTTCACTGGACCAGTCCTTACCGAAGATGACCCGCTATATCGCGGTGTGCGGCTTCCCAAGCACTTCTGGAAGATCGCCGCATTTGTAAAGGGAGATGGCACGCTCTCTGTGTCAGCATACTTGCTCGACCAGACCGACCTGATCGCGGGGCTAGAGCGCTTTGAACCCAATAGCTGGCAGGTCTCAGTCAACGAAATTATTGAGCGCACTGGATTGAACTTCTCTGCACTTGCGGGCCAAGAAGCCGACCTCGGCAGCCAAGAGAGACTAGAGCGCACGGATGGTGGGCTACCAAGGCGCAAGCTCGCCTCATTGTCCCAGATTGTGCTGTAGTGGCTCGACGGCCATGGGGCAACTGCCTAAAGCGTATGAGGAAGCGCAGTCGCGCTTGACAACAAAGCTTCCGCTGGCTGAAGAAACTCACCGGCGAGCTCAAGAAGGGACACTTCGCTTCCTCGACTCCGAGTGGCTACCAAAGCGCATAGACCGACTGCTGCGAAACCCAATTATCGGCAACTCGCGTACCGTCAAAGGCATTAGTGATGAACTGCGCATCACTGGTGGGCTCGGTGGCCTAAGTGCATCAGCACACAGTGAGCTTGAGCGGGTCATTGACGGTGCAGACTTCATGCCCAGTTGGTTCCTGTCTCGCGGCTCTGAGCTACGTCGAACGGTGGCACGGGTTCGAGCTCGTACCGCATCAGGTAAAGACAAGAAGGGAACGGGCTTCTTGGTCGGACCTCGGCTACTCTTGACCAACGCACACGTACTGGACTGGACAGACATCGGAGAAGAGTCCGCCGAAAATACTCTTCCTTATAGCCTTGCAGAGTTCGACTACGAAGAACAGTTCAACGGGGCAATGATGACGGTGTCGACCTTCAGGCTTGAACCGACCACCCTGTGCCTCTTCAGCCCTTGGGACCAACTCGACTACGTGCTTGTCGCGCTGGCCCCACACAGCAACGAAGGCACTGACATCGCTTCCTTCGGCTATAACCTCCTGGCGGGTGACACGGGAAAGATTTCCAAGGGTGAAGCTGTGTTCATCGTGCAGCACCCCAACGGTCAACCCAAGAAGGTTGTGCTGCAGAATAACCGGCTCATCGATCGCGACGAAGCCGTTCCCTACCTCACCTATGAAGCGGACACGGAAGCAGGCTCATCGGGCGCCCCTGTGTTCAATCGCCAGTGGGAAGTCGTCGCGTTGCATCATGCTCCAGAGATCGCCAGGGACCCTGCTGGTCAGATCCTTGCCAAGAACGGCACTCCTTGGACACCTGCGATGGGGTCGGGTCAGGTGAAGTACCTTCGCTTGAACGAAGGGGTCAGAGTGAGCCGCATCATGACGGACTGGGCGCTCAAAGCCGAGAAGTTGCAGCAACCGGGCGCAAACTCGCTGACCAGCCCAGAGCGCTGCTCGCCCGCTGGCTTGGACCTCCTGAACTCTGCGCTGCAAGCACACAAGGGGGCAAGCCCCGCAGCACTCGTGGTCCCTATCCCGGTCGAGCGAGACCGCTTGCAGCCTCTCCTCCGAGCACCGGAGCAGACGAGCCGATTCCCTCGACCTGAGTAGTTGCGGCACGGGCAAAGACCGGCAGCCTCTGGTCTGCGTCTTTGGTCCAAGTTCGCGCAAACAGTCCCTCTGGTTCGCGTTGCCACCGATCTCCTTTGTTCATGTGCTCCGACGGAACTAAAGGGCATCCATCCTGGCGTGAGCCCATCGAGCGCACGGAAATGTGCCGACAGCGCTGACTCGGCCAGTTTCGCCACGGTTCGCAGGAGACAATTGGTCGAAGTCCGGGATAGATAGCCAGACGCTCCAATCGACACCCACCAGAAGCGAAAAAGAACGGGCTAAGGAAGCGCTAATTTATTCCATTTTATATTCATAAAAGCAATGAAAATCAATTTGTTACGAGACTAAAAGTCGGCAAAAATTAGTTTTTTAGTGGGCGGCTTCAAGTCTGAAGTGCAACACCAGGTTGAAAGTTCATGATTTCACGCGCAAAGACCTCTGCTGGAGTTTCAAAGTCGAGGCATTTGCGCGGACGGTTGTTTAATTGTCGGGCAATTGCGTTGAGGTAGCCTTGGGAGATCGGCGCCAAATCCAGCCCCTTGGGAAGATACTCGCGGATCAAGCCGTTGGTATTCTCGTTGGTCGGCCGCTGCCAGGGGCTGTGCGGATCGGCAAAATAGACGTCGATCTTCACGCGCTTGGCCAGGATCTCGTGACGAGCCATCTCCCTGCCCTAATCGTAAGTCAGCGACTTTTTCATGGCGAACGGGACATGGCGGAACTTGCGCGTAAAGCCTTCCAGTGTGGCCTCGGCCGAGCCGTCACGCAGCTTGACCAGCATCAGGTAACGGCTCTTGCGCTCCACCAAGGTACCCACGGAGCTGCGGTTGCCCGGCCCCTTGATGTGATCCCCTTCCCAATGCCCAGGCACAAGGCGGGCCGCGACCTCTATAGGGCGCAGATGGATGGAGGTCATGTTCGGCAACGTGCCACGCCTGTCCTGGCCCCGTGTGCGGGGCATTCGCGCCTTGTGGGCGAAGCGCAATTGAGCGATCAGTTCGCTGCGCAGCTCGCCCCGTGGCAGGGCATAGATGGCGCAGTAGATCGTCTCGTGCGAGACATGCAAGCTCGGATCGTCGGGGGTCATCCGCCGCAATCTGCCCGCAATCTGTTCCGGCGACCAACTCTCCGCCATCAAGGCACAAACCCGGTTCAGCAGCAGGGAGCCTGTCTTCAGCTTGATCGTCCCACGCCGCCTGCGCATCAGCGCCGCATGCCCTGCGCGCAATGCATCGTAGCTCTTCCCAACGGTGTTCCGCGCCACTTCACGCGACACCGCCGAGGGCGGCCGGTGGAGTCTTACCGCAATGGCCCGAAGACTCCACCCCTCATTGATACACCGCTGGATTTGATTGCGTTCGTCCATCGACAACTGACTGTAGTGATTTCCCATGCGTACACCCTACCAAATCGGGGTGTTGCACTTCAGTCTAGAGCGCGCCGTGCTTCCCTAGATGGTCAACTTTCGACCGGCAACAACACACTTGCAAAGACATTGATCCATAAGACGTCAGGCCGCACTCGAAAGTCTGTTGGACGTAGTCGGTTTGTCGTCTCAAGTTTCATACCGACAAACAAAGTCAGTCGGCGCTGCACGGGCGAGTCCGACCAAACCAGCCGCCCGGTTCGGTATGGATCGCGCCGGGGTACCCAAAAGAAGGCAACCTCAACGTTACTCAGCAGACTGGTGGCGCACCTGATACGTCTGACCGTGCGTCCCAGTGAACCCTGGTTTCAAATAATGACAAATGCCCATTCTATGCCTACACTGACTGCAGGCATAAGCCTATGCTAGAGGTCTAGAGCTTTCGTTTTTCGAGGGAACTAGAAGGGGAGGAAACCATGAACCGTGGCCCTTACGCCGGGTGCAGCGATGCGTTGTTCGGTTCGGCCGAGACTCGTGCATTGATCCCGCTAAGCGTGCCCTGGGCTTGGTTGGGTCCATGGCAGTTCGTTCTTGCCTTTTGGTTGGCACCCTTTCTCGCCACCGCTCAAACGTCCCCCGCCCCCAACGATGCCGTGGAGGGGAGGGTCGTGGAAGTCCATATGCTTGATTCATCGCAGCCCTCAACCGTTACGAGCACGTTCTATGTCGACTGGCAGGACGCACCAGCCACAGTGAAAGGGCTTGTGCTCCATTGGAGGGAGACTGGACAGGCGTTGGTAGCAAAACCACCGAAGGTAGCCGCCACGAAAGACGCGACTGAAAAGGATGTCGTGAGGGTGGACGTCACTTTCCGCGACCTAAAGGGTGCAGGTGTCTATTCGGGCCAACTAGTCCTCATGGACGCGAGCGGCAGTGGTGGGAAGAAGAGCTACGAGCTGACGTTTGTAGCCACCTTCAAGCCATCTGTGATCATTGCACCGACGGGTAACCTCGCCCTAAAGGTTAGCAACTGCAACTTCTGGTGCTGGTTGACCGAGCCCTTCGCACCCGAGACCAAGGCGTCGCGATACGCGTTCCAGGTCAAGAACGCGTCGCCTGCACCGGTCGACGTGCACGTTCGGTTTGCGGCTCTGGGCGCCACGTCGATACCGCCAGCACTCAGTTTGTCGATGGATGTCACGGGCGGAACGCCATCTCCCACGCTCGATATCAAGGATGTTCTGCCGAACGAGACCAAGACGATCTATGCCACCGTAGCTGAGGCAAATAAGCTGTCCGCAGGCGCCTATACGGGCGCATTCCAGTTTACCGCAATCCCGTCCAGCGCTCTCGGTATGAGCGATGGCCTAGTCGGAAAGAGTGGCAATGACGGTACGTATGAGATCCAGAATGTTTGGCGGCATGAAGTGTCCAGCACGGTATCGGTCAAGTCGAGTGTGGTGTGGGCGTTGCTGGTAGTAGTGCTCGGCCTGGGTGTCGGGCGCGTGGCGGCCACGCTCGCGACGGCAGGTTTTGAGCAGAAGCTGAAGTACTTCCCCTTTTTTCAAGAGCTGAGTGATGCGATCCGGAATTTTCCGGAGGCATTCCGCTTGTCCATCGATTTCTACCTGAAGGAAACCTGGGGCATGGTGCTGGCAGGTGGGGACGCCAAGGTCATCGAACAGAACTTCGCTACGCTCGGAAAGCAGGTCACGCTGGCCACCGAGTTTTTCAATCTCGAGAAGGAACTCCCCAAACTTCCGGACGACAAAAAAGTACTGGCGAAGGAAAAATTCGACAACGCGCTTGCGCAACTCGCGAACCGCTTACCCAATTTCGACCAGGTGATTGAGTTGAGACTGGAAGTGCTCCAGATCCTTAAGGACCATCAGGCGTCCGTTCTCAGCGCAACTCCCATCGGCGCAATGGAACTGAAACTGCAGCGTTGGGAACTGAAGCCACCGGACCGCTTAGCCAAAACCCTGGCGTTCGTTGCAGGCACCGGCACCGCGGGCGTCAGCCTGTACTACCGCTACTTGCGTCCACTCATGTACCTAGTGGTGATGTTCGTGCTGGTGATCTATGGCCTGTGGCAGAACTATTCAACCGGCGCGGAGGCGGCCACCTTCGGCGCCCAGGGGATCAGCCAGTACGCGGCGTTGTTTCTGTGGGGAGTTACCGCAGATATCGTTAATAAAACCCTGCAACAGCTTTCTCTAAAAGACATTTCGTTCAAGCAGACGTAGCTTCCGCACACAGAGGCAGAAATTGAAATGTTCAATCCTAGTGACGGGACGCCAATGAGCGGCCAGCCGAAAGCGACATGGAAATCGAAAGGCTGGTTTCAAGGCGCGGTAATACTTTCAGCCGGAGTGCTCTTAGGCATTTTAGATATTGCCCGTGCCTCTGAGCAAACAGTACCCAGTTGCGGAGCCACTGTCTCTATAAAGGGGCTGAAGGAATACGTAGGAATTCAACCGCCGCCATCTCGGGTTGTCACTTGGAGGGCTGAAAATCGGGCGGAAAAGTATCAGATTCAGAAGCAGGACGTTATCCGCTTTTCGAGCCAAGTTAATGAGCCTCTTACTGTGGAGCCGCTCGGCAAATACCTTGGCCCTAGTTCCTCAAAAGATTGGAAGACAGCTTCGCTGCCTGTATGGGTAATCCAAGACGCGGAGAGCATTAAGGTAAGCGCAGGCAGCAGAATGAGCGTAATCATTTGCGTGACTAAGCCGTCCTGTGATGACAGCAAAGAACTCAAAGTAGACCTCAGTGAATCGACCGACGCGGCCACCTGGGAGAAGAGGATCGGTTCCACCGTCACTTGGCTAAAGGCGGAACTTGTTCCCATTGATCCAGGCCTTGTGTTGCCGGGTGACGAAGTGAAGGTTGGAATTGACTTTGATCTGCGCTTGGGAGAGAGCGATCTGGGGGTCTCCGGAAATTTTCCGCTACCGATACGCGCAACATCAACAGTGCAGTCGGATGGTTCGATCAGCATTCCGCGACTCGGCTTCGTGAGTCCGTTGCTGAAAGGGGCCAATGACAGCGGGACACCCGCAAACGCTTATCGTGCAATTGCCGCAGCCACTGAAGCCGACGACTCAAGGATCATTGTCTCGCCGTCGAACCGCAAACAGATTCCACTTTGGGAATTAGCGCGATGTCTCAATAGTGTGGAAAGGCTTAAGCCTCCACCGCCAACGCCAACTACCGTTAGTGAGCCAGCAAAGCAATGTCTTGCGGCGCGGATCGATGGTCGGTTTAACCCAATTCAGGACATCTACCAGTGGCAGCGCTACACCCTAGAACCGGGGCCCAGGACTTGGACCTTGGTAGACGCAGACGGTCGAGCGTACCAAGTGCCGTTCCAGTATGGACGGTCGGTGGAAGAGGCCGTAACGCGGCTTTATCCACGTAAAACGGGGCACGATTTGAAGGTAGATCGTTTGGGGCCATATGCGACGGTGCTGCCCTCCTCCGAGAGTTGGGAGGAGCCTTTCTATGGCCGGCTTAAGGAGTGGCCGGCCAACGCTACCGAAAACGGAAAAGGCTCAAATAGAACGACAGCACCGCTTGGCAACATCTCATTACGCGCAGGAGATACGGTGATCGTTACTTGCTCAAGTCCGCAAACAGGCAACTAAGTACTCAGGCGAAGGGAATAACCCATGCAAGATACCGTTGTGGAGCTCAAGTCGCTTGACGGCGTCATCGCATTCGTTGGCGCCGCCGGCGAAGGGACCATCGACAGCAGTTCCAACTCCCCACGTCTGAAAGGACGATTCAGACTCAGGCTACGGACACTAGGGAAGGAGTATGTTTCCGCTCCCATTGAATTCGGCTCGGGTGGAGTCTCTGCGATTGCGCGCGCGGTCGGCGTTGGCTGGGAGCTTGCAGAGATTGGGCGTCGAACTATCCAACTCGAATCCGAGGTTCGCCTACGCCGCTCTCCACGCAGTCCACTTCTCAGATTCACGAGTCTGACGCTCAGGCAGGATCCCGATCAGATGGCACCAGCCATTGTCAGGCTTGACGACGTATCGATATCCCTGGCACCTGACCGGGAACCTTCAGGCACCCTGCAATTGATGAGCCCAAGGAAAGGTGGTTGGGAGGAGTTTGATCTCACGCTGCTCCCTCACCCCGAGTCGCCAAACGACACTGCCATTTTCGTTAGGCCGTTCCCCGGACATGGTGTTGCCGTCGTGGCCGGCGCACCAGGGGCTGGGCTAAAGATCGATCACGCTCCGGAGCTTTACGTCCAGCTTGGATCCAATTGCGTTCTTGCGTTCTCGCTAACAGATGTCGGCTCCTTGCCAGCCGGTGCGCTGTCTTATGTCCCCACAGCGGCGAACGGACTGAGGCTGGCCGTCCACGCGAATACCGGCCTGATGCTCCAACGCGAGCCGCCAGGGCTGGGCAAATTGAGCAGGCGCCCCATGTCCTCGCTCGTGGCACACGGTGGGGGGTTTTCTGCCGGAACCTTCGCCGACGACCAACTTCTGCTCAGGCGCGCCACGACGGACTCTCCAGCCCTGGAGGCTGCGGGTGACAACACCATCTCTGGCGAAACAACCCTGTTTGGCGCTGCAGGTGACTTCACCTTCCACTTGGAAATACCCGAGCGCGGGCACTTCGACCCTGCACAGCATCGCGCGGAGTTCCGTTTCGAGAGCGGAGCGAGGGCGCGGGCCTTGAAGCGCATCAGCTCGGACAATGGGTGGGAACGTTTCTTTGGCCTTCGGGTGGCCGGGCTGTTCAGCAACCGCGGCAGACAGGAGATCTTCGACGTCAATCTAGCCCGCGTGCGGCTAATGCCGGACGCAGGGGGAGGGGCGCCGCAGTTTCATTTCGAGGCTGGCGGCGACCTAGATGGCGAGGTATCGATTGTCTCTCCCAAGCCCGATCCCAGTCTCGGTGGACAACGCACAGCGGCGATTGCAACGACTTCGCTGGCGCTCCACATTGGTGCGGACTCGTCGGGTCATCCGTTGGGTACAGCGCCAGCAGCCGCCGACACCTGCCTGGTGCTGCGCACCGCCGACGAAACCTTGGAGTTGGTCAAGCCCACCCTCCACGGTGCGCCGGTGGGGCACGCGGCAACCGCAGGAGGAAGTTCCGGAGTGCGCTCAGAGTCCGCGGCAAATAAGGATGGCTACGCCGACTGGGTCATGCAGTTGCCCCAAGACATCGATCAGAAGATCACCCTTACCTTGAAGGACTCCAAGACTTCGCCTCCGCCGCGCTGGATAGAGCCCTTTGTCACTGTCAGCCGACAGTTCGAACTACTCGAGCAACCGGGCGCCGGGATCAAACTGATCGGCAAGGGTTCGTCCGACCCTCGCCGATCCCACATCCCGGAAGGGACCAAGGCGGAGCTGACGCTCGACAAGCCGGATTCTGCTGAGAAGACCCTGGTCTACTCCGCTGTCGTCATGGCGGCCGCTTTGTACCCCTGGAGAAATGAGATCCGGGAAAAGATCGAGGAGTACAGGAAGAAAGGCGAGGACTTCCTGGACACGATGAAGGCACAGGTCAACTTTAGCTTTGCGAGTTTGACCTCAGCCGAGCTAACCAAGTACGTCAAGAGCCGAGCGGTGGACGCGCTTCAGTTCGGCTTCAGCGCCGACACGTCCGATCCGGCGAAGAACGCCAAGATCGTCCAATTCATCGACGACAACACCGCCGAAGCTGTTGATGGTAATCCGCCGGTGGCGGTGCTCCACATGCCGTTCGACGTTGGCCTCTCCGTGATCCTGTTTGACTATCCCGGTTGGCCAGGCCCGCGGCCTAATCCGCTGACGAAGCGATACGCGCACGACATCATGTTTGAACGCAACCCGGCGTCAAAGCCGGGGATGCTGTTCAAGTTCGGCAAGGCCCAGGCAGCAGACCCGTCGCTACTGGGTTGGAAGGGCGGGGACTGGGCCGACTTCGCCATAGAGCAGCCATCCCTCTGGCCAAGGAAGCGAGCCAAACAATCTGCTGAGAATGGCGCCCGTCTGGACCCCAGCGCTGAGGGCTGGACCGGGATCATGATGCGCGATTTGCCAGTCGCCTTCCCTGTGCCTCCAGAAGTTGCTTCAGCGATTAAAGAGAAATCGGCTCTGGCGGGCAAATTCTACGAACTGCTGAACACAAGCTTGCAGCTCCGCTATGGTTGGCTCGATTCGACCGGAGCGACCTGGTACGTCACTATGGCAAATCCGGCGGGATACGACTTCACACCCGATGGGTGGAGCGACTTCCTGACTTTTCGCCTCGAACGCATCGGAATCACTGGCGCCGGCGGCAAGCCGGCCGGTGCTGAGGGCGAACTTTCTCTTACGCTCAACAAAATTAAGGGCAATCAAGACAAGCCGCTCAGAGTGGCCGGCCGTTTCGGACTGGACATCTCCAAATCCAATCCGGTGACCTTCATCGAGCTCTCGATTACGAAAAATGAATTTCTGGAGAGCTCCGCAATTCCGGGGTTCGAGAAAGTCGTCGTCACAGGACTTACGACCGACTTCGTCACGGCGACGGTCCGTCTTGAGCTGACCCCTTCCGCAGGGCTGGCAGCGGCACTACCAGTCTTCAAAGTAGGTGCACCAACCCCAGCATCCCTCGTCCTCAACTTCCGTGAAAACTCCCAGAGCCAGGTCCAACTATCGATCCAGACGGACAAGGAGACCAACCTCTTCGGCCGCAACCCGCTGACCATCCAGGGCATCTTTATCCAATTCGGTGTGAAGGACGCCGTTGGCGGCAACCGAGTGCTCATCCGCAGCCGACTGGGTTTAGGTCTGCCAGGGCTCGAGGCGGTGGGCGCTGACATCATTTTGTGCCAAAAGGGACAAGACTGGACTTTCGACGTTTACATCAACCATATCGGTATTGACCTTGCACTGGGTGACAACTTCCGGCTGAAAGGCCTGTTGTCGTGGGCGCCGGATGATGTTGATCTAACAAAGCTTCCCGATGGATACAACGCCCCTGTCGACGCTTCAGAGCTTCCGACACAAGGATCCCAAAGAAACTTTTGGGCCGTACTGACGCTGACGACCAAGTCATTTTTCGGCGACCTCGATCTACTGATGAAAATCGGCTCGTATGGCGAACGGACCTTCTGGGTCGGCGCGGCCAAATCGACCAAGGAAATCCCGATTGGCTCCGCGCGCCTAAGAGCGCCAGCGATCGTGTTCGCCCACAATGCTGATATCACCGGCAAGGGCGGCCTGCGGAAGTTCCTAACTGATCCTCACGCTGAGCTTGTCGGCGGCATCCGGCCGAAGGAAGACCCAACCGACCCAAACAAGGACTTAGCTCTCAAGCGCGAATGGCTTCAGGGTTGGGGCGCTTCGACCGACATCGGCGCGGTTATTGCCGGTTCAGGCTATCTGCATTTCAGTGACACAGTGGCCGAGTCTCCGGAGGCGGACGAGAAAGATCACGAGAATCCGAAATTACTCACCTCTCTAGTCGCAACCGATTCCGGCCTATTCCGGATCGACGCGCAGACCAAGTTCATGAAGACGGCGATCATCGGTTTCGCAGTTGCCATCGATACGAAGAACAAGCGACTGATGGCCGCCATTCGAGCACCAGAAATCGCGACGCCGAACAAGGAAAATCCCAAGTATGTGATCTCGCCGGGCACGATGTCGATCGAGCTCAGCTACGATCCCGACAAGATCTACTTCGGCATCGGAATCGGTTGGCCGCCTCTGCTGCCCAATTCGGACGTGGAGCGCGACTGGAGCCAGTCGGTGAAGGTCTATGTGGCCGACCTCGTCCCGATTAACACCTTCTGGGGTGGTTTCAAGGCCGAATTGGACGTGCCCAACAATAGGGTGACCCTTGGCTATGCCATACGCGCTGGCTGGACCTGGAAGGCCGAGCTCAACGGCGCCGACATCGCCAAGGCCTCCGCAGAGTTGGGCATCACCCTGGGCGGCGTCCTGGAATTTTGGATTGACTTAAACCCCAGTTCTGCCCTGGACTCCGCCGCACCGGCGATGCTTCCAACGTACCCGCTACTTGCCTCGGCATGGAATGAGTACCGTACGCTCGTAGCGATATCGCTCGACGCACTAGCCGGCCACTATGGCGAACACGCCGATGCGCTCTGGCTGACCCTACAGATCTTGGACGAGGCGACCAGCCTGTCTGGCCCTGACCTGAACCTCCGGGCTACCGTCTACGGGGACATCTGGGGCAAGGGATCGGTCTCGTTCCTCGGCGTGACATTGGCATCTGTCGATATCGCACTGCGCCTACGTATCCAGATGTGCGGCGGGCTGAAGCAAGGGATCACCAGGGCGTATGGCCATGGTGAGATTGAAGTATCAGTCGAAATCCTCTGCGTCACATATAAGGGAAAAGCCGGCTTTGATCTGTGGCTCCTTCGCGGCGACTGCAAGCAGTTCGGCGACACGCCCCTTTTGGCGGCGCTGCCCGTGACAAGTTTGCTCGACCTGCCCCGAGTCGATGGCCGGGTCCTGAATGAAGCGGAGGTAGTCCAATGAGCGACGAAACTAAACTGCATTTGATGGCGGTCCTGACCCGCCGCCTACCTGGCGGGCCATTCGCCCTTGTCATACGGTGGCTGCTGGGGACCGGGGAAGCACTACCGAGATCGGACGACGTGTTCCGAGTCCGAGTGGTCCTTGGCAACTCCCGCAATCAGCTCGCGAGCGACGGCTCGGTCCTGCCGCCCAACCCGGAGGCCTGGATAGAGGTTCGGCCGCGCAACTACGCCATGCTGGAGCCGCCACGATTCGGTTCCGAAGCAACCAACTACCAGATGGTGGCGGTCAAACCGACCGGCCCCGTCGATCCAGCGGCAGCGGCGAACGGTTCTCTGAATGACCAAGGCAACAGCATGGCCGTCGGTGTGATCCACCTGCTCAATGAAACGGAACCCTCGCGGGAGGCCTGGCGCATCGCCAACGCTGCTGCGCCGGCAATGCGCCGCACTTTGCTCAAGCTTCAAGCCGGCGGCCGTACCCTGAAGACAATGGTTGCCACGACCGAAGGCGAAGATCCCGCAGATCGCTCCGCGCGGGCTCTCGCCCGATTCCTCGTGGCAGCGAACGTACGGCCCATGTATCTGCCACAGGTGCTGACGGCTGCCTCAGCCCGCCTGCGCGAGACGGCCTCGGCCGGCGCCCTGAGAACGCCCGAGGCATTTCCGTCGGTGTTTGCTCTGCAGGACGGCGACTTCCACGAGCAACTTGACCACGCGGCCCTCGTCGCCACCACCCTCAAGGATCGCGCCCTGCTCGACATCCTTGATCAGGAGAGCACCCCGCGAAAGCAAACCCGACAGCAGCTACGTTTGCGCGCACTGCAGGGCGGCAAGCTCCTCGACTATTGGTGCAGCCCTGACGTCATGGGCCAAGCCTGCGTCGATAGCGCCCGCGGCGCGACCTATCCGTCCGCGGAACTAATCGGGACGGGGCTCGAGATAGGCGGCATCCCTGAAGATCTTGTGCGGCAATGGTTAGCCGACGGGGAGTTCATCACGATCAGAGTCCAACATGATGTCTCCGGACACACGGACAGGATTGATCATCCGCTCACCGAGGAAACCGTGACTAGTCCCGGCAACTTGTCAGTGCCTGAGATGGAGGTGGGCCGGTGGGAAGACGGCGCCGCGCCGCCGCTCCGTGCTGCCACCGAAATCCAAAGTGCGCTGGACCGGTCCAGCAGCCATCCCCCACCGCCGCCCGCCTTCGCGGAGATCAACTACGACCTGACCCAATCGGACGCCGGCCGTGCCGAAGACAAGGGAAACTCCCCCCAACCGACGGTCACCTTCGAGACTGGAGAGGGCAAGGTTCAGATCCTGATCAAACCACCCGAGTACGCGAAAGGGTCCAAGACGGTCTACGCCTTCAACCTATACGGGATGTGGGAGGAGGACGCGACCGCCAAGTTCTTCACGGACCATCCGGACGAGCCAAAGCTCGACGAGCTTCGCCCCTGGAGGATTAGCGCAAGGTATTCGTACACGCGTGATTTAGCGCCAGCCTTCCCTTCAGGTGGAGCATCGCCTCACAAAGCCCTGACGGATGCCCTTGCTGATCCGCCGTGGTTCCCGATCCTGGTGCGCCCAAACAAGGTGTACGAGCCTGCTCCACCTGCCAACCCCAAACCTGGCGGCCCCGACCCGGCGAAGCCCTCATCTCAGCCCTTGAATGCACCTCTGCCTCAGGTCGGTCGGGACAACATGACAGCCACCTCGATCGACCTGCGCAAGGGAATGTTGGCGGGTTCAGCCGCACCGGCAGGCGTCATGGTTAGGTGGGACCCGTTCGGTCCACTCAACACGGAATGGACGCCAGCCAAGCGCCGAGACAATTCGGATGCTGGTGCCCGCCCTCAGAGATATCGCTTTTGGGTCACATCGGTGGATGCGTTCGAACAGGAAAGTGCTCCAGTGGCCGTGCGGACCAACGACGATCAGGCTGGAGAGACGACACCGAGCTACATCTACACCCCATGCTTCCGCCTTCCTATTGGTGCGCCACCCCAGCGGCGTGATGAGGCCACAGGGGCGCTCACCCTTCCGCGCCCCAGCTTCGTCGAGACCTCCGACACCTTGACCGTATCATGGGAAACGCCCTACGCGGAACGCGTGGCCGTCGACGGCAACGCAGCCAGTCAGCCTCCGAGGATCGACAAGTCCCAACTCGTGGCACGCGTTGTTTTATTCCGCAAACGACTACTGGATCGTGTCGATAGCCAGCAGAAGCTCCTCTCTATCTCCGCAGCCGATCTCACAGACGAGCCGCAATGGCGCCAAGCGTTTGCCCAAATGAAGGAGCGGGGATTCGAACATTTCAAGACCGTGGACCCGATTGATCCTCCGAAGTCAGGCGATGTCTGGTTACACGGCGAACGGCTTGCTTGGGCAGACCGTGGTTTCGAATATGTGGCTGGTGTGAATTTCCGGGTTCGCGGTGATATCGAGACGTTCTGGGCTCCCAACGTCACCTCCGCCAGTCGACGAGTCATTTTCCAGACGCTCGAAAATGGTGAGTTCAAGCCTTCTATCAGGCAAATCAGCGAGATTCCCAGGTCTTCCGATGTGTCGCTGACTGACGCGACCCCGATCATTAATGATGCGGAGCCGCGTGGTGCCTCATTGCCAAGCAACTCCAACTTGCCGCCGTCTGCATTTGTGCCCGCTCGTCCGGTCCCGGCAGTCGCGCGCACCCGGCGCGATCTTGTGCTATTGCGGCTGCTGTCCCACGGCTTCAATGATGCCGCTGCGAACAAAGAGCAGGACACTGGATGGCTGGATACCGGCGTATATCTCACCCCCGGCCGCGCCGCCATGTGCGAGAGTGCGATTCGCCGAACCTTCGATCCGGACCAAATAGACGCTGATTTTCTGGAACATGTCCTCAGCTCGCCAGAGCTAAAAGAGGTACGCCGTCTGCTTGCCGAAGAGTTCGGCCGCCAAGGCGCTGAAGAACCCTTGGATGATGACGGCTCAATCATCGCTCTGCGCAGTTCCAGCGTTCTTGCCCACCATTCGACACTTGGTTTTCGAGGAATCCACACGCTGAATTGGAGTTACAAGCCGTTCGCGGCGGGATCGGTGGACAGCAGTGAGGCGGAAGCGGTTGCGATGCGTGTCTATCAGGTGCGTGTCCCCATAGGGAACGAGGATGCTGTCCGGTATGCTACTTTTCAGGGGAAGGCCGATCGAACCGCTGACGGCAATTTCAGGTTCTCACAAGTCGAGCCCTGCGACGTGAAGGCCATGGAAGCGATCGCCAGCCTCAACCAACCGGCTGTCTGCCGACTGGCTGCCGATGCAAACGACCACCCCCAGTTCCTGGATGTGGCCGGTCTCGATCTCACCGATCCGGCTCATCCGGTTCTGCAAACCGCTCCACCGCCTCCGGGGAGCCCAACGTTGTCGGCTAGCGTCGAGGTGAAGGTCTTCGGCGCCCAGCCCATCTCGCTCGTGCCGGTGGACGATTTCGAGCAGGAGAAGGCGTACAGCCTAGCCCTTCCAGTTGGGGGCGGAGAGCCGGAAATGTTCTTCTGGTGGGTGTCGAGTGTGTCGGCCCAAGGACGTGAAGCCGGGCCAGAGCGCCGAATCAGTGCGGGCCTCTTTGGGCCGATGAGTATCGAGCCTGACCCACCGTTGGAATTTGAGAGCCACCCCCCCACAGATCCCAAGAGACATGAGCTCGATCCTACGATCGACTCCTTGAAGCCTTTCATTCCACAGTGGATATGGGACAACAAGGAACGGGCACACTACAATCCACGCCTGCTCCTAACATGGAACGACCCAAGTCCCTCATCCGCAATAGACACAAACGCCAGGATTGTGATCTACCGGCAGAGGCAGAAGGTCTCCGAACAATCACCACAAACAAGTGTGAACGCACTGTCCGATCAAGCCCGATCGGCTTGGCTGGCGCTAAAGGCGATCGAGGCCGCCATGCCTGGAGATGCGATTTCTACCAACGACCTGACAGCCCTTCAGGACTGGCTTCTGGGGGGGACGGTGACGCCGGAGGATGAGGAGGCAGTGGAGAATGATGAAGTGTTCTTCATCGACCAAACGCGAGGCATTTCTAGCGCAACGGGTCTAGTGGAACTCACTGTGCCCTCGCCGGATCAGAGCGGCCAAATCACGATCAAGAGCAGACCTGGATTCATTGACTACTTCTACGCCAACAAGAATCCGAAATCCGCGATGGAGGGTAGCTGGCTATATCGGTATAAGGCCGCCCGTGCAATCGACCTCGACCCCACTGGCGCCTCCGAGTTACAACCGGACGCCAGGTACTTGTTGTCTCGCCCGACAAATTGGACGCCCTTCCGCCTGCCCGAAACGACCGTAACCCGGATTGAAGTGTTCGGAGAACTGTTGCGGGAGCCCTTGCCACCTTCAGATTCTCCGATAGTCGTCCTCCTCTTCACCGGCACTCCGCCCCAGGCACTAAACGCATTGACACATTACGACGATCCGTCCCAATTACGCGAGTGGTTCTACCAGATTATCGTCCGTCGCCGGATCGATCGCGGGTTGCCGCCTGGGCCCGACGAGGCGTTCAAGCCTCAGTGGATTGAGGTGGGTAGCCCTGGCGTGCTGAAGCACGGAGATATGTTCCCAATCTACGATTTATCTCTGGAAAGGCAGGACTACGATACCGTGGTGAACGCGGTCTACCGCATCTCCGTCACCCAGACTGCCGTCGTCGTTGATTCGGCCGGGACGATCGTGGAGCGGCGGCAAGTCCGGAACGGTGCAGGTACCGAGGTCGAAATTACGGTCACCATACCGGAGATGAAAGTCAGACCGAAGGCGAGCGGCGCGCCTGAGTTGCTTGGCGAGTGGCGGGTAACCCAGACCGTAGCAGTTTACTGAGGACTTCATGATCAAACGTCCATGCAGTATCGCCGAAATGAGCGCGTCCGATCTCATATCCAGAATCACAGGCTTTGTGGCGGAGGCGGCGAATCGTTCGCCAGAGGAAGTGGGGCCTGACATGAACCTGTTTGAAGAGGTCGGCGTGGACTCCATCGGGATTGTCATGGTCTATGTGGAAATGTCCATGGACTTTGGCATTCCCGAACCTTCGCCAGCGGAGGACCTGAGAGCGATCGATACCATTACAAAACTCGCTGCCTATGCACGGAGTTTCTCAACGTGACCCCACCACTGCTTGACCGCGCTACCATTGCCGAACTTATGCCATACGGTCCAGACTTCCTTTGGGTGGACGAGGTCTTGGAGCAGGATGGTGATCGGCGAATAGTTACCAGTAAGCACTATCTTGCCAATGCGTCCATCGTGCGGGACCATACTCCTGCAGGCGTCACCATAGTGCCCGGAGTAATTCTCATCGAACAGGCGGCGCAGAGCGCCCTGTTGCTCGGATTGCGCAGCGGACATGTGGTTTCGGGAAAGGCTGCGTTCCTGGGCCGCGTTAAGGCCGATTTCATCGCCCCGGTCGTCTGCCCTGCGCAAGTGGAGGTCGATCTGGTTGTTTCTGTGTTGCGCGCAGAGGCGATTGGCTTCGCAGCCAAACTTAAGTCCGACCTACAGCTCTGCGCACATATCTTCGGAGTCTGTGTGCTAGCGGACGCCCCCGCTCCTTCGATATGAATCCGGTACGGATAATAGGGCGCGAGGCAGCCTGCAACCTTGGGTGGAACTGGGACGATGTGTGGGCAGGCCTACTCAGGGGCGAAGCTCGCGTAGCGAGTTTCTGCAGCGTCCAGCAACCGATCAGCGGCCTAGACCTGCAGGTCGCCATGATTCCGGACCTTGATCGGGAGGTACTGGACGACCCACCTGGAGCGGGTGCGACATTCCGTCTCACGCGCGCTGTGCTACGCAGTCTGGAGTCCGGCACGATTGCTACGAAGACGCGCCTTTTCGGCGCATCAAATCACGGAGAATCCGATGCACTGATAGAGCTTGTACGAGCAGCTGGTGGGGCGATCAACAGACCGCGCGCGGACACACTACTGCCTGCGATGGCCTCCGACCTTGTGCGTATTCATGCCCCAGAGGCCATGTATCTCGGCGGCTCTATCTGGGCATATTCAGCCTGCAGCTCCAGCCTTCACGCTTTGGCGCTGGCGGTTGCCAGTCTTACTGAAACGCAGGGCTCCGAGGAAACCGCCCTGGTAGTAGCGGCTGACGCTCTTAGTCCTCTTGCAGTCGCGGGGTTCTATCGTGCCGGAGCGATCGCACAACGTGGATGTGCGCCATTTGACCCCGTCTCCGATGGGCTGTTGATCGGCGAGGGAGCTGGGGCTATCCATTTGGGTTCGGGCACTGGAGGCTCGGGAGTGACGATTGCTGGGATCGGCATGACCTGCGACGCTGGACATCCCACCCTACCTGATCCGGAGGCGACCCAGTTGGAGCGGGCCATACGCAAGGCCCTAACGCGTGCGAATATCGATGCTAGCGAAGTGGACCTTGTGGTCGCACATGGGACGGGAACTGCCGCCAACGATCGAGCTGAGGCCAAGGCCCTAGAGCGTGTGTTTGGGCCAGGTGGCGTTCCTGTAACCAGTATCAAAGGTATTGTGGGACACTGCATGGGTGCTGCGGGATTACTCAATCTTCTCGTTGCAGAACGAGCACTTTTCGAAGGCGTCGCGCCTGCCACTTCCCCCTCTCGCAATGCCTTGCCCGGAGTCGACGTCGTACTTATGAGTCCGAGGAGACTTGAACTCCGACGGTCGGCACTCGCACTCGCCGCAGGATTTGGTGGAAATAATGTCGCTGTTGTCCTGAAGAACGCGAATTGACATGTCATTATTTGCTTTGGATCTTGACCTAGCATCCGACACAGCTCGTCCTACGATTGCTCCAGCCAACCAACTCAAGTTGGCAGTAAAGCGCCTTTCGCCTACGCATAGGGAAATCATACGAGAGCTTTCAGGCGTCCCCCGTGCCCGACACGCGTCCTTCGCATCCTGTCTTGGCGCAGCAGCAGTGCGTGGTTTGCTTCAGCAGCAAGCGCAGGCCAATCTCGATGATCTAGCAATCATCGTCGTCGGGTGGCGCCACCACATTCCCATAAGCTGGGGCTTCACGGAACGTGCCCTCACCTACGGTGCAGGTTTGGTGAACCCTGTGCAGTTTCCCCACATTCTCCCGAGTGCAGTATCGACAACAATTGCAGCGGTTGTTGGAAGCCACGGCCCCGCGCTGGGAGTGGATCTGGAATTTCCAGCCTTTCGTGGAGGGCTTGATCTAGCGAAACAGCTGATCGCCACTGAAATATGTCAAAGCGCTGCTATTGTGAGTGTCTCCGATGCATCGGTATTTTCTGAATGGGCGCAGACGGATTCGCAGAGCTGGCCTGCACACTTCGATGGAGCATTCGCGCTGTTCGTTGATGCACACTGCAGGTCATCAGAGTCGCTAAACGTAAGCGCAAATGCAGTTGACCGACTATTAAACTTCTACGGGAGGCTTTACGATGGATCAGCATGAAGAGATTCTGGACGGCGAGTTACGGTGGCAACATGAAGCTAATGAACCACTGATTTATTTCCCGCCCACCCCGGCCCGCAAGCACACGCGAGATAATCTCCCCATCCCTTCTCCAACGAGCCCCTGATCGATGCAATCGAGCTTTTCCGACCTGGAGTACGCCGCCAAGAAGAAGCTGACGCGGCGCGACTGAACCGCCCCGCCTTCCGTGGAAGCCATTTGGTTTAAGTCAGGCCGGTGTTACGGCCCGACTGGCGAGTTGCTTGTAGTAGTTTGCCTCAGCTTCAGCCGGCGGGATGTAGCCGATGGGTTCGAGCAGCCTGTGGTGGTTGGTAAGCCCCCGGCGATCCCCTCTTGACCGTGTCTCAGGCTGACTCCGGCCTCCACCGATGCGGCAACAGCTCCCCGATCCGGCTCTGAGGCTGAGTCGGCAGTCGGGTGAGGACGTCCTTCAGATAGGCGAAGGGCTCGTGGCCATTGAGGCGCGCGGACTGGATCAGGCTCATGATCGCCGCGGCCCGTTTGCCAGCGCGCAGCGACCCGGCAAAGAGCCAGTTCTTGCGCCCAATGGCAATCGGCCGGATCTGGTTCTCGATCCAGTTATTGTCGATGGGCACGCGCCCGTCGGTCAGGTAATGGGTCAGCGCCGCCCAGCGCTTGAGGGTGTAGTCGATGGCCTTGGCGCTGGATGAGCCGTTGGGGATCTTCCCTCGGCAGGCCAGCAGCCAGGCCTTGAAGTCGTCCAGCAGTGGCTGCGCCTGGGTTTGCCGCAGAGCCTGGCGATCTTTGGCATCGCGCTCACGCACCTCCTGCTCGATGGCGTAAAGGGCGGCGATCCGCGCGAGCACCTCTCCAGCGATCTGGCTCTGCCCGTGTTCCTGAAGTTCGAAGAACTTGCGTCGGGCGTGGGCCATGCAGCCGGCCTCGGTTACACCTTTGGCGATCAAGGCCTTGTAGCCCGAGGTATGTTGTGCAACACATACCTCCGGTAATGTTGCGGCCGAAGTTATGTTGTGTGCAGAGAGGCGCCGACCTCCATCCGGACGATCGGCGCAGCCAAGCCGCACATAAGTCTCGGAGCCATCGTGCGCTAGAGTCG